>VTLG01010425.1_pt1 | contig 63411 bp, 71 predicted proteins | sample 4694571 | NCBI WGS metagenome assembly VTLG01 (sample SAMN12604809, study PRJNA352737) | marine metagenome | biome: ENVO:00000447; feature: ENVO:00000209|ENVO:00000569|ENVO:01000036; material: ENVO:00002151; isolation source: viral sequences binned using virsorter ...
CTACAAGTGCAAGCGCAGTTTGTATGGTGGTATATCGTACACTTGCCAACTTAGAAAAAGATTGGATCAATGCATGGATGGATTACATGGTACGTCTTGACAAAGAAGCACAAGGTTTGTTTGCCAACGGTGTACGTGCAGAAACATACGGCAAACGATCTATGGTTATGACCAATGCTCGGTTCACCAAGTGGGCAATGGAAAACAACTATATGTTTGTAGCAGACAAGAAGTAGGAGGGAATATGTTACAGATAGGAAAACAACTCACCACAGAACAACGATTGTCCAAGGCAGTTGTTGATATCATGGGTAAACAAAAGTATGTTGCACTGGCAGGTATACTTATGATTGGCAATCGATCAATCGTAGATGACATACCTACGGCTTGTACTGATGGTAAGAACGAGAAGTATGGTCGAGTATTTTGTGACAAACTCAATGATCCAGAACTACGGTTTCTGGTATTGCATGAGAACTATCACAAGTTATTTCGACACATGACAACATGGCAACACTTGGTCAAAGACGATCCACAACTTGCCAACGTTGCTATGGACTTATTTATCAATGCCAAACTTGTTGCTGACAATAAAGACGATTTGTTTGCTACAATGACTGGTGAATTACAGATAGGTTGTTATGACGAGAAGTATGCTGACAGTACAGTATGGGATACTGCAAAGATATATTATGATCTAAAGAAGAATGGTTTACCCAAGTCAATGCAGTTACCAGGCAACAGTGGTAATGGTTCTTGTGGTAACTCGTCACCAGGTGATACTCATGGTGGCTTTGACGTACATGATCATGAGAATGCTCAGGCTATGGATGCACAAGAAAAGAAAGATCTCGAAAGAGATATTGATGGTGCAATACGTCAAGGTGCATTGGTTGCAGGTAAAACTGGCAGTGGTGGTGATCGTGATTTCAAAGAACTGCTCAAGCCTAAGATAGATTGGAAACAAGTATTGCGTGACTTTATTACTACTACTTGTAAAGGCAAAGACTTCTCTACTTGGAACAAACCCAATCGTAGGTTCATCGGTCAAGGTATCTATATGCCTAGTGGCATATCTGAAAAGGTTGGTGAACTTGTTATTGCTATTGATACGTCTGGTAGTATTGGTGACAGAGAACTGCAAACCTTTCTATCAGAAGTAAAAGGTATCATTGACAACGTACACCCAGACAAGGTGCGTATGTTGTATTGGGATACTGAGATATGCAAAGAAGAAATTTATGAGATGCATGAAGTTGACAAACTCATTCAATCCACAAAACCAAATGGTGGTGGTGGTACTACAGTTGAGTGTGTCCCAGAACATCTTGCAGACCATAACGTGTCACCACAAGCTACCATCATTCTTACCGATGGCTACCTTGGTGGCTCTTGGGGTAAGTGGACTTGCCCTACCCTCTGGTGCATACTTGACAATGCATCAGCAAGACCAGATGTGGGCAAGTGTGTCCACATCAATTCACATGAACTGTAATCAGTTAGTCATACACTAACCAAACAAGGAGAAAAAAATGACAGTAAGATATTACGGACTAATGCACAACCCAGACACCTTTGCAGATGTCGAGAAACTATACGATATGATCAAGCCTTTGGTAAGTAAGAACCATAGCAAAGATCAGGACTTGCGACCCATATCAGAAAACAGAAGTCGTAAGTGGGAACGTATCATCAAAGTAAATGATGACAAGTATATACTTAATGATGGTTTGTTTGACAGTATAAAGTTTTGGCATGACGATGGTATGAACTACTCACTAGAAGAGATAGAACAAATGGCTCCGATAGTATGGTACAGAAACCTTGGTGGTAACGAATGCATCAAGGTGCGCAATGGCAGTGGTGAATATGCACACGTTTCAAGGTATTCTTTTTTACAGTATGTATTGCCTTCCTCGTTTCGATTTGATGTTGATAATGGCAAGCAATACATCAGTGTAAAAGGTAATGATAAACGTTACTATCTACCCAAGAGTGCTTACGATCCACAGTATGCCAACCGTATTGCTCGTGATGCTTCTTTTAGAAAAGAGAATAGTTATTGGCTAGAAGAGGATGACAATAAGTGTTTATACTTCACGCGAAAAGATAACCGTTGGAGTATCAAGGGTGACACGTTTATGTTTGGTCATCCAAAGAAGAGAATAAATACTGAACGTAAGGCGGAGATCAAACCACTCACCGATAAATTCTATGAATATATCTTGGCAATGTATCCGTTGATAGATTTGGAAGAAGCAAACTACCATTGGAATTGGTACAACAGTAGAACGGAAAAACTGAACAACAGTTATAGAGAGTTCTCTGGTTCAGAAGTTGGATACTCATGGTGGGATTGGGATAACAAAGGTGAGTTCATGGAACATATACTTAGCACCGAAGATCATCCTATGCGTGTCGTACTACTTGAGTTATTTATAATAGATAGTGAATTGCAAGCTATCAAAACTGGTAGAAGTCATGTAGAGGATGATAGGTTACCAAGTATTATACGTAACCAATGGAACAGATGGGTCAACAAGATATTTGATCTTCAGTATACATACAGTGAAGCTATAGTGAAGAGGGTCAAGTAATGGGTTATCGTAGCGATATAGTTATAGTACATTCTTTCATGCACAAAAGTCATGCTAAAGAAATACTCACTGCATTTACACTCGACAAAAGATGTCAGAAGTATGATCTAACACAGTATCTAAAGATCAGTTGTGATGAAACACAAACTGCTGATGGTGTGAGAGGTGTATATAGTCTTGTCTTTGTTGGTGAACAATGGAAGTGGTATGAAGATACCATGCTTGGAGCATACGAAGATGTAAAGTGTATAAACTCAATGCTTGATCTTTGTAAGGACTTCCACAAAGAACGTGGCATACCATATGCTTACAAGTTTCTACGTATCGGTGAAGAAACTAATGACGTGGAAACGCGAGAGGATTCATCACAATGCAAACATGGTGAGTTTCTTGAGGATTACCAAGAGAGTTCTGCTTACATACACACTACGATAGAGCAGGACTTTAGAAACTTAAAATCAGTTAGTGAAGGACTAACAGAATTACAAGGTGACAAGGTAGAGGGTTTATCCGAACCAAGAAACATTGACTACAAAGAGTGGATATCATGGAAAAAACAAGAATTATTAAACAAGGAGAACAACAATGAATGAGAGTAGATTTTTAGATAACAATTACCTAAAGCGAACCTTAGAAAGGATACGTGAAGAAACTAAGAAGTACCCCATAGTAAAGGGTAGTACACTTAGAGCCTTGGACATAGTGGAGGAAACAACTTATTCTGATGTGTTTGGGTTAGATAATATTCAAAAGAAAAAGGAAATATTCAACATCACTAACCCATCAACTTGTCTTAAAAGGGGTGCTTTTCGTGCTATTAGATTTGCCAAAGCAATAGCACATAAGATAAGGGGTGTAGACTTTGCCTTACGTGATGCAAGAAGTTCACAGTTTACTTTCTGGGTATTCATGGAAGAACAAGTTTACACAATGGGTTATATCGGCTACGGGGATTTTGCGACTACCGTATCACCAATAGAACATGAGTATATGGTGTGTGGCTTTCCCATACGCAATGACAAGTATGATATGTATTCTGAGCAACACTACATGGCTAGGTCTATACACATGGACAAAGCATTGAAGAAAGCATCAGCATATCTGCGTAACCCAACACCACAAGATGTGGCTATCTTAAATGCTTTCAAAGCCAAGCGAGAGTTTACTGACCTTAGTGATAAGATGTATCACGAAGAGAGAGGAGCAGTTAATGCAGTTTGTAGTGATGAGGGTATGCTACTGAGAGAACTTAAACATCTCGTTGCACATGAACACAAGTTTATAAATGATGCATTCGCTAGTAACGTACAAAGATGGTTATACCAACATGAACAACTTGAGGAAAGAAAACGTAAGAAACTTCACCTATATCATGTCAGGGTGTACAATGTAGATGACGTACAAACGTTTGATGTCATAACCATGCAAGACGTTCAAGGTAATGTACACGATTCAATCAAGGAGTTAAAAACATATACCATTGATGATGTTCCAGAACATATAGTTGGTAAGGTATCTGTCCTATCAATGGTTAGTCCTAAGACATTTGTTGATGACGTGGGGTACAGAGATGATGCAGGTTGTTTCTACATCACACAATGACTTGTTATCTTGTGACAAGGTATATCGTGTACAGATACCATTAGATAGAAAATACATAACTGTGATATGTATAGGTATAGAATGTGTTGACAAGGAATTAAATAGTTGCTACCATTCGATTAATGACTTACCAAATTGGTTGCAGGGCAAGATAGCCGTGCTTATGCTCTGCGACCTTAACGAGGAAATAAAGGGAGTTGGTCGGAGAGTGCGCGAGGATTTATTCTACATATTTGGTTAGTGCTTAACTAACCGTTTGACCCACTTGGCTTCGGCTGAGTGGGTTTGATGCCAGTTCCAACGCTTTTTAGGGAGAAATGATGAAAACAGAAGCTTTACCAAACGATTTGATCTTCTTTCTTGAAGAGATGGGAATAGTTGATGACATAGAAATACAAGATGATACAATAAAAAGTGTTAGTCAGACACTAACCAAATGTGAAGTTTGGATACCAAAACATCAAGGAGAGGAGATACCATTTTGAAACCAGAAGCCAAAGTTAAACGTGCAGTAACAAGTTATCTCAAGAACATGGGTGCATACTATTTTTACCCTGTTACAGGTGGGTATGGAGCAAGTGGCGTACCAGATATCATAGTTTGTTACGAGGGTAAGTTTATAGCTATAGAATGCAAAGCAGGTAGCAATAAGCCTACTGCACTACAAAACAAGAATATAGAAAACATAAAGAATTGTGGTGGTCTAGCCTTGGTTATAAATGAAGATAATATGCATACCGTGGTAGACGAGATTATTAAGTTTACTGCAAAGGTTGAGAGTACAAATATAGATATGGAAAATCTTTATAAGATGATGCAATAGAGTTGTCTGGTCGGTGGTTTTTTTAGTTAGTTTGTCACCACCGAGGAGGGCAAGCAGTGAGTGTCCTTCGCATTACAAGAACCACTGCAACAAGAGGTTAGGGTTAAGTGGTTATCATACTACACCTCCCCCTAGTGATCTTGTCGAGTAAGGTACGTAAAATCTAGCCCCCTAGTCTGGATAGGGGGCGAACTAAAAGAGGAGAACTAAATGAGTATAGCTGATGAATTTAAATTAAAGAAAATACCAAGAGCCTACTATGCACCTAATAAACGTACACTAGTTAACACAAACACTGGTGAGGTGCAGGTACAAAAAAAGGCAGTGAAGATTGGATTAAAACCCTTACGTCTTGTTAGCAAAGAACGTGTGCGTTCAAAAAAAGAAAAAGTTAAGAAGGTCGGTGTACGTAAAGAGAAAGCAGACTTCTTTATTGCAACTAGAGAAGATATGCTTACTTGGACTTTACGAGAGCTACTAGACTATCTAGAAACGAGTAACCCAACTAGGTCTGCTACAGTTTCTAACATTATGACAGACATCATCAAAGGTATGTATAATGACCAGAGATGACATATTACAAGAAGCAATGCGCCTAATCAATGGCGACAGGGCAAAAGATTATGGTGATGCTTACATGAATCATGAACGTATTGCCAAGCTATGGAGCGTAGTCCTAGACAAAGAAGTTACAGTAAAAGATGTCATGATGTGTATGTTATGTGTGAAGATAGCTCGTTTGATCCACGCAGATAAGACTGATAATTGGATAGATATATGTGGATACGCAGGGTTGGGAGGAGAGTTGAGTGGTAGAAAGGGAGAGGGTAAGTGAGTAAAGAAACAATTAAAGCTAAAAGTTTTGTAGAAAAGTTGAGAATGATAGACCCAGAAATGCAACTACAATCTGTTATGGCTTTACTTTTGATATCAGAAGGCCATGAAACAGAATCTTGGTACACAGTTAAAGAGTTAGCAAAAAAAATTGGGATATCTCCAGCTAGTGCTAGTAGAAATGTTGCCGTATTAAGTAAATGGAATCGACACGATAAAAAAGGTCACGATTTAGTAGTAAGTTGGGAAAACCCTAAAAAACGAGTAGAAAAATTCGTTAAACTTACTTCCAAAGGGGAAAGGTTTATGCAAGAACTTAAGAAAGCTTTTGTCCAATGAATTTAATTACCCTAGACTTTGAAACATACTATGACAAAGACTACTCTCTTAAGAAAGTAACTACTGAAGAATACATACGTAGCCCAGACTTTGAAGTCATAGGTGTAGGTATAAAGTTAAATGATAGAGAAACTGAGTGGGCAAGTGGTACACATGAACAAGTTAAGGAGTATCTACTTACCTTCCCCTGGAGTACCAGTGTCCTCAATGCACATAACACTATGTTCGATGGTGCTATTCTTAATTGGATATTTGATATAAAACCAAAATTGTTTGCAGATACATTATGCATGGCAAGAGGTATACATGGTGTAGACAAGAGTGCGAGCCTAGATGCCTTAGCCAAAAGATATAACATAGGTGTTAAAGGTAAAGAAGTTCTAAACACAGTTGGTAAACACAGAGAAGACTTTACAGAGGAGGAGCTTTCTAAGTTTGGTGACTATTGTGTAAACGATGTAGACCTTTCTTTTGATTTATTTAAGAGAATGGGTAAGGGGTTTCCCAAAAAAGAGTTTAAATTAATTGACCTAACTTTACGTATGTTTATAGAACCTACCTTGGACTTGGACGTGATATGGTTGGAAAACCATCTTGCAGAAACACGTCAACGCAAAGAAAAGATGTTGGTAGAAGCAGGGTGTAGCAAAGATGATTTGATGAGTAATCCAAAGTTTGCAGAACTTCTAAAAAATCTTGGTGTTGAAGCTCCTACAAAGATAAGCTCTACAACTGGTAATAAAACTCTTGCCCTTGCGAAGTCTGACGAGGGGTTCAAAAAATTAATATATCACCATGATGATAGAGTTAAAAAGTTGGTAAATGCTAGACTTGAACTTAAGAGTACCTTGGAAGAAACAAGAACGGAAAGGTTTATAAACATAGGTAAACGTGGTTTACTGCCTGTTCCAGTAAAATACTACGCAGCGCACACTGGTAGATGGGGTGGTGACGATAAGATAAATTTACAGAACCTACCAAGCAGAGGTGATCATGCTAAGAGGTTGAAGTCTAGTATAGTTCCACCTAGAGGTTGCGTACTGATTGACGCTGACTCTTCACAGATAGAAGCTAGGGTGTTGGCATGGCTTGCACAACAAGACTATTTAACAGAAGCATTTAGAAAAGGCGAAGATGTATACAGAAAAATGGCAGGTGTTATATATGGTGTTGTAGAAGATGCTGTAACTAAAGAACAAAGATTTGTTGGTAAGACTACTATACTTGGTGCAGGGTATGGCATGGGTGCTTTGAAGTTTCAAAACCAACTTCAGACCTTTGGGTTTAGTATGCCCATAGATGAAGCAAGGCGCGTCATCAAAGTATACAGAGATACTAATGACAATATAAACAAGTTATGGCGTGATGCCCAACGCTTTCTCCAGGGCTCTGTGAATGGAGAGGATGAACAGTTTGGGTTATATGGTGTATTGAAGATAGAGGAGGGCAAAATAAAATTACCCTCTGGTTTATACATATCCTACGATGGATTGAAAGCAACTCAAACAGATATAGGTTTTGAGTATAGCTATATGACACGTAATGGTGAAACACGTATCTATGGCGGAAAGGTAATAGAGAATGTATGCCAAGCTATAGCACGTTGCATTATTGGCGAACAAATGATAAGGATAGCTAAAAAATATAAAGTAGTTCTGACTGTTCACGATAGCATCGTTTGTTGTGTAAGAGATAAAGAAGCAGAAGAAGCACAACAATACATAGAAGAGTGTATGCGTTGGACACCAGAATGGGCAGGTGGACTTCCAGTTGACTGTGAGTCTGGTATAGGCAAATCGTATGGAGAATGTGAGTGAGTGTAACCCCTTGGTCTTTCAGTAGACTAAAAGCATTTGAGCAGTGTCCTAGACAATTCTTTCATCTAAAGATTGCAAAAGACTACGAAGAAAAAGTTTCAGAAGCAATGATGTATGGAACTAAAGCACACTTGATTGCCGAAGAATATATACGTGATGGCAAACCCATACCCAAACCCTTTGCTTACATGGAGGGCCCGCTACAGGCTCTTAGCAACAAGCGTGGTAACAAGTTTACAGAAATGAGGTTAGGCTTAACAGCAGAATTAAAACCTTGTAAGTTTAATTCCAAGGATGTTTGGTTTAGAGGCATTGTTGATCTGGTTATCATACGTGATCACAAGGCATGGATAGTAGATTACAAGACTGGTAAGAACCCTCAGAACGCGGACAAAGGGCAGTTAGAACTTATGGCTTTAGCCATATTTAAATACTTTCCTTTTGTAGAAGACATTAGTGCAGGTTTATTATTTACAGTTAAAAAAGTATTTATAACATCTAAGTATCATGTAGATGACAGTGAAGCACTTTGGAAGAACTGGAAGGAAAGACATAACAGAATGAAGATGGCTGTAAAATCAAATGTTTGGAACGCACATCCAAGTGGTCTTTGCTATCGTCATTGTCCTGTGGTAGAGTGTGTATATAATGGAGCAAATAGATAATGTTAGTAGAGCTAGATGAAAAACAAATACAATTAATATTACAAGTATTAAATTTTAAATTAGATCAAAAAATACCGATGTCAGAAGAAGACATAGCAGAGCTAAATAAAGCTCAAGTAAAGTTATATGAAACAGTACAACGCCATAATAGGAGATACTAATGCCATATACTAAATCGCCAAGACCTTACAAAAAAGAATATAAGAAACAAAAAGAAAGAGGTGAACATCCAGATAGGATGGAACGCCAGAGAGCAAGACGTGCATACGATAAAAAAGGTATAAGCCGTAAGGGTAAAGATGTATCGCACAATAAAATGTTAAGTCGAGGAGGTTCTAACAAGGATGGTACAAAGCTAGAAAGCCCATCAAAGAATAGGAGCAGAAACGGTAAGAAGCCGAAAAAGTAAGGGAGAACACAATGCAGATAATAGACAATGAGAGTGTCTTATTACGTCTACGTGACCGAGAAAGAGTAGTAAAACATTTAGATACCGCCAAGTGCATTGGCTCTCACGAAGTTGCTGTAGATTGGAATTTGAGGGAAACAACAATACTAAATGCACTGCGTATAAACGTGCCTTCACCTATATGTGGACAGTATGCCTGGCCTGGGAAGTCTCCATTTGAACACCAAAAGAAAACGGCATCCTTTCTTACATTACATAGAAAAGCATTTTGTTTTAACGAACAAGGTACAGGGAAAACAGCGAGTGCTATATGGGCATCAGACTATCTGTTAAACTTAGGAATGGTAAGGCGTGTATTGGTTATATGCCCGCTCTCGATAATGGATAGCGCATGGCGTACTGACTTGTTTACATTTGCACCCCATAGGAAAGTGGCCGTAGCCCACGGTTCAGCAAACAAAAGAAAAGAAATTATAAAGTCGGATGCAGAGTTTGTTATCATAAACTATGATGGGGTATCCATTGTAGTAGATGAAATAGCCAAGGATGACTTTGATTTAATTATTGTGGATGAAGCTACACATTATAAGAATGCTCAGACCACAAGATGGAAGAAGTTAAGAAAGATAATGAAAGATGATACATGGCTGTGGATGATGACAGGAACACCTGCTTCTCAAAGTCCAGTGGATGCATTTGGTCTAGCTAAATTAGTAAATCCTTCTGGTGTACCTATGTTTTTCAGTACGTTCAAAGATAAGGTTATGTATAGAGTTTCACAGTTCACATGGAAGCCAAGAGATAACGCAATAGATACCGTGTACAAAGCGTTACAACCTGCGATACGATACAGGAAAGAACAGTGCCTAGATTTACCAGACATGGTGTATACAAAAAGACAAGTGGAACTAACACCACAACAAAACAAATATTATAAAAAACTAAAAGATGAAATGATTATGGAGGTTGTAGGAGAGGAGATTAGTGCGGTAAATGCGGCTGTACACCTAAACAAGTTATTACAAATATCAGCAGGTGCTGTGTACACTGATAGTGGTCAAGCACTTGAGTTCGATATAAAGAACAGATACAAAGTTCTCAAAGAGGTAATAGACGAGTCAAGCCAAAAAGTTTTAGTGTTTGTACCTTTTAAACATTCCATCCGAGTGCTTGCCGATACTTTGAGTAAAGACAATATATCTACAGAAATAATAGATGGCTCTGTACCTGCACACAAAAGGACTGACGTATTTAAGAAGTTTCAGACTAATGCTGACCCACAGGTCTTGATTATCCAACCTCAAGCAGCCGCACACGGTGTCACGTTAACACGTGCTAACACAATAGTTTGGTGGGCCCCAGTCAGTAGCTTAGAAACATACGCCCAAGCCAATGCACGTATACATAGAAGTGGTCAAATACATAAATGCACAGTGGTGCAACTACAAGGTTCTGATGCTGAGAAACACGTTTACAGACTTCTTGACAATAGAATACACATTCACACAAAAATTATAGATTTATATAAAGAAATACTTGACTAACATATTTTATGATACTATATGTTAAGTATAGAGAGCGAGGAATCTATAAATGGATATAAGTAAATTAATAAAAACCTACATTAGAATACGTGATGAGCGTTCTGCTTTGAAAGCAGACTATTCTGAAAAGGACTCCACTTTACTCAAGCAACAAGACACTATCAAAGAAGCGATCAATGAATACGCTGACATGAATAAGGTCGATAGAGCAGGAACAAGTGAGGGTATGTTTTATAGGACTACAAAAACCAGATACTGGACTAGTGATTGGGAGTCTATGTACAAGTTTGTTGTAGAAAATAAAGTACCAGAGTTCTTCGACAAGCGTCTAAACCAAAAAAACGTTAGAGAATATTTAGACGAGAACCCAGACAAACTTCCAGAAGGTCTGAATGTAGACACGGAGTATGTCATATCTGTTAGGAAAAATAAAAATGATAAATGAAGAACCGTTTGTTACAATAGACAGTGTTGCAAAACACTTTTCTGTTTCAAAGTCTACGGTGCGTGGTTGGGTAAGAGAAAACCGCATACCAAAAGATACCTATATACGTATAGGTAATACACTACGTTTTAGAATTAGTGGTGTAAGCGAAGCCCTACTTCAAAATTCACGAGAGATAGAGTCAGCAAAAGAAGTTGAAATATTTCAAGAGGAAGATGAATTAGAACTACTTGATGAAGATAATTAATAATTGGAGAACGACATGAGCGAGAGCTATAAAATAGAGAATGTTGAAGCCTTATGGCCTAAAATAAATACTACGTATAGATTTGATAGCACAGAAAATAGGTCTGTGCCTTGTAGTGCATTAGATGATAATTCTGAATACAGTTTACAATTCAAAATGGATGAAGCAACTGCACAGTCACTATACAAAAAAATGAATACAGCTTACAAAGCTAAGAAACAAAAAGGTTGGGAAGATAAATTACCATTACCTTTTGAAAAAGATGAAGAGGGTATATTCATAGGAAAGGCAAGATTAAAAGGTTCTTATGGTGCAGACCCTACCAAAAAACCATCTCAATATGATGCAAAAGGTAACAAACTTGATTCTGATTTTAGACTCACCACAGGCAGTAAGATAAATGTGCTTGTAGGTTTCTATCCTTGGCATATGGGTGGTAGGTCTGGTGTATCTCTCAGACTAAAAGCAGTGCAAGTTGTAAAATATATACCTATGGAAGAGCCATCGCCTTTCGATAAGGTAGAGGGTTTCGACTCTTCTTCTGATATAGATGAAGTATTCTCCGATACTACAAAAGAAGAAGTGATCGAAGAACCGAAGAAACTCACTCCAAAGCCAGAAAAAAAAGAAGTGAAAACCACCCAACAGGCTGACAGTGAGGTAAGCGATATTATTGATAACTGGGATGACTAGTAGTCAATGATATGCTTCACTGTGGCTAGAGATCCTATACAATAACTTGTTCTGCTGGGCCTGTTTGCAGAACCGATCTCGAAAAGGTATGGCGATACCCTGCCACAGTGTCTTCATTAGGGGTGGAAAATGGACACAAAAATATTTTTACAAAGCGTACTAGGTTCAGAAGGATTCTACTGCGTATGGGGTTTTAAGGGTGACCGACTTGTAACCAAGTTTTACGATTCCATTGACAAGGTCATAGATACAGCTACAAAACTAGATAACAATGGTTACAATGCTTTCTTTGCATTGGCAACATTTGAAAAGTCTGGTTCTAGAAAAGTAGAGAATGCCAAGCAATATAAGTCTTTCTTCTTTGATTTAGATTGTGGAGATAAGAAAGATTACCCAAGTCAAGGTGATGCTCTAACGGCTCTACGGTCCTTTTGTAAGAAGAACAACTTACCTAAACCTGTTATAGTGAGTTCTGGTAATGGAGTGCACTGCTACTGGCCTTTAGAATATCCTATTACATATGACGATTGGTTTCCTGTAGCAGAGAAACTAAAGTCACTGTGCGCAGAACATAACTTGCTTGCAGACCCTGCCGTTACATCAGACGGTGCTAGAGTGTTGAGAGTACCAGAAACACACAATCATAAAGGCACTACGCCTATAAAAGTTAGTGTTATGAGTAATGGCATAAAACCTATCGCCTTTCACGAGTTTTCAGATTTAGTTGGTGAGGTAATTGCTGTCCCAAAATCTTTACCCATGAATGAAGTTATTAATAAGGTCGCTAATACTACAGAGGCCATGTTCATAGATATACTTAGAAAAACAAAAGAGGGTAGGGGTTGTGAACAAATAAAGAATATACTTATAAATCAAGAAGATATAAGCGAACCTTTATGGAGAGGTGGGTTATCTATAACAAAGTTTTGTGTTGATTCTGAAAAAGCATCTAAAATTATATCTAAAAAACACCCAGGATATTCAGAAGAAGAAACATTAGATAAGATGGATCGTATAATAGCTCCATACTGGTGTACTACGTTTGATGAACACAATCCAGATGTATGTCCTAAGTGTCCTCACTGGAAAAAAATAAAAAGTCCTATTGTTTTAGGTAATAGGATTACTGAATCAGAAGAGGATATAAGAGAAGCATTAGCTATGGATATGCCAGACGATGAAGAGATGGATTATAAAATACCGTCAAAATATCCTTCACCTTATTTCAGAGGGTCTAATGGTGGTGTCTATATGAGATATAAAAACGCTGATGGTGATCCAGAAGATAAGTTAATATACCATAACGATCTCTATGTTGTTAATCGTGTTTCTGATGCAGAAACTGGAGAAGGTGTCGTAATGCGACTACACTTACCAAAAGATGGTATAAGAGAGTTTACAGTTCCACTTACTTCTGTAACATCAAAAGAAGATTTTAGAAAACAACTGTCTATGCAAGGCGTAGCAGTTCCAAGGATGGATGACATAATGAAGTATACTACAACATGGGTAAACGAGTTACAGGTCAGAGAAATGGCAGACATAGCACACAAACAGTTTGGCTGGACTAGTGACGAGTGTAAAAGTTTTATATTGGGTAACAGAGAGATATCAGCGAATGGCTCTAAGTTTAACGCACCGTCTGTACAGACTGCTAGTTTTTTTCCTTATTTTGAACCAAAAGGTGAGCTTGATAAGTGGAAAGAAATGATAAATTTCTACAATAGAGATAAATTTGAACTACATCAGTTTATTGTTGCTACTTCTTTTGGCTCTCCTTTGATGCAATTTTTGCCGATACACTGCGCTACTTTACATTTACATGGGGATACAGGTATAGGTAAAACCTCCGCTCAGATGGCGGCTGTGTCAGTCTGGGGTAGTCCTTCCCAACTTATATGTTCAGAAGCAGATACGGCTAACTCAAAGATGAATAGAGGTGAGGTGTACCGTAACCTACCATTATACATTGACGAGTTAACGAATGAGAAACCAAAAGATTTAAGTGATATGGCTTATAGGCTTACTGGTGGGAGACAAAGAAATAGAATGTCTGCGGGGTCTAACGTAGAAAGGTATCGTGGTGAGCCTTGGAAATTATTAGCGGTGACCAGTGCCAATCTAAGTATCGTAGAAATGATAAGTATGATAAAAATAATGCCGAGAGCAGAAGCACAAAGAATCTTAGAATGTAAAACAAAGGAGATGAGATTTGATACAAAAGAAGAAACGGATGCATTTAGTTTATTATTATCTCACAATTATGGTCACGCGGGTAAAATATATCTTAAATCTATATTAAATGATATAGAGGGTGTCAAAAAATTATTAAAAGAAGTACAAATTAAGATAGATACAACGGCAGGCCTTACGGCAAAAAATAGGTTTTGGTCTGCACTGACTGCTTGCTCACTAACGGGGATTATACTAGCCAAGAAAGCTGGTCTTGTCGATTACAATATAAAAAATCTATTTAAATGGACTATAACACAGTTAAAACGTAACTTACATATGTCTAGCGATATGTCTACTTCTGTAGAAGAAGTTATAAATGACTACATACACGAACACTGGAGTAAGGTACTGTGGATAAAAAGCACCGATGATCGTAGAGGTTCTAATGATACAGCTACGCTTGTTGTACCAGAAGCTTTACCAAGAAATGAGCTGGTTGCTAGATACGAAACAGATTTAAAACGTGCGTACTTATTACCAAAACCTTTAAAGAAATGGTGTATAGCACAACAAATAAATTACACGTCCTTTATTCAAGACTTAAAAGAAAAGTTAAATGGTAGAAAAGGTAAGATGCGACTAAGCAAAGGTACACACATGGACTTACCCCCTACCCATGTCGTAATAATAGATTGCAATATACAAAATGAGACAAGAAATACTGAAGAACTTTGATTTAGACCCAGATTGTGTTAGAGTAGAAGTAAATTGGGGCAAGATGGTCGTAAACGCATCGGTATTTATACCGTGTATTAATACACAAAAGGCCACACAACAGGCAAAAAATATAGCTGAAAAGAAGAACTGGGAGTTCAAAATACATATTCGTATAGAGGACAACAAACTTGGAATCCGTATATGGAGATTATTGTAATGTGGCAGGGTAATATATTTAGATACGTAAATTATTGGTTAGGTGATAGAAAAATGCCTATCTCTAGACTGAAACATAAAGTGAGAAATAGAAAATGGTTATCGAGAGTGCATTGATATGTTTAGCTATGAATATCTACCATGAGGCCCGTAGCGAGCCTATAGCTGGTAGAGTTGCCGTGGCAGAAGTAACTATAAATAGAGTAGAATCCAAGTATTATCCAAATGATATATGTGCTGTGGTATATCAAAAAGGTAAAAAAGCTTGTGCGTTTAGTTGGACTTGTGACAATATTTCTGACACACCTCATGAGAAAAAAGAGTTTGATAGGGCTAAAAGACTAGCAAGAATGGTACTACTTAACAAAGGAAACGTACACGCAGTCGGCAAAAATGTCACACATTACCACAATAAAAGCGTAAAACCATACTGGTTAACAGACGTAGAGATGGTAAAACAGGTGGGAAACCACATTTTTTACAAAAGAAAGTAGTCAAACTATATATTGATGTGTTATGCTGTGCATGGCAGTATCCTCGCACTGTCGTTCTCCCTCTCTAAACTCCCCCTCTAATCAAGGGGGGGTTTTTTATGCTATATTTAAAGGTGGGAACAATCCAGAATCTTCTAGTATCTCAAAAGTAGAAAGCATTGAGTTAATTGCCTCTCTGTTCTTTTCTGTTAGTAATACACCAAACTGCATCTTCTGAGATGTTTCTACAAATTTATTACGTGATCTAATTAATGTATTCATATCTATGGCATTGAATGGATGTCTTATATTAAAATCCATCATAGCTAATTCTGTTTCGACTCGCATCATGATATCACCGTTTAATATAGAGTTATTCCACATACGTAGTAGCTTTGATCTTTTTGCATTTATAGCTGTATCTAACTGTTTTGAAACTCTAGCCTTTGTCTGTGCTTGCGTTAATCTTAGGAAACCAAAACCAAAAGCAGTAATAAACTTCTCAAACAAAGTTACATCTTGTACTATAGGTTGACCTCTTCTTGTCAAAACTTGGTCTTCATCTTCTGAATATCTAAACGCTTTACGGGCATTTCTTATGGCGGCTGGTAACATATTTTCTATACCTCTACCCATATTACCATCTTCTGACATAATTTCTTTGAAACCATTATATATCTGTCTACCTACGCTACCAGCAGGCCCAAGAAGTAGTTCATAGGTAAATACTTCTGGTGACCATTCTTTCTGATAAGGATTGGATCTAAATAATAAGTTAGATAACCCAATACGTGTAGACACGTCAGCACCTGACATTGTAGTAACGGCCCCTTTGTACCACCCTTCGCCAACATACATTCTTACAAGGGTATCTGCATCTGGCTCGTCATCATCTAAAAATAAATCAGCTATCATTGTGACTACACCATACATAGGTAGCCCTCCGACTCCTGCTAAAAATAAAGAAGAACCTACCATGCCCACAAGTTGTCTAAAGGCTATCGTTTGCTCTTCTGGGTTAGTATAAGTGTTTTTAACGAGTGCCCTAGCTGTTTTAAACATATTGTAGTACATCATTATGCCAAAACCTTTATACATCATAGCAACCCTACCAATACCTTGTTGTGCTATGGGTGGAGCAGTATCTAACAATGCACCACCATTTATAAGTTGTGTGTTATAAACAGCATATTCTGCGGCACGTTGTTGCTTTTGTGTAGGTGTTAATGCTCTTTCAGAGGGTTTAGGCTTTTTTGTAAGTCTGTCTAGCTCAAGATCATATGACCCCATCAAGGCTATCTGCCTGTTAAATCTTTCAACTTGATGGAACATACCTGCCGATATTATTTGAAATCTATCAAGGATACCAGTTCCACGCTTAGTACCTTCTATACCAAGAGTATCAAAGAATATAGATCTATTTAGTTGTCCTTGCTGTTCTGCAACCTCTACTAGTTTTTGCATGGTTTTTAGTTTATCTATAAACCCTTTTGAATACTTACCATCTTTGAGTACACTGTCTTTTATCTGGTAATTACCCTGTGCATCTAACTGAAAATAGTTATCAATAGATGGAGCTGCAGCAACATCCTTGTATACACTCCCCTTAACACGTTTAGACAAACGTATCTTATTACTAAAGCCGCTATTTGTGTAGAAACGAGCCGCATTTATGAATGCCTTACTTGCTTTTAAGTAACCAAACCTACCACCTAACATTGGAGCCATAACTAGTGGTATCTGTGATAAATTTACAATAGCAGAAGAAGCGTTCAGACCTAATGTAAATGTAAAGGCAAACCTATTACCTAATATAGCTAATGCATCTGGAGGAGGATTCATAGCAAACCTACCTCTTTCTATCAGGCTTTCTATAATAGCACCTTTCGTACTATCACGATCTGCTCTTATATCTAATAACCTATCTATTTCTTTTCTAAACAAGTCTGCGTATCTTATCCTTTCTATCTGCCTAGCAAGATCATAACCTTTTGTTTTTAACCCATATATTATGTCTTGATTGTAACCTAAAGTTCCTTCTCTTTTTGCAAAGGACTTAGCAAAACTAGATTCTGGTAATGCTTCTATAAATAACTGTAGCAGTGAATCTCTTGTTTCTTGAGGTATCTTTGTCTTTGAACCATCTAATACCTTTAACATTTCTGCCATAAAAGAAGTAGATGGTGGGTTTTTATATGCTCTATTATACTGTGAAGGCTTTTCAAAAGACTCTATATTTTGAACTCCATACCCACTTTGTAGTCTTTTAACTGCTCGTCTTCTTTGATTTACACTTTCAAAAGCCATTACAACACGTTCTTCTTTGTTAAACTTTTCGTCAAACACGTCAAATGCTAGCCAGTATTGACCTTTTCTAACTAGAGGTATATAGGGTTCAAGCTTTGCTTTCTCAAATAATTTACTAAATATTTGGTTTTTGAGTTTGTTTTTTGTTCCTTGATCTATAGGACTACCATCTTCACCTGTAAGGTTATTTATCTTACCTTCGATAGTTTTCTTTAATTTTTCAAACAAACTTTTATATTCTGCTACAACAAGTTTAAAAGCTTGTTTACTATTAGGGTCAAGAGCTTCATACTCTCTCTTTACTATCTCCCAATTTTGAAAGTTTTCAGTATCTTGTCCATACTTGTCAACAGCCTGCTTCCTACTGAGTGTAGGGTCTACTTGTAGTCTAGTTGCATCTGTAGCCATTTCGTTAAATTTATCTACATTTGCTTTAGGCACTAATGATTTTATTGATTCTATAGTACCTTCTACAGATTGTTGTGCCTTGTTAATATCACCTTGTTGTCCTCTAAGCAAAGTATCCATAGTATAAGCTTCACTTATACCTGCGTTATCTGCAAAATCGCTTACGGCATTAGATGGTAAAAACTTAAAGAATATATCACGCCCTTTTCTAGACATAGACCCTAATATACCCAAAGACTCTTCTATATATTCTTTAGTGTCTACTTGACTAGGTCTGGGAAAATTGCCTGCTACTTCTTGTATGTTTCTCATAAACTTTCTTATAGGGGTAAAGTTTAATCTTTTACCTTCGGCTACTTCTTGAGAAGGAGCAATCAAGTTTTCAAGTATTTCCATCGATTCATCAAACACAGTAGTGGGTTTGACATTTGTTTCTCCACCTATTTTACCATTTAAGAAACCTACTATGTTATTTTTAAACCTATCCCATAAAGATACTTTTTGTCTTGAGGCTGTAGGAAGTTCTATAAACTTTATTTCTTGCAAAGTGCTTCTAAATCTTACATTTGTTAACGCTTCCGACAAGAAATCATCTAGTTTAGAAATACTTACATCACCGCCAAGAGCCTTTTTTACAGACTCATGTATTGCCTTAAGACGTTTTACAAAAGGAGATGTAGTATCTCTTAAGGCTTTATACGTTACAGCGTGTATAAGCTCATGCATTATCACGTGTACATTCATACCACCATTACTATTAAGGTAGATTGTATTCGTCTTGGGATCATATGCACCGTAGGGTATTTCTTTACTTAGTTTTGTAGCATCTTTTACTACAAACACATTCGGCTCACCCATATCATTGATAAGTCGTCTAAGAAGTTTTTCTACTGTTCTATTAGCATTTTTAAAATAATTTGATGTTTCTTTTGCTTCCATCAATTCTAGTAAAGCTTTTTTAAATAATGCAGGGTCTTTAAGTTCTGCTGATTCTCTTATTTTTGCTCCCACATTTGCAGGAATTTGTCTTGATTTTGCGTACTCAGCAGCCACGTTTGACTTATGCATAATGGCTGCATCTTGATATTCTTTAAGTTCTTTAGATATTTTATTATCTAAATAAGCATTTGCCTCTTTAGATAACTTTTCTGACACCCATGTCTTAGCTAATAAAGCATTAGTTGCACCTGTGCCTTTATAAAACTCTTTATCAAAGCGCGGAAAATCAGTTGTTCGTATCGTAGCAGACCCTTCTGCTATATCAGATGCTATGTTATCTAACACAGCTTGGGGGTAAGCTGATCGTTGAAAATACATCTGTGCCTTACCAATAGGTTTTTGTTTATCTCTAGTTGTTAAGGCTTTTTTAGTTAGACTAAGTATTTCTCTAAAATCATCATAAGTAGCGGGGTCATTTATTCTAATTTTCTTTGGGTCTTTAGGGTCTACTTCTTCTCTATAAGCTTTACCATCTTTACCTACTTCAGGCATTGCATATTGATCTACACCCTCTTTGTCAGTTTTAGGTTTTATTGCTAGATTTTTTTGTAAGTCTTCTATAACTCTTAGCTTATACTCACCTTCTTTTTTCTCTTTTAACTTTCTATTTGCTTCAGCTATAACTTTGTTAGGATCTTCAAACTTACGGCTCTTTCCTTCAATTACAGGCCCTGTATCAACACCTTTACCAGTTCGTTTCATGAAAGCTTGAAAACCTTCAAATTTTTTACCCAAAGGATCTAAATTACTCTTAAACTCGTCTGGAGTTACATCTATACCCAAGGCATCTGCTGTATCTGTAAACTCTTGCACAACAGCATTGTTATTAATCAGTTTTTTACGTTCCTGTATGTACTCATCCAAATCTGAGGTTAGATTAGGTCTTGATTCAGCATCTTCATCAATATCAACACCACTATCGATACCAAATTTTCCTGGGTCTTTTTTACTAATGTCTTCTTCAGGAGTAGCATCGCGGGTCTGGTCATCAATAATTTCTTCTTCAACAGTAGCAGTGCCAGTATCATCATCAACTTCAACGTTATATTTCTGTTTTAACTCGTTAAATGCTTTATCTATACGTTCTTTACTTACAGATGCTTTTGGTACAAATATACCATTGTCAGTAAATATTTGTCTTGTTTGATCAGGTAACTTCGTACCAACAAGATCATCAGGATCTACATTTTGAATAAGATTTAAAGAACGTCTTTTTAGTGGTGTGTCTTTTTGCTCTTGTTGTCCATCTGCTTTTCCAGCAACTCCTCTATCATCTCCCACTCCAATGGATGTAGATGGTGCAACTCCTTCGGTATCTTTACTTCTTGTGGAGTCAACCACATTTTGTATACTACTTGAAACGCCAACTCCAACTGCCTCTTTGTCAATCTGCTTGCTAACATCTTGTTGTTTTGCTATTATTGCTTCTTTTATTTTTTCTTTTAAAAATTCTTGTTCTTTTGTTAAAGGCTCTTCAAGTTTACCTTCTTTAGATAGTACACCTTTAAGATTTTTATACGTATCATCTATTGTAGGAGTTTTTTGTTCAGTTTCAACTGTTTGTTCGGGTGCAACTGTTTCTGTAACTTTTGGTGTTACTTTTTGTTTTGGAGCAGTTATTTTTTGTTTTGGTTGTCGTACTGCTTGCTCAATATCATCATCTGTTACGACTCCACGTTTTCTACGTGTAAGATCTAATATGCCTTGTACAAACGCACCTACAGCTCCACCATATGCGGCTTCTTCCCCAGTTTGCTCGAAAAAGTCTTGTTGTGGGTTGTACCCTCTTTCAATAGCGTTTTGTAAAATACTTGCTACAGCTTCTTGTCCAGCTTCTATACCTCCTGATGCTGTAGCTCTATAAGCTCTTCTAAATAAACTAGCTCTTTCTCCAGGATTAAGAACTCTTAATAGTTTAATTGGTAATAGTTCTGAAAGACCAACAACAGATCCTTTTAGGGCGGCTATATTTCTATCTTCTTGTGATGCTCCATAAGCTCGCGCTCTCTCACTTGCTTCTCCAGCACCTGCTGATGCAGCTGTAGTTGCTGCTAAAGGAAGCCCAACATATGGTACTAAAGCTGTTATTCCTAACGCGCCAAAAGAACCTAACGCTTCACCAAATCTACGAGGTATAGAGTTTTCTAACCCTGGTGCAGGTCTAGTAGCATCTAGTTCAAAAAAATCTTTTATACCTTCTCTAGCTTTTAGCTCTGTTTCCTCACCAAAAGGCGTTATAGCACCAAGAGCTGCGGACTCAAACATTTGTGTTGCACCTGCTCTAGTACCTTTTTGAAACTCGTTTAGTAAGGCAAGTATACCAGGATCAGCTTTTTCAGTTTTTCTTGTTAAATAAGGAGATATATAAGGTGTAGTGGTAGTAGGTATAGTAGTAGGCTGTCTTTTTCGTTGTTGGTCTTTAGTATATATGTCAACTAATTGACTCCAAGTAGCATTAGGAGGACCTTCTACTCTTACAGGTGTGCCATCTCTTTTCTGAATTTCATAGAGGGGCATTAATCCTTCTTACCATATAATTGCGCTTCTATTAAGGCTATTTTTTCTGCGGTTTCTTTAATTTCAGGAATATCAGCTAAAACTTTTGGTATCTCTTTAAGTTGTATATCATTTATTTGTTCCATTAGTTGTTGCTTTATAACAGGATCATTAGTTTGATTATATTCTTGATCTAACTCATTAGCTTGTCTTAAAAGAGCTCTTACTTGAAAACTATTTGTTCCTATACTTCCAAATCGCATGGTTAAATCATTATACTCTTTGGTTAGTTGTTGTAACCTAGTAAATTTTTGGTTAAAATCTATGTTTGCTTTGGCTAATGCATTAGCTTCAGCTGCTATCTTTGCTGCCGCAGCCCTTGCTCCTATTTCCATTTCTTTAAGGCTAAAACCTATTGCCGTACCTGCATCTGCACGTGCAACTGCTTCTTCACCTCTTCTAAATCTTTCTGCAGCACTAGGTATGTTATATGGATCAGCGGCTTGCCCTAGTATATATCGTAAACCTCTATATGGATCTTCTGCCTGACGTTGTTCTCTAATTTGTTGCATTAAATCAAAATACATACTTCCTAAGCCACCAACACTACTACCGCCACTACCACTACCAGACTTATCATTTACTACTTTAATATCTCCGTCTTTATCAAATTCAGGGTTTACTGGAAAAGAACCAGGAGACATTTTTACTCTAGGATCACCACTAACAAAAGGAGCTTTTTTTACGATTTCTGGCAGATTAATAGACTCTCCACCACCTCCTTCAAGAACTTCTGTAGTTGTATCTGGAGCTGTTGTTTGAGTGTTTTTTATATTAGCTAATCCACCAGGCCCGTAGGGATACAAAGGATTACCTGAGTAGTTAGGACCAAAAATTCTTTCCCCAAAAGATTTGTCATTTTTCTTTAATCTAGTTTTTAATCTTCCAGCAGAATTGTAACCTACTATACCACCATCAGCTAAACTCCGTGTATTTTTACGAGGTATATTTGCTACACCTGTATTCATTACACCCATAGGTACAGTGGGTCGTTTAAATTTTGTAGCATTTTTAACTAAATTGTTCATGGCTTTATTTCTAGCCATCTGCTTGTAGTTTAGTGTATTAGCAACTTGTGTTAACTTGTCATTCACAGATGACATTTGTTTCTGTACAACGTCTTCGCCTAACTGACTGGCTACAGTCTTTCCAGTATTTTCTAAAGAAAGTATATTATTTCTTTCTTTTGCTTCTAGTTCTTTTTTTAATTGTTGTAGACTAATTAGTTTTATAAGATCAGGCATAACACCAGACCTGACTTTAGTTTGTTGTTCTAAAGCTCTAGGATTATTTCTAAAAGCATCTGTTGTTTTTGATACTTGACTAAGTAGATTACCTATTCCTTCTGGATTACCAAAGCTCATGGTTTTTTATCCTCCCCACCTGGAAAGTTTTTTAATAATTCCATTAATATACTAGCTCCTGTAGCTCCTTGACCAAACAACCCTGGTTGACTGTATATGCTTTCTCTAGCTTCTATTGGTAGTCCTTGCAATAATGACTGCATAAACTGTACTTGTTTGTAAGGAAACTCAAATTCTTGTTCAAACTGTGCTTTATCTGCATCTATACCTTCTTGCTCGATTCCTCTTTGTATAGCACCTGCATCTTGTTGTGCCTGTAATGCCTCTAAACCAAAGTTTCTCATTGTATCTTGCATACCTACAGCTTTATCAAACGCTTGTTGGTAACCTTCTCCATATATTTTTGCTATAGAATCTTGTAGTCCTCTGTTACTTTCTGCTTGTAATACAGCTTGTCTACTACCACCATAAGCTCCCGCCTTATTTAGTTTAGAAGCATCGCTAACATTTCTTATATTAGCCTCTCTAATAGCAGCATCCACTTGAGGTTTCAGAGCTTGTTCCAAGTAAGGGTTCATGTAGTTACCTATAGATGCAGAAGTATAATCACCCATAAAACTAGCTGGATTTAAACTAGCTAACCCTTGAAAAGCTTGTTGTTGAAGACCAGATTCACCTGCTGTAAGTGGCCCAGTATATGCTTGGTAAGGTTGGTTGCCTAGAGCCTGACCCTGACCCAGCATATCTGTAACATAATCACCTGCGTATTCAGCTAAAGTTTCACCATAACCTAAATTTTGGCCAACTTGCGTACCTGCACCAGTGTTTGTTGTTCCTAACAAATTATCATCTGTACTCATTATGCTACCCCTGTTTGTGTTAACCTTGACATAAAGTTTTCAGGATTTATTTGATCCCCTTGATCTGAGCCTCCATGTTTAGCACGTCTAACATTTTCTCTAAAGTCATCTAACACCTTTGCTCCTGCATCAGTGTTTCCATTACCCAACATAGATACAATCTCTGCATCCATGATATACTCTCCTCCTGATAACATTACTGGGTCAGGCCCAACCTGTGCAGGTAACGTATCTGTCATACCATCTTCAGAACTTTTTAGTAGACCTCCTACATTCATGGGTTTTACTGATTTATTTGCTTGGTCAAAATTCATGCCTTGTTGCCCTCCAACGCCCAGTAAGTCACCATACGCTGTTATATCAGCTAAAAACTTGTTTAGTTGCGCTTTTTTCATGGCAGATAACTGCTGTAAATAATCTCTTGTATTAGCAGCCATTTGAGGAGAAATACTAGCCTGAAGAGTACCTTTTGCAATTTTATCAAAATTATCAATAGCTTCTGCTTGTTTCTTAGGAGTCAAAGATGCATATTCAGCTGTTAAAGAAGTATAACTACCAATATTATCTGCATTTAAATCTAAATTTAGTGCAGATACAGATGCTGGCATAGCTGGCATATTAGAAGAGGTTGACGTTGTAGTTGATGTTGTAGTTGATGTTGTATCTGGTGTTGTCTGACTATCAGAACCTTCCATATTTACAATACCTGCTGCTAAGGCTCTATCAGCATCATTTTTTGTAAGAGGAACAAAATTACCACTTGTATCAGTATATCCTACAACTGTTACTCCATTGACGTTTTTGCCTTGCAACTGTTGGTTATACACGCTCATATCAATATCAGCACCTGCTGCTGCTCTAGCTTTGGTGTCTTCATATTGAGATCCACCCATAAAGCTTTCTGCCCTTGCGTTTTTTGCACCTGATCCGCCAGCCGCACGTTTATAAGCATAATATGCTTTATCTCTCGCCTCTTCATCATCACCGCTACTAAAAGGGTCTTTTTGATACGTGCCTTGTATTCTTTGTTTGTCATCAAAAGTTAAAGCATTATAGGCTGCTCTTTGAGCAGTTGCGTCCTCTGAAGATGCATTTCCATAGGTAGAAGGGTCTAAAATATCAACATAACCCGCAGATTTTGCTAAGTCTCCTGTACCATATGTATCTGTATATTTTGTAAAGGAATCATTTTTATCATCTGGTTGGTCTTGAGGTGCAGTTAATGTAAAAGGCCCATAGTCATACTCTGTAGCACCTATAAAATTATTATCACCACTAAATACACTAGCAATACCATCTGTAATAGTTTGCCCTGCTTTTTTTAGTGAGGGTATGTATGTACTGGGGTCAGTTAAGTGAAAACCTCCATGTTTGTAACCTGCAATACCACCACTAGCTAACCCTTTTTGCCCAGAAAGACCAATAATACCTGAAGATATTGCATCATCTGCACCTGGAATTGGCATAATTTCAGCCAACTTACTTGGTGAATAACCTTCTTCTGCTGTAACCATTCCAGCAATATCTGCTTTTTTAGAAGGCGGATAAGAATTAAAATTTTGTAAGTTTTGTAAACCTAAATCAGTTGCCTGTTGACTAGCCCCTAATGTTGCTGATTCTATATCTCCACCTTCTGGAACGTAAGTTAAATCAGAAAAATACCGTCTACCACCGCTTCCTGGTCTTCTGTCTGGTGAGTATGGTATATTAACAGGTTCTCTTACAGCAGTGTATTTAGGCACAGTGCCTTGATAACCTACCTTGGGTCTATAGGGTTCGAACCCTCCTGAAAGACCAACACCTAAACCTAGAAGCCCTGCAACTTTTTGAGTATCTAGTTCTTTTTTACCACCTGGTTTGTAGAACAAAAATTCGATTAAATCATCAAGCATTAATCTTCCTCTTCTTCATCTTCTTCATTTTTAGGGTTTATTATATCTTCATATGGGCCTTTTATCCTATCTGAAACATCTGGTATACCCGTCAATGGAGTTATAAATTTTGACTCCTGTTCAGGAGTAGCAAATATACTTTCAAAGTCATAAATATAGTCAATATCAACGGGTGGAGGAACTGTTTCCTTAACCAACCTTGATGCACCCATAAGCTGTTGTGCTTGGTTTTGTTTTCTAGCTATATTATTTAAAGCTTCTTGCATATTCTGCGTTTGTGTTTGAGTTTGCGTTTGTGTCTGTGTTTGCGTGTCTGTTTGGGTTTGAGTATCGCTCGTTTGTCCTAATATGTCAACATTAAGAGTAGAAGATACTTGATTATTTGCCTGGGCTTGTGTTTGTGTATCAGTTTGTCCAAACACGTTTAGAGTAGGTGATATAGTTACAGTATCTGTTTGGGACGGTGTTTCTATATTTGCTACAGTGGTGTTATAATTTGATCTTATAAAATCGTCTTTACTTAAACCATCTATATTTGTAGCTTCAAGTATAGTACCAATCTCTTTAAAAGGTATACCAAAATCAGCTGAGTAGGTTTTAAGCTCATCTGCAGGTATAAACCCATCTTCCTTATATTTATCGTTTAAATTATAAAGTCTACCTACATATACGTTTGGATCATCTACACTTGTATCTATAAGATCTTGTACTTTAACTATAGAACCTCCTAGATACTCATTTGCTATACGTTGTACGTTATCCAAACTAACTGCACCATCTTGCATAAGTATCATGTTTATCTCATCTTGAGCAGCTGCTTGACTAGGATTATAAACAACAGGTTTATCTGCGGGTACTGTACCACTAATAGACGTGTTTATATTATAAGTGCTACCTTCTATACCTAATATTTTTTGTGTGTCAGGACTAAGTCCTTGTGAAATTTCTCCAACTATAGGACTAACACTAGCAGCTACTGTACCTCCAGTTCCTTCTTCCATTTCTGATAAAGCAGATCCTATTAAAGCCCTACCAGTACCGTTTGGACCCATATCAAGGGCATTCTTTGTTGCTAAATCCACACCTATATTTGCAAATAATTGTTCTCCTGCTCCTGAAAGAGCTTCTGCTATATTACCGCCAGAAAATGCGGCAGCAGATTTTAAAGTTAAATTACCTACAAAACTAACAGGAGCTAATATTAATCTAGCAACAGCCAAATCACCCAACGAACCAACTATGCCTGCTGGTAACATAAATTTTTTTGCTTCCGTCATTATTTGAGCTTGCGCACGTAAATGATTATTGTCGTTTTCTCCTAGTATTCTTTGATATTCTTCACTTTTTAAGTAAGGACTACCTTCTTTTAATTGTTCAGCTATTTGTTGCTCTACATCTAGAAGATACCCTCCAGCTGCTTCAGCCACATTTAAACCTGCGCTAAGCGTCCATCCAACGGGGCCTGCTGTTCCTAAAGTTACATCCACTAAGGTATCTAAAATACCATTAGCCATATTTAAAGTGCTACCATATACAGTTGGGTTTTCTCCAAGACTTACGTTTACAGGTCTAATCTGCCAGTCTTCAGGTCCATATTTTTCAAATACAACGTCACCATTTTTTATATTATCTCTTAATGCTTGAGCTCCTTCTTCTGAAAAAGTTGATGCTATCTCTTCTATTTTATCTTGGCTTAATTTAACTAACCCCTGATAACCACCTTCACCTATTTTAAATACATTTTCATTTAAATAATCCATTAATAATTCATTATCCGTTGGAACATCATCTCCTTTAGTAGGAAATATTGCCTCTATACCTTGATCTTTTAACCCAGCTATACCTTTTAATACAGCAACTGGGTAAGATTCTAGTCCACCGCTTATTAATTGCTTTACATAAGAACTAGGACTTTCTTTAGCTAAGTCAGTCAAAGCATTTATAGCATCTAATGCTAAACCTTGACGAGGTTTTAAAACTTCTCCTGATTGTTTTTCTTTATTTGCTTTTACTTGGGCTTCAAGAGGACTGTTTTTATAAATATTCTCTGCATAATTTGTTAGTTCTGTTATGGTCATTGTTGATAAATCTTTATTATCTAATTCACCAATCTGTTCTACAGTTAGACCTGTTGTAACAGCTTGTGGGTCTTTTTGTTTTCCTTCTATAAGTTTATCATAATCTTCTTTACTAAAAGTTATAATATTTGATATGTCTTCTAACGGTATTTGCATAGAAATGTCGTCTGCAAACTTTGCGTTGTGAGCGTTTATTACATCAAAGATATAAGCATTTTCTATTGAATCTGTTAAGTTTTTTCCTATTAGGTTTTCTGTTATAGCTTCACGACTTAACAATTTTTTTGCTATTTCTGGAGTTATTTTTTGACCTAATTGATACATACCACCTTGATAGGTAGCTCTAGGCATTCCATACTGAATACTATCCAAAGAACCCACATCATATAATGCTTTCATTTTAATAACATATTCGGGGTCATTTAGTGGAGATTTTGTAATTTCAGCAGAATAAGGGTCTGCAAATGTACGAGTATCAGTAGCTTTATTTATATTTACACTGCTTAAAAGGTCTTCTAACTTAGTAGTGCTTGCGCCTCCTGGGCCTTTTGCATTTGCAAACTTACTAAGAGTATCAGCTTTAAATTGATCAGCACTTTTATAAGACCCTAAATCTATACCTGCATCTACAAAGTCTGGATTATTTTTAAAACCTGTACTTATAGAAGACCCATCGTCAAATATGTAAATACTTTGTCCGTTTTTTAACGTTTGAAACCCTGTAAAACCATCCCATGTCTGTACTTTTCCATCTTTTGTTACAGCATTTCCATCCTTGTCTACGACAACATTATTAGGAGCAACTAACGTACCATCTTTCTTTTCTATAACGCCAAACTCACCTAGAACACCATCAACAACCTTATCAATCGGTTCTTTAACTAGTTTAGCTAAATCATTTGTTGCGCTTTTTTCTAGACTAGCATAGTAGGCATTTTCTACGTTTTCACCTCTAATTCCTGCACCAATAGCATCGTAAACAGCTAATTCAAAGTTTGGTCCAAATTCTTTTCCAAGATATTCAGTTGCTTTGCCTGAAAAACCTTTAGCTAAACCCTCAGAAATTGAATTTATTGCAGCTTCTGTCATATTTCTAGATTGTCCAACTTGATCTATTGCCTTGTCTACAACATTTTTTATGGCATCAAAATCTTCTAAAACTTTCCCAGAAAAGTCTTTTAAAGGATCTCGTATTTCTGAAAAAAGACTACTCAATACAGCAAAATCAGAGTCTGTTCCTTTTCCTACTTTTTTTATGGTATTTCCTAATATATTTGTAAATGGTTCTACATATTTAGGACTAAAATTTAGTTCTTCTAACACGTTACCAGATACAGTAGTTGCGGTGCTACCAATTTTATCTGATACAGCACTAATCAATGTTGCTTTTATTATTTCTTGAGGACTAGCACCATTTTGCGCAGCTATTGCAGCGTTTACAAAAGGAGATAGTTGCGGTGCAAATATGCTAGTGCCTGCTTGAATAGCAAACTGCACAGGTTTATCTAAAATAGCGTCAAATACATCAGAAATAGAACTTGCTACTTTATTTATAGAATCTTCAGTATCTTCTAGTATATCTCTTACAGAACTTGGGATGTCTTCAATTACATCTTTAATTGATGGTAAAAAGTCACCAGGATCTATTCCAAAAAGCCCCATTACGCAGAGCCTTCTGCAGAGAAGTCAATAATACATAGCAGGCTGTCTTTTACCTCCATTATTTTCATATTTGGACCTATTTTTTCTTTTACAGCAGAAAAGACATCTGCCATATCTTGTTGTATTTTTGAAAATACTATTTTTTCTATATCTTCTTGTTCTAGTTTTCTAACTGCATTAACAATATTATTTACATAGTTTGCTCTAATATCTGCATTAAAAGGTATAACCATAGATGTTTTTGTATTCTGATTAGTTTTAACAACAAATATAGTATTATTGTTCTGGTATGTTCTTACGTCAGGTTGAGATAAAAACCCTCCTAGAGATAAAAATGCTTTGGTAACTTCTTCTTTACTGTCACCCTCTTTTTCTGCTCTTTTTACAATAGCATGGCTAAATATTAGAGGGTAAGATAACTTTTTTTGTGAACTATCTATTTCATTCTTCATGTTAACTTACCTCCAATATACTTAGTATTATATGTAGTAAGTTTCCTGCACCTGCTTGAGCTTTTATTATATCTCCTGCTTCTAATACTATGGGAGATGTTAATAATTCTGTAGTAGCATTTCCTGCTATTGATTTAGATTTAAAAAGGTTAAAAACAGCAGACCCACTAGTTGTTAAAGTTATTGATATATTTGTTCCTGTGTTACCATCTTCTGTAACTAATATAGACTTAAGAATAGCAGTAGCTCCAGTAGGACAAGTATATACTGTTGTATTATTTGTATTTGTTAAGTCAGCTTTTGCGCTTCTATAATTATTTGCCATTTATCCTAAAAACCATGCTGTTGCTTCTGCTTGTTCTTTTAATGTAGTCTTTCTTAGCGCATCATCTACCTGACTAAAATAAATACGCAAAATATTATTTAAATTACTTTGAAATCTAATATCATACTCTTTTGGAGCTATAGGTAAAACTGGGGCTGTAAAATTTATGTCGGTATCTGATTCTGGCATTATCTTCTCCCATCTGGACGCATTCTAATTTTCTGTGCGCCTATTTGCCATTGAGTGCCTACATCACTAGAACTAACTTTAAATAATACTTGTCTACCTCTGAAACGTAAATCCAATTCTTGTGTGTAACTTTCATATAATCCATAAAGGGTAGGTTGATATGCGGCTGATATTTCTTGTTTATAACCTTTTTGTTGGGCATAAAATACAGTATTTCCACCTTGAGTTTCTGAAAAGTCTTCTCCCCCTACAGAAGGAGGTAACGGGGTTACACCTGAACCTGAATTAGCAAAAGTAGTAAACTCAAAAGTTAGTTTGGGTGTTTGTGTCCAGTCAGAACCAGAAAACAAGATATCAGGTAGTAGTTTATCTACAAACATAAATCTATCACCATCGTCTAAGTCAAAGAAAGATGAGGTAATTCCTGCATTTATAGAAGAAGCCGTAGAGGCAGATTTATCATCAATACCTTTTTCATGAAATAGAAGCCTACCTGCTGTAGTGCCAGTATTACCCGTACCACCTGTAATGTAAGCACTGATTGGGTAGTCTTGTATGCCAGAATCAACCCAAGCAGTTCTGAAGAAGTTACCATAATACCATATATCATCTACATAGTTGTAAATTACATACTTGCCGTTATAAAACCACCATACTTCATTGAAAGCTTCATTTGTACCCGCGCTTATTTGGGCAGTCTGATCTCTATCTACACCTGTAAATACATATTTTTTTACTTTACATGAAAGAGGTCTTACCGTGCCATCATATATGTAAAATTGGTCTTTACCCATCCAAAAAGCTATACCCGATGCATAAACAACTGCATTTTGAGATATGATAGATATGTTATCACCTACTAATTGTTGACCCCATACAGCTTGTCCACCTATATAAGAAAAAGCATATAATGAAGAGTCTGTCCAAACTAATATCTCTTGTCTACCTTGTATGGCAGTTACAATCTCAGAACCTCTTGCTAGAGGCAACGAACCAGCTTGGTTTTCTGCAGAAGGAGTCCAGTTAGTAGGATCTTCTTGATCTGACCAACGAACAAGCATTGGATCTAAAGATACACTACCTAACGGGTTTACGCCAAAACAAAAAACAAATCTATTGTCTGATACTAAGGATAAATTTTGTATTACGGGTGTGTTAGAAGCTCCAGGTCGGGAGGATAATAAAACTCCACGATTTGCATCATTTACACCATTACTAGCATCCCAGTAATATAGTACGCCTCCTTTGAATCCAAAAATTAAGTCTTCTCCAAAGTTAGATTGTGACCATATACGTATGGCACTAATATCTGTTGTTAGACTTGAATGCCCCCAAGCATCTTCGCCCCATGTACCAGAACTCCAACCATTTATAGGCTGGGCATTGTCTGCTCCAATATTTATTTGATACGTACCAACTGTAGAACTACCTCCATTATTACCATCTGCACCAGAGGCAGAAACAAAACTGCCTCCAAAATCTGTGGGATCTATATTACCCCCTGCAGTTGTAATATCTCCTATGGCAGACACAGTTCTTGCTTTTATTTTATATGTATTAGAATCTACAATTTCATGAATTTGATATTCTTGGTTTAGTATATCTGCAGTAATATTCCCTCCTAGAGAGGCTGCATCACTAAAAGTAACAAAATCGTATACAGTAGCTCCATGAGATGTATCGGTAACAGTTATTATTTCAGACCCATTTGTTGCAGAAAACGTTACATCTCCTGCGGCTGTAGTAGATCTAATTGGTGTAATATCGTAGTATTTACCACCCATCTCAATGTAAAACTTCATTTGAGTTCCTACACCTATAAGCTTCAAACCTCCTAAAGTAGTCCAGTTAGATAAAGATCTGCAAGCACCAAGGAAATACTTTTCAGATATACGTTCCCAGCCACCTATCTTTTCAGGAAAACCTTTTCTGAAACGTATATTATACCCATCATACCAGCCACCCTCAGAAGCATACATGGTATTTTCTCTATCTATTCCAGGTTTAAAAACAATCTTTTTAAAAGGCATTATAACACCACTCCTTCAGGTACAATTTGACAAAACGGTTTTGCTTGATATATACCCGAAAATTTTAAAACTTCATGTGCTTTTAGTATAGATACTTCAAAACATCTTTCTTTGGTAGTCAAAAGTTGTTCTCCTGTAATAACTGAACAGCTTTCAGCATATGGAGCAGAACAAACTAGTATTATGACTATCCACATGGTGACACGTTACTCTATGAGCTCAAAGTGAGGACCGTCAATAAAGGGTCTTCGACCTTGGCTACGTCTTAAATCAATATAACTATTCATAGCATCTTCCATTGTGCCATTCCATAATCTTATGTCATCTACACTCCATGCTGCTCCCCATCTAATAGTTACATTATTATTTCTAGCAGCTTGGGCCATTGCATCAGCAATATCATCATAAAGATTCAACTCCCATGATGCCCTCGATCCAACGTAAGCCATGAGATCGACTGCGTGACCTGTAAGATGTTTTGATGCCATTGTCTGACTTGCGCCTTTATCTACAAGTTCACGTTGTTCTGCTTCTGTTCTCATCCCGCAAATCACACCAAAATCAATTTTACTCATACCTATGGCATCTTTAACACAGTATACCAAGTCAGGGTGTACCCCTTCAAGACGATCCAAAGATCTTTGACTTAATTTAAAACTCATTTCGTTAACCCTTTCTGCTTTTCATAGGTTCTAAGTCCTCCAATTCCGAGCATACCTCCGAGGACAGTAAGAAGTGTACTCATATCAAACTCTGGCAACTCTGGTATTTCTATACCAACTAATGTTACTACAAAAATAATAACTGGCTGAAGAACAAAGTGATAGCCAAAAGCAATCCCACAGATCCAACCAATGCAAGGACGCCACCCACCTTTAAACAGGCTTCCACTAGCCGCTTCTGCTGCATTAACCTCAATTTGGGCGAGGGCCAGCTGTTGAGCGTGTTTTTCTGACATGGTTGCAATCTCATGAGAAAGTTTTCTCTTTAGATCTTGGTCAGGTATTGCTTTGTCTAGTATCTTAGATACTGGTTGTATAAGATTATCTAGTAGCCCCATTTTCCTCCCCTCTGTTTGCACGTTTTGCAAGTTGATTAAAACCGATAAAAGAGCCTATGACTCCCATATTAGATAATATCCAAATCTCAGCTATTCCACTTAAGTGATCAATTTTTTCGTTAGATATTAAAGGGGTCATTAGTACAATAATAAATACGGTTACTGTTAATGCAGAGAACCAAACCAGATGGCGTTGTTGATCTTCTTTTTTGTCACGATTCTCAAGCAAGATCATACGTTCTCTTCGTTCTAACTCTTTATCATCTACTATTCCATCACCATTTTTATCTGCTTTTTCCCAGATACTACCTTTTTGTAATCTTTTTTGTGCCATAATACACCTACTTTATAAATAACCATTTTGGTGGAAAAACTGTACACCAATAATAGGCTGTTAATACGATTGCTATAAGTATTAGATCTTCAATCTCCATTATACCACTCACTAAAACTAGGACTACCTCTTTCCATTGCATTTAATAATAATGCGCCAAAAACAGTGGCTGCAAGACCGACTACTAGTAAAATACCTATTCCTATTGCAACTGCTTCCATTAGTTCTTCTTGCTTGGCCTTCCTCGCTTTCGCTTCTTCTTTTGCTCTTTCTTTGGCTTCCTGAATACGCTTTGCACGTAAATCCACAATAGATTTAAACGTACCATGACCAAAACGCTGGTCAATAAGGACAGACATCTCATAACGCTGTTCTGCAGCAATTTTTGCATCAATAACTTCATGGGCAACACTCTTTATTCCTAATTGATCTTTTAAACTAACTCCGTCTTTTTTACTTCGCTTCGCATTTATTTGTTGCTCCCCGTCTAGTAGATCATCTATTGCACCTACTATATCGTTTACATCCTTTGCAGTGTTGATAGTTGACTTTATAAAGTCTACACTCTGTCTTACAAGATTGATACCAGTTACTATATCTCCTAATACCATGCATTATGCCTTAACCACCAACGAGATAAGCAACACTATTGTAGTGCCACTAGCTCCTATTAATATCATTTCTAACCTTTTCACACGTCCTAATATGACTGTCCATCTTTCTTCACTAACAGCTTTATGTACTTCAAATTCTGTTTTTAGTTGGTCCAATTTCATACCTCACTTATCTCCTATGAAAAAGCTATAAATATATAAGTTGCAGAAGATGCAGTGCTTACTATTTTAAACCCACTACTATGAGGTTGTATAAGGCTTGATTCACCATTAACTGATGACCCTGCATGATCGTAATTAATAGCAATATATTTATCAGTACCTGTGGTTATACCTTGTACCGAACTAAACATATACCAATTTATGTTCAATATACTATTTGTATTACTCGCATCTCTTATCAAAACATATCTAGCAGAACTAGCAAACCCACAGTCTACATCGGTATTATTACCTGCATTGTTCTGTGAATGTGCTATATAACCAACTTTACTAACTCCTGCCTTTGTAGCAAAAGATATAGCAGCATAATCTATTGCACTAACATTTTGTCCAGCATTATTAGCTAATCCAGCATTTGAAAGATCGGCTGCAAAACTTAACTGATCATTCCAATCACTTCCAACAGTAAACACAGAAGAAGTTGGGGCAGTATAAGACCCCCAAGATACATTACCTGCCCAAGAAGCCCCATCATTATTAGGTAAACCACTCAAAGAAACTACTTTACCATTATCTTTTAGCCAGTCACTATAAAACCCTACCATTCTTTGGTCGGAATTATCTGCCTCAAGTGGATGAAAAATAATTGCTTCAGGAGCAACTCCTAAATTATGTTCTACATTACGAGTGTTAGTTCCATCACCCTTATAATATGTAACATCTAATGTTTCTGGATATGTACGAAACATCCAATTTATAAAATTTACTCCGTAACTAGCATATCCAGAAGTACCTCTACCTCCATCTAGCCCTGTTGGAGAGTATATTGTACGGTTAGCTGTATTACCTAAATCCCTAGTTTGGTCTAACTGGTTGACAAGATAACCTCTAGTTTGACCTTTATCACCTCTACGAAATCTATATAAAAACATATTCTGGCCGCCTGTGCCAGTTGTTAGGCTAAAATTACTTCTACTTATAGCCCAGTCTACAGGCCATCCAGTAAAAAAACTTGTTAACCATTCACTCCAAGTATCTAAGGACTGGTTTGCTAGATTTGCTTTTTGCCCATAGTAAACTTGAGTTCCCGCTGTTGGAGCTCTCATAGGACCCTTTCTAATGGCCACTCCTACTATTGGGTAGCCATGTTGATTATAGAGTTCTTTTCCTCCATTGAAAAAGGCAAGTTCGGAAGTAGAATCCATGGGATAGCTATTAATCCCTTTATTAACTGTCCATCTCCGACCACCTTGTCCAAACCCTAATTGTTCATCTTGTAGATACCAATGGGCGTAATCGGTATTCGTATCATTTCTTTTGGTTAAAACCCATTGAGGCATCCAGCCAAGATCTTGATAAGTGCTTGTTCCTGTAGGCCAATTACCACTATTGGCAGCAATATCAAAACATTGAATAAGTCCTGTGGAAGAAGTGTCATGATTCCAACCTGATATCACATAGTTACCTGTGGCGAGTGCTGTACTAAGTGTTACCGTATTACTACTAACTGAGATAACAGTGCTAGTAAAAGGAAAGTCATTTGTATTTAATTTTGCCAACTTACCTGCCGCAAATCCCCTATGCCAACACCAAGAATCTACATTTGAGGAAAGATCATAAGATTTAACTACAACAAATCCTGGGTTTTCTAAGTTTAGTGTAACCGTTGTAGGAGAAGAGTTATTATGACTTACTGTTTTAACATCAAAAAATTTGGGATGTTTTCTGAAAGTATACATATTATAGTTTAATCTGGAAGTGTTATAAGCCCTAGCAGCCCCCCAATTAAAATTTACCCTATTACCACTCGCATCTTGAGGAAAGTAAGAATCACTAGGATTCCCTGCAGGTTGCCCCACTAAAGTACCAGTATTACTAAAGTCTATGGAGTTTGCTAAAGTTTGTTGCGCATAATTATTTTCACTTACGTACATAGCTTTATCTGCACCGCGTTCTGTATCAAACCAACATTCGGGACCTTCAATTATATGGTTATACTCAGAAGTTCCGCCAGATCGTATCCATACCATACCTCCATAATCTGACATACGCACACCATTAGGTATTGTTCTATCAGAACCTGCTGAATTAGAAGCATAGTTTCCACCATATGTGTTCAGTGCAAAAACATCTTCTATATCAGGCTGTAAATCTGAAATTCCTGCAGCAGCCATTAATAGGTTTTGTGATATGGTGCTCATTAACTAACTCTCTTTCCCACCGTAAACCCATAATATGTTGTACCTCCATCAGTAGTAAAGAAGGTAAACACGTCTACATCTCCTGCACCTGTGGAAAGCACTGCAGGAACACCTAGAGTCCATTTAACAGAAGCAGGCCATGTTACTATTTTACTACCGCCCGAACCTTGGGTAATTTTTAAAGTAAACCCGTATGCTGTACCACTAGCAGGTGGATTAGAGAATGTGTAAGTTACGTTACCTGTAAAGGTATGCTCAAACACGTTACCAGTTGATAAGTCAACGGTTTTTGTTCCAGTAACTGTTGTATCAGGCGTGGGTCTAGTTTCGTGATACGTTAAAGGCTTTACACTACCTGTAAATGTAGTTGCCGTACCACCTGTGGGTATTGCTATAACTGTGGCATCCGCATCATTTTTTATTGTTACATCATTAACGGCCCCTTGTCCTGTAAGAATTAGCCCTTCGTCACTTGTGTAACCCATGGCAGCTACATCACTAGCTGACGTATCACCAAGGGGTTTGACAGTTCCTAAAACGGTTATATCGTTCTGACCTGTAAGTATTTTTAGAACTTCTGCATCTGCATCATTCTTTATTGTTACATCGTTATTACTACCTTGCCCTGTTAAAATTAAGCCTTCTGTAGACGTGTAACCAATCGCAGCAGGATCTGAGGCCGCTGTATCACCAAAGGGTTCTATTTTTGAACCTATAATACGTCCAGTAGCCGTAACTGTTTTAGGAGTAAGAGTTATAGTATCTAATACGTCATAAACAGCCGCAGACCCGCCTCCACCATCAGTTGCTACTACCTTTACACTATTTGCAGGTATAGCTACATTAGCTCCACTTCCTTGAGAAATAGTCAAAGTATAACTAGTAGAATTTTTTATAATCCATACTTTACTAACACTGTCTGGGGCTAAAGTAACTGTACAGGCTTGACCTCCACCTGTAAGATCAAGAAACATAGCTCTTGTTTCGCCATTTGTATCGGTTGCATCAGGCATTGTTAAAGTAACGGTAGCGACATTCCCAATAGCCTTAGTTCGTCTCCCTAAAGCTTTTCCTAATAAGGATAAATTAGTATTAGTAGCCGTACCCCAAGTACCAGATCTTTCACCTGTCCCTATCTCTTCTAGTCTTAAATTGTTATCATAAGTGCTCATTTTTTTGTCCTTTGTAGATCGATATTACATCATAATAAAATAATTATCCATATAATTTATGCGGCTTCCGTCCAGTTGGGGGTCTGACTAGGAGTTATAGTATTATAGTTGGGGTTTTGACTAGGAGTTATAGTGCTATAGTTGGGATTTTGGAAAGGTAAAATTTGATTCCATATAAATACTTGTCCAGCAGAACCTATAGCTTCTATTCCATCTGGATATACATTTGCATCTCCAGTTACACTTTGCAAGGCGTGTGTACTGACTGTCATAGCAGACATGGCTGACAAGTTTACAGTAACGTGTACTTTTATGTTAGTAGATCCAACCGCAGAGTTTAAAGCAGAAGAGTCTAAAGATTCAAAAGTATTACCAACTGTAGAAACCAAACCTGCCATGCTAGTAGATTCAAAAGTATTACCTACAGCTGTGGTTCCCTGAACACCCATGAGTGTTGTAAAATAATCACCAAGAGATGAGGTTAACTCTACACCTGTTACATCAACATTAGCATCACCTGTTACACTTTGTAGATCACCTATAGCAGATACTAAACTTGAAGGTGCAGTTATAGTGGCTGTAGCATTGCCTATTACAGCAAAAGTATTACCTAAAGCTGTGGTTCCCTGAACACCCGTGAGTGTTGTAAAATAACTACCAAGAGAAGAAGTTAATTCTAGACCACTAACCTCTATACTTGCATCGCCCTGTACGGATATAACACCAATACTAGAAGTTATAGATAAACCGTTTATAGTAGAAAATATATTACCTAAAGAAGCTGTAAGAGCTACTCCAGTTACAGCTACATCTACATCTACTCCCGCACCTAAATCGGAAAATGCTGCTCCTGAATATGGTGCGGAACCAAAAGACATTTAATATCCTTTAACTAAATATTTTCTCACCACGAGGTGGTGTCTTTTCTGCTGCAATTTCTTGATCAACTTTCCACTCTTGCCAAGCTACCCTGTCAGAACCCATTGTGGCTTTGATCCAAGTAATTAACTGTTCTTCTGTTACATCTTCCATTTTTTGATACTTGCTTTTATCAGTTGCAGGATTGAGATGATGAAAGTCATGTCTAGTTTTCGTAACTCCATCTACAGTATCAGTCACTGTAAAATGCACTACGTCTATCTCATTTGCACCATTTGTTCCTGTTGTTTTGTACTCAACAGAACTTATTTTCCAAACTTTAGCCATTGCTCAATTCCTTCTCTAAAAATTCTTCCATTTTTTCTTTGCTTGCTAAGAGCTGATCCATCTCAAACTTTAATTTTTTCTCTTTTTTTTCTATGTCGAAAACTTGTGAGAAAAGATATCTTTGTTGTTCAGTAAGTTTTTCTTGTTCGTATTCTTTTTCTTTATAAATAATTTTTGGTAATTTTTTTTCTTCTGTCATGTGTTCTCCTAGGATGGTTTTGTAGGCCAATCTTTCTCTTCTAAATTAGGCCAATTTTTATGTGTGGGTAAATCTCTCAAGGCTTGTCTGTAAGTTTGCCATTCATCTGGCACAGCTTCACCTTTTTCTGATGATCTTTGAACAATCCAATCTGATGCGTCTAAAAGACTATTTCTATATCCTCTTTGTGAAGCAGCTTTTTCTGCATTCTCATCTGGTTGTGGGAGATTTAATTGTTGTACAAACCAATCTTTATCTTGTTCTGATAAAGGTTTCTTTTCTGATACCCCTGCTATGTGTATATGGTAATTATCCCAGTTAACGTCTTCTTTTTTTATTGTCATGGTTTTAAACCTATCCAAGTAATATCATAATTAAAATTAGCATTATTTGTATGACTGTAAAGTCGCCATCCTACTTTCCCATAACCAAGACCCATAAGCATCCATCTGGTGTAATAAGTAAAATTATCAAAAAGCCCTGTATCAAATTTATAATAAACCTGACCTGTCATTCCAAATGATGAATCAATGCCTTTAGATGCAAAATCTAATTCAACAACAGTTGGAAAAAATCTATCGCCACTATAACGAGTAGTACCACTAATAGTTTCACTAAACGCACCAAGCCCTACAGAATTGCCTGTAGTAGCACTACGATAAAGTCTCATATAATATGCAACTGCACCTTGATTGTTAGCAAAACTTTGTACACCATAACCCCATTTGTTTTGATTATAAGTTACTCCTGTAAATTCTGGATGTACTAAATTCCAATTCTGATGGCGGGCACAGAGGGCCGACATAGGCGCATAAGAACTTGTAGTACCAACTAAAGGATATATTGATACATAATTATTACCTGTTGCACCATTAGTATTCCATAATGTAGCATACATTTTGTGATGCTTATAAGTTGTAGCATCATGTACAAAACCACCTGAACCATGAACAAAATCTACTGTTGCATTTGTTCCTGTTGCAGTGCCTGTATAATTACCTATAACTTCCCAAGCTCCACCCCCTGCATCTTGCCATGATGGATCAGAACTTCCATTTGATGTTAATACTTGGCCAGAGCTTCCATAAGCATTGTCATTTGCACCAAGCGCAATTCTACCATTAATGGTAATTCCTCCACTAGCTGCTCTTATACGCCAACTACCATTATAATAGAGATAAGTGTATCCATTTTCTTGGCAGTAGACACCATATTCATCTCCATCAGTTCGTATACCTAAATAAGAACCTGCATCATTAACAATTTTTGCGTGTTCTGAACTTCCTATTGTAATAGTACCATCTGCATTATTACTAGTGCTACGAACTTGTATGCCATTAGAATTAGTTCTTAGTGTCCAAGTAGCATTCCAGTACAAATATGTATATGAATTTTCAGCCCCATAAATGAAATTTTCATTTGCGCCATTACGCAAATACATTGCCGTGCCCTCATCATTATATATTTGAGCATGAGCATTACTTCCTAAATAGATAACACCATCAGAAGAAGTAACTCTTGATCTTACCCAAATGCCGTTACCATCAGTTCTGAATGTTTCTGTGCCATTATCTCTTAACTCGACACGACCATTTCTATAAAATAAAGCTTGCCATTCGTTATCAGTGTCATTGTAAATGCCACAGTAGTCTGAATTAGCTGCCATAAATACAAAGTCATCTCGAATAGCGTAACCTGCGTGAGTATCACCCTCTACTCTAATAGTTCCATAGTTACCACTTTTACCATCAATAAATTTAGAAGTTCCATCAACATAATATCGAGTAGCTTGGACTGTTGCAGCTGTAGTTATATCACCAGAGCTATTTATCCTAACTTTTTCTGCACCACCAATATCAAACCTAATATACCCCTGGCCATCTAATCTAATTGGATCGTTTGATGTAACAATATTTAAAAAACTATTATCGTTATAAATATCACCATATCTTGCATTATCTGCTCTTTGTAAACGCAAACGTCCTTCAGATGCTACAGTTAATTTTTGAGCAGGACTAGCCGTGCCAATACCAACTCTACCAGAGCTATCAATATCAATACCACTTGTCGCATCTCTTGCTACTCTTAATGTAGGATTTTTAGTGCCATTCGTTAAACCACCAAAAATAGCTTTACTGTTTGCATCATCATAACTTAAATGTGTACCATAGTCGTTAGCTGTTGGATCTTGAATAACAATAGATTGTGTTGCATTAGTTGCTCCTTGCACCACTAATTTATCACCAATTGTAGTTGTGCCAATACCAACATCACCAGCAATAAATGTTTTCCCATTTCCTTTCACAAAAAATAAGTTGTTTGAAGCGTCATGGTCTGCCACTACTAAAGCACTGTCTGTAGCTGTTGACCCTGCTTTTATTAAAACACCAAAATTCCTATCATTCGTAGCTTCTTGGTTTTGGAATGTTGCAACATAGGCATTATCTGAATCACCATCTGCAGCCACAACAGAAAGTCTGTTGCTTGGTGAAGTATCTCCAATACCAACATTACCTGATGTATCAATTGTTACTTTTGTAGTTGAGCCAGTAAAACTTGTAGAACTATTACCACCAGTCGTAAACAATAATTTACCACTGTCCATAATAATTTTTCCAGAACCACTGCCATCTATTAAACCTATATTACAATATTGATCAGAGGATTGTGCATAAATTGCATTATTGTCTGAACCTATATCAATATGAAGAGGAACTACAGGACTAGCTGTGCCAATACCAACTTTATCATCGTCAGAAAAAGTAACCGCAGAGTTACCAGTAATAGTCCCAGCTGTAGAATTGTAGAACTTTAAATCTCCTGCCGCATTTACACCTAAACCCCAGCCTTCATTGCCACTATTTTCTTCGATATTAATAGCAAGGGCATTATTACTCCCCGCAGTTTTTAATCTGAGGGAAGCGAGGGCGGAGGTTGTAATTGTTCCTACATCCAAAGTATTACTAAAAGTAGCTGTATTACCACTTAACACGAGAACGTCTGCTTCTGAAGTGCTTGCATTCAAAGTTTTAAAATGTATAGCCCCAGTAGGTGTACTAGCCGCTACATTTACTATTTTTGATTCAATAGATGTATAGTTCCTAGCAGTGCTACCATCATCCTCACCACGAAAGTCTATTCTACCTAGAGAATCTGAGTTTGCAGGAGAAGCGGAATCACGCCATAAAACTAAATCAGGAGCAGCATCTGTACCTGTATTTGTATTCTTCATTACAATCTGGTCAGTCGCACTACCTGAAGTTATAGTAAAATCACCTGTAAGTTCTAGATTATCTGTATTATTTTTATGTACAGATTTAGATGCAGGTAGAGCTACAAAAACTTCTACAGAACCAGTAAAATTTATTTTACTAGTATTACCTGAAGAGTTCTGTAATACTTCATTTCTTGCTAACTCTCTGTTGCCACCACCTCCAGTGTTATCAGTATAAGTTCCTTCACCTACTTCAAATAAACTGTTGGCAATATCAAATATAACATAGTAAGTAGTATTACCACTGCCTATATCTCCAAACGATCTAAAACCAGCTACGGCTCCAGATAATGTTACTGTTCCTGTTCCAGGATTTGAAGCTGCTTCTTTAACACGATCCTTTACAACAAGAGCCATATTTGCCTCCTATTTTAAGCTATTCTTATTATAGCATTAGTAGCATTGTTAGTAGGAAATACTATCTGAAAGTCACCTGCTGATGCAGATTTATCTGATCCAAAATCTAATATAGCAACAGCTTTATTTGACTGTGAACTATTATAAATTATAGCTCCCCTGGCAGCATTTGAACCTGTTAAAGTAACATTTGAAAAGGTTAAATCACTAAAACTAGTTGTTGCAGTCGTACCTCCACCAGGAGCTGATGGTGTAACATTTGTTAACGTGCCACCACCTGCTGAATAATTACTACCACTTACTTCATTGTTTGTTTGGTAGGTTGTTACACTACCATTCATTGTAGAACCAGACCCACCATAGTCAGATGCCACAGCACTATTGGTGTACATGGCAAGTTTAAATGTGTTACCAGAACCATTTGTAAAGTTATGAGTACCCGTTAATAAATCTATCTTAAACTGGGTAGCTAAAAAATTTCCACTGAAAGCCATTACAATCTCCTTATATGTTCAGCTAAAGTTTCGTTTCCAGAATCTTTAATAGCATTATATACAGTAGTTCTGTCACTTTGAACAGCTTCTTTTATGTAATGCGTTATTATTTGCGTTAAGTTATTTTTATATTCTAACGCTTGTTCTTTTATAGCAGGAGGTGCTGTATCCGAAATCTCTAAAATTTGTTCTACACACCTACTAGCAATTTCCTCTGGAGTAAACCCTCTGTTATTAGTCACGTTTACTTGTACCTTAAAAGTATTTGGCATATTTAAAGAACCAGTGAACATTTTCCCTCTTTATTTTGGTTTTATACTATATTGTCCTGACCGATAAGCGTCTTGTCTTAGTTTACCATCGGCAAGGTTTTTAAGTAACTGTATGGATTGAGCAAACTCTTTGTCATACATAGTTACTATATCTGGTTCTGACTTCATAAACCTGGCAGCTTCCACTAAAGCCCCATTAAGAAGTGCAGAATCAAATTCCTCTCCTATCCAAGGAGTTGTATTAGCTGTCACTATAGATTCTGGATAATACCCATAATGTAAAGTTGTAGCATAATTAGAATTAGGAGTTGGACCTAATATCATGTAATCATCATTGTAAAAAGCATAATGTTGTGGAAAAGCAGTTGTACTAGGATTTGGATATGCTTCCCTTATAAAGTTTTGGTCTTTGTGAAGTAAATAATGAACACCACCATTGGCATCCGTAACACTTAGACTGTAGCTATATAAAAAATCTGGAGGTAACGCTAAAAACTTATTAGCATTAGTTAACGTACCATCAACACTTTTTCTTATTGCTGGAAACTGAACAAGATTATATATCTTTTGTTCCGATTGTTGCGTGAACAAAGCAAGTTGCGCATCCGAAAAAGAGTGCTCTGCTATTTCCTTTATATTAGTTTTTAATGATGCATAGTCCATATCTTATCTCATTTTTGCTGGTCTTACACCTTTTTTAGCTATACCTGCTCCACGAACTTTTCCACCTTTTGTGCCACCTTTAGTTTTACCACCCACAGAGTAGCCTTTTTTTGTAGCTCCGCCCATCGCATAGCCTTTTTTCTTCATGGGCATTCCACCACCCATAAGTCCTTCTACACCACGGCCTTTTAGTATATCGGCCTGTGTTACTTCACCATCTTTATTTAGGTCGGGGAAACTACCCCCCATTTTATATCCCTTTTTCTTCATCATCAGTAGGCTCCTTATATAAGTTGTTGAAGACTCGACCAATATCCCAGATATAATCTACGTCTTCTTTAGAGTTATAAATATGTTGGTTTGGTTTAAAGTCTGGTGCTCCTTGACCTGTTTCAAACCACGCAGGGTGTGTAACCCGAATCCTATTGTTGGGTAAAGCAACAATATTACCAGTATACTCTCCTGCATCTAATAATTCAAGTACATGACTTTGTTTATGTTGTGCAGGGTCATCAGCTACTTCACTGTCAGTATAATCCACTGTAAAATAATACTTAGCAGGAAAGAATGTTCCATCTACTTTTGCAATCCAAGGAGCAGGTGTGGCCCTCTCTATCTTGTAAACTGTGTGGTGATGAGACATACAATCCCAAGGTTGTGCTAAGTATGGTGGTAACTCTGTAGGCCATTCGTCATAAGGAGTGTCAGCTACAAGAGCTGTCAAGGGTAGTCTAGCCCACATAGCACCACCATGCACGTTCTGCTCATCAGTATCATCTGATTCACAACCCGTAAATATAACCTGAAAACTTAGCGTTCTCTTAGGCATTGATGTAACTGCTACTACCATTGCGTGTAAAAATTCTCCATGATATCTTTCAAAATTACAAGTGTACTCCCTTCTTACCCATGCCTTAAAATAAGGTATGTTGCTTTGTAAATACGCCATTCTCTTTCCTCGCTGTTTACTTTTATCATTATACTATCGTTATATTTCCTACCATACTACCATGGCTACTGCATTGATATACTAAAGATGTATCAGAAGGTTCGTGTGGCACAATAAATTGTGTCAAGCCAGTGGTAGAGTTATAGTTCTCTGTTACACCTGTAGTAAAGTCAGAACCCCCAGCGGAAGTCCTTATTTTTAAAGGATGGCTACCCACATTAGAGGAATTATCTAAGAGATAAGTATGCCCTTTATAAAAAGTAAAATTTGGGTTGTTACCAGAAGTGGCTCCTGGCCCTGTAAACGTGTAAGCAGAAGTGCCTACTACGCCAGCTGTATATTTAGTAACAGGCCCTGATGTCTCGTCATTTACCCTAATCCATGCTCCTCCATGAGCAAAATACAAACCTCCTGTAGCATGAACATGAGCTACTGCACCATGATATGTATTTGCATTAGGTAAATCACTTAAAGCCCCGTAATAAAACACGATCTTATTAGCCCCAGAACTAACATCTATAACACCATTAGCATCTATAATATCAGTTAGTACATTAGAACTATTTCCTAAAGCAGCATATATTTCATTAAAATTATCATTTATTTTATCAGCACCTACTCGTAGAGTATCTCCTGTGCCATCATTTGCGCTACTACCTATACCTACAATTTGTTTTGCCATTTTCTATCCTTCATCAAATGTATCTGTTGTTGAATCCAATGTAACCGATGTGCTGTCAAAAGAAGGAGCAGATGTTGCGCCTGATACCGTTACTGAACCAACTGAACTTGTTGCAATGATACCAGTTACATTAACAGTATCTGAACTCTCTGCAACTATTACGGTCACAGAACCTACAGAAGATAAAGCTTTTAAATTGTTGGGGGCTAGAGTGTCATCACTACCACCACCAACAGGGTTCCACCCCCATTGAAAATTTCTACTAGCATTTAGTTCTGCAAAGTCAGGTCTTGGGTTTTGTATTGCTTGAGGATCATCTACAGGGAATCTACCTAGTTCATTCTGTGGATGATCTGGTTCCCAACATTCAGTACAGGCTAATATATTAGTTCTACGTCCTCTGACTGTGGTTTCTCGTAATTCGTTTAGCTGGTACTGAAACCCACAAACATCGCATATAGCAATAGCTCTAGCACTAGATGCGAATCTTCCCATATCAAATCCTATTTACTCTCGGCACGAAATGCTCCGAAGTTTTCTCTCTATCTTCACCTGCGGCTAGGCTGTACTGTTCATCATAAGCTTGTTTTAATATAGGTACTCTAGCTACCAAATCAGGATCTTTCATAGCTATATGATAAGCTAGACCAGCAACTAGACAAGGTAAGAACCTAAAATTCATGTCTGCAGTTTCAACACCGTTGCCTGCGTCCTCTATCCTTCTCATACGCCAGTAAACAAGTGTATAAGTATTATTGTCTGGTACAGGCCATAAGTTAACTCTAGGAGCATCTCTCAAACGTTCTATCCATATCTGTATTGGCCTACCTTGTGATAACTTGTTTGGTATAGACGCGTAGGTACTCACACCTATACGACTTATGGTGAGATCAGATTGTGTTGCAGAATTACCAGCATTTGTACGTATTACATGATCTAATAGATCTATTGTATCAGTCATTAACGTATACTGTGAAGTACCAGCTGTAAGTGCTTGAGTTTGTTGGTCTATCGTCCATAGGTTTAACCCTCTGTTCTGCCATTCAATAGTCATAAGATTCATAGACCTGCGAGCAGTTCTTAAATCATAACCTGAACGCATCTCCCTACCAGCACGTTCCCATGCTTCTTCAGCGATCTCTGTGAAGTCCATGTCAAAAGCTGTAGTTCCTGATGTAGCCATGTTTATCCCCTATGTGTACAAGGTTTGTTTCCTTCTACCTTCCATTACTTTACCACAACCTCTAGCTATGGAACGTTTACGTCTAGCTAGACCACCACCGAACTTTTTACCTTCTACCCCTTTTTTCTTTGGGTCAAATCCTTTTGAAAGCAAAAACTGATCTAAACTCATTTGGTCAGATGCAGGTCCGTCAAAGTATTCTTCTCTAAGTTGTTTCTCTTCTTCTGTCATGCCCAAGGTCCTTTCCCAGCACCTTTTGTAGCTGCCCCCATACCACGTACCAAACCACCAGTAGACTTTCCACCCTTTCCACTCTTTTTAATATTTGGTTGGGGTGGAGGTATTTTTAAAGTTTTTGGTGCGGGAATTTGTCCAGATGCTATAGCTCTAGAAACCTCTTCCTGATCTCTTTTATTTTTAAAATTTCCAGTAGTCATAAGTTTCATTAAATTTGATCTATTCATTTTCTTTTTCTCCTAGCTAATCCACCATGACGAAATCTTACTTTTGCCTTTGGCGTATTCGATACCACAGTCTTACCTTTTGAGCCAGCCCTCTTCTTTTTCTTGGCTGTTGAAGCTCTTTCACCTTTAGATAAAGACTGAGCCTTAGAACGAGGTAGACACCTATCAGGGTTCTTCTTGTCTTTTGAAGTACCACATTTACCCTTGATATTACCGTCAGTACCTATTCTGACCCAGTCTTGTTTAACCCAATCCTTAAGAGCACCCATTATGCCTTCTTCTTTTTCTTTTTCTTACTACCCTTTGCATAGCTAGGATCTTTACAATACTTAGATGCTGCCATGTTCGCATACGCTGAAGGATAAGTATCAAAGGTTCGTTTTGCCCAAGCTTTACCAGAAGGACAAATCTTACCTCCACTTTTGTAATATCTACGCATTAGGCAAAAAACCCTGTAAAAGAACTTACTGCTGTCAAGGTGACATGGCATTCAGTTTTAAATAAAATACCTGCACCAGGAAGATTCATGTAAAAATCATCAGTTGTATTAAATGACATATCTAATAGGGTTGCCCCTGTTGCACCGTCCTTTAATACAATTTGAGGACTTCCAGAACCTGCTGATTTTAACGCTAATGTTTTTAAACGAGTACGACCTTGTTTGACCGTACCCGTAGCAGTTACAGTGACCGCTTGTATATCGGAGTCACCTGTGGATGGAAAATTACCCATATGTATCTCCTATTACGGCTGAATAGTAGTGTTATAAGCCTGTGCGTAAAGTATAGTTACACGAATAGAACCTGCGTTTGAAGCTCCTGTAGTTTTTACAGTTACTTTAAGATCGGAAGTTCCAATGTTAGCCCAACCTCTCGTAGCACCAGCTTCAGTTGTAGGATATTTACGTCCAATTTGACCTGCACCTGTTGCACAAGAAAAACCATCTAAAATAGTATTATCATTACCACCAGATGTTCCTAAACTTAGAACAGCAGCATTAGCACCAATAGCAGATACCACATCAATAATAACATCAACTATGGCTGAATTAGCAGGTATGATCATTGCTGTATCTGATTGTGCAATAGCTCCGCCTGAAACATCTATGGTATGAGCTTGCATGGATACCATGTATCCTACGTTTGCACTAGATCCAGTACGAATGTTACCAGCCCTTATAGGACCAGAAAAAGTAGTTGTTCCCATTTTTATCTCCTCTGTCTTCTAAAGTCAGCTACACCATGTAACTGTCAGGGATAACACACTATACGACAGAAAAAATAAAAAAGAAAGGGTGATTTTCACCACCCCTTCAATTTCCAAGATTTGTAGGTTTTACGCTCCAGGTGAGCCAAAGATACCTAGCGGATCAGATACACCAAAAGAATATCTTTCTCTAGCCTTATATCTTGAGTTACCTGTATCAAAGTCAGCATCCATAGATGTTGCCATTGGACTACGTGTAAAATGTTTTAGACCATTTGGTACGTCTGTCATTAAGAAAAACGCATCAGTATCAGTTAGATAGTGATTGATACTGTAACCCTCTGGAATAGAACCATTGTTACGTAGGGCGTTGAGATCATTGTCTGCTGTACCTACACGACCTTCTGTTTCTAACAATCTTGTAGCAACAAACTGTAGTGCTGGTGGGATTATTAGTTTTCTTGGTCGAGAAGCTATCAGTAGACCTCTCTCATCTGTCCAAGCTGCAATCTGAATAACGGCTGCTTCTAAAGAAGTTTCGTTAAGATCAGCTGCTACAGCAGGACGGTTTGAGTTAACACCACCAGAAATTAATGGATGTGAAGTCGAACATAATGTTTGACCATCACCGTAGGTAGTGCCTGCAGCAAAAGCATTATTAAGAATATTAGCTGCTTTTACTTGCTTTGTGTATGCCATAGCACGAGCTAGAGCTTTGGTATAACGAGATGATAAAGAATCATACAAGTTATCTTCAATCGCCTCTTCAGTGATTGAAAAACCCATAGCCACTGTTTCGTGGTTATAGCGTGATGTGAAAGCTTCTTGTGCATTGTCATATTCGATGGCAGAACCTTCGTCTTTGACTGGTGCAGCTGAAAAGCCTGAAAGCTTAGTTTCTTCCTCAAAAGAACGATCAGAGGTTTCACTTTCAAAAATCTCTGCGTGTTCCTCACCATATTTAGCATATTCTAATCCAAACAGTGCGTTTAAACCAGGGAGGAGTTCTTTTAAGAGTTGTGCTCTACTTATAGCCATGATCTATACTCCTAATGCTCTATGGTACTGATGCATTCCAAAGTTCCATTTTACAATGAACTCTACAAAGTCACCAGATGAGTCTGCTGTGTCTGTTACAACATCAATAATTCTCATAGGGAAAGTATTGGTTGTGTTAACTGCAGAATCCATAGCAACTTTTGAATTACCAGTTACGGTTGAACCAGTGTTATTCACTAGCTTTATGTTATTACCTATAGCAGTAAGTCCAACAGCAGTAACTGTTGTACCACCAGCTGTACAAGAAACTACTTTAAATAAAGCATTTGGATCGTCACAGACGTATGCTTTAATGTCACTAGCTGCTGTACCAGCAGGATAATACTGTCTAAAAGTAAGTTGAGATGTACTAGGATCTGTAAAAGTACAGCCTAGAAATACGCCAACTGGTGTGGCGGTAGCCGCTGCTGCATCCCTTTCGATAGTTCCCGTATTCACTAATTTTACAACATCACCATTAAAGATGTTGGTATTGTAACCAGAAGCGATAGAGAAATGTCGAGTGGCTCCAGCAAATGGCGTACCACCAATCAAGTTGACTGGTTTTAGCCCGTAAGGGGCATCTATTGTAGGCCAAGCCATGTTTTAGTCTCCTTAACTAATTGCCTTTTCCAAAAGTAACCTTAGACTTCCGATCATGAAATAACGGCATTCTAGGGTCGTTTTCTCTCATAAGGTTGTTGTCAACAGATTGTATCTGACCGTCCGTCTGTTGTTTAAAATGATCGGTACGTTCATTTACAAGCTCTTGTGGAGCTTTACAAAGCATTAGACCACCTATAACTACGTTATCTTTGAACTTTTCATTCTCAATAGATACAACGGTAATTTCTGGGTGGTCGCTTGCCTTTACAGGCTCCCAACCTTCACGTAATTTTGAAGAAACATTGGTTGGATCAACTTGTCCTTGTGTTGCTACACGAACCCATCGGAATGCGTAACCTGGCTCTGGATTAGGAGAAGGTAAGACTTCTGGTCTAGTCCATGCTCTTTTACGTACTACTTTTTCTCGTGTTGTAGCTTCACGGTTTATTCGATTTTCAACCATTATGATTTCCTCATTTCTTCTGCAACCTTTTGGGCGTATAATTCAAGCGGTACTCCAAGTTTCTTAGCAAGGGCGACTTGTGTTTGCGATAACCTAATTTTCTTAGGTGCTGTGCTCCGAGCTGCGGGTGCAACCACATTAGTCTGCTTTTTCGACTCTTCAACCTCTGGTTCATCAGTGCTCTCAAACTTGTCTGGGAACACTTCACGCATACGAGTATCTATTGCCTCGTAGTATTCATCGCTTTGCAAGTCTACACCTTGTTTGTGTAATCTTGCATGGACTCCCATGGCAAGACTTGTCATCTCGTCATCTGTGCCAAACCAAGGATTTTTCTTTGACCATTGCAAAGCTTTATCATCGACTTTTGGCGCAGTAGGAGCCGTGTCTACATTCTGTTGTACATCAGAATCCTTTTCCTGTAAAGAAGGTATTTTAATATCTTTTAATTTATCAGCCTTTATCTTATTCTGCGTAAGGGCTTCTTGAGCTGCCAAAACAGCATCTGTATCCCCTGCTTCATAAGCTTTTTTATACGCTTCTTTAGCATTTAATAATTCAGTATCTACACTTTGTTGTGCTTGTTTTAACAAAGCCTCTTGGTTTTTATTCAAGTCGCCTTTTAACTTATCATTCTCTTCCATAAGTCTTTTTGTAAGGCGTTCTAGTTCTTGACTTTCACGTAAAGAAGCTTCTTTTGCTCTTCTTTCATCGTGGTAACCTTTACTAAAATGCTGTATACGTTTACGAACTTTTTCAGAATACTGTTCAAGTTCTTCGTCAGTAACATCTTCGGGGGGCTTTGAAGGTTTTCTATTTCTGTCAGCCTTGGGGGTATCATCGACAACTTCGATTTCTACCTCTTTTTCTTTAGGCTGTTCTACCTCAACCTTTACTTCTTCTTTTTCTTTCTTTGGATTGAGATCCACCTCCACAGCAGAAGAAGATTCGATTTCTATATCTTTTTCTTCATTCTCATGTGGAAAGCTATACTCTACTTTCTCGATTGCCATTTTTATCTCCTATATTGCTCTCGATACACCACGAGGGTCGGCCACTACAGCTTCGATAGAATCATCATTCATTAGACGATACTCTACACCCGCTACTTTAAATCTCGTGCCTGTGTTTGCACGAAACATTACATAATCACCTACTTTACACCAAGGAGTAGTAAAACGTTCTTTATCTTTATACGCTTCTTCTCCCATATCTAATACTACACCTATTATAGACATAATATGCTCGTTATGGATAACTGAGTCAGTCTTTAGCACATTTGTACCATCAAAAGTCTTTTCGACTTCTGGCATGGCTACTAATAACCTGTATCCTACAGGTTTAGGTAATTGTAGTTCTAAATCTTCATCGCTAAGTTGGGCTTTTGCCGCTGTAGTCATCATTTCTAAATCGGCATTGTTAACTTTAATATTACTTATATTTGTTTCACTCATCTTCATCTTCCATTTGGTTGCGCAAAAGGTCTTCCATGTGTGATATACTGATTTCTAGACCTCGTATAAAACCAGTCACATCCTTGTATTGGGAGAAGTCCTTTGCTCCTCCACTACCAAGAAATTCTATTGATGTATTTTTTTCCTCTATCAACTTATTTTTAAGCACGTCAAAGACGGTTTGTGCCATGTTCTCTCCTAACAGTTCCATTTACGTAAAGACTTGTTTATTCTAGAGTTTGGATCTCTAGCTGTCTTTGCACTTGTTCTCCTCTTTTTCATTCCTTCCATTCTAGCGCAAAAAGACTTTCTTCTCTTTGCAGCTTTAGAACCCTTTTTCAACTTTGAAGGTTTAGTTGTAACCGCTGTCTTTAACTTAGATCCTGGGTTAGCTCTTCTATATGAGGCAACTCCCTTTGCATTAAGTCCACCACTTTTAGATTTACCTTCTTTTCTTTGCCATGCGGGTGATTTAGCCATTACTGCTTTCCTTTTATGGTTTTTAGTATATCTAAATTAAGTTTGTTGTCAGCTTCTACTTTCTCTTTAGCTAACTTAACTCCTTTTTCTTTTGCGTCAATCTCTACTTTAGTTTTTTCTATCTCTACCTTTTCTCTATCAATAGCTGCATCAGCGGCGTCTTTCTGTGCTTTACGTTGTACTTCAGCTTGTTTGATACCTAGTTCTTGCTGTTGCATTTGTACAACAGGATCTTGTGCTTTTGCCATGGCCTGACGTTGAGCCATTAGTTTTGCGTTCTTCTGTTGTAACTGTGCTCCTGCGGTAGCCACTAGTTGAGATAGACTCACTTCTATATCTTCTGGTAACTCCTCACCAGGTGCTGGTAGAGGTGCTCCAAGTTCTTCTTCTATCTGTCTACGATACTTGAATCCAAGATGTTCAGCTATATGTGACTGCAATGCGGCCATGATACGCTTTGCCTGTGGGTTCTGTCCTATCATCTGTGCCATCGTAGGATCTTGTAAGAATGATATATGAGATGCGATATGCGCATCGTGATCTTGATATAGGAAAGCCTTCATCGGTTTACCTGTAAGAGCATTCATGTTCTCACTGACAGGATCTGCTGGCTTTATATCATCTTTCGTAGGAACAAGTTTATCTGCGTTCTTCACGCCTAATACTTCAATCATCTGTCTGTGTAACTGCGGTAAGTCATATATTTGTGGTGCTTGTTGCGCCATCTGTAAAACTGCCTGATACTGTACTACCCTTTGCGCCATTGTAGAGCTATTTGGATCTGATACAGGTATGACATCTGTCATCATGTAATCAGCTTGCTTGGCACTCGTCTGACCTCTATGAGGTTGATATGTATACTCCACAGGAGCATACTGAATCATTATAGATTTAAGTAACTTAAACTCCTGCTTCATAGCATAATGCACACGTGCCTGCACTGCTGCCATTGGTTTCAACGTTCTTTCTAGAAGAGCCAGTGTTGTACCGACAGGAGCGTTAGCTGACATATCAGATATGTTCATATCACTGATAGCCCCTAATCTTCTGCCTTCTACTGTTATTTTATCTAACAAGGATAATAAAGTTTGGCTCGGTTCCTTATAAGGTAAAGCCATGATATTATCTCTTATACTACCAGATGGTACATCTACGTCTTTCCATTCACCTGGTTCAATAGGCGCATCATCTCCTTTAATACGTAGTCCACGAGATTTAAGACCCCCTGGTAAATTAGAGAGAGTACCAGCATCAACAAGCTGACGAATAATTGAAGTTCCAGCACGGGCATACCCTCCTATAATGTGAATAAGTCCAAGTCCATAAAAACCGAATCCAGGAACATATACATAATGTACGAAATGTTGACGTTTCAACATTAACTGATCTTCAGCATTCCAGTTTCGTCTTATAGCTAATATTTCATTAGAACCACGTTCTATGGTAACCACATAAGGTTTTGCGATCTCATCTTCTGAATCATCTATACCATCTATTACAAGATCAGCATGAACCTCATACAATGCGTATCTATCGTCATCTGATAGAGAATATCCGCCTTCTTCTGCTTTTCTCTCATCTATATCAGAATGGTATGATTTTGGTTCACCTAAGTCTATATCACGATAAAAACCACTAGCTTGTAGTTTTTTAAGCTCGTTCTTTGTTTTTCGCATGATATGGGTGACACGTTCTGCTGTTTCTATGTTAGAAGCACCATAAGGTACAATAACGTCTTCAGCAGGTATATACATGGCACACTGCCTACCCATGTTAGGATCATAGTATACTTTTTTAAATGCTGAACCAGCTAGACCTAAACTATACAGTAATCTCTCGTGTTCGGGTCTATACTCTACCATGTTCTCTGTAAGCTGATAATTCATGTCAGCTTTTACACGAGCAGCGGCTTCTTCTTTTTCTTTTGTTTCTTCACCAAGTATTTTTGTCTTGACAGGCCCAGCCGCAGGAAAAGTTTCACTCATTGTTTCTGCTTGGAACCGTATAGCAGCCTCTGCAAGCACTGTAGAATAAACTCCACACGCGCCCTCCCAAGGTTCGGTACGTTCTTCATATTTAAACCCCAGAACGTCCAGCCCCTTTACAAACGTGTCTGCCCAGTCTTTTCGACTATCCACGTCAGAATCTACCATCTCAACAATATCTGTAGCCAGAATCTTGAGATCGTTCTCCTCCAATATATTAGCTATGTTTTCATCAAACTCACCTGTGCCTGCTATATCTGCTTCAGGTATTATTGTAACTTCTACACTTCCATCATTTAAAGTGACCATTTCTGGATCTACAATATCTATCTCTAGACCTTCACCTTCTGGCATTGGTGGAGCACCCTCTGGTGCTTGATACAAGCTTTTTTCTATGGCCATTAGTAACTTCCTTCTTCTATAATCATTTCTGCTAGTTCGTTGGCAGTGCGGGTATGTTTTTTCATATTATCTACCATTTTTGCTACATTTTCAGGGCTAAAATTAGTTACGTCAAACCCATACTTCTCTGATAACCTCTTAAGAAGTTTTGCATTATACTGTTTTTCTGAAGCTGTTAAACCTTCATCATCTGTATCTAAGTAATATCTTCCAATCCCTGCTACCATACTCTTTTCTAAATCTTTACTAAAAATATCGTCTAATATCTGTTCTGCAGGGGATCTGTTTTGAAAGTTAACTCTTGCTTGTTCTGCTAATACTATATCTTTAGCTTCTGCATCGGTAACTTCTATAGATTTAGTAGGAGAAGCCTTTGCTCGATCTCTTTGCGCGACTAACTCATCTAAAGTGCTATTCCAATTTCCTTTCCCAATTCTTTTTTGCTCTGCATTTATTTCAGCTTGTATATCATCTACAGTTTTACTTTTTAACTTACTAAGTACCTTTTCTTTATCAAACTCTGTAGGCTCAAGTGCCTCTCTCATACCTACTTTATCGTATTTTTGATTACGCCCATAATAGTCATCCATTGTTTCTATGGCAGTGTGAGATAAATCAGAATGCCCAAGTCCACCTATTTTACCCATCGCTTGAAAGTCACTAGATAGTGAGGATGGTATAACTCCAGCTCTTATAAGATCTTTTGTTATAAACTCGCCTATGTGACCTAATTCATGAAAAATAGTTTCATCTCTTTTTTCTGGGGGGTAGCCTGCTTTCTCTAAACCTTCCAAAGATTTTAATCTTACTTGATGGCGATCTGTTCCTAATGTGTTATATATAGAACCTGCTGGTGCAGCACTCCCAAGAGCACTTGCTCGTGGTTGAAACATAAGAGTGGCTAACCCCCCTGGAACTTCTGATCTATACTTGTCCATGTAACGTGCGCCTAATTCTACTTGTGGTTGTTCCATGGTTCTCTGCGCATTGTAAATATCAGCTAACACTTCCGTATCAGCTAACTCTTCCATAAGTTTCTTTTGTTCTTTATTTAAAGGGGATTTAGCCGTACCAGGTTCTTTAATAGTGTCATAACCCATTTTAGGGTCACCTATACCTAACATCTCTAATAGTTTATCTAGAAAATCCATTAATAGTAACCTGCTTTTCTGCGCTTAAAATACACTATCTCATCTGGTTCGTCATTTGGCAACCTAATAAATCCACCTTGCCTAAATCTCATTAAGGCCATCACCATAGAATCCACAAGGTCATCATGACTCATAAATGGAAATCCTGCAACTTCTTCTATCAATTCTTCTGCCCATCTTGTTTCTGGAACCCATACCATTCCTGATGATACCATATCTGTAACAGAATTTAAACGGGCTAATTTATCTCCTGAACCTCTATGTGGGGTATACTCCTGTATTGGAAGCCCCATCCTCCTCATTTCCTGATAAATAGCTGTACCTGCACTCTTTTTCTCCACAATAAACGAATCAGGCTCCCAGTCATCATACTCTTCTAGAGCCAAAGCCTTTAATTCAGGAAACTCCAGACGCTTCTTTATACTGTTAAGAAGTATTATATGATGCTCTCCTACGTCCTCATTCAGAAAAACACCCCATGTTGTCAAAGCTGTGAAGTCTGCTCTGTTGTGTGTTTCAGCCGCTGCATCTAAAGACATGATAATATATTCACATAGAGGTGGAGTTTCGCCTTTCCACTTCTGCCACCACTCCCGTTTGATGATTGAAGCTTCTTCAGCTGTGGGTTGTTGCTGGTACTGTGCGTTCCACTGGAACACAGGCATAGATGCTTTTGTACGGTGTAGAGCTTCTAAATCAAAAAAAGCTGGCCAAAGCGGCTTTTCTACATCCTCTATCTGTAAAATAGCAGGGAACTCCACCACTTCGTACTGATCTGACTGACTATTTTGTGACATATCCTTGGTAACGCGTCCTGTTAGGTCATCCATATGCCAACGTGTTTGTATGATAGCTACACGTCCACCAGGCATAAGACGTGTTCTAGCACCAAAGGTAAACCAGTCATATGCTTTCTCAAAGACTTCAAAGTTACCGTTTATCACATCTTGCTCAGAATGAGGATCATCAACAAGCAGCAAGTCAGCACCACGACCTGCGATAGAGGAACCAATTCCACAAGCATAATACTCTCCTCCCGTGTTTGTATTCCATCTTCCTGCCGATTTGGAGTCAATAGCCAGCTCAACAGTAGGAAATATCTGTTTATATTCGTCTGTATTAATAAGATTACGTACTTTTCTACCAAAATCTACCGCCAAATCGGTTGTATGTGATACCATCATCACTTTTTTGTTAGGATTACGTCCAAGAAACCATGCTGGAAACATAATAGACACTAATTGTGACTTTCCATGTCTAGGAGGTATGTTCACACAGATTCTATCTTTGTTTCCCTGCTCAATATCCATCAACATATTAGCTAAAAGCCTATGATGCCTGCCAACTTTGTAATCTTTCTGCATATGCTGGCAAAAAGCTATCAAATCATTGTAAGCTTGCTCATTTTTCTTGCGAGTATTGAGTTCATTAACCAATTTATCAATCTCTTGCACCTCATCAGCGTCAAAATTATCTAAATTAGCTAGCATTTGCTGTATTTCTGACTCAGAAAAGTCAAAAGACTGTTCAGTTGTCGTCATTTTTGTCATTTAACCCTAATTCTTCGTCAACATCTATAGATTCACCGTCAATTAGGACTGCATCTTCTACTTCTTCCTCTGGATTTACCAATTTTGCTAGTTTTTGACGTAGTTTTTCACGTAAATCGTCTGTAGATTGGTGTGTTACGGTTATTTCAGACTTCTCAGAGAACAATCCTACGTCTGAAATCTTACCTAAGAGCTCTAAAGCACGTATTCTTACCCTTGGATCAGGGTTTTCACTCTCAATTAGTAACTTATTTGTTACTAAATCACGAATCTGCTTGGAACTTTCTACTACAGAACGCCCAAACTCCTTCAATATACCGTGTGTCATGACTATTGATGCAGGCGTAACGGTGGATAACTTCTTATTATTTACTTTTTTTGAGGTTGTTTCTGGATCACCAGAGTATGCTGTAGATATTTTGGCTGTAACATCTTTATCTTCCTGCGTAGGTTCAATATCCAGACCGTGGTTTTCTAATTCTTTTGCCGTATTAGCTGCGGCTTCTACCCGATCTTTCAAATCAATAGGTAAAGGATTGTCTTCTAACTTAATTCCTATCTCAGGTTCTACTCTAATAGCCATAATATGTGCAGGTTGTTAACCGTTGGTGTGTGACCTCTGTGGATAAATTACGAATCTATTTGTAATCTATGAAGCCACACGAAACAGTATATAGAGAAAAAAATTTTTTTGTAAAGTAGTTTGGGACTCCTATAGGGGGGTGTTCCTATATATAGGGGTGTACCCCTCGAACTCAGATAAAACGAAAATGTTGGTCTGAAATAGTATATATAGAGGTGTATAGTGTCATAGCATAGCAAGTGGTGGTATGGGGGTAGGTATGGTTTGGTTAGTCATTAACTAACCATTTTGCTTTACTAACTATAGCATAACTTGTTTAGATGTGTTTATATTAACTTATCAAGACGCAATAATGCGCTTGTGTAAACTTAACAATCGGAGGTCAGAAATGACAACTACTAATAAAAGTGTGACCGACACTCCAAACGGTCAACTAAAAGATGCTGGATATCCTTTACTTAAAAATGGTGGGTTAGATACCGCGGTTAACATAGTTGATGATTATCGCGAGATGTTTAATAATGCGATTGCGCATTCTATCCGCCACCACGATGCAGTTGAGGAAGGTCAGCAGTCACTTGCTAAACTAAAATTGATGGGTGAAGAGTTTACTGATGCTGGTATTACTAACGTACATCAAATGTTCGTTGGCCCTAAAATTGCTCATAAGGTACAGTTAGAAGATGGTACATTTAAGGTCACTAATAATGTACAAAATCCGCAACACTTACCTATTGACGAGTTAATGGTAACCGCTGATGGATGTACCGCAACAGTGGCTGAGGCCATTGCTATAAGGTCAGCTTACTTTGATATGGTCGATCCATCAGGTAAAATGAATGAGATATTCTGGACACCACAAGATAAACGTAAAGCACATTTTACCTCAATGGAGCGCGGTATGTTTAATGAGTTTAATAAGCAAAGAGATAAAAAACTAGCAACAATCTATAATGCTTTAAAACCAAAAACCATTCCGAAGAAAAAGACTAATGCTGAAAAATCTTTAAATCATCTAGATAGTTTAATTAAATCGCTAGATAATTTTGATACTGATACAACAGCTATCAAAAAAGAATTAGAGGTTTTCAGAAAACATCTCAAAAATCTAAAATAATAAATATGGGCGACCCACGAGGTCGCCCTTTTTTTGTGCCTAGTGATGCCAGTTCTCTCAGTAGCAGTGTGGCGTTTCGGCTTAACACGTCACCACGTATACACATTACGTTCACCGATGCCAACCTTGCCACCTATTTTGAAAAAGTTTTTAAAAAAGGTTAGTCACACACTAACGTGTTTGAAGCCAGTTCTCATTGTAGCAGACCGTCTCAGTGTAATGTTCCATAATGTTACCATAATGTTCCATAATGTTCCCTTTTTTTTAGGTAAAAAGTAACATTTGATTTTAGTTGCAGGAAGTATCACAAGGTGTTACGTGCTTGTATCTACTGCATAAAATTTTAACTATATATATATATATATATATAATGTTCCTTTTTTTAAAAAGTATTTAACAACTATTCGACCCACCCCTCTTGCTATTCTCTTTCGGTTAGTCAACCACTAACCAAACTTTAATTCTTTTTATTTTGGAACATTGGAACATTCTTTTGTTTTCAATGACTTACGTGGAACATTACGAGGACATTATAAGACAGTAAGGAACATTACACCATATAACATCTTGTGACATATCTTGATACTTAAACGGTGGTTTTATAGTCCTTTAACGCGACTTGACAAGACACGTTATATGTGCTATACTGTAAGGACAATATAAAAGTATGTCTAACAAACAGAGGAGAACAAGTTATGACAAAAGACACAAACAAAGAAAACACAAAAACAGTTAGTGACACACTAACCGATACTGACGCACCAACACTAAGTTCAAGTGCTATGTTGGTAGAGATCAACATTTCTAAATGGACTGGTCGTAAGTTCGATAAGTCTGCAAGCGAATACGTAGAGAATGCAAACAATGCACACGTTGGTATGGCTAATGTACACAAGAAGTTACTTGGTGATTGCCCCCAACTATCTGCCATACATAAACACGTTTCCAATAGTTACAACATACATCGCAGTAGTACACTGCCATGGTCTGACAGTGGTTTACGTCTTGTGCCAACTGTACACTATTTTAAATACCATCAGCAAATGACTGATCTTAGAGATCACTTCACCAAACTATGTGACGAGTTCTTTGATGTGTACGACTTTGCAATACAAGAAGCTAAGACAAAGCTAGGTGATCTGTTCCAAGCAGACAACTATCCATCAATCGAAACTATCAAATCAAAGTTCGCATGGCGCATGAATTACACCGAAGTTCCACAAGGTGACTTTCGTGTAGACATTGGCAACGAGGGTTTGCGCCAAGTCAAAGAACAGTTCAAACAATTCTCAGATACACAGATCAAGCGCGCCATGGGTGACGCGTGGCAAAGAACCTATAACGTGTTATCACGTATGTCTGAGCGTTTGGACTACACAGATGACGAGGACAAGAAAGTATTTCGTGATACGATTGTCACCAACGTCACCGATCTCATTGACTTACTTGATGGGTTCAACCTTACCAATGACCCAAACATGAAAGCAATGAAAATAAAACTAGACAAGATTTTCCGTGGTGTCACACCAGACGCATTACGTGAAGACGGTATCTTACGGCTTGATACCAAGAAAGCCGTGGATGAAGCCATCAAGGCATTACCAAGTCTTGATATATAGAAATCAGTTAGTCATACACTAATCAAAAAGGAGAAATTATAATGACAAACTCAGCAATAAATATGTACGAACTATCACTCGATCAATGTGTATCAGCTATCATTGCGTGTGGTCACAAAAGAACTGTACTCATGCAAGGACACATGGGTACAGGTAAATCAGCAACACTTACAATGCTTGATAACAAGTTACCAGAACACAAGGCTTGTTACTTTGATTGTACCACCAAAGACTTGGGTGACTTGTTGATACCTAAACTCAAAGACGTTGACGGTAATGACTATGTTACTTTTGCCACCAACGAAGAACTTGGTTTACATCTAGCCAATCAGAAAATCATATTGATGATTGACGAGATTGGTAAGTCTAACCCTGCCGTATTCAATGGTCTACTACGATTGATATATGAAAGAAAGATTGGTTCCTATACTATGCATCCAGAAAGTGTATTGTTTGCAACTACCAATCTTGGGGCAGAGGGTGTTGGTGATATCATACCCCCACATGGTCGCAATCGTATTACTTGTGTTAGGGTACGTAAACCAAATCACATGGAACTTATCGAATACGGTATTAACAATAAGTGGGATAGCTCCATGCTTGGTTTTATCAAGGACAATCCGTCTTTGTTACAATCCTTTGAAGATGTAGAGAACCCAGATGACAACCCACACATCTATCATCCCCAATCTAACCAGACATCTTTTGCTACACCTAGATCAATGGAGTGTGCGAGCGATTGGCTGAAGGTACGGGATCAGTTAGATGACCACACATTGACTGGTTTACTTATGGGTACTATCGGTGAACGTACCGCTATGGACTTGATGGCATTTGTAAAACTAGCAGATGACTTGCCTAGACTTGATGACATCAAGAAAGATCCTACCAATGCCAAAGTACCTACAAGTGCAAGCGCAGTTTGTATGGTGGTATATCGTACACTTGCCAACTTAGAAAAAGATTGGATCAATGCATGGATGGATTACATGGTACGTCTTGACAAAGAAGCACAAGGTTTGTTTGCCAATGGTGTACGTGCAGAAACATACGGCAAGCGATCTATGGTTATGACCAATGCTCGGTTCACCAAGTGGGCAATGGAAAACAACTATATGTTTGTAGCAGATAAGAAGTAGGAGGGAATATGTTACAGATAGGAAAACAACTCACCACAGAACAACGATTGTCTAAGGCAGTCGTTGATATCATGGGTAAACAAAAGTATGTTGCACTGGCAGGTATACTTATGATTGGTAATCGATCAATCGTAGATGACATACCTACGGCTTGTACTGATGGCAAGAACGAGAAGTATGGTCGAGCATTTTGTGACAAACTCAATGATCCAGAACTACGGTTTCTAGTATTACATGAGAACTATCACAAGTTATTTAGACACATGACAACATGGCAACACTTGGTAAAAGAAGATCCACAACTTGCCAATGTTGCTATGGACTTATTTATCAATGCCAAACTTGTTGCTGACAACAAAGACGATTTGTTTGCTACAATGACTGGTGAATTAGAGATAGGTTGTTATGACGAGAAGTATGCTGACAGTACAGTATGGGATACTGCAAAGATATATCATGATCTAAAGAAGAATGGTTTACCCAAGTCAAAGCAGTTGCCAGGCAACAGTGGTAATGGTTCTCGTGGTAACTCGTCACCAGATGATACGCATGGTGGCTTTGACGTACATGATCATGAGAATGCTCAGGCTATGGATGCACAAGAAAAGAAAGATCTCGAAAGAGATATTGATGGTGCAATACGTCAAGGTGCATTGGTTGCAGGTAAAACTGGC
>VTLG01014442.1_pt1 | contig 63391 bp, 84 predicted proteins | sample 4694571 | NCBI WGS metagenome assembly VTLG01 (sample SAMN12604809, study PRJNA352737) | marine metagenome | biome: ENVO:00000447; feature: ENVO:00000209|ENVO:00000569|ENVO:01000036; material: ENVO:00002151; isolation source: viral sequences binned using virsorter ...
CGTTACCGGTGTTATAGGGGGTGCTACCTGTGTTGTAGGGGGCGTTACCGGTGTCATAGGGGATGCTACCTGTGTTGTAGGGGGCGTTACTGTATTAGCAAGACCGCCGAATCCCCCAAAATTACCAAACGCACCAATGCCACCACTAGTTACCGGTGCGGGAGGTGTTACCGCCGGTGTGGGAGGTGTTACCGCCGGTGTGGGAGGTGTTACCGCCGGTGTGGGAGGTGTAGACCCCACAGTAGGGTCCACGTAGGTTTGACCAGCTCCACCAAAATTACCAAAACTACCAAATGGACCTGGCGGGGGGATATAAATATCTGAAGCAGGAAAGTTGGATGGCGGTAGCCCAAAATTATCCCGTAACGGCTCTGGAATAGCCTCTTGATTACTAGTTATAAAGTTGGATTGCTGCGGTTGATAATCTGGGTAGTTTTCTTGCATGTATTCTTGAACTGCTGGATGATTCATCCAATTGTATCCGCCATACTGACCAAACCCATAGGGGCTTAGATTAGGGAGTGGTGGTACTTGTGAAGAAAAGTCCTGCTCCTCTATGTAGTCTGAAAAAGTGTCTCCCTGTCCTGGGTCGGGGATTGGTCCCGACATGCGCTCAGGTTCTCCGGTAGGTGGATAGACTGGTGTTGGGGGCGGGTTTACTAAAGCTTCTGTTCCTGGAGCACCTGCATAAGCCTCCGAAACCACACCGCTCGCCGGTGCTTGGGGTGCCGTAGCAGACGGAGGTGCTGCGGTGGGTGGGGGTGGCACGGTAGGCGGTGGAGGCATCAAAGGTGGCGTAGCTGCACCACTCTGTCTAAGAGCTTCCTCAAACTGAAGTCGTTTTTGTCTATTACTTACCGCCATTCTAGTCTCCGTATCCGTACCTTAACGGTACGCCCAAATTTTTGATAACATGCCCACCCATATTCAAAGCTCTAAACTGATCCTCTTGAAACCCTGGACCCAAAAGCAGGGTCTCTGCGGCAGTAACTTCAGGTTCTAGTTCGGGGTCGTCTTCTCTGTAGTATATTCTACCTAATGCTCTAACAGCCCCCTTGACCACAGGGTTCCTTTGCCACTTATCTTTTATAATAGCATCGTATAGTTTATCTGGATCCGTAAGTAGTTGGAGCTCTTTATTAGTCTGTACGCCCCCAACAATGTTTTTTACTGCGGTAAGTACACGACCTGGAGTCGTAAATATACCCACATAAGCACGAGCTAATGAGTTTGCACTTTTTAACGCAAAATTTTCTTCACCCCTCAAAGCTGGAACCGTAGGGTCATCGAGTGCTTTTAATTTTTTAGCTATACCGGATAATTGTGTCCTGAATGTTTTACCAAACCAAAGCTCCATTGCGTCACCATGATCGTCGAGGTACGAATCAATTGATCTTCCGTCAAAAATATTTTTACCTAGAGTTCCGGGTCTTTGAGTGCTGTCCATTAAGTCTTTGAAAATATAGGCTTTATATGCATCAAGTAAATCTTTACTACCGCTTTCTGTGATGGCCTTATAAAGTTCTGATGTAGCCGAAATTCTTCCAGGGCTCCAAGTATTTTTAAATAGATCCTCTGGGGTTTTAAAATTACCTGCTATATCTGCTAGGCTTGTGTTTTTGAGTATCGCAGTTCTTGCCTTAGTCAAAGCAAGTTCCTTGGCTTTAAAGGCACTGATAAATTGTCCTGCGTTGGCAAACTCTGCCATCTCGTCTTCTGTGAAAAACTTCTCCATAAGGGTTCTGTTTTTCTGCATAAAGGTTTCATGTGCTCTGGGAGTTTTAGGTCTAAGAATATTAGGATCAGTAGTGGTGTCTACTACTTCATCTAGGTAGGATTGACGCAGACCGCCCTTTATCCCCAACAGCCCATCGGCATTTGTAGGATCAAGCACCACGTCGTCTATATATTGAGGAGAACTAATCGTACCGTCAGCGTTTTTTGTTAAATTGTTTCTTAAAAAACCCATAAAACCTTGATAAGCCAGTTTATCCCCTTGTTTGTAGGCTGTGTTACTAACGGTTTGAAAATCTAACATTCTTTTTAACAGATCGTTATTAAAATTCTCCATTTTTTCTCGGTAGGCGAATTCTGCTTCTTCAAACGCCTTGAGTGCATTCGGAGTACCTTTCTCTTTGAGCGTTTTAGCTCTAATGCTCTCCATCGTTTTTTGTAGTGTAACCAATTCGTCTACATTACTACCTAAAGCTCTTTCTGCTCGTATGATGCTTCTTAAATTAGATAAATCGTTTATGAAAACAGCGTGGGGTTTGTTTGGTCCACCCTCTATACTCTCCAACACACCCTGAACCAACCTTTTATTTTTAGGATCCGCAAAGGCTTGCTGATCCAGTATATTTTTAAGACGCGTGGCGGGTTTGGTTAACGGTGTGTAGTTATAGGGCTTCACATTACCCTTAAACCCAGCAAGTTCAGCAGCCTCATCATATTTAGCATCAACGGCAGCTTCCGCGTTGTTTTTTGCAGCTTGAAAAGTTTCTCTTATTTGTTTTCCTGCAGCGTTGGGGTCTAAAGCACCGTTTGTTAGGTCTCTAAAAATAGTGTCTGACTGGGTGTTTAGTTCAGTGAGGTTTTCTTCAGCTATTCTTAGTCTGGGGTTAGTTTCTAGGCTTTCCTGTGCGATGTTTCTTGCCTCTCTTCCCCTCACTACCCGAGTAGCTGCTTCCGCTTCTACGTCCACTAGTTCTGGGGTAATGCCTCGGGTTCCGAATGCTTCGCCGACTTCTTCTCTACCTATTTCTTCTTGTCGAACATATTTTTCTCTTAACCTTTTTCCCTGCTCACTACCTACTTTTGCCTCGTCCCTTAACATCGCCTCTACTTCTTCGGCTGGGCTTCTGACGTTGACACCTTCGTCGACGCTTCGAATCAGAACTTGTGGAGAAGTCATAGCAGTTACGTCCTCTCCAACTTCCTGCAATTTAGCATAAGACTCTAAAAACTCTTCTTCATCAAGCATTAGTTTATTAGGAAGGTTAGAAACACCAATCACTTTTTTTATAATCTTGAATAAACCGACGCCTCCTAAAGCAAACCCTGCTGTCATGCCAGCGTCTTTCATTGCCTCTGCTAATATGTCAGTTTGTGTGTAGTCGTCTGGTAAAACCCCCTTAGAATCTAGGTCCAGTAAATTTAAGTATCTCCCAATGAATGTACCGAGCGTTTCTCCGCCTACTGCACCCGCTATCGTTCCTTTTGGACCTACTAACGAACCACCTAATCCGCCCACAATACCGCCAACAATTTCATACATTAAAGGGTCTACAAACGCTTGAAAATTACCCCTGTCTATTCCTGGAGGATCGATGTACGTGGGTTTATTGTCATTGAGGGGATCGTTAAAAATTAATCGGTCGGGTGCGTTGGGGTCAACCCTAACATTGTAGTCATAGGTTCTAGGAATATCAAATTCTTCTTTGTAGTTGTTTTGTAGAATACGTTCAACGGATTCTGTGTAGTCATCCTGTTTGAGACTTGGTAATAGTTCTAGTTGTTTTATAACGTCGCCTTTTGCTGCGCCGGTGACATCTACACCCGCGTACTCCGATAATACGGTAGGGTCGACTTGGTCTTTCCAGTTTTCAAGAGCGTACGGATCATCGGCTAGGATCCCTTTTCTCATAGCCTCTTCTTTTCTACGCTGGTCTTGCGCGAGCATACCCGCTGCACCAGCTGGCCCAAAACCGCCCATGGTCATTCCAGACAGACTTTTTCCTGGGGTTGGAACTAGGGACTCGTAACCATACTGACCCAGCATTTCCAAGTCTGTTGCTTGGGCTTTCTGTCTATTCGCTAGGGCTTCCCGCTTATCGATATCTATTTGGGACTCAAGCCCACCGAACAGAAATGCGTCTAGGTCTACTATGTCTCCTTGTGCCACTATTCTACTGCCCTTTGTGCTTTAATATAGTTTGCAAATCTTTTATACTCGTCTGAGTCCGCCTTTAGAAGGTTTCTTACTTTTGTGATAAAACGTCCACTCTTCTCCATGTCTTCAAATCCTCCCTCCGAAATGAACGTTACATACAAATCGTGTATTGTCTGGCTACCGTAACCAGATCGTTGATCACCGCCTGAAAGCGCGGGGTTAGGTCCGACGAATGTGCCAATTGGAGATTCTGTTAGGTTGTCTTGTACTCTTCTGTCTTTTAGTCGCTCTCTTCTTTGTCCTATGTTTTCTGTACCCTCTGTGGGAATGTAGTCATTGTCTTTTTCTATAATATCTCCAAAATGATACTGTAAAACAGAAACAGAGCCCGAACCGTCTGGGTTTCTCATCTTATGTGGACTTAACCGAAGATTACTGTCAGCTAGTTTATCCACATAATCAATGGCATTGAATTCCAGGTTATCGAGGAGCGTCATAAGTTCTGTTTGTGAAGTGGCGTTAGCTCCTGCTCTGTTTAAAAAACGTTCAATGTCTTTATCGGATATGTCACGACCCTTTTGGCCTTCTAACATGGCACTAGTCAAAGCAAGCTGAAAAATTAAGTTTTCTGCCTCTTTTTTCTTCAAACCCGACTTAACTAAAAACTGACCAAAACCACTGTTATCAACGTAGTCTCCTAAACCAAAACTATTTTTAAATTGGTTGTACGTTTGCTTCTGATCTGTTTGTGGGTTAAAGTCTCCATCCGGTGAAGTGCTCTTGTAAAAATTCCAATCTGAATCTTTACCAGAAAATATTTTACCGAGTTGATTAACCTCATTAATAATTCGTCTACCCGCTTTACCGAGCTCCCCTGCAGTACCGAAAAATACGTCGTTGCCCTCGGCTTGGGCAGAACTTACAACAGAACGTATTTCATCTACTGTGGTGAGAATTCGGTTTCTAGTAAAGTTACCGGTGGTGTATTTAGTTTCAAAATCCGTTATCACCTTACCTGTTGCTTTTGTCCCTAGTATACCAGTGATCATAGCAGCATTACCCAATATTGGGTTTCCGTCGTCGCCAATCGCGAAACTTATATTGTTGTCTATCGGGACGTACCTATTCACCCCTGCTGCTATTTCTCTCTCCAACACCGCGTTGTCTACCCAGACATTGTATCCTTTTTGCGTATCATAAGCTGCTACCCTATCTTTAGCTCTTGCTACAGAGATCTTAGCTCCTCCTTCTTGTAACTGTTTAGCTTCTTCAGGCAACATCATTTTATTCACGCCGTCGATATTGTACATCTTCATGCCAGCAAGTTTGTCCCCTACTTCTACATTTGACCACAACCCTGAATCTATCAGCTCAGTGGCAGCACCTTGGGTTAATGCTCTGACTATTCGATTACCGGAACCGTCGGTTATTGTGTAGTTTTTTAACACCCCGTCAGCTTCTGTCCATTTTCCCAGTACGTTAAAACCATCGATATTTCTACTCGCTCTGAGTTCAGCGTCGGTCATGGGGAACGGCATCTCAGAACCTTCAATCTTGTACAACTGAACGTCTGCATTCAACATTGAGTTAGCTAAAGCCTTTTGGCTTTTTCTGTCTTCTAGGTATAGGCTAGCAGCAAGCTGCTGTACCTGCTTCTGTTCGTTTAGCCTAAGACCAAGTATTTGTTTTTCATATTCAGTTTCGCCTTTACGCTTTGTTCCCGCGTACTGCATAAAAGCATTAGAAAGAGCCTCGCCCCAGCTATCGCCTTTACTACCGGCTTGAATCAACGCTGCTCCTGCTACCATAAACGGTAACGTCTTATCCGGTTGAGGGATGAGTTTTTCTAAGTCTTCGGTGTCGAAAAATAGTTTAGCTGCGTTTTTGTAAACCTCTAGCTGCGCCTTCACGTCGTCGGGGTTATTCAGGTCGAACGCTGAAGATATACCAACCATAGTTTCGATTGTTTTTACTGCGTCTTCGTCGTCTACACCATTAGAACTAGCTCCTGCAGCAGAAGAATAAATAATTTTTTTAGTTAAGTCGTCTTCTTCGTCTAACGCGTCGGCGTCTGCTTCGTCTATGTCTACTCCCATATCCGTTAGGGTTTCTAGTATTTGAATCTCATTTAGATAATCAAAAGGTTTAGGGGTTTGTATACCTCCTAGCACTTGATCGTTCACTAAATCTGTTATAGTGTTACCCCGATCTACAAACTCAGTGAGTTCTGGTGTGTCTGTGTTTGTGTACAGGGACTCTATACCTATCCCCTGTATGTCCTCAGTAACTGGTGGCGGTTCTGGCATAAACGCACCACGGTTTCCACTCAGTACGGCTACGTCCATCGCCACTATATCAGGAGCTACGCCCGTCATTTGAGCTATTTGATCTATAGGTATTCCGGCTTGATAGAGTCGTGCTACCGCTTGGCGCGGTGTATTTTCGGGGGTTCCCCCTGATACAGTAGGGTATGGTTCAAGAACCCGATTACCAAGACCCGCCCAATACTCCTCCAAAGTAGTAGCCATTAGCTAATTGCCCCTCTCGGGTTAAGCATACCGTAGGCGGTCAACCCCATACCTAGTCCTTGCATAAGTGGGTTAGTTGTGTTGCCGGCAGCTTGGTTCACTAGTTGTGTGCCTCCCATTGCTGGAGCCATACCTGTAGCAAGTTGACCATATTGGCCGATAGTTTGTAGCGGTAAATTGTACTGTCCCACATAGTTTTGGTAGGCTAGGTCTAGTGCTCGTTGGTCCATGCCCTGTTGTGCGCTGCCCATGCCCATCATTCTATTAATATCAGTACCATATAGGCCACTAATACCCTGACCGTAATTAGCCATCTGTCCTCCAGCACCCTGATACATCTGTCCTAGTTGAGAACCGCTGCCGAAGATATCCCTACCGGCTCCGCCGTAAATGTTTGCTAAGTTACCGCCTAAACTCCCAAGACCACCAGCCGTGGTGCCGTAAAGTCCGGCTAAGTTAGTACCTAGTGCTCCTATGCGATTAGCTTGTGCGGCTTGTCTTGCTTGTTGATTTTCAAAAGCAGCTTGGGCTTGTTGTGCGGCGTTCTGATATCCTCCGGCTCGTATGGCTCCTACTTGTTGGGCTGCACCACGAGCAGCAGCTTCCGCCAATTCCTGACCTTGAAGTCTACCACGAGAACCCCCAAAAGCCCCTGCGCCTACTTCACCTGCCCTACGAGCTATGTCTCCCTGAGCTAAACCCTTTCGAACATCCTCCATAGTTTGCGCAACTACTTGATCTTCATAGGGATTATAGTAATCACTGACACTACTGGGATCAAACATTCCCATCGTACCGTAGCCCACACCCAAGGCTTCTTGGGCAGCTGCCGACGCAATTCCAGGAGCTTGTCTTAAAAGACCCATTGCCTCTTCGGTAGACATTCGGCCGGATTGTACGGCTTGGTTTATAAGATTACGAGCGTCTCCATAAGAATCAGTGGCAGTTCCTAAACCGCCTTCTATCATTTGTTCGCCTCTTTGATAGTACGGTAAGTACGAACCCATGCCGGCTGCAGTCATACGGAAAGCTTCTTGCTGAGCGGGGGTAAAGGGGGCTATACGCGCACCGGTGTAGGTGTACGGGTTAGCCCCAGGAACACCAAACCCCATAATTTGATTAACGAGGGCTTGATTCAACAGTGGCATTATCCCAGGTATTCCGGCTCCCGGAACACCCTGATAAAATTGTGCTAAATACTGAGGAGGTACTGTTTCGGTGCGTTGATAAGTGTTGGTTTCTTCAGCCATTACGCTCTCCCCAGTCCCATTTGTCTTGCTTTATTTTCGTTATTAGTCATCATAGCATACAGTTGCTCAATACCTTTGGCGTGGTCTCCGTCACCAATACCCTTCACGCTCTGTTTAGTCATTACGAACTCACCGTCTGCAAGTTTAGCGTCTACTGTATCTACATCGCCAGCACCCATGTTATCACTAACGCTACCGCCGGTGGCTCTTAGGTCAAGTTCCGGTAGCTGAGAACCATCGGCCAGCATTGTTCTACCGCCCCCAGCGTAACCCATTCTACCCCCTCCTCCCCTAAACTGAGGGAATACTAGGTTGCTATAGTCTACGCTGCCTTGAGCAGCTTCTAAAATGGAGCGTATGTCGTCGGGGTCTAGTTTGTTAGAAGGGCTTTTTATAGCTCCCCCGTCCTTGACGTTTGCTGTGTTTGCTCTATAGAACTCGGGGTATCCCAACGTGCTGTAGTCCTCTTCGTCTCTTTGAGCCTCTAAAAAGGCTTGAGTTGCGGGGTCTAAGCCAGCTAACCGCTGTAGTCCATAGGCACCCGCACCACCCATACCACCCACACTTGATCCAGCCGTTGGACCGTACTGAGGCATTACGGCACCAGTTAGGGGGTTCTGTAAATAACCGCCTGCTGCTCCGCTAGGTCCAGGCATGCCTACATCCGAGGCTTTTGGACCTTCAAGACCGCCCAAAGCAGCTAGACCTAAAGCACCGACCCCAAATTTTTGCGGACCACTTAAACCAGCCCACGCTGAACCCAACGTACCTTTGGGAACAGTCCCAAACCCTAACGCAGAGGCACCACTTGCTCCTAAGTTTTGGAACAAGCCTCCTATTCCACCGGCATCTGTAGGCGTAGCTCCTAACGTCCACATACTAGGGGATCCAGGTATTTTAGTACCTTGACCCCATAAAGAAGCAAGTCCGCCACCACCTGTCACACCCATTCCTGTTGCAACATTACCACCAAGATACCCCATGGCTGCGCCTTTAACAGCCCCCTTTAAGTTACCTGATTTTACAGCTCCGCCAATACCGCCACCGATTGCTGCACCAGCTGGTCCACCAACAGCAAACCCCACAACTTGACCAATAATAGGGGCTGCTTTTTTAAAGAACTTACCGATCTTTTTAAAGAAACCAAACTCCGGAACACCCGTGAGCGGGTTGATGGAGTTTTCAAAATGTCCTACTTGATACTGATAAGGGTTTATTTCATGTCGTTCAAAAGCGTCAAAAAGTTGTCTTTTTAGTACGGGATCGTCGGCAATAGGTCTCGGTAAGACCATTTCTCCTGGAGTTAGGTGCCCTATAGTGGTGTCGCCGTAGCGACCATGCATTGATAGTGCGTACCGAGCATCAGCTAACTCTTCTAAAGCTTCTATTCCACGAGTCTGCATTTTTCTATTCTACTCCTCTATCTCCGTAGTCTAACTTATTCGAACAGTGTTGTATATTCTTTTGCCATTATAGTGTTATAGTTGTCGCGCCGTCTAGTTTTAAGGTAACTTCTCCAACAGACCCCGTTGCCGATAGGCCGTGATCATTTTGAGCCGTAGAAAGAGGCAACCATTTACTGCCTGTCCACACCTCCAGTGTTTCATTGTTTGTGTTCCATACTAGACTACCCGCATTAAAACTAATTTCTCCTTTTTCTGTGTCTTCGATTTGACGCGTATTATCGGGGTCAAATTCAGCTAGATTAATCTCAAGCACCCGTATTAAACGGTTATAGGTTTGCGCACTGACCACCTCTTCTACTTCTTGAGGTAGCCTTGTAACTAAAAGCCTACTCATCTTCTTCCATCAGGTCTTACATCTAGTCTTGTAGCCCCTACCCTCCAACCCGTAGCTGTGTTTGCGCTTACATTATCATCATCTGACTCTAGCCTAACCACTGCTTGGCGTGCTCGTGCTCTTAGGTGAGTTTGTTGTGTGGTATTCGTTATAACCGAAGTGCTGTTCGTGGATAAAGTGTCTCCTGGGAAGTTACGAGTTTTTAAAACAAAGTTAACCTGCCCACCACTACTGTTACTTAAGAATCGTACATCGGGTATCATCTTATTAATGAAAGCAAACTGTTCTCCATCTCCAATGTCAAAATCAGAAGACTCAATGTAAACATTAGTCATGGGGCTGCCGTCGTCGTCGTATCCGGTTTCGTGTTCGTAGAGATAAGAGCTAACAGTGGCGCGAGGGTAAGGCTCCACACCCGCGTCCAGCCAAGCAAATCGCTCTAACTGACCATAAGACCATGCGTTTTCGGTGTAGTTGTATGTGACGTATCTATCGATTTCATCCGAATCGCCTGAACAATAAAACCACCCAACCTCATCAAACTGAGTGTTGGTAAAAGCGTATGTTTTATAGGCTTGACTAGCGTTATAGTCATTAAAGACATAACCCAGTACGGTACAAGGCACTTTTTGAATAGACCCCGTATACACGTAAAAATTATCATACCCCATCCAATACACCCCACTAGGCGCAGTCACCGCTGCTTTAGGTGCCATCAGACCGGTGTTCTCATTAATCAGGTTGATACCAAAAGTGTACGGTGGACCAATAAACTGCATACTATATAGGGCGGTATCTGTCCAAATTAAAATCTCTTGCCTAGCCTTTACTGCTCCAACAATCTTACTCCCCGAAGACAACCTAAGTTCTCCTGCGGTGTTGGTGCTTCTAGCTTCAAAATCTATGGAGTTTTCTTGATCGCTAAAGGCTACCAACATAGGATCACTTTCTCCGCTACGAGAAGTATCCTCCATTGGGTCTGCGCCTAAGACTATTAAATGCCTGTCTTTTTCTGAAGTTATTACCTGTAGCCCAATAGTAGGAACATCTTTAGCCCCCGATATACCTGAAAGTACCACCGCCCTCACTGTTGTTCCGTTATCTTCTACCCACTTATATATACCGCCACCACGGGGGCAAATAATCAGGTCTTCACCAAAATGATCGTGGGTCCAAAGGCGTAGCTGGTTGCTTGCGGAAATAGCACTAGAACTACCCCATGTACCCGCTCCCCATGTACTAGTACCCCACCCTGTGGAGGCAACAAATGTATCTAACCCAACACTGATCTGGTAAAGACCATCAACCCCCGAACCGCCATTACCACTATCACTACTGTTTGCAGTTACCGTAGCGCCTGCAGTGTCTTTAGCCTCTACGGTGTAGGAGTTTGTGTTTACAATAGTGGCTATTTGATATTCTTGGTTAATAACAGCAGCCGTAACATTACCCCCTAAACTCACAGCTCCGCTAAAAGTTACAAAATCATTAGCGACTGCTCCGTGGCTTGAGTCCGTAACCGTCAGAGTAGCATCCCCATTACTGGCCGAAAAAGTTATGCTGTTTGTTGATGTTTTCCTAATTGGGGTTACATCATCAAAGTTAGTGCCTTGTTTTACATAGTATTTTAAAGTCGTACCTACGCCTAAATACTTTGTTCCCGCTAAAGAAACCCACCCGTGCAACGCTCTAGCCTTGCCTAAAAAAGTGTCGAGTGTGTCTTTAGCCCACCCGCCTATTTTTTGGGGTCTTCCATTTTTAAAACGAATAAGGTTCGCATCAAACCAGCCCCCCTCATTATCGTAATCTGTTCCTTCACGATTGATTCCTGGCCTGAATATAAACTTACTTAGTGGCATGATTAGTCTTCCAGCATTCTGTTGCTTAGTCTATTGGCTCTTGGTCCAACCTGATTAGCCCAACGACTATCCATCATTTCTTCAGACGCTTTTTTCCAGTCTTGTTCTTCTAAAGCACTGAGAAAATTTTTGAATTTACTCAATCGTGTGTAGCCAAGATTAAAACACATATTAGCCAGTATTCTCCGTCTATTGTCTGTTAGTCCTCTCCACCAAGGGAGGTTTCTATCCAGTTCTTCACACACTATGTCGATGTCTTGGTTAAAGCACTCGGTTACTCTTTCTTCAGAAACAGGGGTTCCAACAGCTTTTCCAAGTTCAGGGTCATCTTCCTTAATCAAATGACCAACTCCAAAAGTAGCATAGCCTAAATGATCTTCATAAACCTCATTAACACAGCCTTCATCGTACTTTAATTCTTCCATCAGTTTACTTCTGTCCATCTGATGATACCTCCTCGGGGGTGTCTTTTTTGTCTTTATCGTAGTCTCGATAATATTTGATGATCGATAAAATATCACTAAGGTATCGAGTAATTTCTGCCATATCCATACTAAGATTTTCATATTCTTTACTAGACAAAGAATAATAAGCTCGTCTAGGTGCTTCCCCCTTTTCTACGTTCTGTAAGTATACCTCCATTAGTTCAGGAGTTATGATTTCCCAATCAACCTCGGATAAACTCATCGGATAGGGTAGTGGGGGGTGATACATTGGGGGGTTTTCAACAATTGTTTTTACTTCAATAGGCTTCTCGGGCTTCTGTAGTAATGCGCAACCCGAAGCGAATAGAAGTAAACTAATTAATACTAGATTTTTCATCGAACTGGTTTGGGTCACTGAGTTGTTCTAAATTTGTCATCACTCTATCGGAAGCTTTGTTTACTCTCGTTTCTATTAATCCAGGTTTTGCTAAAGCAAGGTTATCCATGTCATGTCTTGCAAAAATTTTTCTTAGCCTATTTACGTCTTCCATCGCTTGCCTTTTTTCTTGTTCTAGTATGTCTAACTGTGCCTGTGTTTGTTGTTGTCTTGCTAAATAGTTATCTATGGCGTCATTTTGCTCCTGTACTTTAGATTCTAAAACTATTTGGTTCCCTCTCAAAACACCTATTCGATCATTTAAACTATCTATATAGTACGCAGAACCGGCCAAACTGGCCAAAAGTAATGCTCCTAATATCAAAGATAGTTTAAACCCCATACTAATTCCCTATTGTGTATATTTCCAAAGGTTTCTTTTTTCCCTTAACTTTTATTGGGTTCAACAATTTTAACTCAAAATTGCAACTTTTTTTAGTATTATGACCAATTAGTATATCTTGTCCCACTTCTTTAGTTGCACTTTCTAGTCTTGCTGCTGTGTTTACCGCATCTCCAATAGCTGTGTAGTCAAAACGTGTTTGACTGCCCATGTTTCCTACTATTGCTTCTCCGCTATTTATACCTATCCCAATAGCAACAGGGGGTAGGTTTTCCTTTTCTAATTCTTTATTAAGAAGTTCCATATTAATAAGAATATCTTTTGCGCACGCTATTGCTGTATTCTCATGGTTTTCTAAGTTTAAAGGCGCATTAAATATTGCCATCATAGCATCACCTATGTACTTATCCACCATTCCTGAATGTTTTTGTACAGCTTCTTGTTGTGCGGTAAGAGCTTTATTCATAATGTATGTGACTTGTTCAGGTTCTACGCTTTCAGATAAACTGGTAAACCCCCTGACATCTGTGAATAAGAAAGTAGCGTATCTTTTTTCTCCTCCTAAAACTAAAGATTCAGGGTTCTTTTGAAGTTGTTTGACTTGTCTTGGGTCAAGGTAGTGTTCAAACTGCTTCTTAATTTGTTGTCTTAACCTAAACTGTTGTTTAAACCTTAGATAAAAAGCAACTGTAGCTGTAATAAATTCAGAAATAACCGCCCAAGTAAAGTCTATGAGTACGCCAGAAGTGACAAAGTACACCTCTAAATAGGCTGTAAGACCCAGTAAAACTACACTCGATACTACCCCCGAAGTTACTCCTAGAAAGCTCAGTAGAAGCCAAATAAGGGTTACTCCAAGGAAAAAAGTTATCAGCTCTACAGCTAACGCATAATCTGGTATGTGGGGGCTGTCTTGTATTAAAATAGACTCGGAAAGTGCAGCCTGTATCTTATGTGGTTCTAGTAACCCCACAGGAGTTGCTATTTGTGGCATGACGCCTTTAGCGGTTACTCCAACAAAAACAAATTTTCCTTCAACATCTGCCTGTTTAGTCCTGAGGTTGTGTAAACTAAACTCGGGAGTATTTACCCAACTAATCCATTTTCTTCCTAAAGAGTCTGTAGGAACAGCCGGAAGACCCTTGACTCGTATTTCTTGTATTCCATTTTCATTAGTTCTGATTAGATAGGTGTCAGATCCAGCCAAAACTTTTAAAACCTGTGTTCCAAAAGAAGCTACCCAACCGTCTGGGGTTCTGAGCAGTAAAGGCATGCGTCTAACCAACTGATCAAGATCTATAGGGGCTACGGCTATTCCTTGTTCCGCATTATTACTAAGCAAACCTATATTTTCTATGACTCCTTCTGCCTTATACCCTCCTCTATCTTCTCCCAGAACAACTGTTCCCGTTGTTTTTGGGAACTCTCCGTTCTCATTTTCAAACACAGCTAAAACACTAGAAGATGAGGCTAAACTTTCCGCAAACGCTTGGTCTCCTCCAAAACGATCTGGGTGCGGAAAAGCAATAACCCACCCCACCCCTATTGCGCCTTGTTTTATCAGGTTATTCTGTATTTCAGCGAGTCTTTCTCTAGGAAAAGGGTATCCCCCTTCTATTTGAACATCGTTTTCATCAATAGAGAGTATCGAAAAATAGCCAGAAGACTGTTTTTGTGGAGCTAATTCATCAAAAACTTTCAATTTAAGTATTTCTAAAGGAGCCCACTTTTGGGCTAAAGGAACCCCTAGCAAAAGCAACAGTAAAGAAACTTGTAAAACTTTAGTCACTTTGATCAATCGTTATTGTTTTATTACAGTTTACCGTACAATCATAAGTTACTGTGATATTTTTATCGGTAACTCCCGACTGACTAGCAGTTACGGCGTAGTCGTCTGTGTAGAAATTTAACCTCATGTAGTGGTCTCCGCTACCTGTTTGGGTTATAAAAGCATCATTATTATCGGCGGAACTACTTGCGTATATCTTAGCGTAATGTTCACCTGAACCGGTTTGTGTGATAGAAAACTCGGAATTATCACCAAAAGCCCGTATCTCACCCTCCTTATCGTCCCCCGTTTGTTCTATGCTGTAGACATTATCATCCCCTTGCATATAAATTTCAGCTTCGTTATTATCACCGTCTTGCACTATATCCATATCGTTGTTGTCATCATCCGCATCTATGTAGCCAAAGTTGTCGTGTCCATTTTGATCTATTGTGTACTCATTGCCTGTGTGGTTAGAAACTTGACTATATGCTCTAGCTGTATTCCCCGTACCGTCTTGGTCTATATCTATTTCTGCGTCTCCACAAGTATGTGTAATGTAGGTTCCTTCTGACAAACCACACCAGACCCTAGCTGTATTCCCCGTACCAATTTGTTCAATGTGTATGAGAGAAGAGCTACCTTTGGTTCTTATTTCTACAGAATTATCGCTTGCTTTTGCAAAAGGAATGTGTAGAAAAAGAACACTAATCAGACTGAACAATATTGATTGTATTTTCCCCGCCCCCGTTTAATATGATGTCTATTAGTTTGCCTCCCGAAACTATCTGGATGTTATACGCTAGTTCCTTATCTAGCTCCAGCTCTACAGTGTTGTCAACTTGCCTGAATAGTGTGATAAACTCACCTTCTACAAAAGAGTAAAGCTGAGCATTTTGGTCGAAACCTGGAACAATCCCCTCTATTTTTACTCCGGCTATTTCTCTTTCCTCACCGTCGTCACGTCCACCCGCTGAAACCTCTTCTATTAACTCTAAAAGATCTTGTAAAAAGTCTACTGCTAGTAAGTCTATGTCTAGTCTGGTTATTTCCTCGTCTAAATCATTTTCAGAAAGGCCACTATCTTCGTCTAAATCAGTTTCTTCTAAAAAATCCGTATCTAAAATATTATTTGCTGTTGGATTTTGTTCTTCTATAGCTTGTTGAACTTCTTCGGGTGGGTTGACTATTAGTAGATTATCTATAAAATTTAAAGACATGTTTACCAACTGAACAGGTCTTGTTGGAGGGCTTTCACTAACACTCACCATGGTGGCTTGATAGGGCTGGTTTAATACTTCTACTCCTGCCAGGGTCTCTACGGTTATTTCTCCAGAAGAGCTACCATCTGGTTTAGGAAGAAGGATCACTAAAGATCTTCCTAGTTCATCAACAGTAGTGGTGAAATCAGTGCCCCGAATAGCTATGGTAGCACTCGGGGTTTTTATTGAAATGTTTTCTTTATCTATTCTTCCTAACGCACCAGTAATAAACCTTGCTGTTCCACTAGCCATCTGTAGAGCCAGCTTGCTTTTACTTGGGTCGGGGTCGTAGATATACTCATCAATAACAATTTTAGAATGTTCGGTAAGGCGAATAATAGAAGAATCAAGAAACTCAATACCGATTCTGCCGTTACCGGTGCGCACATCATCGTAACTAAGAATACCTAAGTTAGTTTCTGCTGACAACGAATCCGGCTGATCTGCTCGTAAAACCTCACCATTTCCACGTAGTTCAGAAATTTTTCCTATTTCAGAATAGACGTTGCTGTAAGCTAGAATTAATAAAACTAACAGCCACTTGTACATTGGTCTATGTCTATAGTCCCATTACTTGTAGTGGCGGTAATCACCACTACCCCCGAAACAGAACCGGTGCTGTTTGTCTGGTCTATATCTATGTTGTTAGTGCTTCCTGTTATCGAAGCAGTAATCTCATGGTCTGCATTTCCTGTTTGAGTGGTGTCTATATCATTAGAGTCTCCATCAACCGTCCAATTATTTACGCACCCAACGACTTCACAAGCAATATTAATGTTATTAGAGGTTCCCGTAACGCTGATATCTTGATCACCGGCAGTTGCCGTTGCGTCTGCGCCTTGGGTCACAACAAGAACATTACTATCACCAGTGGCTGTATAGTCAAAGTCTGTGTTAGCTACATCCCCTGTTTCACCAAAGTCTAGTGTAGTTGTATTACTTTCGCCTGTTGTTGTGGCTGTAATGGAGGTGCTATTACCCTGAGAGACTGTCGCTTCCATTGTGTTTGAATCACCCACTTGATCTATATCCACCGTCATTGACGTACCGGAAAATGTGGCTCTTGTTTCATCAGTTCCAACCACATTACTGTCTCCGATCTGATCAATATTCATTGTTAGACCGGTTCCTGACTGAGTTATATAGATATCGTTGTTAGCTGCAAAAATAACAGGCGAAATCAAAATTAATACTATTTTAAAAAGATATTTCATTTGTTCTCCTCGCTTAGACTCTCTATGTCTAGTTCGGAATAATCAAAATCCCAGACTTTTTGTTCTAAGCCTTTCATAATTAAAGTGTAGACGGCCTCTTCGATCGCAGATCTAGTAGCATATCCAACAGCTTCATTTTCTGTGTATCCTGTTTCTACTTCAATAAGCTCAGTGCCCATTTCAACAAAGCGAAACACATCTCGGCTAACACCCGCACTTAATATTGTTTTACTCACCATACAGTTTATCATAACTTCGCCTGTTTGCACAAGAACTGCTCTTAACGAAACTGTAATCTCATCTTTACGCCATTCGTTACTAGAACCAATTCCTAAATATCTTGCACCATTTCCGCCTGTAGCGATATTATTATCGTACTGAACTATACCTCCTTCTATAAGCATGCCTGCAAAAAGTAATGGTTTAAGTGTATTTCCGTTTTCCCCCGTATATGTTCGTCTTGTGTTTTTTATTAATTGTCTTTCTCTTGTTAACGCCTCAAGATTATTTCTTTCAACTACGACAAACCAATTCCCCCTGCCTGCGCTTCTAAGTGCCTCTATCAAGTAATTATCTGCGCCTTGGGTAACTGCTGTGCTGAACAAAGCCATTCTTTGAGAACTCTTTCTTTGTCCTGTGAGATCTTGAAACTTATAAACCGCTACGACTGCTTTTTGTCTAGGAGTTGGAAGGGTTGCCAACTTTGTTTGTGTTGGAGGTACTGTTTTAGGTTCTTCAGCGCATTCTAGCCAACTAATACAATCCTTATGTCCAACAGGCGCATAGCTCGCGCAACCCGAAAGTAAAAAAGGGATTGAAAAAATTTTTACTATATTCCACAATCTTCTGAACATACGCCAAATATACCTACGGGGATAACTATGGTGGTGATATTTCCATCTACATCTGTAACTGTAAGGGTTATGGTTACACCATCGTTTATAAAAGCAATAGTGCTTCCTTCAAGTTCTATGATACCGCCAGTTCCCCCTCTTTCGGAATCAAATAAACTTTCAGCTATGTCTCTTGACAATTGACTGTAGATTCTGCTTTCTAAATTTCTTAAAAATTTTGCTAAAGTAGTATTATCGGCTTCCCTCTCAGCTTCTTTGAGAGCACTTTCCACTTCTTCCGCTATTTCGTCCTTACGGGTTTTTTCTTGTTCGTCAATAGTTAGGTAGTGAGAAGAAGTACCCACCCCACTAAAGCTAGGGCTTTTGAACTGGTGTACTAGTTCATCTGCGTTTACAGGCGTACCTGTGAAGAGGACTCCTATAAAAACTACCGTAAAAAATTTAACGTTCCTTTTTATTCGCATGCTTTTCCTGTTCTTGCAGTTGTAGCACAGTGTTCACTTTTTCTTTTAACCTTATCATATCTTGATCTAAAAGCCTCAGTTGATCTGTTAACCGTATGATGGTCGTTTTCATATCTTCCACAGCTGGGTCAATTACATTCGTGATTGTTTGCCAAACAAAATAAACAAAATAACCTAAACCAACCACCATAACAACGGGAAAGCCAAAGTCCGATACAACTTGGGCGATATCCACTAGTCTCTCCTAGCGTCTATTTTTCCATCTTCTACAAAGTTTTCTGCTCTTGCAATTCTATCTAGGTCAGGGGGGATATTCAAAGCGGAAGAAACACTCGTATCTATTCTAATAATATCATTATTCATGATAGAGGCTCTCGTAATAAGCATTTTAGAGATGCCCTTAACCTGATTTATTTCGCCTACAAGATTATCCATAAGTTGTTTCATTACTAGAAAGATAAAATACGCCATAACTAAGCCCCCAGCAACAGGCAACCCTAATTCGGCTATTAGTGTAAAACTCTGTTCCACGAGTCCTCATCTTCTATAACAGTTTCAGATAAAGCACCGATAAGTACAAAAACTGCATCGTTTACATTAGGTGTAAACATTTGGTTTAAAGTATCTATTTGAGCTTGTGCGTTTTTAAAATCTTCCGCTAGTATAGATGGACCTTCGTAAAGGTTGTTGTCGTGTTCGAGTTGGGTCACAAAAATTTTCATTCTTTACCCTCTCCCTTAAAACTTTTAGAAGCTCCCGAAGTTCCGGCATATAGCCCAAACCAAGCTGCTCCAGCTCCAACAATAATACTAATCAAACCCGATTGTTCTAGGCTTGGTTCAGGAAGACTCATAAACCACATGGTTGAATAGTAAAGAAGAAATATATAGACACTTAGAAAGGCTCTGGGAAAAATTCTCCAAGAGTCTACAGCTTGTGCTAAATGGATCCATTTTTGATGAGGATTTACATTTGTGGCATCTTCGAGTTGTCTGACTTGATCTTTTAAATCAGAAATCTCCCGAACCATGTCCATAAATTTGTTGAGATCCATCTCAACTTCATTTCTGTCCATATCCCCACCAAACCGCCCCGATGGGTCTCTATCGTTCATTGCGTTTTCCTAGGTCTTCCTCTTTTCCTTTTCTTGGGAACCTCGACCGTTTCGTACGCTTCGTTAATACTAGGGGTGGATTTATCGTCTTTTACATACTGACCCTTGCTATCTCTAGCTCTGACAGTTTTTTCTTCAACACCCTTCATAGATTGCCAAAAACTTTTAAACCAAGACATTTTACCTCCCACCCGACTTATCTTTAGCTTTCCCAATATTTAACGCACAAAGATCTATCAGCTTGTAGAGCTTACCGATCCAAGCGTCGTCTTTTGGGGTTGGGGTGCTAGCTGCAATTAAACTACTCACAGTGATTATCAGAGTTATAATAGCTAACGAGTCTGCTATTGTCTCTATCATTCTTCTTCTCCCGTTGTTGTTGGTTTTTGTTCAGTCATATCCCAACAATTCAAATTTGAAGCGACAGTCCTTCTTTCGCCTTTTCCTTTAAATGGGTAGACCATATGCTGCAACCAAGAGGGAAAAACCAACAACTTTCCTACTTCTGGTTGCATAACAAAAGACTGCGGTGGTCTTAATCTATCACTATCCATAAGGTTATTTAACCCATAATTAAATGCGATATACCCATCACAGTTTCCCGATGCGTTATATAAAGAGTAGTCTAGAGTCCCAGCCGTAGGCTGGTCAAGTATTTGCTGAGGAACTTTAGTCCACCCTGTGGTGGATATTCCCATAATTGTTTTAGTGCCGTGATCATGTATGGGGTTGTAGTCTCCCTCATAACTATGAACTGACCAAGTTTCATCAATGGCTACTGCTTTAGGGCGTGCTAATTGTAGACCAGTGTTTTGTGTAAAAAAGTTAATATAGTCCGCTCCAATATTACAAATTAACTCGTTATAGTCTTTTAATCTAGGGTCATTACTGTTGAGTAGTAACTGTTCGCCTTGGGAGATTTGACCCACCAACGTATCGGCTAAAGACCTTTTATTGTTATCCTCAATATATTCATCTAAATAAGAATTGAGGTCATTTATCATGCTTTCAGGCATGAGTGTTTCCATCACAAATACGCTAGGCATATTATGTACTGTGACTTCAGCCATGACTAGCTTGGTACCGCAAAGGATTCGTCAGGGACTGGAGGAGTAGGTGGGTTTGTAATAACTGAATCAACCTGACTAGCAAATATTGTGTCCCACCTTGCAGTAGGGCACAGGGCAACTAAGTTTGCATTACTAAACGAACCCTTTGCTGCTTTAGTGAAATCCCCATCGTCTGCAACTGCTTCGTGGTGAAATGTGGTCGTGTAGTAAGTGGCGTCGCCTTCACTATCGTTTTCATACTTCATGTGTAGATCCCACACCTCTACCTGATTAGACTTGACGAATGGGATAGTTTTTATTAAAGCCTTTGTTACTGCCATAATAGATTACTCCATGTTTTTAAGTTTTGTTTTTAATTCTTCAACTTCTGCCGAAAGTTCCTGTACCGCTTTAACTAAGCTCGGCACAAATTTAGAATAAGTTAGACCATACTGCTTACCGTCTTCACTAACATGAGTAGTCAAGTTTGTCTTATCACCCATCTTATAGTTGTATTCAGCTTCTAAAGCCTCGACGTCTTGTGCTAAAAATCCTGTGTCCAGCCAATCTTCTTTATGTGTCCCGTCTGTTACCACTTCATCAAGGTCGGTAGTTTGATCATCTTTGTCGATGTATTTAGAACGCTTATCCCAACGGTAGGTTACTGGCTCTAGTTTATTAATAAAGGCTAGTCCGGTCTTAAGTGGCTCAACATCTGTTTTATCGCGTTTATCTGAAGCTATGGTCCAATCCACTTGAACATTAGCAGCAGTTATGTTTTCATCTCCTAAGTAGATTTCATTACTTCCGGTGGTGACATTACCGCCTGGACTGCCTGTTATTCCTGAGTCATGGCCTACAAATATATTATTATCGCCAGTTGTTAGGTTCAAACCGGCTGAATGACCAAGTGCCGTATTATTATCGCCGGTGGTGTGTGTCGATATAGCTTTCCAACCCAGGGCTGTGTTGTCTGTTCCTGTTGTTTGTGATTCACAAGCAAAATACCCTATTGCTGTACAATCGTCGCCTGCGGTATTATCCCGTAGTGCTGCGTAGCCAACCCCTACGTTTGCTACTCCACCGTCAACTTGGCTTTTAAGGGCTTCGTACCCTACAGCAACTTGGTAACTTGCTGTTGTGTTTGATAGCATGGCGTTTCTGCCGATAGCGACATGATTATCGCCGGTGGTGTTTGCTGCTAGGGCTCCTTCTCCGATCGCTACACTGTAGTCGCCGGTAGTGTTTGCGGTTAAAGCACTAGTTCCAACAGCAACCGCTTTTTGGCCAGTAGTGTTTACGGCTAGTGCACCATACCCAACCCCTGTGTTAGAACCGCCAGTAGTGTTGGCACTTAGAGCAATATTACCCACTGCTACGTTGTAACTCGCGGTGGTATTAGCATCTAAGGATAGAGCTCCAACTGCTGTGTTGTAGTCTCCGGTGGTATTCACTAGTAGTGCGCTGTGGCCAATCGCTGTGTTGTAGTCTCCGGTGGTGTTAGCACCTAAACTATTATACCCAACCGCCGTATGTCCACTTGTAGTTGTACTAGCGTCTAAAGCATAGTTTCCTATTGCAACATTTTCACCGCCTGTAGTTACATTTAGAGCAGCGTTTCTTCCTAGTGCTGTGTTGTTTGTGCCGGTGGTGTTAGCACCTAATGCGGCATAACCAATAGCAGTATTAGCGTCTGCTGTAGTATTAGCGTCTAGTGCTGCTTGTCCCATCGCCACGTTGTAGCTACCGGTGGTGTTGGCTCCCATCACATCTTGTCCGACCGCTGTGTTTCTTTCTCCGGTTGTGTTAACGTCTAGCGCACCAGAGCCTACGGCTGTGTTCCTAATTCCAGTCGTATTAGCAGCTAAAGCACTAAACCCTACTGCCGTACCAAACGTGCCGGTGGTGTTTGCAGTTAATGCATCATGCCCAACTGCAGTCAATCCGCTTACCGTAGTAGTGGTTTCTAAAGCTTTGATTCCTACGGCAACGTTGTTAGCTCCGGTGGTGTTTGCAGATAAAGCCCCCTTACCCAACCCCGTGTTATCTGCGCCGGTAGTGGTTGCTTTTAACGCATCTGCGCCAACCGCTGTATTTTGAGCAGAAGTGGTGGCTGCAGCTCCAGCTGAATCGCCTAGAAAGGTGTTATTAGCCCCTGTGGTTACCGCCTTCCCTGCTTCATGGCCGACAGCGACGTTATCATTGCCAGTGGTACAAGCAGTTAAAGCATCAAGTCCGATTGCTATATTAAAAGATGCGTTACTCGCTATTAGGGCATCTTTACCGATTGCTATATTACCGGCTCCGGTGGTATTGGCAGTTAAAGCATCAAGTCCGATTGCTACGTTATTATTCGCGGTGGTGTTAGCTATTAGGGCATCTTTACCGATTGCTATATTACCGGCTCCGGTGGTATTAGCCAAGAAAGCACTAGAACCAATCGCAACATTATTATCCGCAGTTGTCGTTGCGCCACCGGCAGAATCACCCAGAAAAGTATTGTCAGACCCCGTGGTTACTGCGTCACCTGCTTGAAAACCCACCGCAACATTGTCAACTCCGGTGGTAGCGGCTGTAAGAGCCTGATATCCCACCGCCACGTTACCAGCATCAGCACCAGCGTTTAAGGTGGCTAATGCAGCCGATCCAACTGCTACATTTTGTCCGTTTCCGTCTTCTGTGGCTAATGCGCCTGAACCCACAACCGTATTATCACCGCCCGTTGTTATGGCTCCTCCGGCGTTATCTCCTATCAAAGTATTGTCAGACCCCGTGGTTACTGCGTCACCTGCGGCATACCCTACAGCCGTATTGTCCGTGCCAGAACTATTAGCGGTTAAGGCTAATGTTCCCACCGCAGTATTGTCGGCTGCTGTAGTCGCTACTAATAAAGCTCCTGAGCCAACAGCTACGTTATTACTTCCGGTTGTTAAAGCACCACCAGCATTGTCCCCGACTGCTGTGTTGTCCGACCCAGTGGTTGCTGCATCAAGAGCATTTTCACCAATAGCTACATTATCCGTGCCGGTAGTTAAAGCGGTGCCCAAGCTTCCAGAACCTAGTCCTACATTGCCCGCACCACCGGTTACATCTAATACATCAGTGACTGCTGCGCCAGAACCTGCTCCGTCGCAAACAATCATCTTAATACTGCCGTTAGGTATTACGACGTTTGCGCCTGTTCCTTGAGTTATGGTTACTGTGTCACCAGCACTATTTTGCACAACCCAAACTTTATTAACTGTGTTAGGAGCTAACGTAACGGTGCAAGCTTGTGATAAAGAGCCTGTAAGAGTAAGTGCCATCGCTCTAGCAGCATCAGAAGCTCCATCTGCCATAGTAATGGTTGCTGTAGAAGCATCAGATAAAGCTTCAGAACCACTACCAAAAGCCTCGGCTATTAGCTCTAGGTTTGTGTTAGTTACCGTTCCCCATGTACCACTGGCATCGCCAGTAGCCATTTCATTAAGTCTGAGGTCATTTACATATGTGCTCGCCATTTTTTATCCTCTTCTGCCCCGCTGATTATATACTTTTTTTGTTCAATAGTTAAGCCACTTCTTCCCAGCCTGGGGTTTGGCTATCATCGATTTCTGTCCAACTTGGGTCTTGGCTATCGCTCACCGCTGACCAACTTGGAGTTTGGCTGTCACTAACGCCTGTCCAACTTGGAGTTTGACTGTCGCTAACCCCTGTCCAGCCTGGGGTTTGGCTATCGTCAACTAAACTCCAAACATTAACACTTGGGGTTCCCGATGTTGCGGTAAATCCTGTTAGGGTTACAAGTGCTTTAGCAACTACGGTTATTTCGCCGAGGGTGGCAGCAACTTGATCAACATTAATACTAACTTTTTCATTTTCATGAACTGTTACCGTTCCTAGCGCAGAAGTGGCAGCACCTAAAGTTACGGATACGTTTGCCTCGCCGTCTACGTCAACAGAAACCGCGCCAAGCGTTCCTACCATAGTTGGTAGAACCGCTATCGCTTGTGCATTTATAGCAACTTGAGGAGTTGCTGTAGTACCGGCTTGACCTGAAAGGGTTACATTGGCTTCAGCGTCAAGGGTAACTGTTCCTAATGCGGAAGTTGCTGCGCTGGGGGCAGATAGTGTAACGGAGATGGGTTCTCCCCAAGTACCTTGCCCCCAAGTACCTCTTCCCCAACCTGTTATGTTGGCCATTTAAAAAACTAAGCGATTCTTATGATCGCTGTGCTCGCTGCTGCTGCAGGAAAAACTATTGTAAAGTCTCCTGCTGTAGAAGTTTTATCTCCACCAAAATCAATAGTAGCTACAGATTTATTTGAATCACTGCTGTTGTATATTAAACACCCCCTAGCGGTGACTGTAGCTGTTCCAAAAGTAAGATCGGCAAAATCAGTGAATCCTGTTGTGCCCGAACTTGTTGGATCTACTCTGGTCAAGTTCGCGCCACCTGCTGTATAATTGGATCCGCTAACTTGGTTTGTGGTTGCATAGGCGGTTGTTGTTGCGCCCATAGTAGCAGAACTGGTGTATAGTGCTAATTTAAAAGTGTCTCCACCTGAGTTTTTAAAATTATGCACTGCTTCTAACAGCTCTTTTTTAAAACTGGTTGTCAGTGTCGAGGTTATTGCCATTTTATTTTAACTCCGTTAGTATTTTAGCCAAATCTCCATGACCTTGTTTGGTTAAAATATTTTTCATAGTGCATCTTTCACTATTGATGCCTTGCTTAATATAATAAAGTATTGTTGAATAAATAGCAACCCGAAAAGCTTCAGCTTGTTGTTTAATATGGCCTTCCGCATTTTCAGAAATACCACAAATTCTTTCTGTAGCCCGTTCTGCCCAATACTCGGGTGGGTGCCCTCGGTAATTTTCTGTGTCTACTTTAATGCCCCCTAAACTACTGACTGTGTCTATTTTTATCACTTTTTAGTACCTTTTTGCTTCTGGAGGAGTGTTTAAAATAGGAACCACTTTTGCATTTTTTCTATTTTCTTCCTCTATTGCTTCTCTATATTCTTTATAGCCTACTTTATAGAAGTCTTCGTTTTCAGGGTCGAACATGATTAAAGGAGGGTTTTGTAAACGATGATACCCATACACTTTATCTTGAACAGGAACATCAGTGTCTAAGAGGCCAGATCTAGGAGCTACGCTAACAACTATCCCCGCTGATATACACTTAGACAACCAAAATTCTACACAAGCTCTACCGGCTTCCGCAAAATGCAGATTACCTTTGTAGGTAAAATCAGCTCCAAACATATTAATTCTAGCTACTTTATTATATAGCGCAAAAGCAATAGCAAAACAAATCGTATTATTTAGATACGAACTTCCTGTTTCTTTGACAATTTCTAAAAGAGGGTACTCTACTAAGTTATCGCACCTTTCGTCTAGTTCACAAGTGTATATTGGTCCAGGGTGGGTTTTCAGTATTTTTCTCATTAACCCCGTTTGACTACCTGCATCATCTGTGTCTAAAAACCTGGTAGTGGGGTCTAGCATAAATGTTCTATCTACTTCTTTGATGATGCCTGCCATAGCGTTAATTGCCCAGACTTCATCAAAAGTATTGCTGTGGGATATCGATAAGTGAAAATCTAACTGACTTTCACCCATAGCGACGATGGCGATATTCGCCCCGTCGAGTTTTTCTAGTCTCATGCCTGGGGAGATCTCCTTACTTGGTCAAATCTATATTGATCTTGGGTAGATTTTCCTTCTCCAAGATTTTTCATCAAAGCTATCGATTCTTGAAATCTTTGTTCATAGATTGGTAGTGATTCATAATTTTTTAAATATGTCATGGCTTCTGTTAAACTACCGTATAACAATGCATTCGGAGCATTAGTAGATAGCCAAGTTGTGCCAGAATCACCTGCCGAAGTAAGGGATGAGGGTCTATAAAAATAGTGTAATTCAAAAGTGTAGTTTGAATCAGGCGTAGGTGCCAATATAAAAGTATCATCGTCAAAATCCGCGTAATACTTTGGCTGGCCTGTGGTGGCAGCTGCGGGGGTGTAGTCCCGAATAAAACTTGGGTGCTTTAATTTAAGATAATTATAGTTTGAACTACTATCTATTACCGCTAAACTAAAGGAGGATAGGAAGTCACTGGGTGCTCCCAAATATGCAGAACCAGACGTAGCTGTTCCTGTTACATTTTTTATGAAATCGTCTAACTGAACAGATTTTAAAATGCGTTCTTCTGTTGTTTTAATAAAATCGTCTAAATGTGTGGTGAAAGACGTTTCGGTCGATTCTGCGTAATCTTGTATTGCCGTTTTTAATGAAGAATAGGTCCAGCTCATTCTATCCTCCTATACTTATCGCTACGGTTCCTAAACTTCCCGTAACTTCTTCCATGTAAAAACTAGAACCTATCACATCATTATGCGCAACATCCATAGAAACTGCGCTAACGCCATCTGCGTTTTTAGTGTTTCCTGTTCTAACAATACCATAACCCGTAGTTGGAGCAGGTTCTGTTGGTCTTGGCTGTCTTATAGCCTCTGGATCAACAGGAACGGTAACTGGTCTGAGTTGTGGTTGTTTAGGTTCATAACAATCAGGGCAAACCTTGAGACCGTTCCACTCCATTTTCATCTCTAGGTATTTATAAACAAAACCACACCTATCGCACTGGGCTTGAGAATGCTTACCCACCGCATAAGGCATTAGATATAGCTCCTACTCGGCACAAGATGTAGAGATGCTCGGGTACGGTCTTCGTCAGCAGCAAGTTTAAAGTCTTGTTCGTATTGTTGCTTTAGTATACCTGCTTTTTCTGGGTTTTTCTTTAAGGCAATATAGTAAGACAACCCACTAGCCATGCAAGGCATAAACCTTGAGGGGATTTCGGGGTCTTGCGCGGAAGCTGACACGTCATCTATACGTTGAATAGTGTTTGCTACTAATCGATAGGTGTAGGTGCTGTCGGGGGTCGGCCAGAGTTTAACAACGGGGGTGGTTTGTCGGTCTAAAAAATACTGTGTTGGTCTTCCGGTAGAAGACTTATCCGGTATAGTTAAATACTCGCTTCTACCGATTCTTGTTAATTGTAGATCTGTAGTATTGGAAGAAGCGTCGATCTGACGTATGACTGCGGAGACGATATCTAGGTCGTATGCGTTTAAGGTGTAACTTTCAGTTCCAGACGTTAGGTTGGTTGTCACCTGTTCTATCGTCCAGAGGTTAACCCCTCTGTTAGACCAATCCGCAAACATTATGTTTAAAGATCGCCTGGCTGTCTCCGCGTCATATCCTGTTCTAAGTTCTATTCCTGCTAACTCATAGGCTTCTTCTATTGTGTCCGCTATCGTTAACTGAAAAGTCTTAGTACCTGAGGTGGCCATTTATCATGATCCTGGTGCTTCGTAATACTTTAAGAATTCACACCAAACTGTGTATTCATTCCCCGCATCAGAAGTGGAGGGGACTACAAAAAGCACGTCCCCCGAATACCCTGAAGCTGCTGTGTTCTTCAATCCACCAAACTCACTAAAATCAAAAGAATTATCATAAGCTAGTGTTAAAAAAGTTACATCTGTAGTTGCGTCCCAATCAAGTGAAGCGGGGGCATCAGGTGCCCCGCTACAGGTGTACCAAATTTTATTTAAAGAAACATGTGCACACGAATCACCAGTCATATCAGAAGCATTTAAAGCTGAAACGTCCACTAAGGTTGTGCTACTTGCGCTCCCATCTGATAAAACTGAACAGTATACTATAAGTTTCCGCTCACCATCAAGTTGATTAGTTGGACCAGTGACTGTATTAGCCATAGTTTAACCCCTATTCGTAGATTACTCTACTAATTGCTTGATAATGTACATCCAAGGCTTCTGCTGCAGCAGCTCCTGCTTCAATACCGATATACGGAATTAAATCAATATCATCTGTTAAGGCAGCGGTTGGCGTAGTTCCTTTAGTTACTGCCGTGCCACCCGTGCTGCCGGAAGTAGTTGTTACGTTATACTGAATACCGTTAACAAAGATAGATGCTTTTCTATTTGAGTCTATGGTTATTTTAAGCCTGTACAACGTATTGGCTGCAACAGTAATAGGCAGCGCACTAATGTAATCAGTGCCTCCTATACTATGAACAAAATGAAGCAACGTATAATCATCAAAAGCTTCTGAGTTTGTTGCGTCCGTTTGAAACTTAAAAAACGCCTGATTAGCATCAGTGGCGATCAGCTGATCATTGGTCAGTTTAAGACCCGCCCACAGTTTTTGGTTGTCTATCGCATTAGTTGAAAGTGCACATTCCCACTCCACCTCATTTTCCGTTCCCCACTTAATGGTCTGCCAAGCGGTTTGGTTAGTGTCTAGGTGTGGGGCGATAATAGCTTGATCTTGATCAGCACCGGCTGTGGTTATGACAAGACCGGCTCTATCAGAGTCAAAAGTCACCAAAGCGGTTGTCATATTGGTGCCCAGAATTTCAAAGTCTTTGTTGGCCACTTTTTCGGCAAGCCTGATAGCTGTATTGGCTGCAGCGGTGGCGTCTGCGTCACTAAACGCTGTGTTCAATACCGCGTTTAGAGCTGGCCTCTTCTTGAAATACTCGCTTAGATAATAACGTCGAGTATCCCGAGTAGAGATAGAAGTGCTTGAGTTATCAGAAATTTCCCCCGTCGTGGTGTTTTCGCTAATAACCTTAAATCCGTTTTTGGAGCGGACTGGACCGCTGAAAGTTGAATTTGCCATTGTATTTCCTCCTTTGGAAATATTTCTATAGTCTTGGCTCTGTCTGCTAGGTCAGTCTATAGAACAAAATTAATTACCCTAGATGATTTTATTCTATAATAGAAAACACAAAAAAGAAAGGGATCCGAAGATCCCTTTCTAATAGGTTTACAATGAAACCGTACTAGGCACCTGGAGAGCCATAGACTCCACGCCAATCAGACCAACCAAAGCTGTATCTTTCTCGCGCTTTGTACCTAACATTACCGGTTTCGAAGTCTCCTTCCATACCAGTAGACATTGCTGCTCTTTCAAAGTGCTTCATGCCGTTAGGTGCATCAGTTTTGATGAAAAATGCATCTGTGTCGGTTAGATAATGGTTAACGACGTAGCCTTCTGGCAACATGCCCATATTTTTCATGGCATTGATGTCATTATCTGAAGTTCCCACTCTTCCAGGAGAGTTTAGTATCCTGTCAGCTACAAATTGTAGTTGTGAAGGAACAATCAGCTTTCTGGCTTGTACGTTTACCTTGATACCCCTTTCATCTTTCAATCCAGAGATATCGATTAAGGCGTTTTCCAACGAAGTTTCGTTCAAATCCGCAGCAGTACTTGGCTCATTCTTCTGGTCGCCCGCCGTTAGCGTTGGGTGATCAGTAGTCAAGAGAGGTTTACCGTCACCGCCTGGATAGGAGGTGGAGAAACCATTATTAAGTACGTTTGCAGCCTTTACTTGCTTCGTATTTGCCATTGACCTAGCCAAAGCCCTAGTATATCGAGAGGATAGCGTATCGTAGAGGTTATCTTCGATTGCTTCTTCTGTCAATGCAAAAGCTAAAGCTACGGTTTCGTGAGTGTAACGAGAAGTGAAGGTTTCCTGTGCGCTGTCGTAGCTCACTGCTGCGCCTTCCCCTTTAGTGGGAGCTTGCGCGAAGCCTGACAACATTACTTCTTCCTCGAAAGCACGATCTGAAGTTTCAGTGTCGAAAATTTCAGAATGCTCATTCTCGTATCGATTGTACTCGAGACCAAAAAGTGCATTCAGTCCTGGCTCGAGTTCCTTTACTAATTGCGCTCTATTAATAGCCATTATTATTCACCTTTTAGCTGTTGCCGAATACAGAGGCTGGGAATGAAACATACATTCTAGCGTATTGCCCAATAGAGTTATCGGGTCTTCCTACAAACCCGTGTACTAAAGCAATTCCACTAGAAGTTGTTGCAGTAACAGCTTCTTTGGATCGACCTGTGTTTGTGTCACCTGCGGTTGTGGTTATGGTATTCGTTGTACCAACCGTTGCTTGTGTAGGAGTTGCAGAACCCTGCGCCTCGTACACAATATCCGGATCAGCGTAAACGTATGCCTTTGCATCCGCAGAACCTAGTGTTGCCGTATCGGCGGTCCACATCTTCGAAAAGACAACGGAGCCGTCGGACTTTTGATATTCCACACCGTAAAATACGCCTAGAGGAGTACCTGTAGCAGTCCCCTGAATTACATAACCACTGGATAGATTAACAACATCACCTGAAAAGATAGATGCATTAGTCGCACTCGCGATCGCAAACTCAGAAGGTCTTATGGTACCACCAGTCATATGATAAGCAGGTGTGAAACCATTTGGGTCATTTACATTCGCCATTTTAGTTCACCTTTCATTAAATTAAAAAATAAATTTAACGATTCCTAAGAATCGCCACCTTTACCAAAAGTGACTTGGGTTCTCCTATTAGGTTCGCTAATAGGCATTCTGCCGTCACTTTCTCGCATTAGATTAGAATCGACTGCCTCCATCTGGTCTGAAGCCATTTGATTATAATATGCACGTCTTTGTTCGACGGTTTCGATTGGCATCTTTGCGAGTATCAACCCACCTACTCCGATTACTCCTGCGTGTCTACCTTCATCAACTGTTGGAGCTTCAAAGTCCGGATGTTCTTCCCCTCTAACGGGTTCCCATCCTTCGCGAATACGTTTTGACATATTCGCTTTATCTTCTACTCCGACCATTGATTCTCGTAGCCACCTATAAGCATATCCGGGTGGGGGCGTTGGTGCGTCTAATAAAGACGGTGGTTGCCATGGTTTTGGGCGAGCATCTTTTGCGCGACTATCTGCAGATCTTGGAGCCCGATCTGTAGTGGTATCCTGTTTATCTACCATTTTTATCTCCTTTTACTTAACGTGTTTAGCGTATTCTTCAAGTGGAACTCCGAGTCTTTTTGCTATTGCAACTTGACTTGGCGACAACTTGACTGTGCGTCCTTTTCCTGTTCTGCCTCTTGCCCCTCGGCTTGAGTTAGCAACATTCTCTTGAACGTTATTTACTTGGGTGACTTCCCCTCCACCATTAAATTTATGGGGAAAAGTCTCCGCCATCCTACGATCCACTTCCTGATAATAATCATCGCTCTGTGGATCAAAACCTTCGGACTCGACTAGTTGTCTATGAAAAGCAAAAGCAGTTGTTGTCATAGCCAAATCGTTTCCGAACCATTCGTTCTTTTCTGCCCAAGCCTGAGCTTTAGGATCAGGGTTAGCTTGCGGTTGTTGAGCAACCGGCTGTTGAGCAACCGGCTGTTGAGCAACCGGCTGTTGAGCAACTGGTTGTTCTGTAGTCTCTTGAGCTTGAGGTTTTACCCTATTCAAGCTTTCAAGTTCTACAGCAAGCTTTGCCACATCCTTTTGGGCACTCAGCATTTCTTCTGTTTCTCCGAGATCGTGTGCTTTTCTATAACGATCTTCAGCAGAAGCAAGCTGACTTTCTACTCTAGCACTGTATTCATCATATAGGTTTTTATCTTTTTGTGAAAGGTTTGCTTGAGTACTGTTTAATTTTTGTTGAACACCTTGTGCATACTCAACGGCAGCAGCTTCTCTTCGTTCTGCTTCACGAATTTTGTAGGTGAGCTTATTTATCCGTTTTTTAACAGATTCGCTGTAATTTTCAATCTCTTGTTCGTCAGATTGTTCATTTTCAGCGGTTTCTTGAACAGGTTGTTCTTCTGTTGTTTCATCTTCCGATACTTGATCTAATTCTACTACTATGGACTCTTCTACGTTTTCATCTAACGATAGTTGTTCCTGCATGGGGTCTGCCATGATTTTCTCCTATATTTGCGTGACTATTGTACACTTTCTGGGTTATTCACCACAGCCAGTACTTCGTCATCGTTTAATAAGCGCAAGTCGCCTCCATCTATTTTGATTCGGGCTCCTGCGTATCTTCCAAAAATAACCCAATCTCTTTCTTGGCACCATGCGCCATTCGGAAATTTATTTTTATCTTTGTAAGCATCTGGTCCCAATGATACTACGAAACCAACATTCGTGCCTAGTCTTTCTTTCTCAAGGTAAGAATCAGCTAAAACGATTCCTCCTTTAGTGGTTGCTTTTTGACTAAACGGCAGTATCATTATTCTATAACCTGTGGGGTTGGGAAGTTTCTCTATAAGAGATTCATCCTCTTTAACTGTTTCTGGTGTGAACTCTACTTTAGTGGGTTGTGTTTCCCGGACCATTTCAATATGGTCGGGTATTTGGTGACTTTCGGTTTCTTCTACTTTTTGTGCATCAACGGACATCGTTCTGCTCCTTAATGTTTTGCAGGTCTATTATAATTCTCTCGGCGGAGCTTAGACCTGACAACTCACCAAGAACTCTTTGATAACCCTCCCAATCGGAAACTCCGCCGGTTCTTAACACTTCGGTTAAGTCTTCTTGCCTTTTACGAAGTTCCTTTAAAGTTTTTTCTACTAAATAAATAGGGTCCATTCTAGCAGTTCCAATCTCTGCGTGCCCAATAGTTAGCACTACACCTATTCGTTGTTCCTTTTATTCCACCGCTACGAGCACAATAACTTTTCTTTCTGCTTTTGTCTCCTGGGTGTTTACCTAGTTTTTTATCACCAAAAGTGATTCTTTTAACCTTATTACCCCCACTACTACATTTAGAAACAAACACAACTTTGCGTTTCTTACCATACCCAGGCTCACCTTTACGGATTGCTCTTGGTCTGTTAAGTGTTACTGTTTTTCCTGCGTATTCCGCCATTATTTTCCTATTTTTTTCATAGCTGTGGTGTGTGCTTTACTGAAAGAGTCGCCGTCTTTCATGTCTTTTTTCATAGCTTTCATGTGCTCAGGGCTGTGGTGTTTTGAGTGTTTGGCTAGTCGTTTAGCTACCTCACCGCCGTTTTTATAATAAAGTCTCATGAGTATTTAGTTTTTTTACGTCTATTAGGCATTACTGCTCCACAGCCTCTATGCATACCTGACTTAACTGCTCCACCTATTTTAAAACTTTGGATTTCGCCACCCATAGCTTTACCTTGAGCTGCTTTCATCTGTGCAGCAGTTGGTGCGCCTTTGTCGCCTTTTTTACGCATACGCTCACCGCTTCCTGCTGCGATACGCTTACGTTTAGCGTGGATATTTGCCCAAAGTCCAGGTTTGGCTTCGCCACCTTTTTTCATGCCTTTTCTTACTTTTTTCAAATCCGCGCCAGTTATCTTGTCTCTCGGTTCGGCGACTGCTGCTAATTTTTTCTGTTTTGAGGAATATTGACTTTTAGGCATGGTACTTCCGTCCTTTTTGACCTTCTGCTTCGCCACCCTTTTTGTACTTTTTCTTCATAACTTTTCCACCACCGGCGTAGGATTCTTTACCGTAATCACCACGAGCGGTGTTGCTTTCGCCACGCATCCATCTTTTTCTTTCATTCATTCCTGGCATTTTATCACCTCCAGATTTTTGTTTTCTTTCCGCCCCAGTACTCAACGGCATGACCTTCGGAGATCAGCTTTTGACAAATATCATTTCCGTCTTCTGTGTACGGGACACCTAAAATTCTTCCGTATTTCCCTTTTCCTAAAGATTTAAGCTTAAACTTTCCTGCGCAAAGTTCTTTTAATCTTTCTTTTGCAGCTTTGCCCATAATTTTTTCTTGAGCTCTTTCTGGGTATCTTTTTGTGTTGATTCTAGATTCAGGTGTGTCTATGCCTGCTAGACGTACCCTTTGTTTGTGTAGCTTAACGTCAAAACCTAGATCTAGTGTACAGTCAAAAGTATCTCCGTCTACAATTCTTTCAAGTAGAGCGTTGTACACAAAGGCATCCGGAGAATTACTCACTTAGTTTATCGAGCTCCACTAGAACTTACGTTGTATTTAGTGCCTCGGGTGGCTGCGCCCTTACCCTGAACGGTCTTTTGTCCTTCGCCAAAAACGCTGCTGCTCGTGGCATTCAATACCGTGGTGCCTTTAACGGGTTTAGCTAAATTAATTCTGTTAGGCGCGGGGAGGGTTACTTTTTTGTACTTAGTTGAGTCTTTCATTTAGTCACCTTTAGTGTTTGTATCGGATGTTCGTACATCTTTCAATATCTGGTTATAGGTTTTAGTCAAATCGCCTTGAGCTTTTAGTAAGGCCTCTTCTCTATCTTGTGCGACTTTCATTTCTGCTATAGCTTCTTGTGATTCTATTTTAGCCTGATCAACCTGAGCACGTAAAGCATCGCCCTGAGCTCTTTGAGCAATTTCTTCTTTCTTCAACTCGACTATCGGATCCATCTGAGCATTTTGCTGGGCTTGTTGCATGGCTTGTGCTTGACCGGTAACTTGCTGAGTTGCGGTGGCAGCAGCGGTGGCTATTTCATTCATAAGTTGCTGGGCTTGCTCAGGAGGCATATTTTGCATCTGGTCAAGCGGTGGTAACGGTTGTCCCAGGGCTTGTTCGATTTGTTGTTTGTAGAGCATTGCTTGATGCTCTTGTATGTTGGCTTGTATGGCTTGCATTGCGGCTTGGTTTTGTTGCATTGTTGGGTTTTGTAAAAATGCACTATGGGCAGCGATGTAGGCCTCATGGTTTTGGAACTCGAAGGCTTTAATAGGTTGTCCTAAAATTGTGGCCTGTTGTTCACTTATCGGATCCCGTGGTGGGACTTGTGGTGGTGGCGGTAAAAGAAGCTCTATGTTCTTAACTTCTAGTGCCTCGTACATTCTTTTATAGGCTTCACGCAGATTGTGTATTTGGGGCGCAGCCTGTGCCATTTGTAGTTCTTGCTGGGCGAGCATCACGCGTTGCGCCATGCTAAAAATGTTAGGATCACTTACGGGTATAATATCAACGCGGTCATCAAAGTCGGTTTGTTTAATTTCTTGACCGGCTCCCGCTACTGCGTAAGGGTAGCTAGGGGGTAAAGAACGGGAAAAAACACCGGCCAAGAGTCTAAACTCTTTCTTTTGTGCAAAATGAAGCCGTTTGTGTATGGCGGACATGACTTTAGTCCCCCGCTCCAACATTGCTACCGTAGTACCCACGGGCAACTGTTGACTACCGATATCGCCTACTTGCATATCCGCAATTGAAGCAAACCGCCTTCCCGAATCAATAAGCACGCCCAATAGTTGGTTTAAAGTGGCGCTGGGTTCTTTGTAGGGAAGTGGCATCAGGGCTTCACGGATTGCACCGCCTGGAACATCTACATCTCGGAATTCTCCCGGACGTAATGGCTCGTCTTCACCCTGAACTCGCATTCCACGTGCTTTAAAGCCTGCGGGAAGGTTACTTAGCGTACCCGCGTCAATTAATTGCCTTAAAATAGAGGTTGCGGACTTAGTTAGCCCCCCAATCATGTGAATTAACCCAAAACCATAAAAACCAAGCCCTGGAAGGAACTTATAGTGTACAAAGTACTCTCTTTTACGGAATAATTCGTCATTTAGCACCCAATTACGTCGTATTGAGAGTATTTTTCCCGAGTCTTCAAGGACAGTTACTATATAAGGTACAGCGTATTCGTACTCATCTATGCCGTCAAGCTCTAAATTAACGTGAATTTCGAGTAAAGTGTACTCGTTATAGTCGCTAGTAGGCTTACTTAACCCTTGCAACTCGTCCATTTTGTCTTTTGCGTCGTCATATTCGCCTTCTCCTGGCGAACCAAGGTCAATATCCCGATAAATGCCGTTTAATTGCATTTTTCTGATGTCATTGCCCGTCATATTGAGAACATGAGTGATTCTGGGGCTAGTTTCGAGGTTTGTAGTGTCATAACTGACTACTAAATCCTCCGCTTTGACAAAAGCCGACGTCGCACGTCCTAATAATGAGTCAAAATACACTTTTTTGAACGCACTACCCGCTAAAGGTAGGTAAAAAAGCAAACTATCCATGTCGGGGTCGTATTCTTCCATCACTTCCGTGATTTGGTAGTTCATAAACTCCTTAACACGGGCAGATTGAGCCATTACTTCGGAAGATTCGTTACCTACGATCTTAGTTTTCACTGGTCCGGTGGAAGGGAGAAGTTCTTTGTACGCTTGGGCTTGAAACTGCGTCGCAGCTTCACTTAATAAGGGGTGGGTTACGCCACTAGCCCCAGGAAAGGGTGTATCGCGTTCTTCTGATTTTATTCCCAGTAAATTCAACCCATCCGCAAACGTCGTAAGCCAATCCTCACGAGAAGACTTGTCTTCTTCGAATGCGCCTACGATTTCACCGGATATTTCGCTAAGTGCGGTTTCTTCTAGTTCGTTGGCCAGGTTTGCGTTGTGCTCGTTTTCACTAGCTGCTTCCATGTCGGGCATGGGCAACATTTCGCCGTTTTGACCTACTTGAAATTCTACCCCACCGGCGGTAGGGTCTTCTTCATCTAGTTCTATAATAAGTGCGTCGTCCTCGGGAGGAAAAAGCGTATTTTCCCGTTTAGGGTATCTTTGTGCTTCTATAGCCATAGTTTTTTATTTCCTTAGGCTTCAATAGTAACTTATTTTCTTTCTATATAAAACTTCTTCTTCGTAATCGCTCGGTAGTTTTACAAAGCCCCCCTGTCTAAAACGCATAAGGGCTTGGGTTGTGGAGTCGACTAGGTCGTCATGATCACCGGCGGGGAACGCTGCACACTCTTCTATTACATCACGTGCCCAATTCGTATCGGGGTGCCAAACCATACCTGACTCAAACAACGGAGCGCAACTATTGACTCTTGCTACTTTGTCGTTGCCCTTTGAAGGCGTAAAATTCTGTACCGGAATTCCTACGTTACGGAGCTCTTGCGTAAGGGGCATTCCGGAAGCTTTCCCCTCAATAATGACTATGTCCGGCTCCCAGTGTTCGTATTGTTTAAAGGCTTGACCCTTGAGTTCGGGAAAGTTGTACCGCCCCTTAACCACGTCCAATAAAATTGCGTGGGGAGCTACGCCGTCGTAGATTTCGTCGCCACCGAGTCTTCCTTCCGGATAGAACACGCCCCAAGTGGTTATGGCGGAGTAGTCGGCCATCTCGGATTTTAAAAAAGCGGTATCGTAACTTTGAATAATGTAGTCGCATTGAGGGGGCTTTTCGTTTGGCCACTGTTTCCACCACTCCCGTTTAATAAGTGCACCCTCTTCGGAAGTGGGGTTCTGCATGTACTGAGCATGCCACTTTGGTCCACCGCGCAAGGACGCCTTTACGCTTTCTAATTCTTCTAGTTTCCAGTACTCAGGCCATAACGCCTTGCCAGAAGGTAAAATAGCTGGTAACTCAATAAGTTCCCATTGGTCGGCCTTGGGGTCTCGGGCAGCGTCTTTGAGTAATTTTCCGGTTAAATCGTTGACGTTCCAACGCGTCATCACTATGACAATTGCGCCTCCAGGTTGGAGTCGTTGTCGGGGTCCAGAAGTGTACCACTCGTAAGTGTCCTCCATGGACTTGGGGTTCATGGCGTCTTGCTCGGAGTGAGGATCGTCAATAATAAACAAGTCCGCTCCGCGTCCGGCTAGTGCTCCGCCCACACCGGCAGCGTAGTATTCGCCTTTGAGCTTGGGATCTTTTTTGTCTTGGGTCTCCCACTTTCCGGCTGCTTTGCTGTCGGGGTTAATGCCTACGGAGTCAAAAATGTTTTGGTAATCGTCGGTTAACATTAAATCACGGATCTTGCGTCCAAACTTTACCGCAAGGTCAGCGGTGTGTGTGGCCTGTAGAATCTTGAGCGACGGATTACGGCCCACGAGATACGCAGGAAACATATGGGACGCGAATTCAGACTTCGTGTGCCGTGGGGGCATGTTTATAATAAGACGGGTTATTTTGCCTTTGGCTATGCGGTCAAAAGCGTCGGCCATCTTCTTGTGATGTGCGCCTTGAATAAAAGAAGGCCATTGGCTCTTGACAAAACTTAAAAAATTATTTTGACAATCTTCTACTCTCTCAAGTTCTTTAAGTCTTTGAGTAAGTTCTAGGTGTTCTTTTAAAAGATCTTCGGGGAGTTGTTCTAGTTCTGTGCCATTAGTCATGCAGCGATCCTAATACTTAAGATTCATAAGAGGATTACCGTAATAAGGTAAACGCACCATACCTCCTCGGTTTAAATCAAGCGGGAGTTGTCCTTTAGGTAGTTGCGCGTTAATTTTGGCCTCTTGATCGCTGATTTTTTGAAGCTGCTTTTCAGCACGCTGAATTGCCCTTTGGCTACCGGCGACTTCATCAGCGGAACTTGAAACTGTTCCTTCTAGCGAGCTGCGTTGATTGCGTGCTAGGTCGAGTTGGACTTGTCGCTTTTGTTTGTAGAGTGCGGAGAGCTTTTGTAAAAGGCTTTGTACTTTGTTTGCGCTCATCATGCCTTTGCCTACTGGACCGGCCATCATGGAGGCATAGTCCATGGGGTTCGTTGGGTCAAAGATCACATCAGTGAAGTCTTTGATCGCTAGTTCTAAAACCTTGTCTTTTGGTTCGTCGGCCATAAAAAATTTTGCAAAAAAATTTAGAATCTTCCTTTTCTGTGTGCATAGTGTAGTTCAAGGGTGCAAAAAAGTAAAATCTTATTCCAATGTCTGTGGAAAACTTACCCTTTAGCCTATATAGTGAACGTTACCGTATAAGGGGGGTGGGGGGGTTACCTTAAAAATAGGTCGGCTGGGTCTTAGGCGTAAAAAAACCGCCTAGCTTTTTAGGGCTAGGCGGTTTTAGGTTGGTGCTACTTAGTAACTAAGTTTATAAATCCCTTGGCTACGTCATACTTAATATCAGCTGCGTTAACTAGTCGGCTGGCTATAGCTTCACTTACCGTTTTGCCGTTTAGCGCCTTATGCCGTTCCGCGTTATGCTCGGCTCGGGCTACCTTGCCCGTGGCTGTATATATAGCGTTACCGTCAAGTCCGCCTAGGTTAATCTTAGGTGCGTTTACTTTTTTCACTTCGTTAGTTTTTCTAGTCATTTTATTTACCTATAGGGCTTGGTTAATTGGTAGCTAGTTAGTAGCCCTTTAACTAACTAACTAGGGCTATAATATCAAAGGTAAAGTCTAAAGTAAAGCTTTATTCACTGTATTCATTAATTAATTTTTGTTCTTTTTTGCTCGTGGTTCTTGTGCGATCACAATGCGATCACATTGCGAAGGTCCATGATCCGATCACAATGGCACACAGATCGTGGTCTTTAGTTTACAGAAGATGTTACACGAAAAGGGAAATAGTTTACAGAAACATCCTGTTCAGATCACAATGCCAACGTCATAAGGTCCATGGACCATAATCAGAGTATAATGGGCTATTGGCTATTGGCCAGAAGACGTAAATCGTGGACCGTGGTGTAGGGGGTAAAAGTTTTTAGCCTTTGTTCGTGTCCCGATCAAAGGTTAGTTCTATATATAGGCTCCCAAGATCCACAGACCACGTACTAAAAGTCTTTCAGACGTTTTACCTCGACTAGAAGATTCTTACCAGCTTATTACCACGAACCACAGACCACAGTCCATATTACCTGCTTTTAGTCAATAGGTCGCTAATAGGTTAGCCAATAACCTTAATAAAGCGACTAAGAACGAGGGTCCAGGAGACAAGCCTATTGGCTTATTGTCTATTGCGAGATATTTTGTGATTTATAAAACTAATTTTTCGTGAGCACTAATATAGTAACGGCTTACTGTTCTTTAGGCGGTTCTATAACAAACCAGAAGCACATAGAAGCTCCTACACCACTAAAAAAGACAATCAGGTAATCAAATCTGCTCACCCACTCGCCTACCGTGCCACCCCCACCTACCTCTCTAGCAAGCAAGCCCTCTCCCCAAGTTACACCGAGAAAAAGGAACCCCATCAGACACATTGAACTAACTACGGTTAAAAACTTATTCATATTACTTAGTCCTTTTATTTATTTAACTTACCCTATAAGTATAGGTAAGAATAAGCTCCTTCCCTAGGACACGTGGGTTATTCACTAAGCTCCCACTTATTGTCCATGGTGTAGTAATAGTTCTCAAATAGTTCTTCACCGAATGGTCCCCCAGCAGCCAGTAGGATTGACCCTTCATACACATAAATAGGAACATTATCACTAGGTATACGCAGTTTAAACATTGCAAATTTATCTGGATCATTGGTCCACGCTACAAACTGCGCATCCATGTCTTCTATTATAGCTATACCATCTTCCAGAGTACCCGCCCCAATGACATAGTGGTTACCGCCATCGGCCAGAGTAAATTCGTATATTTTATTCACAGTTTTGCTCCTTACCTTTACGCTTGAATCTATCGGGGTAATTCAAAAGTCCATCCAAGATTATCGTGCGCCTGTGCCATGGCGTCGCGCATTTCATTCCATTTCGCGTCGTCTTCGTCCTGCGCATAAACATTCACGAAAGTAAAGCCGCATCGTCTTGCGGTATCTTCCATTGCATCGTCCCAGCTCGCGTATTTTTTCGACATACCAAAGAAGCCATCGACGTAATATTGTTGGCCGTAGTCATCGACTTTCGAAAAACCGCATTCGACTACCTGTATCGGTTCAATATCGTCAAGCCAGTTAAAATCACTGGTAAGAATTCGTATAATTATCTTTGTTATCAACATCTTGTTAATCTCCTAATAGTTATTTACCCTATAAGTATAGGTAAGAACCTACTGATCACTAGCACACGGTGGGTTATTCGTTATCTATTACTTCGTCTTCTATTACGGGAACTTTTTCTAAGTATTCGGTGAGTTCTAAGTCTTCAAGTGCCACGGTTATCTTTTTCTGGAGTTCTAGTAGTAGTCCTTCTATCATCTCTAACTCTTGACGAGTGAGGTTAATAGACATGGTGACTACTTCTTCTTCTTTGGGTGGGTTCATAGTAAAAAAGCCCAGCGGGTTATTAGCCCACTGGGCAATCGGGGAACGGTTTATGTATGTATAGTCATAAACCCCTTTTGAATGTCGTAACGAATGTCACGAGCGTCAACCCTTCGGGTGGCTAGGGCTTCGCGCACGGTCATACCGTCTAGGTCTTTATGACGGTCTTGGTTGTGCGCTGCACGAGCGGTGTTTTCGGGGTTGTTTTTCAGGTAGGCCTCCAAGTCAAGACCGCCTGCGTTTACCTTGGGCGTGGTTTTGGCGATATCGGCCAACGGTCGGTTAGCGGATTTAGCCTTCGAGATCTTTGACACTGTTGCCTTTTTTGCTGTAGCTGGTTTAGCCATTTCAGTTTCTCCTTTCTTATAGGTCAACGTAATTATTAACCTAGTACTGTATTATACTTAGAAGTAAAGTAAAGTAAATACATGTTCTAAGTGTTCTTATAGGCTTGTTTCTTCTCTTAATCATTATCAGGAATTAAAACCTTCACGTGAACGTACCCACCCGACATGGATGAAATAGTATATTTATAAGGGCACGACTTAACCCACGCTAAAAACTTTTCTAGATTTTCTACTTGCATTGTCATACGTTTCTCCTTTCTTAGTTTTACTAGTCTTCTTGTACATATAGGCCATTGGTCCAGTAGGAGTTCACCGGTCTATACCGACAGTCCCACGAGTCATACAACACTCCCTCCACCACGGCGGTTAGATGTCCGCTGTTTAAAACCACGGCACTCCCGTACCACTCCCAGTTTTTTAACTTGATGAGTTTTCCTTGGTGGTCGCGGGGACAACGGTTTTTGAAGTACCCTTTAGTCTTCAGGTATTTTTGCCACACCGGATTCCAGTTCGGATACCCACCCATCTCAAGGGCAAGCTCCGACAACTCGGTAAAGACCTGTTTGTATGGGATTTGCGTTACAATCGAGATTGACCGTACAACGCAATCCCCTGAGTAGGGCTTGGTTGTTTTATAACCAGCAGCTTTTCGACCACCGTCACTTAGGCAAAAGTCCATTCAACACTCCTAAAAACTTAACTTAGGTACAGTATACTTTAAGTAAAGCTAAAAGTAAAGCGTTAAAGTTAGAAGTAAAGCTTACCCTGGGAGAAGGAAGTTTCCCGTGCAGTGTCATAACCGAGGACAGAATAAATTTCCTCTGCTGCTCTTTTATCGAACCCGCCAATGTTCCACCGTGTGTTTTGCGTAGGGTGTATACCGTTGGGTCCGCAATAGCTGGGTCCATTTTTCCAATTATACAACGTAGCCACGACGCCATTTTTAAACTTAATGTGCCACTCTACGTCCGTTTTGTCACCACCCAACGTAGGTTCTCCAAACTTCTCAACCAAGGTGCCGTAACCCGTTTCGCAGTACCCTTGTAGACAAGACATATTTGTTTCTACGTGGGTAGTGTTGTGTGTTTCGTATTCCATCTGTGTTTCTCCTCTCTTTTTATTTAACTAGCCTATAGTATAGGTAGGACTACGCCCCATCCCTAGGAGTATTGGTAGTATTCTTATTTTCAGGGGTTTTTAGCTCTTCCTGAGAAAGTTCATTGTCGTCGTTTTCGTCGAGCCTTCTATCTTTATAGTAGTCGTGATGGTAGCTGTATTTTGTGTCGATAGTGGCGTTGGGATCAAAAGGGTTGGCAGACCACGCTCGCTTATAGTTTTTATAGGCAAGGTCATAGTTGTTGTCTAAGTTGTATCCCATACCGTATTTTCTTTCTTTTGATTCTTCATAGACCTTGAGACCCCACATCACGAGTCCACCCCAAAAGCCGATGATTACCACCCATTTTAGTAAGAACCACGGCGCAATCAGTACAGTTAGTAAAAACTCCATATTGTTTTAAGCCCCCTTATCCCTGTTATTAATTTCACCGTCATAGTGCTCTGTCTCGTCTCTAAAACGCCACCGCATCTCTAGGTGTTGGCTGAAATTAGGCAGCGACAGGTACTCGATTAACGCACTGATAATGGGGCGCGGTTCTGCCCAAGCCGTGACTAGGCTATAGCTGAGTTCCCTACCGTTTATGATAGGGCTGGCGTTAGGGATTGGACCTACTGAGTACTCTACTTCGTAGGCGTTCCACTTTGTGCCCCAGTTAGCTATGGACCAATCGTACCAGTCCGCCGTACCGTGCTGGTTTTCTAAGCGTTTTACGGTAAAATCGTCTATACGGTGTTGCTCTAACCACTCGCGTTGAGGGAAATCTAAAGTAGGGTCGGTGGTAGGCGTATCATTCCACTTTTTTACTGAGTAAAAGTATTGCTTGCCTTGTATGTGCACTGAATGAGTGTCCTTCAAAACTTCAGGCATCGGTACTAAGTTATTGAAATCAAACATAGTTTGTTCACCGCGTAGGTGTTCCATAACTTCGTCTATGTCTGACTGAGTTGATTGGATCGTGAGTTTATTGTAACAATGATTCGGCATAACCCTGCTCCTTACTATTATTAATAATAGTAAACCTTACCCCCGATAACGTTCGTTCCAAAGGAGTAGTCCTATTAATCACTTATCAGAACATCCTCTAACACTCCGTCGGAGTTTATTTTTATAGCGTGGGATAGTTTGTCTTTGTGAATACTGTAAAAGACTTCTTGAGCCTCTTTTCCGGAGTATTCTTTTAGGTTAAAGTTACGGCGTTCTAGCGAGTTCATGTCATGCCAAATACGAAAATTGGTTTGATAATCGTATTTATCGTCGTATTTAAACACATCATTCATCTAGCTCTCCTTAAAAAAGGGAGAGGTCCAGTGGTGTAGGCACGTTTTTAGTTTCAACCACCAACATTAAGCCCCCTTAATCGCCTATGGGCACCTCTCAAGTCGACTGAGTTATTTTGCAACATCCAGAGCGTGGGGAATCAGTAGACCATGCCACCCTAACATTGCTGCTCAGTCTGGGTTAGGTTGGAAGGTTAAAATGACTAGTTAAAACCCGTAACCTAACTTATTTATAAATATAAGCTAGAAGTAAATAAAAGTAAAGTGTAGAGTTAGGATTCGTAAGGATCAATAACCTCACCCTCGATAAACTTACCCACCGGTAGAACACCGTCGGTCTTGTAGTAGAGTTGCTTCATGCGTTCTAAAACCTCTTCTTTAGACATGGTGTCCACCCTATTGATCACCAACTCATTACGATTAACGTATAGTCCCGCTGCTTTACCACGCGCAACTTCCGCAGTCACCGCAGCAGACCACGCACCATTACGCATAGCACCGTCACGAATTTCTTTAAGATCAACTAGATGGGTGCCCAAGCTAAGTTCCGCCTTATCAGCAGCTTTAGTTTGCAGTTCATGAATACGTTTTTTGACTAAAGGGTTGGATTTGCTGGTAAGCATTGTCCCCGCACGCGAGGAGTTTTTTTCACTGTAGCCTGCCTTTTTCGCAGCTTCTGTTTTCTTCATGCCCTTGGCCACGTTTTGTGCAAATTTTTCCTGCTTTGGGGTCAATTTTTCGCTCAAAACTTTCTCCAAACCCTCAGCTTCCACTCACCGTCTTCTTCGATCTTACGAGTCACGAACTTTTTGTTGTTTCGCCTTGCGTAGTTACAAACTGCCACCCTGAGGCGTTGTACCTCCTCGGGTTCGAACTGTTCTACAGTAAAGTATTTTCCCACTTCCATTTTATGAAGATTGTACTTATTATTACGTGGTACAATTTCAGGTATGGGGGCTCCTTCTTCGAGTGCTGATAGTTTCATGCTAGTTTACTAAAGATAAAACGGGTCGTTCGTGAGGCTGTGGTATAATCCTTTCAAAAGAGTTCCAAAGGTGTAGGTCACAGTCCATAATAACATGAATATTATCGGGAAACCACACACCGATTCTCATGTGCGGCTCGCATTTTTCACCAGCCTTGTGTTCATGCAGTATAAACTCTTTTGCCGCAAAATAAACTCGTTCAAAATTTTTGTGTCCCATTGCTTTTACTTTTTCCATTACATCCCTTTTAAGGGCATCGGTATCTATTTGTCTATTGTACCCGTATTTCTCAGCCAGCTGATTGATCAATACCACATCCTTCCATACTAGCTTTCTCATGGGCATTTCGGGGGAACTTTGCAAGATACTTCTCCGTTATTTATATTAATATATACTTTAATTTACTTTTACTATCGAGTAAAGCAAAATGCTACCTGAACTATTCATTTCCACCCCCATATAGCCAAAACACCAGTAAGTACCTGTTTCCATTATCATTAACGGGTAAACCACGGTGCATGTGCGTAAAACTGGGGAAAAATAACGCATGCCCATTAGGCAATGGGTCTACCGTAGTCCGTTTATGAAACTCTGTACCCCCACCGGTGTAGTCCCCCGTGTTCAGGGGTACAACCACACTGATATCTGAGGTGTGGTCGTGGTGCCATGCGCCTTGTTGTTTATCCCTTACGTTGTAGTTAGCTATTTGTATGGTTGCTGCAGCATGACAGTACCGCTGCCAAACCGACATAAAAATAGGGTTCATAACATTAAAAACCACCCCGAGCATCGAGTTAAATATCTCGGGGCATCTTTCGTGCAGTATTATTTCGGGGATTTGCCTGAGTTTGTCTTCGTCTTCGTTGGGGCTAAAGCCGAAATGATTGCTCATATTTTCTATTTCATCTAACATGGTGGTACAAAACTCTTCCGTAAACAAGGGTACAGAATAAATGTCCTGTCCGTGGCTGGTAACATACTCTTGAAGAACATTTTTTAAATCTGTTTTCCCATTATCTGCCTGAAACTTTTTTAAACTCGGCATCGCATCTTTAGTTAATTCAAGAGTGGTCTTATCTAGCATCCACTCTGCTTTTAAGGTTAAAAGAAAGTTTTTAACTAGGTACGGTGGCGTTGGAGGGGCTTCCATTTACGCTCCACTAACTTCCTATAGGTAGGGTACGCCTACCTATAGGGGTAGTAAAACCACGCTCCAAGAGGCTGTGGTTACTGTACAATTTCGGCATACCCGTGCTTGATATCGTACTTGATATCTGCCATCCTGATTCCTGAATTACTTAAAATATCAGACACTTGATTTCCTTGGTAGTGTTCGAGTCTTTCAATATTTTTTGTCGATTTAGGCTGTTTGCCTGTTGCTTGTATTTTTGTCTCGGGTGGAAGAGTACTGCGCTCTCTTTTGACTTGCTGGGATTCCATGCCTTCTCCTGTTGAAGTTTTGGGTTTATTTATACTGAGGAGTTTTTCCTCTTTCTTGGGTTTAACGTATTTCCAGTCTTCCTTAAACATACAAAAATGTTTACTGCCATTTTCTGAAACGTAGGTAAACTGCGAGGACAAAACTAGATCCACAACTCCAATTTTAAGTCCTTCGTTGTATTGGTTGTGTATTATTTTATCCCCTATTTCGGGCTTTCTGAACCTCATTCTCTTTTCTCCTTTCTTATACCACTTATTTTAAGAAAATTCAGTGGTAATGTAAAGGAATGGTGTCAAGAATATTGACACCACTCCTTATTTTTCCTCCTTTGGGCTATGCTGCTTTAGCGTACTCTATGGCTTTGTTCATAGCTTTTTGTTTCAAGGAAGCACGGTTCCCGAACCACGCATTATGTAGCGCAGCGTCGCGGTCGTGTCCCCATTTATGGTCGACTACAAACGTAACCGCATTCATAGCTCCCCACCAAGTACCCTTAGACGATTTAAGGTGAGCTCCTGGCTGTTCCTCGATGGCTTGGTGTACCATGGAAGGGACACGCTTAAATTCATCAACCATCGACTGACGACTTGCTATAGCTCTTACGTCAGTCATCTTTTCTATTTCTTCCTGCGCTACTAAAAGTTCAGGTTGAAATAAATCAGCTATATAGGTAACGACCGAATTTTTATCAAAGTTTTTAGAGCTAAGAAACTCTGCACTTTCTTTAAACTCGGTCATCCTGTCGCCTGCTAAGCCTAGTGCCTCCTCTGCAGCCACAAATACTTCGCTGTCTAAAGCTCGTACATGAGGCATTCTAAACCCAGCGGTAGACTTGTCGGATAAGGCCATTGTCAGCGTATTATTACAGACCACACGTATGGGTGTAAATCGTATTTCATTAGACTTACCCCACTTATGCGATACGCTTACTAATAAGTAGCCAAGCACCCTATCGTCTCCAGGAAGCGTAAAGTCATTACTGACGTTAGCTAACCCCCAAACGTGCTCTCCACTTTTAAGCGAACCGGCAGTTTCCATTTTCATGTGTCCTGCGTCGGTAAATTTCTTAAAAAATTCAAAAGCATCAGCGTTTTGGCTGGGGACAAACCTCGGTCCACATGGACCAAAGGTCTTGTTGTCGCTATCCCGGACTAGTACAGAATACCCCTCAACACCGATTAAGTCATCGGAGGCGTTTACGTCAGGTTCAGCGTGTGTGAATAAATGCCTTTTACTGACTGTCCAATCAAGTCCAGCAGCAACAAGCATTTCTTTTGGAGTAAGGTTGTCTTCAACCCTAACCCCTAACCCGTGCCAGGGAGTTTCCCCAGCGTAGGCCATTGTTTCTACGGCAGCAGCCATAAATAATTCTCCTTTCTTTTCCGGTTAGCGGTAGAGAGCGGTGTGCTTTCTTTAAACTACTAACTTAGCCCATATATTATATAAATAAGGTAGGGAGTATAGCATAATGCTAAAGATTGTAGGCAAGTTCGTATTTTAACCAGTTTTCAAAGGTGAGTACAACTGTTATTGAGTTATCTTGTTTTTCGTACTCTCGGGTCACTGCCCATAAAGGAATACAAACCCGAATTGGTTGATGGTTGTATTTCCAGATTAAGACAGGAATTTCTTTTCCACAGGATTGACAGACTTGTTCCCACCAGTCCTCCTTGTACCAATTTCCAGATGCATAGCGTTTACATTCAATTGTGTGATTAGGTATATTGAGATCACCCAGGTCTTTTTCCTGGTATTGCTCTAGGTTTCTTTTAGCTTTAAAATCAATAGCGTGTTCTTCAAAAAAGTTGTTTAATCGTTTAGCAATATCTCTTTCGAAAGAAGCTCCTTTTTGCCTTGAGTTTATTTTACCCATTATTTTGTTTTAATTAACCTTATGTTTTTTACTTTCATCCAGTTTCTCATGAGATTATTGATAGTTTTAGGGTCGGCATCTTTAAATTCTTCGCTGTAAGTTTTATGAATTCGGTTGTAAAGACTAAGACCTTTATAGTAGTTACCATCCCCCAACCTACAAAACCGAACAATTTGCCACACTCTTTGTTTAGAAATATTGTATTTTGCTCCTATTTCTTCATAGGTAGTATGACTGTTAGTGTAGGTCATGTATATATTAAAATAGAGGGTTTTGAGATCAGTCTTACGCACCGAAATACTCCTCATAATCTACCACTTCCCCCCAGCTTTTACCAATTTCAGCGTCTACCTTATTAGGAACTTTTAGATCAATACAGTCTCTCATGATTTCTATTACTTTTTCACACTCTTTTTTGTCTTTTATGGAGATATTTAGTTCATCGTGGACTTGAGTGTGTGCTAATAAACCTTCTTTATATAGGTCTAGCATGGCTTTTTTAGTCATATCTGCGGCAGAACCTTGTATTAACCGATTCATAGCTTTATAGGTATAGGCTCGTTTGAGTCTTCCGCCGTACTCATCCATGGCTTTTTCTAGGGGTAGGGGAGTTTCTCTCCGATCAAAGGGTTCGTATAGGTTAAACCTACACTTACGCCCTAAAATAGTTTTAACAAAGCCCCGATTCGCACCCATCCGGGAAGCTGAGTCCCTCAGACCACGGATAAAGGGCACTCGTTCATGATACTGGTCAAATAGTAATTCGGCTTCCTCTGGACTGATTCCGAGTTGTTTAGTTAGCTTGTCTTTACCCATACCGTAGCTAAGTCCGAGGTTAATAATCTTAGCTTCTTTACGGCTTATGTTAGCTATGTCTGCTACAATTTGGTGAAAGTCTGCATCTTTGTCGGCGTACTCAAAGGCTGCGTCTTCCGCTCCATCTTGATGAGTAAGCACAGAATAATGAACAGTGAGTCTAGGTTCCTGTTGTGAGTAGTCAAAGCATCCCCAATGACAATCTTCCTCAGGTATGAATAGACTTCTGATTAATTTACCTATGACTGGGTCTCGGGCAGGGACTTGCTGTAGGTTAGGGTTAGAACAACTAAACCGACCAGTAACCGTTCCACCGCTATCCGATCTCAAAGGGTGCAGTTCTCCATGAATTCTTCCATCCACTAGGTGTTCTAGTATCATTTTGTCTATAAATGTTGTACGTGCTTTATTGAGCTTTCTAGCCTCGGCAATGGCCAGTGGTAGTTTGTGGTCATGATTCTCTAACCACTCGGCTACAAAACTCGGGGCTTGTGTTTTAGGAGTTTTGGGGTAGTCTATCCCTGCCCTGTCAAACACCTGAGATAAAGACTGAGCTGCCCATAGGTCAGGTTCGATACCGTACCACCTCTTCACCTCTTTTATGATTTGTTTTTCTTTGTTGTGTAGTTTTTTCTTAACCTGTTGTGCTTTGTCTGTGTCTATTAGTACGCCCTTATTCCGCATACTTATGAGTACGGGCAGTAATGCACTTTCTAGGTTATATATATCAGTTATGTCTTCTTCTTTTACGCCTTGTTTTAGGGTTTGCCATAGTCGGTAGGTAAGGTCTGCGTCTTGCTCGGCGTATTGTCCCACGTATTTTGGGGCTAACTTGTACATTTCTGATTTAGGGTTGATGTTATAACTCTGGGCAGCTTCTTTTAGTAGGGTTTCGTCTTTTATTTCATTTAAGTATTTTTTACCCAAGCTGTCTAAAGAATAACTGTATTCATTTTCATTAAGGAGGGGGGCAGCCATCATAGTGTCTTGCAGCTTACCGTTAATTGTGAAACCTTCAGACATTAACCACCCTACATCATACTGAGCGTTATGGAATATTTTATCATTAGAAGCGTTCAACTGCTTTTGAAGCCACCGATACACTACCGCTTTGTCTAAGTTTGCTCCGGCGGTGTGGGCTACGGGAAAGTACCCCTTCCACCCTTCCGTAGCCACGGCTATGCCTATAATGTACCCTCTGTCTTTGAAAGCCCACCCTGGACCATGGGAGAGTAGCCAAGGATCGCAAGTTTCAAGGTCAATGGCTATCTCTTTTTGCCCCGTTAAATCGGGGAACGCTGCGGGGGGCATCCAGTCTGTTTCAGGAAGCATAAAATCCATTACACCTTGTGTCATGATATTGCTGCCTCTCTACACATATTTTGTTTGCCAAAATAACACCACTTACACTTAAACTTAGAAGGGTTAGCCGGAAACTCCTCTGCCGTAGTCATTGCTATGGCTTTTAGGTTTATTCTTTCCTGTTTTGCCTTAATACTCGCAGGGTTGTATATATAACGGTCTATTTTTCCATGGTCTAAGTACCACATTTCTGTAGTGACGCTCTCTAGTTCTGGGTATCGTTTAAGAGCTATAGCCCCATAGAGCTCACACTGCTCTTTATGGGCATCTTGATTACCCTCATAACGACCTGTTTTAAAATCAATTACACGAGCTTCTTTAGAAATCCCCTCCTCATACACAAAAGCATCTACTTTAGCTCTACCCCAAGTGTCTTCTTCAAACCAACCGGTTTGCTCCCAGTCTTTAGTTATTGCCCAGTCGCTTTCACAAATTACATGGCCATGTAGGTAAAGATCCTTTAACACCGCAAACGCGTCCTCAAAGTCTAAGAGCGGTGCGGGAGTTTTATCCAAACGCCCTCTTATAAAATCTTCGCAAAGACCGTGAATTTCTTTTCCCCTGTCCATTGCTGGACTTCCAGGTTCCTTTATCTTCTTAACGAACTTAAATTCAGCTTGTTTAGGGCATCTTTCAAAACAACTCAATCTGCTATAAGACCATTGAGTAATCATAAATTCTCCTTGTTACTTAGTTTTCTACTGAACCACTCCCAACAGGCTTTACGCCAATCACTAGCGATGCAATTTTGGATTTCGATCATGGCTTCCTCCGTTTTACCAATTTTATGCAACCACCAAGAATCTTGCATTGGTACGGCTACTTCCTTAAAAAACGGATCATTAAACGCTATGTCTTCAAAAGGTATTCTATCTAAAAAGCCCAGTAAATCTAATTCCCAAGACTTTATTTCTGTCGTAATCATAGGGTAGGTTTGAACTTCTTTTGTTCGGTAGGGGTTGTGTTTTATTAGGTTTTTATGTGTATAAAAGTCTAGCGCGTCTCTTTTTATAAATTTTTCTAGTGTTTTTTCATATATTTCACCGTAGGCGTGATAATTGTCACTTATTTGGTAGTAAGTACCTATATCAACCCCTATAGCGGTCGCCATATACTCCTGCAGCATTGACATATGTACCGCATTAGCCCCATACGCTCCCCAAATAATATCATTAGACCTATTACAAACTGTCATTTGTAGCCGGTTATTTTCTACCTTAAAATAAATACAGGTATTACAGGGAACATCTTTACCGTCTCTGTTTAAATCTTCTACAGGATCCCACATCTGTAAGACAGAGCGACGGTCTGTTGGGTCTTGTTTTAATCGTTCTATTATGATAGGTAGTTGATCGTACAGGAAAAAAGATCTCCACCTCCACCCATACGCACCGTGTAAGGTTTCTCCATCGTCGCTGTAGTTTTTCATACCTTTGTTGTATTGGTAGACAAACTCAAGGTCATTACGTCCGTCCAACATCCACACCCCTTCCATAAAATGAAAGAAGGGGTTAGCGTTTCGTTCTTCCCAAAAAATAACTCGTTCATCAGGTTTTTCGTAAACCGTAGTTACGGGTGTTTTGGCTGAGTATACTAAGCCGTTCCTGCTTTCTGATTTATGGTTTTCTCTTTGTAGTAAATCTACTCCACGAAGCAGAGCATCGTGCACGTTTCTAACTTCAAGAACTTGCATTATCTATTCCTTCCTTGTAGGCTTTTTTCCAGCCGATAATAACGTCCTTACGAGGCAAGCCATTCCAAGCTGTTTTAGTTTGTTTTTCCACCACCTTGACACAAGTTGGATGGAGCTCTTTTAATCTTTCTGCTCCGGCGTTATGTACGTCAATAGTTCTCCACTCACTACAGCCCCCTGCCGCATTTGAAGACTTTTGTCCCTGAGCATAGTAAAAACTCACCTTAGAGCTTTTACCTCTTCTCAATAACTGTAAAGCAATATCAAAATCTTCCATAACTTGAGTTCTTCCCCACTCTACATCGGTAGGAAAAGCCTCCAAGTTATAGCCTAAAGCTCGCATGTATCGAGTGTTTTCAACGGATAACTCTTCAATACGGTTATTACCTTCCCTGGCACTTACCCCTACATGAGCGTACCCTTGATCCATCCATTCGTCCATTAAACCAAACAGCGCGGGATACTCCTTGGTCTCTAGGTATCTAAGGTGCCAATCTGACGGACTTTTACGAACATAAAACCGTAAATCGTCGTCTAGCATTACTATGTGAGGATCATCGGTGTTTTCAACTATGTACTTACGTTTTGGTCCAATACCTACACAGTCTTCCGGTACCACCATTGTAGGGGTATCTCTGTAGTTGTAGTATTTATCTTTTTCATCTTCGTCAATTACCAGAACTACCGATCCGTTGATTTGCATTCCTCTAGGGAACCACTTGAGTGTTTCTTGATTATTAGGTCTCCCTCTTGTTGGGATATATATTTTCACTAATTTTCTCCTCAGTCTTTGCCCGTACTTCCAAAGCCACCTGTTCCTCGCGCGGTGATTTCACTGAATTCTTCAACTGGTTTAAACTTTATGCGCTCAATCGGCATAAAGACCAACTGCGCTATTCTATCGCCGTTTTGTACAAGGTAGGGGACTTTAGAATTATTTTTAAGATAAACAACCATCTCCCCTTGATAGTCTGAGTCAATTAGCCCCAAAACATTAGCAGGGAGTATGCCCCGTATACCTAAACCGGAACGGGGCATGATATAGGCGCAAATATTTGGGTCTTTCATGTAGATAGACAAACCCGTAGGAAACGAAGCAGTTTCTCCAGGAGCTATTTCGCAATTATCGCAGGATCTTAAGTCTATTCCTCCTGCTCCTTCTGTTGCATATTCAGGGGGTCCACGCTCTGCGGCACGTGGGTCACAAAATTTAATTTCTATTTCTTTACTAAACACCATAGTTTATTCTTCCGGTATTGTCTCACTTTTTTCTAAGGCTTTCATATATTCTTCAGTAGTTATGTGGGACTCAACCAGTAAAAGGTATCGCCTCAAATCTCGTATATCGTCTAAAATACCTGTATCACTTGAATCTTTTTCCACAACACTAAAAATATCGTATCCGTCCTTTTTTACTTGATTCTCTATTCTGTCCCATTTACGAGCCAGCATCATGTACGCACCAACTCCACCACGAATGCGCCAACTGTCGCCATAACTTTTTTCTGCTGTTTTTAATTTCTGTACATCTTCCTTTACTAAGTGCTCAATATGTTGAAAATTTGCTGGCATACTACTCTCCTCTATGTTTGTACTTCGCTCTTGGTCTACCTTCTCCCAGCCGTACTCTTTCGTATTTATCGTACTCACAAAGGCAGTGTTCTATTTCTCTCATTTCCAGTTTTGGGACCCATGAATCTACATATAGATAGCTAACTTCTAACAAGTCTGACATTTCTTTATTCAACTGATTCGGTTTTAAGGCTTTATTTAATTCTCGGTCGTGTATTCTGTTTAAACCACGTTTTGCTCCTGGACCTGCATTAGCCCAAGTCATGATGTCCTCAGCACCGGATAAATGTTTCGTGTGTCTTAGGTCTGTGACTACTTCATAAGCCATAAACCCACTAAACCCAGCATAAGGCAGGTACTGCTGCCACGTTTTTTCTAAAGAATCAGGGTATATTGTAGGTGGGTTAAGGTACAAAGGGGTCAGTATCTTATCTATGGTTTGTTCTACTTTAGTTCCGCCTAAAGTTCCTGTTAACATGTACGCACCTGTGTAAACTTTTTCTTTTTTGTCCATCCTGTCTTGCATTACAGCTTTAATGCGCTCGGGGTTCCATTGCTCGGGGAAACCTATTTCCTCCAGAGTATCTGGCCAGTTTATTTGACGCGCCATCGACATAGCAAACGGTAGGTTAGGGTGGTCTGCGTAGGGTTCACGCCAATTCTCCCTTATCCACACAGTAACTGTGTCTAGCTCACGAAACACATTACAAAAACTGTACTCTTGTAATATAGGGTCCATTGTCCAAGGAAAACTAGCACCGTTTTCTTTGAGCTTGTATATACGGTGCCTTTCATTTATATAGTAAAAAAACTTTTCCGTATTTTGATTCACCAAGCCTAGACCATGTACCATTGTGGAGCCTCCCGTTTTGTCCATTTAGCAAAGTGCTTTTCTCCTATATAATAGTTACGATACGCAGTAATAGGGTCGTCGCTAACTTTATACTGATCAGGCATGCATTGCGGATGTTGTTGTAAGCCTTTACTTTCTATGGGCGGTGGAGATAAGCTCTGGATAACCTGCGCTGACTTATGTGGGGTAGTCCTATCGTACCGCCAACAAAACTCCTCGTTTAAAGATACAGAGAGGTTTTTAAGCCAAAGCCAATTTTCTAAACTAGCCCCAGCCCATAGGGTACACGGGTGTTTTGCGTGTACGGGTTTATACGGAGCCTCCCGACCACTGGTCCAAAGAACCGTACAAAGCATCTGAGCCGATTCTAATATCATCTTAGATACGTGTTTGTCGCAATGGTTCTGTGCACAAAGTTCAGGGGTTTTATCTAATATAAAAATATTCATATAAGTTATTTTACTTTACTAGTAAAGGGAAAGTATAGGATTATTGCTAAAAATTTTAGTCAGATTCCAGTCCTAAATGTCAGGTTAATTCGCTCGGCTTCATTTTCTACGCTCGGTACGGAATGAGTACTGTTCATTTGAGAGTGTCCATCAAAGATAAAGACATCACCCTCCTCCATTATGTAGTTTTTAACCACCGGAGTTTGTGGGTCGTAAAGATCTTGTATAGAAATATCTAGCTCACTTGTGTTAGTTTCTTTTTTGATTCGGTACGGATACTCATTCCATTGAAATATTCTAGGAGCTCCAAAAGATATTGAAACCACTAAATCTTCTTTTGTTGGTACGGTGTCCGAGTGATGGGGAATAGAAACTTTTCCGTTTTTATAAAGCCCACACAGACAAAAATTAAACCGAACTACTTGATTTAGTTGTTGGTAGATCAATACTTCTGTGGCCATTTTAATAACATTCATAGCATTGGTCCACGGCGTAGGCTCGTATCGCTTACCTGCGTATTCAAACGGGGCTGATCCATAACCCTTTGTCGGTCTGCCTTCTATCTTATTACCGTTAAAATACCGAACTGCGGGAGAGTCCCACACTTTTATGTCGGGGTCGTGACCCATTAAGCCCCCCTTTATAAACTTCATCATGAGAATAAAAACTCCTTGCGTGTTTTACCCCGTATTATGTGTAAGTTGTTCATGGTTCTTGTTATCCCAACATAAAATGCCCTACACTCGTTATCTGGGTTACGGTAGAGTTCTTCCCATGTTTTACTCGCTAAATCAGTGAGTAGTACAACATTCTCACACTCACCGCCTTTAGCTGCATGAATAGTGTTTAATTTTATTTTAGAAGACAGTAATTTTTCCCCTTTTCTAAGACAAGAAATAACATATTCTCTTTGAGTGTTACCGATTAAATCAAAACACTCGTGCCAAATACAGTCAACCAATAGTCCGTGGTCTGCCTTTAGCTGTGTGAGGTTTAAATTAAGGTCGTCCTGGACGGTTTTAAGCGTCTTGTAGCCCCTTTTTACACCTTTACCCACCTTCATATAGCCGTAGATCTTTCGTATCCTTCCAGCCTCTATGGAGGCTCCCTTACGCAAAGATTCCCAGTCTCTAATAGCGGTAATCAGGTTTTCGGAAACGGACGGCTTGTTCCCTTTTTGATACACCCTACCGCTCACCTTTAAATGTTCCTCAACCGTGTTGAGCAGGTAATTATTTCTAGCTAAGAATAGCCAATCCCCCTGACTAATATCCACGTGTTCAAAACTGTTATGGTAGGACACTGAACCTTCTTCAGTTTTAGGTTGCCATAGTTTTTGTTTTCTGTTACCGATTCGCTTAACAACTCCGAGTGCTATATCGTGTACTTTTCTTGGTACTCGATAAGATTGTTTTAGGTAGGTGTTTTTACCCTGTAGGTTAATGAAGTACTCAACGTCCGCTCCCGCCCACCGGTAGATTGCTTGATCGTCATCTCCTGCCACATAGACATGCTTTGCGTTTTTTGCTAGTTTTTCTATACAACGCCACTGTAAAGCGGATAGGTCTTGAGCTTCGTCTACGATTAAAACGTCTAGGTTGGGCGAACCGCTTGATTGTAGGAATAGTTCTAACATGTCTGTGTAGTCTGTTAAAAAATTATTGTTCTTATACTTTGAGTAACTTTTAACAAACCACTCAAAATGCATCCAAGATATATCTGAATCAGCAACGTTCCATTGTTGACGTAGTCCTACACACCGGTTACGGGACATGTTCTCTAAAAATAACATGGTGTCGCCGATACTGCTTAAAGACATTAGGTTTTCACCATCCCATGCAGAGTTTATTCTTTCTCCTATAGTCTTACTAAAATCTCTTAAATTACCTCGGGACATTACGTCGCTTCTAGTTAGGCCACACCAATGGTAGCAAAGCGAATGTAGTGTTCTAAAGTAGGGAAGCTGTTCGTTATCGTAGCCAAACTTTTCTATTGCTCTTGTGAGAGCTTCGTTTGTAGCCTTTTTAGTGAATGCTACATAACCTAGTTTTTCTGGCGGTGTACCGGATTCTAAAAATTCTTCTACCTTATTCAAAAGGTAGGTGGTCTTACCGGTTCCAGGTGGACCAAGAACCACGTTCCACATTACAGTTCCCTACCGCCGAAGTCTTGGATATCGATTCCTTTTTCATCATCTTCGTAATTAAACTCATCAATATACCAAACATTGGTTCCCCTACCTTTTATGTTCCAGAATTTATGTTTAGCCTTTAAGTCTCTGAGCTTAGAAGCTATGCGATTAGTTTCCATGTCTGTGAACCTGTGCTTAGCTAAGTATTCTCGTAAGTCTTTAATTCTAAAGTAAGTTTTTCCCTCCTCTGTGTACGGCTTACCTAGTAATAGTTCTTCTCTAGTGTGGGCTTGTGCCATGTCGGTACAAAAAGATTCAAGTAACTCCATAAACTGGCCTTCTATAGTAACGTCTTCACTTACCTCAATAACTTCCATACCACTGTCCATCAAGGCTTGTATTAAGTTTTGCCACGCCCTGTCTTGCATACGTGGGGGCATCATATTGAGAACCTCCATGCAAGCACGTTGAAACTTGAGTTGGTTCTGGAGTTGTTCTGTGTTTAATTCAAGGCGTTTGTCGTTGATGGATAAAAACCAGAGAGGGGGTTTAGTGTCTAGTTTAGATAAACTAGAAAATGTAGGTGTTGTATTACTACCGCCTACCCCAAACTTACACCCACGGCACTTAGCCACATTACAATACGACCTAATAGGCTCATCACTACACCTATAGTTGTACTCTTTCTTTTTAAGTGTACCTATAAGGGTGAGAACCTCTTGAGCTGGTAACGGGGGGTGTACATACTTACGGTTGTAGTCTTCTATGTCTACCTCCCAAGTTTCTGGGTTAGATTTTTTCAGGTAAACTCCGACGTTGAATAAACCGTTATTTCTTGTGCCTTTTGGAAAACCTTGTTTTAGTAAAACTTGAAGACAAGGTGGACCATCTTTAATGTCTTCTAGCACGGGGACTTCTAGTTTAATTAACTCTTCGTGAGAAATGAGTCTTTCTTCTACAAACTCTATAAAATTAATTAAAGAAAGTGCTTTACCTTTTGGGTCAAAACCGTAACGAAGAGACTCATCACCTTCGAAGTACGGCATATTTAACCAACTACCTATATCTCCACGCTCTACCAGTACTTCCCTTTGCTTGGGGAATATTTCTACGCCACCATAACCCAGCCCAGCAGAAACCTCTCTAAGTTTATCTTGCATGTCTGCAGCTGGGGCTTTTTCTTTTAAGAAACAAAAAACATGAGCCCCACCGCTCTTACTACGACAAACAACCAAAGGTAGTTTAAATTCTTCTATTTTTTCGACAAGTTTTTCTAAGTTAAGGGAGTAAACGTCTATGTCTATAGCTCCCCACCGTACAGAGTTTTCTTCATCTATGGGAATTATTCCTAAACCCTCTTTACCCTCTATATGGTCTTGCCAATGTTTTACACCTGCTCCAACAGTTTTTATTGTTTTTGCTTTACCTTGTGTTTTTTGCCCTAGCGTGCTGTTTTCTACTACAAAACTTCCGTGTGCTCGACTTGAACCATGAAAGATTTGATGTAGTTTGTTCGCTATTTCCAACGATTACACTCCAATAGGGGTGGGGAATTACCCCCACCCATAAAACACTACAATTAAAATGGAGCTTCTGAATCGCTGGTGCCAAAACTATTTTCAAAGCTGATGCTGCCCGCAAATTGTTTTGCTGCTTCATACAGAAACATATCCTCCTCGCCTAACACTTCTAACAGCTCTATGCTCCAACCAAACCAAGTACCACGGTCGTTAGATTCCGCTACAGTCTTGAGTCTATACTTATGACTATACGACGGCGGAGTAAAAACTTTACCCGAACTCGACTTAACCTTGATGCTCGCCATTACAGAATTCCATGTACGGGATTTCTTTAATTGTGTCCCAGCCATAGGTATCATCACTTGCTGAAAAGAATCTCCATCAACCGCAAGACCATAGTGTGTAGCAGAGGTTTGAATATAATTACCATTCTCTAATACGTCTGATCCTTTTTCATCTTTTTTGGTTTGACTAAGAATACTTGCGTCTGTGTGTTGTTTAATTAAACCACCACCGGATTCTCTTGGTTGCCACTCTAAAAACATACGTTTATACGCTACAGGAATAACCACACAGCCTTGTTCTTCTGTGTAAAGTTCTTTAGTTACTGTATTGGTTATATCACCTGCCGCTGCATTTTCGATATACTTACCTTCTCGTTTGTTTACTTCTGGGCTTAGTGCTTGAAGTATTTTCAAACGAGGAATAGTAAGATCCTCGGCTGTAAGATTTTCTAGTCCACTACCAGCGTCCTCCTCAAAAGCGGTGGCTGCAATAATAGCTGTAGAATTCTTTGTTGTTATTTCTTTTTCCTCATTTAATGCTTCATTGTTCTCTGTCATTTCTTCACCTTTATTTTTTGACCTACATATACGTTAAAGGTGTCCAAAGGTAGGTCAGTTCCTTTTTCCACCTGCTCTCTGACGACTGCTTTAAGTGTCATAGGCTCTACCCACTTCTTTTGAACTAAGGAGTGCCCTTCGTCTTCTAGCTTTGTCATGAGGTTTTCTGCAGCTTCGTCTTCGCCTCTACCGAAACTAGCCGAAACTGTATTTTTGATTACATCCCCAAGACCATTATTTTCCAACCATTGGAAGCAAACATCTCGGTTTTCGGGGGTAATCCTCGCGGAATAGTACTGTTGTATTGACATACTTGTACCGTCTGCTAGTTTAAATTCACTCACACCGATTTCTTGTAGCTTATTAGGGAGTAAATCCTCACTAATACTACGGTACTCGGTTTTAAGTGACTTTAAATGTTCTTCTTCTATTCTAATTTTTTCTTCGAGTTCGGTTAACTGACGACCGAGATCGCTTATATTTCCTAAATCCTCAGCCTTAATATCTGGTTGAGTTTCTTGCTCCATTTTATCTAATATACTCATAGTTCCACCTCTACTGGATAATATTTATACTCACGATTATCCCATTTAAGAAATTTGACGCGCCCAGAATTAAACTCTGCGGCCACAGCGGTACAGATACCGATAACGGCAGGATCTCCTATCAAGAGTAGGTGATCGTTATCGTTAAAATAACGTAGTTCTTGTTTGATTTTGGAAACCGCTTCTTGTGGGTTCCACATTAGGTTAGTTTTTTCCGGAAGGATAAACTTTAAATCTCCAAACTCTCGAGCAGAGATTATATTTTTCTTTTCGTCGGGCTTTTGTACAATATAGACTGTCGATTCTGTCATTCTCTTGGCTCTTAGTTCTTAATTCTTAGCAACCTTTCGATTTTACCTTTTATTAAAATAAAGGTAAATAAAAAGTTTAGCATTAAGTTGACGGTGTATCTTTATTTAAAGATTTACTATGTCCCTTATATTTTTGGGACTAGTTGGCATCACCGCCACTACCACCTTCCCCCTACGGCTATTATTATAGGGGGATTTAATTTTTATAATAGTAAAGGTGCTTAATTTTTTAAATTTAGTAATAGGCTAATAGTCAACCGGCTACGGTGTAGGTTTTTACTGGGTTTACGAGAGTATTGACAAGACTATTAGGGGGGTATTGGGTGGGTCTTGGTAATTATGCTAAAACATATATATATTTTTTTAAGCTTGTATTAGATACTATGGGTGAGCCTTATAAGAAAAGAGAAACGTGTCCTTTCAATTTAAAACTAAACCATATCAGCATCAGCTAGACGCCCTACAGGTTTGTTACGATAGAGAAGAGTTCGCTCTCTTTATGGAAATGGGTTGTGGTAAGTCTAAGGTGGTTATTGATAACTTTGTACATCTGTTTAGCAATCAAAAAATCAACGGGGTTTTAATACTTGCGCCTAAAGGCGTCTACGACACGTGGTTCAGTAAAGAAATACCCAACCACACACCAGACCAAGTCGACTACCACACAGTAAAGTGGTCTAACGCTAATACTAAAAAGAATAAAAAAGCTTTGGAAACTCTTTTTGAAGAACCCGATAGACTTAATATTCTTATAATGAACATTGAAGCACTCAGTACCAAAAAAGGTTCCGAGTTTATTACCCAATTTTTATTCAAAAGAAAATGTATGTTCATAGTTGATGAAAGCACAACAATAAAGAACCACAAAGCTAAAAGAACAATTAATGCTGTTCGTTTAGGTAAGTACGCACACTATAAAAGAATACTGACTGGTTCTCCCGTTACAAAAAGCCCCCTAGACCTGTACAGTCAAGCGTACTTCTTGGACCCTAGCCTATTGGGGTTTAGTAGTTACTTCTCCTTTAGAGCAAGATACGCCAACCTAGCTGACCGTTCCGCTAGGGGCAGAACATTTAAACAGATAGTAGGGTATAAAAACCTTACAGAACTAAACGAGAGTCTCCTTAAATTTAGTTACAGAGTACTAAAAAAGGACTGTTTAGACCTACCGGATAAAGTTTATCTAAAAAGAACAATTCAAATGACAGATCAACAAAGAATGATCTACAGAGATCTTCAAAAGAAAGCCAAGGCAAGTCTAAGCACCGGTACAGTTACCATTACGCACATTATTGCACAAATAGTAAGGCTGCATCAGGTTTCTTGTGGGTTTGTGGGTCTTGACGGTGGAGGATTGACGGAACTACCTAGTCAAAGACTACCCGAACTGATGGAAATCTTAGAGGAAACAGACGGAAAGGTCATTATCTGGGCTAACTATAGACACGATATACAAAAAATAGAAAAAGAATTAGCCAAGGTCTACGGGGAAAACTCTGTAGGTACTTATCATGGGGACGTGGTACAGGAGCGTAGAGAGGAGGTTATTAATGAATTCCAAAACCCCAACAGCCCGTTAAGATTCTTTGTCGGTAATACACAAACCGGTGGCTACGGTATCACACTAACGGCAGCTAAGACTGTTATCTATTATTCAAACAACTACGACCTTGAAAAACGCTTACAATCTGAGGACAGAGCTCACCGCATAGGTCAAACAAATAAAGTTACCTACATAGACATAGTCTGCGAAAGAACGGTAGACGAAAAGATAGTGAAATCTTTACGTCAAAAGCAAAACATTGCTCAAACGGTCTTGGGCGAAGAAAAATGGAAAGATTGGCTAATTTAATTAGCCCCTAGCCTTTACTTTTAGCTTTACTTTAGTATACTAACCTTACTTAGTTAGTAACCGCTAACTAAGTAGTAAATTAAAAGGACTAAATAAAATGACTAAAGGCAACGAATGGAAGGATGAAGAATTTCGTCGTTGGCTAAAAAGTTGGATTAAAAATAAGTACGGAAGCAACTTTAAAGCCGACAAAGCACTGGGATTAGGTAAAGGTACAATAGGCCACGTACTAAGGGGCACAAGAATACCTACGGAAGACCTAGTGAAGCAACTAGGACTAACGCGGGTAGTAAGAACTACCTATAGGCGAATGAACCTTAACGAATACATGAATAGTACGGTTAAGTAACTAGCAAGGGGAACTAAAATGGCAAAGAAGGACACAATTCTACAGTGGACCTTGGACCTGCCGCAAGACATTTACGCTCAAAACGGGTTTAAAAATTCCAACGGCAACGAAGGCAATGGTCCAACGCTACTAAGGCGTTTAATAGAGATTGAGAATAAACAACAGAACTTGTTTTTATTTAGGGTGGACTAGCCCCCCTAATCGTTACCGATATTGTGGGGAAAACGCATCCACTATTCCACCAAGATTGAAATTGAACCCACCTAAAAAGTTTCTAGAGTTTGCAGGCACACCGAAGGAAGACCTCCCTGGTTTATCACCTAGTCCAACAGGCACGCCACCAAACGGTCTCGGATCATCAGGTACTAAATTAAGATAGCCTGGAGCTGCTGCGAATCCTGGGTTTGGAGCGGGTGATGGCCTTGGGGGGGCTATGGGGGAAGAGTTAAAAAATCCGCCTAACCCGCCACCGAACCCACCATAATTACCCATGGGCGGAGGTGCCTGTACGGGGGGTGGGGGTATGTTAATTGGTGGTGGCTGTGTCACATCTGCACTAACCGTTGGTGCGCCTGTTACTGGCGCGGGGGAGATACGCACCGGTGGTCTAGGGGTTGCTACCGAACCACCGAGTTGTGTGGGAGGTGTTACCGAAGGGGATGTTATACCTCCAAGATTTCCAAACCCACCAAACCCACCAAAATTACCGAATGCTGCCGGTTCGTTTGCTATAGGAGCTACTATAGGAGCAGGGGGTGTGGGAGGTGTTACCGGTCCACCGAATCCACCAGAATTGAAACGATCTCGGGCACGAGCTAGACCGCCCAATACATCCACTGGTTCCGATCTCCCAAAATTATCTCCGATCGAAACATCTCTCACCATCTGTCTTGCCCATTCTTTTTGGGCGGGGTTCATTGGAGGGGCTATTGGATCCCGCGTTATTGTCGGAGTTGCCAAATTGGCGGGTGCTATCGTGGCCATACTTTGAAGCGCACCAATGCCACCACTAGCC
>VTLG01009240.1_pt1 | contig 63289 bp, 104 predicted proteins | sample 4694571 | NCBI WGS metagenome assembly VTLG01 (sample SAMN12604809, study PRJNA352737) | marine metagenome | biome: ENVO:00000447; feature: ENVO:00000209|ENVO:00000569|ENVO:01000036; material: ENVO:00002151; isolation source: viral sequences binned using virsorter ...
GAAGAACATGATGTATCTCATGATGTATCTCATGATGCCCATGATGTTGAACACGCATTTACAAGTATTTTCTAATGTTCTGTAAAAATCGGATGAGTCAAGAAGACCGTCAAAAATTTAAACTAAAGATGCTTCATCGTTATGAGGATGCATTGGAGGTGAGACTTGCTGGAATAAAAGCAGCAAAAGCAAAACTTGAAGAACAAATGCAAAGAGAAGACTAAATAATTAAAAATTATACTAGTCAAATGCCTTATCATATTAAAACTCCTGGTAAGTTAACTACAGGGGATGTATTTTGGAAAGGTAATAATACCTGGACAGAAACATATGCTGATAGAATTCAGTTTGCTAATAAAGCAGATGCTGATGCTCTGAAGGCAACTACTGTTACCAGCAATGGTTATACTTATTCACCTAAATGGTGGGCTAATAGCACTGTAGTGGAAGAGTGATCTAATGGATAAATCGTTTCTTGATTTTATAGAGCAAGCTAGTGAAAGAGCATTGCGTCAGCAACGCGCCAATGAAAAGGTGCAGAAGGCTCGTGAGAAGAATGTTGAAAGGATTAAAAAGCAACGCACTGCTTCACAAGAAGTAATAGATAATGAGAAAGAAAAAACTCAAGAAATAAGACAAAAGCGAATTGAACAACAAAGAGCTGATAGGGAAGCAGCAAGAGAGAAGAGGATAAGAGACTTAGAGGATAGACAATAATGGCGACAACTAACCCATATGAAAAACAGATATCGAATAGGAATTATCTATCTCCTGTTGGGTTTAAATTCTCTTTAGCCAAAGCACCAAAGGTAAGTTTCTTTAGCAATTCTGCACAGATACCAGGTCTTTATATTAATCCTGCTGTTCAACCAACTTATTTGAAGGATGTTCCCCAGGTAGGGGACAAGATGGAGTTTCAAGATTTCTCTTTGAGATTTTTGATTGATGAGAATCTTGAAAACTACATGCAGATTCAAAACTGGATGCGTGGCATTGCATTCCCAGAAAACTTAGGAGAGATATATGATCTATGGGCTGGATTTGGGGATTTTGGAGATACAGATCCTAGGAATCCAGATAATTTAACTAGTGATGGAGTATTACTTGTATTAAACTCTTCACAAAATGCACAATTTATGATAAAATTTAATGATCTCTGGCCAACTGATTTAACAACACTTCAGTTTGATGCCACACCTGGTGATATAGATTACTTTACCGCAGAGGTAACATTTAAGTACACCATTTACGAGATAGTTAATAATCAGGGTCAGCGAATGTGAATCTTGAAACTTTACAAAGTATGTGGGAGAAAGACTCACAGATTGATCAAGATAATTTACACACAGAATCATTAAAGATACCAGCATTACATGCTAAGTATCATGAGATGTTTAATAACTTTTTGTTGCTGAGGAAGAAAGCAGAGCAACAAAGAAAGAATATTAGACATGAAAGATATGAATACTATTCTGGTAAAGCAGATCCAGAGGTATACATAGACAATCCTTTTGGAAAGAAGATAAGGGATAAGGATACTATGACCAAGTATCTTGATGCAGATGCAAAGTTAATGGATATAAATCTTAAAATCGATTACTATGAAACTCTTTTGAATTACATTGAAAGTATTTTAAAACAAATAACCAATAGGACTTATCAAATTAAAAATGCTATTGAGTGGCAGAAATTTATTGCTGGATATGGATAAGTATTTTTATATAAAAAGAAAAGCACTTTCTAATAGAGAGTGTGAACATATAATCAAATTATTTGAAAAATCTGATTATAGAGGTGGTAATCATGATTATTATTCTATACATCCGCGTTTAATAGATTCAGAATATAGTTTTTTAAAATCAGTATTAGAATATTCTCTTAATGAATATTGTAAGAAAAATACTTTCTTAGGTAAAAGATATGATAATTTAGAGTTATCTCTGAGTTGGTCTATAGATCCTATGTTTAATATACAGAAATATGACCCTGGTCATTATTATGATTCACAATGCGATGTAGAATATTGGGAAGGTCATTGTGAACATGGTAGAAGTGGATATGATGCTAAAAGGATTGTAGCATGGATGTTTTATTTAAATGATATAAAGAAGGATGGTGGAACTCATTGGCCCCAACAGAAGTTTACTAGTAAACCTAGAGCAGGTGATTTGTATATTTGGCCAGCAGGATGGACTCATAGTCATTATGGAATCCCTGCTCCAAAGGAAACAAAATATATAATAACTGGATGGTGTCGCTGGAACTGAAATAAATATCTATATGCAGGTATTTTATTATGGTCGATTTGGAGATAGAGAAGAAGAATGAGGTATTCTTAAAGATAAAAGCAGAACCTCATATCTGTATGGAATTATCAGATCACTTCACTTTTGAAGTGCCTGGTGCAAAATTTATGCCCCAGTATCGTAACAAGCACTGGGATGGAAAAATTCGTTTATTCTCAACTGCGACAGGTGAAATCTATGTTGGTCTGTTAGATAAGATTGCACAGTTCTGTAAGCAATATAACTACGATTATAAGTTTTTAGATAATAAGTTTTTTGGAACACCATTTGAAGTCAATGATATGATTTCAATGGAAGGTGTTAAAGATTATATGACCGCGATAAGTGTTCATGAACCTCGCCCTTATCAGGTGGAGGGAGTATACGATGCTCTAAAACACAATAGAAGGTTATTGGTAAGTCCCACAGCTTCCGGTAAGTCTCTGATGATATACTCGATTGCGAGATATTATACAGAGACCAAAAAAAGTATTCTGGTAGTTGTTCCCACGACAAGCCTGGTAGAGCAGATGTATAAGGACTTTGAGGAATATGGATGGGATGTTGAGGCATTGTGTCACCGCGTATATAGTGGGAAAGAAAAGGAGTCTGAGGCTCCTGTAGTGATTACGACGTGGCAATCAGTTCACAGATTATCTCGTAAATATTTTGAACGATTTGATGTTGTAATAGGTGATGAGGCACATCTATTTAAGTCCAAAAGCTTGGTTAGTATTATGACTAAGTTACATACTGCAAAGTATAGGTTTGGATTTACTGGTACATTAGATGGAACACAAACACATAAGTGGGTATTAGAAGGATTATTTGGTCCTACGTATAAAGTAACAAGGACCAAAGAGTTGATGGATAAGGGTCAATTAGCAAAACTCGACATTACATGTCTCGTTTTAAGGCATCCGCCTAAAAAATTTGAAACTTATGAAGATGAAATACAATACCTTATTACCCATGAGCAGAGAAATAAGTTCTTATGTAATTTAGCATTAGATCAAAAGGGTAATACTTTAATGCTTTACAGTAGGGTTGCCTCACACGGGGAAGTGTTGTATAATTTAATAAATAATAAAAAGTCAGCAAATCGTAAAATATTCTTTATTCACGGTGGGGTGGCAGCTGATGAACGAGAGAAGGTTCGGTTTATTACTGAATCAGAAAATAATGCAATCATTGTAGCATCTTATGGAACATTCTCAACGGGCATCAATATTAGGAGGTTACATAACGTTATTTTTGCTTCTCCTTCTAAATCAAGAGTACGGAACCTCCAATCTATTGGAAGAGTTTTACGAAAAGGGAAAGGAAAAATAAAAGCAATGCTATATGATATAGCAGATGATTGCACTCATCAATCTCGTAAAAACTACACACTTAATCATTTAATTGAACGAATTAAAACTTACAACGAAGAACAATTCAATTATGAGATAATGTCAATTAAACTCAAGGGCTAAATGGAAGACGATTTCTATGCATCATTAAAATTAATTTCTGGCGAAGAGGTCTTCGCTAAAGTTGCTGCATGTGATGAAGATGATAGAACTCTTTTGCTTTTACATAGTCCCGTAATGGTACAACAAATTAAATTACCAGGAGCAAATATAACTGCAGGATATAAAGTAGAACCTTGGTTGAAGACAAGTAGTGAAGATATATTAGTAGTAGACATGAATAGAATCATGACAATGGTAGAGTGTCATGATTTAGAAATGATATCTATACATCAACGATATGTACAGGATTCGGCGGAAGATAGCATGAGAAATCATATAGATAGAAGGATGGGATACATATCTAGTGTCAAAGATGCTAAATTAATGTTAGAAAAACTCTATCAAATGGAATCTAGAGATAATAGCTAAAGCTTATCTTTGAACCTCCACAGAGTTATTCTAATTGTGTTTTGACACTTTGTCAAGCCCATGTTATAATATGCTTATGTGAGAAATATACCTATGACTATTACGACTATGCCGAGAAGACGAGCCCGGTCGGAGCATTATGTTAATAATAAGGAGTTTCTTGCTGCTATTGTTGCATATAAGACTTCAGTAGCTGAAGCAGCGGAGCTTGGTAAAGATAAACCTAGGATTACAAATTATTTGGGAGAATGTTTTTTAAAGATAGCAACGCATTTATCCTATAAACCAAACTTTGTGAATTATATGTTTAAGGATGATATGGTATGTGATGGTATTGAAAATTGTGTTCAGTATATTAATAACTTTGATCCTGCTAAGTCCAGTAATCCTTTTGCTTACTTCACTCAGATTATACATTATGCGTTTCTTCGGCGTATCCAACGCGAGAAGCGTCAGTTGGAAGTCAAGAACAAGATTTTAGAACGTTCAGGATATGAACAAGTAATGGTTGATGACAATACACTTGACGGTGGAAATTATTCAGACTATAATAGCATTAAGGATAATATCCACACCAAGTTGCGTTCTGGTTATCAATGAAAGTAGCGGTAATAACCGATCAGCATTTTGGCGCAAGAAAAAACTCTAAGCTTTTTCATGATTATTTCCTAGAATTTTATAATGAAGTCTTTTTCCCATATCTTGAGGATAATAGCATCTCCTTTTGTATTGATATGGGTGATACTTTCGATAATCGTACAGGTATTAATTATTCTGCACTCCGGTGGGCTAAAGACAACTATTTCGACATACTACGAGATAGGAAAATTAATCTTATTAGTGTTGTCGGCAATCACACAGCCTATTATAAGAATACTAACTCAGTTAACGCTTGCGAATTATTATTACGAGAGTATGATAATATCCATGTTGTCACTGAATATGAGGAGTTGAAGGTTGGTGGATTGGATATAGCATTTGTTCCCTGGGTTAATTCAGAGAATGAAGAGAGTACGTATAAGAAGATTAATAAGTCTAAGTGTCGTGTTGTTATGGGTCATTTAGAACTTAATGGTTTCTTAGCAAATGCACATCACGTAATGGAGCATGGGCAAGATAAAGGAATTTACGAAAGGTTTGAAAGGGTATATTCCGGTCATTATCATCATAGGAATTCTCAAGATAATATTCATTATTTGGGTAATCCATACGAAATCTATTGGAATGATTGTGGAGATGTTAGGGGATTTCACATCTTCGATACTGAAACCTTAGAGCATACACCTGTTAATAATCCACATCAATTACATCATAAGATTGTTTTTGATAATGATGATTATCAGACTTTTGATACCCGACCTTATAATAATAAGATTGTTAAGGTTATTGTTAAAGATAAGGGTAAAGGAACTAAGTTTGAGAAGTTTGTAGATAAGTTGTATAAAGCGGGAGTTGCAGATCTTAAGATTATTGATACTTTTGATTATGGTACTGGATTTGTTAACTATGAGGATCAAGGTCAGGAGACAGAAGATACTCTTACCTTACTAAGTAAGTATATTGATGAGGTTGATACTCAAGTGGATAAGTCTAAGGTTAAAAAATTACTTCAAAATATTTACCAAGAGGCATGTGAGGTTACGTAATGTTCCTACTTGCTATTGCTGATAAAGAAGATGAAGGAGCTTATGCAGTTGCTAACAGTCAAGGAGAAAAGGTTTTATATCTTTTTACAGAGGAGGATGATGCTGAACGATTTGCTATAATGTTGGAGGGTTCTGGATATCCAGAAATGACTATCATTGAGGTTGATGATGAATCTGCAGTTCGTGTATGTGAAATTAATGGATATAGGTATGTTATCATTACTAAGGAAGACATTGTAGTACCACCTGATGAATTAGATTATGATATGCTTTCAAAAGGTTAGGTGGAAGAACTTCTTAAGTACTGGTAATCAGTGGACAGAAGTTAACCTAACCGAAAACAGCACAACTATTATTGTTGGCACAAATGGTGCTGGTAAATCCACCATTTTAGATGCCTTGACTTTTGGTTTGTTTAATAAACCATACAGGAAGATTAATAAACCACAATTAGTTAATTCTACTAATGATAAGGATGGGTTGGTTGAGATTGAATTTGTAGTTAGGAATAGGAATTATAAAGTAGTTCGTGGATTAAGACCGAATAGGTTTGAGATTTGGGTTGATGGTAAGATGCAAGATCAATTTGCATCAGCAACAGATCAGCAAAAGAATTTTGAGCAGAATATTCTTAAATTAAATTATAAGTCATTTACTCAAATTGTTATATTAGGTAGCAGTACATTTGTTCCTTTCATGCAATTGACTGCTTCTAGTAGAAGAGAAGTAATTGAAGATTTATTGGACATTAAGATTTTCTCAGCAATGAGTGAATTGGTTAAAGCAAAACTTAAATCACAAAAGGATGAGGTTAGAACACTTGAACTAAAGAAGGATAGTCTTCTTGATAAGGTTCAGATGCAGGAGGATTTTCTTAAACAAATAGAAAGGAGTAGTAAAGATGATATCAAGGAAAAACAAAGTCAAATTAGGAAGATTGCAAAGGAAGCTAAGGAGTATATTGATAAGAATGAAAAGCTTTCCGAAGAACTTCAAACCCTTGATCATCAACTTTTAGGATTAAGTGATGTTAAGGGATCACTACAACATCTTAATGTTTTACGTGCCAAAATCCAAACAAAATATGAACGAGTCAGTGGTGAACATGATTTCTTTATAGAGAATGTAATATGCCCTACATGTACACAATCTATTAAGGATTCATTTCGTGTAAATAAAATTGAGGAGCTCACTGAATCTGTAAATGAACTGAATTTAGGTCTTCAGGAACTTGAGACCAAGATACAAAAAGAGGAGGAAAGAGAGCTTCATTTCACTAAAGTAACTCAGGAGGTAACTTCACTAACACATGGCATTTCTCAAAACAATACGCGCATTTCTGGACTACAACGACAGTCACGAGATTTGGAATCGGAGATTCAAAGAATTACCGAGCACATTGAAAACAGAAATACTGAGCATGAGAAATTAGCTGAGTTTCAACACAATTTACAAACCACATACGAAACAGTTACCCAACAAAAAGAACTAATCACCCAGCATGATTTTGCATTCGGACTGCTGAAGGATAGTGGGGTTAAGAAGACGATCATTACAAAATACTTACCGATGATTAACCAACAGGTTAATAGGTATCTTCAGATGATGGACTTCTACATAAACTTCACTTTAGATGAGGAGTTTAATGAGAGTATAGAATCTCCTATACATGAAGACTTCTCATATGCAAGCTTCTCTGAGGGTGAAAAGATGCGTATAGATCTCGCGTTACTTTTTACTTGGCGTGAGATCGCCGCCTATAAAAATTCTACAAATACAAATCTCCTAATTATGGATGAGGTATTTGATAGTTCTCTTGATGGTTCTGGTAATGAAGACTTCCTTAAGATTATTCGATTTGTGATTAAAGGTGCTAATATATTTGTCATCTCTCATAAGGAGGGTATGTTTGACAAATTTGATAGTGTCATACGCTTTGAGAAGATCAAGGGATTCTCTCGTATAATGCCAACTACAGGGATATGAATTATGAATGTTCCAAATTGGCGGCATCATTCCAAGAAGGAATCGAAACGTCGTCTTAAACCACAAAAACTTCGCCAAGCACGCGCAAGGCGCAGACAGTTAATAAACCGTCTACTCAACGCTTCCAGACGCTCTGGGAGCGTTTATAATAGGAACATACCTCAAGACATCCTATGCCAGTTAATTTAGAAGTTAAGGGGACTTTAGCAAAACTACTTGCTTCTGAAGATCTTGTAGTTGAGCATCGAGAGGTTAGAACTGCATCGTTTGATGTTAATCGTCGTGTTCTAACTTTACCAGTTTGGAAAGTAAGTAATAATATTCTTGATGTCTTAGTTGCCCATGAGGTAGGTCATGCTCTCTTTACACCTAATATGGATTGGAGAGATAAGTGTAAAGTACCAAAGCAATTTTTGAATATCTGTGAGGATATTAGAGTTGAAAAATTAATGAAGCGTAAATATCTTGGCATTGGGAAATCTTTTTATCGTGGATATGGTGAGTTAAATGAAATTGATTTCTTTGATATAGAAGGAGTTAATTTAGATACATTTAATCTAGCAGATAAAGTAAATCTTCATTTTAAGATTGGTCCATTTTTAGGAATTAAGTTCACCCCACAGGAACAGGAGATTGTTAATGTCGTTGAAAACACTGAAACGTTTGAGGACGCCCTCGCAGCTGCAGAAGCGTTATATAACTACTGCGAAGTTAAACAGCATAGAGAAAAGAAAGGAGAAGAAGTGGATCAGGAATGTTCCGTCAAAGATAGTAAAGATAGTAGGAATAACGGCACTAACAATAGTAGCTCTAATGAGTCTTCCGATTCTAACTCTGGTGGCAGTTCTTCTATGGAAGATAGGAGCAGTGGTGATGCTGATACTGATAGGGTGGATGATAATGGTCCTACTATAGAGACTGCTAAGAGTTTTGCTGATAATTTAGAGAAGACATCTCAGGTAGAAATGTATGGGTATACTTATATTGAGAGACCTAAGTTTCCGTTGAAAGATGTTATAATAAAAAGTGATTATATTAGTGATTTTTGTGAAGATTATTGGGATACAATTTATGCAAAACCTCTTAATAAATGGTCATATCTTGATGAGATAGATGATCGTTTATTACAATATAAAAAGAGTGCACAGAAGGAGGTTAATTATCTTGTCAAAGAATTTGAGTGTAGGAAATCAGCTAGTGCGTATTCTCGTGCTGGTACAAATCGCACTGGGGTTCTCGATACAACGAAGCTTCAGACATATAAATTCAATGAAGATATTTTTAAGAAGGTTACAGTTCTTCCTGATGGGAAAAACCATGGATTAATTTTTTTATTGGATTGGAGTGGCTCGATGCATGATTGCTTAGAAGCAACTGTTAAGCAGTTACTTAATCTTGTGTGGTTTTGTAAGAAGGTGAATATTCCATTTAGGGTATATGGATTTACTAATTGTTATTATGATGATGTGGTGCATACATATGATGATATACGTTCGAGGGAAGATTCTTTAATAGAAGATCCAGAGGTAAACAGTGTTTGGATTGATAAGAGTTTTCGTCTTTTAGAATTTCTTACTAGTGATGGAACTGCTAAAGAGTTTGAACGTCAAGTTAGAAATTTTTGGCGTATTACAACACAAAATAATTATGGGTTGGATATTCCTCAACGATTTCTTTTAAGTGGTACTCCATTGAATGTTGCATTGTTGTCTTTGCATGATATTATTCCATTGTTTAAGGAGAAGTATGGAGTAGAAAAGATTCAGACAGTTATATTGACTGATGGTGAATCTGAACCAGTTGCTTATGCATGTAGAACAGAGAATCCAAGGACTCTTGAGAGTAAGATATTTAAGAGATCGATACGAAATGATAGAGTTTATCTTCGTGATCGTAAGGTAGGATCTACTTATAAATTAGCAGCATGGATACATCAGACTTCTAATATTATGAAGAATTTGCAAGATAATTTTTCCGATGTGAATTTTATTGGTATTCGTCTTGCTCCTAATAAGGAGTTTAGAAAATTTATTAGACTTTGGGGTGGATCCTATGATTCTCTTTATTCTGAATGGAAAAAAGATAAATCTGTTGCTTTAGATATAGGTAATTTCACTAAGTTTTTTGCTCTCTCTATTAATGAAATGAATAAAGATGTGGAGTTTGAAGTTGATGAAGATGCAACCAAAGCACAGATTAGAAGTGCATTTAAAAAATCATTAAATAAGTCCAAGTTTAATCGTAAAATTTTATCCGAATTCGTGGAGCTAGTAGCATGACATCCCCTATCGAAGATGCACATTCTGAATTAACATTTCAGGATATTGAGAAGCAACCAAAAATTTCACCTCTTGGTAGTTGTTACAACTATAAGAAATTAGAAAAGGAAGGATTGGTTGAAAATCCTGACGAGAATGACACTTGATAAACTGTCATAGTTTAAAGATTCTACACTACTGAATCTGTTATACTAAATTCATCAAAGAAAAACATTATGAACCACGTTGATGCCCTTCGTGACCTTTTTGGAACTGAGTTTGTTGCTGCTGATATTCGTGGATATTGTCGTTCACGTGAGGTATCTTACCAAACTGTAACTAAATATTTAGAACCCTATAAGGTTGGACGTGGTAAGTGGAATCTTGAGATTACCCAGAACGTTGTAGATAGTATAGAAAGTTCTTATTCTTCACCTGCTGCTGTTAATTTAACCCCAGAGAAAGATGATACCTTCGTCAAGTTTGGTCCTTTTGGCGATCTTAAGACCATTATCCAAGCCGGTCTGTTCTATCCTACATTCATTACTGGCCTTTCAGGCAATGGTAAAACGTTTAGTGTTGAACAAGCCTGTGCCCAAACTGGAAGGGAATTAGTTCGTGTCAACATCACGATCGAAACCGACGAAGATGACCTTATTGGTGGGTTTCGTCTTGTTAATGGTGACACTGTATGGCATAATGGACCAGTTATCGAGGCATTGGAAAGGGGAGCTGTCCTCCTTTTAGATGAGATTGATTTAGCGTCTAATAAGATTCTATGTTTACAGAGCATCTTAGAAGGCAAAGGGGTGTTCTTGAAGAAGATTGGTAAGTATGTAAAACCAAAGGCAGGATTTAATGTTATTGCTACTGCAAATACAAAGGGTAAGGGATCTGATGATGGAAGATTCATTGGTACTAACGTATTGAATGAAGCATTCCTTGAGAGATTTGCATTAACTTTTGAGCAAGAATATCCTACTACTTCAGTAGAGACTAAGATTTTAAGTAAGAGGTGTTCTGATAAAGAGTTTTGTGCTCGTTTATCAGATTGGGCAGATATTATTCGTAAGACTTTTTATGATGGTGGTATTGATGAAGTTATTTCTACACGTAGATTGATTCATATTATTCAAGCATATGCTATTTTTAATGATAAAGTAAAAGCAATTCAACTTTGTTTGAATAGATTTGATGATGAAACTAAACAGGCATTCCTTGATCTTTATGACAAGGTAGATAATGATGTTGACATTGTGCAGGAGGAATGATATGATATGTTCCTGGAGTCTGCTTTATGATGAACTCAATGGTACACTCGATGAGGAGTATCCTATTATGACAAATGACGAAGAATGGGTAAAGGCAAATGGGGGTTATGAGTATACCCCTGATCCAGATGACCCAAGAAACTATGTGTATGAATCACCTGATGGAGGCAAGACTGTAACAAGGAGAAGACCTGGTGAAGATTACACAAAGAAAGAGGTTATTAAAAAACCTGAACCTAATCTTGACAAACATGCACACAGAAAGTATGAAGAAGACAAAGGACTCAGCGATCTTTCAGACTACGTTGCTTCAACGTACAATGGACATTATACCAACGAAGGATCCAATGTCCAGACGCTCGATCTTATCCACTCCGTCGGGGATGCAGAGTCTTTTTGCCGCTCTAATGCCATAAAGTATTTGAGTCGGTATGATAAGAAGGGACAGGCGAAGAGAGATATTTTAAAGGCGATGCATTACTGCCTTCTGTTATATTATTTCAGTGGCAACACAAACGATGAAATTACGACCCCTGGTTATGAAACTTTCTGATTCAACTTTGACACTACTGAAGAACTTCAGTAATATCAATCAGTCTATTCTTTTTAAGCAAGGGAGTTCTCTTCGCACTATTAGTGTGATGAAGAATATTCTTGCAGAAGCTACAATCAGTGAAGAGTTACCAAAGGATTTTGGTATCTATGATCTGAATCAATTTTTGAATGGATTGTCTTTACATAACAATCCTGATTTAGATTTTACTAATGATGGATATGTTGTTATTCGTGAGGGTAGATCACGTTCAAAGTATTTCTTTGCGGATCCAAATGTAATTGTTTGTCCTCCTGATAAGAGTATCACTCTTCCTACTGAGGATGTATCTTTTGAGTTAAGTACAGATCAGTTGGATAAATTGATGAAGGCTGCTGCAGTATATCAATTACCAGATCTATCTGCTATTGGTGGAGAGGGTGTTGTTAAACTTGTAGTTCGTGATAAGAAGAATGATACATCTAATGATTTTGCTGTTGTTGTAGGTGAAACTAATGGTGAGTTTATATTTAACTTTAAGGTTGAGAATATTAAACTTATTCCTGGATCATATGATGTAGTAGTCTCACAAAAACTCTTATCTAAGTTTACTTGTAGAGAACACGATTTAACGTATTATATTGCTTTAGAACCAGATTCTACATTCGAGGAGTAATGTATAAGGTTGGTGATAAAGAGTTTGATGATTGGACTCCCGCACAAGATGAGGCAGTTCGATTGTTGGAGGATGGTGAAGAATGGGTTCAAATATTAATATGGAATGAAAATCGTAATGATTGGGGACTCTTACAGGAATTGAACATGGAGAGAGGTATTATGCCAGATCCTAATTTTAGTTCTTCATCTTTAGCACCTTATTATGTTAGATTGAGAAATTATGAAAAGTGATTTTCTTTGGGTTGAAAAATATAGACCCAAGACAGTTCAAGAGTGTATCTTGCCTGACAGTATTAAGGATACTTTTGAACAATTTATAGCGAAGGGAGAAATTCCAAATCTTCTTCTTTCGGGTCCTGCTGGGTGTGGTAAGACTACTATTGCACGTGCTTTATGCGAACAGTTAGGATCAGATTATATTGTTATTAACGGATCTGATGAGGGTAGGTTTCTTGATACAGTAAGGAATCAAGCAAAGAATTTTGCTTCCACTGTGTCACTTGTGGAGACCGGGACTCATAAGGTTATAATTATAGATGAAGCAGACAATACAACCCATGATGTACAACTATTACTTAGAGCCAATATTGAAACCTTTTATTCAAACTGTCGGTTCATCTTCACGTGCAATTATAAAAATAAAATCATCGAACCACTCCATTCCCGTTGTGCGGTCGTTGAATTTTCAATCAAAGGTAAAGAGAAGCAGGAAATCGCTGCCGAGTTTTTCAAACGACTCGTATTTATCTTGGACTCCGAACGGTGCGAAGCTGATAAGAAAGTTCTCGCGACGCTCATCAACAAACACTTCCCAGATTGGAGAAGAGTTTTAAATGAATGTCAGCGATATAGTGCTAGTGGAACAATTGATTCTTCAATCCTAGCAGAATTTAGTGATGTTAAGACTTCAGATCTTATTAAGAAACTTAAAGACAAGAATTTCACGGATGTTAGGAAGTGGGTCGTGGCTAATCTTGATAATGATCCTAGTATTATTCTTAGGAGGGTCTACACCGCACTTCTTGACGCTTTGGTTCCCCCTTCTATACCCGCTGCTGTCCTTATTATTGCTAAGTATCAGTATCAGATTGCTTTTGTCGCAGATCAAGAAATAAATTTATTAGCAGCATTAACTGAATTAATGGTGGAATGTGAATTTAAATGAGGTAATTATGATTGAACACAGAGATGAATTTATTTCCTTATTGAAGGAAAAGGCATATAGGAAAGGTGAGTTTACTCTTTCTTCTGGTGAAAAGAGTGAGCATTATGTGAATTGTAAACCAGTAACACTACAATCTGATGCGTTACTTTTTATTAGTTGGTGTATGCTTGAGTGTCTAGAGGATGATGTTGTAGCAGTCGGAGGTCTTACTTTGGGAGCAGATCCTTTAGTGAGTGGTGTTACTATGGCATCTGCTATTGCTGATGAGAAACCATCAGTTAATGGTCTTATTGTAAGGAAGGAACCAAAAGGACATGGTACAGGAGCATGGATTGAAGGGCCACTCCCTCCTAAAGGTTCTAAGGTTACGGTACTTGAAGATGTAGTTACTACTGGTGGATCAGCGATTAAAGCAGCAGAAAAATTACGTGCTGCTGGATATATAGTTGACAGAGTTGTGGCGATTGTAGATAGACAAGAAGGTTATGATGCACTTGAATCTGCTGGATTAGATTTAATATCTTTATTTGTTCTGGAGGAATTGATATGAGTGAATTTCAATCAGATATTACAGACAAAAAGTATGATGAAGATGGAAATGAATTAGATAAACATGGGTTTAAGATCAAGCAATATCCTGATGGTTTGGGGCATGTTCGCAAGTCAGTTGAGAATTGTGAGCAATTGACTGGATTGGATAAAAATGTGATGATGGATCTTCTTAAAGGAGAATGGTCACAATATACTACATTAGATCATAGTGGTAGACAAAGTAAGAAGGTTGTGATAGAGTATGATATCAAGTATAAAACAGAAGATGATTGATAAAGAATTGAGAAAGCAAAAGAAAAGGAATCAAGTTAAGTCTAGATTCTATTATATCTTTTGGGGTGCTGCTACAGTAACAGTATTCGTTGGTCAACTTTATGTTGGTACTGGATTCCGTAGGATGGCACAAAGTCTTGATAGGGTATTGGATGCTCCTATAAAAATGGATATAGGTATTCCAAGACTTGATCCTTGGGAAGATCATCCTATGCTTATAAAATGATACTGAGTGAATCAGATGCCATCTACGCTGCCAATAGGTTTATTAATTATTATTCTTGCTTCAACCGCATTGATGATTACCTTAGGCATGTAAAGAAGGATAGGATGGATGCCCGTCCTGGATCACTTTTTGGTGCTGATTCTGAATTCTTTGATGCTTTTGATATGCATCCTAATCAGATGGAGTTTGAGATCCATGTTGTTGATACTGATCCCAAGACTACATCCAGATATAATCAGTGGTTGTATTCTGAGACACTAAACTTGACTGCTTCTAATCCTATAGAAGAAGCAATACCAGGAAGAACACATAAGTGGATAGTAGAAGAAGTTAATACAAAAAAAGTAGTTGGGGTTGTTAGGTTTGGTTCCCCTACAATTAATAGCAAACCTCGTAATGATTACTTTAAGAGGGTAGTACCCCTTAAGGAAATTAATCCTCACTTCGTCATGGGTTTTAACATTGTTCCTACTCAGCCTTTTGGATTCAATTATCTTGGTGGTAAGTTGCTTGCTCTTTTGGCATCATCTTATGAACTAAAGAGTCAGTTTGACCATAAGTATGGTACTGATTTAAAATATTTTGAAACTACTTCCCTTTATGGATCAACCAAGGGAATGTCTATGTATGATGGATTGAAACCCTTCCTGAGGCATATAGGTGACACTGAGAGTAAGTTTCTACCCTTATTCCATGACGATGAATTTCGTGAATTTTTTAATTGGTTTAATGTTAGGAACAATAATGAACGTCTTATCTCTGCAGACAAGTCATCTAAGAAGATTAAAATTCAAACTAAGATGATATCTATCATTAAAAATTCTTTAATGTATAATCAATCTTTAGATAAGTTAGATGAGTTTAATACATGTATTAAGCATGCTATGGGACTAACAGAGAGGAAGAGATATTATCTTGGAGATTTTAGACATACAGCACAACAGGCAATAGAGTGGTGGAAGAAGAAAGCATCTAAGAGATATGATAAACTTACACGTGAAGGAAGAGTTCGTACTAAACTAGAGATATGGGAACCTGGTGCTGATTTAGAGATTATACGATGAAATACATCTTCCCTTATAATAATTTTTATACTATAATAACTCCAGATGATGTGGAGGGATTTCTTAAAAGTTTTGATAATGTAAGTCTTGATCCTAATCAACATTTCTCTTGGAAAGACGTATGTAAATTAGATACTAAAAGGTTTAATAGAGAAGAAGTTGAACCATTGATGTATCCAATATTAGACAAGTTTTTGTTGAAATTTAAGAGTAATTTTGGGTTACGTTTGACAGATGCTTGGAAAAACACTTATTATAAAGATGCTTTTCAAGAACTTCATTGGCATAGAGATAGTGATTTAGTTGCGGTTATATTTTTAGATGATTATGATGAACAGTCAAGTAAATTTTATTTTGTAAATAGACACGCTCCAGATATAACAAATGCTTGGAGTAAGATCATAGAAAGTGAGACATGTTTTTTAGAGTATAAAAGGGGGAATGTTATATTCTTCCCTTCTCATATGTTACATGGTGTTACTAGTCATAACAAAATGAGTTTTAGACGGACAATCAGTCTCAATTATAGTATACTATTCAGATAGGGTTTATTTGTCATGAATCAACGTGAAAAACTTGATCGCTTTAGAGGTCGCAAAAATTATTATGAAAACATTATTTTTTATTCATACAAGACGAGCGAATATGATCATGTCAATCAACATGAGATGGACCGTCTTGAACACAGCATATCTTCTTTAAGGGAGTTTAATAATGAAATACCTGTTTATCTTTTTTGCGATGACACTACTATTGTCCCCCATAATTTTATACTTGAGTACTCTGTTAGGGTAGAACCATTTGAGGATGGATTTGATCATAATATGCTTAATGCATGGTCAATCCATAGATGGTATAATCTTAGATATTTTAAGGATGAATCGTATAATATTTTATATGTAGATTCAGATACAGTCTTTTATGCTGATGTGCAATATCTTTTTGATACTTATTGCCAGTTTGATGTATATGGTAGAGAGGAGTTTGGATTTAGGTTTGATCCCAATACAGGTGGTGGTAAGGGTATTAGAGAGCGTTTAGATGCTATTGAATCTTGTATGTATGATTTGGGTGGTAGAAATCCAATATACAAATATTGTCTTGGTGTAATTTTATTGAATGATAATTTACATAAACTTATCGTTGCTAACTTAGATAAACTTTCGAAGTTGATGGAGGAGTTTAAAAAAGGAGAAACATTTTTACCAATACCTAATCCACGTATAGTTGATGAGTATGCAGTATGGATTACTTTAAGTCGTCTTGGAGTAGACTGTGGTTTATTTGCAGTTCAAGATGTGACTCAGGGATTTGTGGAGGAGAAACACAAGGAATTTTTTAATCCCATTGTGCTACACTATACAACAAAGAAGGAGCAAAAATTTGCTGCATCTGATGAGAAGTATAGTAATTTGTTAAGAGATGTGGATGAGTTTGGTGAAGAAATTGATCCCTATATTGTATTATGACTGAACTTAAAGATTGGCTTAACTCCATCAACTTTACAAAAGATGATTTAACAGAAGATGATCCAGATACTATTAAGGATTATCTTCCTTATATTGTTAATAGGTGTCTCAGTGGACATCTTGACACCGTACTTTATTCAAACGAGATGAATCTTCATAATCATCTTGATAAGGATATGCAATATCAGTTTTTTCTAAATAGTCTGAGGAAACGTAAGCGATTCTCGCCTTGGTTAAAAAAGGATAAAGTAGAAAATCTTAATATTGTAAAAAAATATTATGGTTATAGCAATGAAAAAGCATTGCAAGCTTTGAGACTTCTTACTAACGAACAACTGAAGTTCATTAAACAACGACTTGAGACTGGAGGTATGTAATGACTGGAGTGAGAGAACCTGAGGTATCCTGGAACCAGGAGATGATGGTTGAGGTTCAACTAAGTGAACCAGATGATTTCTTGAAGGTTAGAGAAACTCTTACAAGAATTGGTGTTGCTTCTCGTAAAGAAAAGAAGTTATATCAATCATGTCACATTTTGCATAAGCAGGGTAGATATTATATCGTTCATTTTAAAGAGCTATTTGCTCTAGATGGTAAGCATGCTAACCTCACACTTAATGATGTACAGCGACGTAATCGCATTACTCAGCTTTTATCTGATTGGGGACTTATTGAGGTGGTAAAAGCAGAGTCTATTAGTGACATTGCACCACTTAATCAGATTAAGGTTCTTTCATTTAAAGAGAAAGATGAATGGACTCTTGAGACTAAGTATAATATTGGTAAGAAGAAAGCACCTACGAATAATACATCTTCTGTTTTGGGATGACTAATTTAATTACTTTTTGTTATGGATGGTGTATTTTTTGCAACTGTCTTATTGATGTTTTAAACTAATGCCACAGCAACAAATTATTAAATTTACGATCAGGCAGGATGGAACTGTTACCGAATCGATTGAGGGTGTCTATGGCGATGCTTGTGAGAAACTTACTGAGCGTATTGAAAATAAACTTGGAGTAGTTCAGTATAAGGAACCAACAGCAGATATGTATAGAAGTGTGGTAGAACATGACCACGTTTCTGTTTCAAGTCAAGAACAACATTTCCTTGGAGAGTAATGTCCCATTTCACATGTATCAAGACAAAAATTAAAGAACGGCCATATTTGATTGAGGCATTAGAATTGATGGGTCATGATGTGGAGGAGAATAAAGCATTGGTTATTAATAATCCATCTCATGCAGAAGAGCATCCAGCATTTGTTGCCGACGTTGCGATAAAGAATGATATTGGTTTTAGGTGGAATAAGAATACAGAGACTTATGAGTTAGTTGCTGAGCTCGATGCTTGGGATTTAGATGTTCCTGTAAATAGGTTTATTGAAAAAGTAACACAACAATATGCAAGGATGACCATTCATAATACTGTTAAGGAGGAAGGGTTTACCCTCCAAGAGGAATGGGAAATGGATGATAATTCTATAGAACTTACGGTTACCCGTTGGGTTTGATCGGTATTCCACATTGCTTTTTTAGCGTTTAGTGTTATAATTAATAGTGTCGCCGAAAGGGACATCAAAACACAAACTCGCTTTTAAAGGAGCTACTATCATGGGAAACCTAGTAAGGTATCGTTCGTCTGATCTTCCAGAGTTGATGGATAAGATCATGAAGAACAGTATAGGAATCAATGATGATTACCTAGACAGATTTTTCAATGTCAATACCCAGACAAACTATCCCCCATATAATCTAGTTCAAGTTAGTAACTTAATCTCTAGACTGGAGATTGCACTTGCTGGATTTAAGAAGAAAGAAGTTCATGTTTACACAGAGTATGGAAAACTCTACGTTACAGGTTCTAAGGAAGAGAAGGATGAATCCGAGTATGTCCATAAAGGATTGGCTCAAAGATCTTTCGAAAGAGCCTGGACACTCGCTGATGACACTGAAGTCAGGGATGTCAAATTTGCAGATGGACTTCTTACCGTTGAATTGGGTAAGATAGTACCTGATCATCATGCTCGTAAAGAATATCTCTAAGCATCTGAGGTGGAGACATCCACCTTAATCTGGGGGATAAATAGGATCGCTTGACTTTTGTCTGGCGATCCTTTATAATGTATAGGAGTTATTTGTCAGATGTCAGTTAAACTTGCATTGCTTAAATCTGGTGAGGACGTTATTGCCGATTATCAGGAATTGATAGTTGAAGATAAGGTTGTTGGATATTTGGCATCATTTCCATATGTTGTGAGGATCAATAAAAATGATATTCCTCATACAGAAGAACCTGTAAAGATAGGTCTTTCTTATTTTCCATGGATGCCCTTATCAAAACAAGATGAGATCCCAATAGATCCACAGTGGATTGTGACAATGGTTGACCCAGTTGACGAAGTTAAAGAATCTTATGAGGAAAAGGTAAATGGCATCAAAGAAAGACGCAAAGGTCATAGTTCTGATGGACGGAACGAATCTGATAGCGCAGATTGAAGAAGTTACTACTGAGTTAGGGGAACCGGATTGCAAACTTATAGAACCTCATGTTGTTCAGGAATATAAGAACGGTAGCCCTCAAGCAAAGTTTACTTTTAAACCATGGTTACTAGATATTACATTTCAGAATGAATTTATGATTTCTTCTGATAAAATACTTACTATAGTCGAACCCACTACTAAGCTGATAGCAGCATACGAAGAACTTTTTAAGTAAATGCGTTTTTACACTAATGTTCAACTTGTCGGTAACCAATTTCTTGTAAGGGGTTATGATAACGGGGAACCATTTACTGACCGTGAAGAGTGGCGTCCTACCCTTTTTGTTGATTCAAAAAAGAAGACTAAGTATAGAACATTAGATGGAAGACCAGTTGAACCTATTCAACCTGGATTTGTTCGTGATTGTCGGGAGTTTTATAAAAAATATGATGAGGTAGAAGGGTTTAATATATACGGGAACGAAAGATATATTTACCAATACATATCAGAGAAATATCCTGAGGATGAAATTAAGTTTGATATCTCTAAGATTAAATTATATACTTTAGATATTGAGACTACTGCAGAGCAGGGATTTCCTGATGTGAATGAATGTGTAGAGGAAGTACTTTGTATTACACTTCAGGATTATGCTAGTAAAGGTATTATAACTTGGGGTGTTAAACCATTTCAGGTTCAACAGAAAGGTCATAGGTATATTGAATGTAAGAATGAGTTTGATTTATTGAACAAGTTTATTGAATGGTGGATGAAGTTTACTCCAGAAGTTATTACTGGGTGGAACGTTCAACTATTTGATATTCCATATATTGCAGGACGTTTAAAGCGTGTTCTGGGTGTAAAGTTAATGAAGCGTTTGTCACCTTGGGGATTGGTGACAGAGGGAGAAGTTTATATCAAAGGTAGGAGACATATATCAATTGATATTGGTGGGGTTACACAACTTGATTACCTTGACTTGTATAAGAAATTCACTTATACTAATAGAGAATCTTATCGTTTGGATTATATTGCTGAGGTAGAACTAGGGCAGAAGAAATTAGATCACTCTGAATTCGACACATTTAAAGAGTTTTATAATGGAAACTGGCAAAAGTTCGTTGAGTATAACGTTGTTGACGTGGAACTTGTTGACCGTCTGGAAGACAAGATGAAACTGATTGAACTTGCTCTTACTATGGCATATGACGCAAAGGTGAATTTTACCGATGTGTTTTTCCAAGTTCGGATGTGGGATTCGATCATTTATAACTACTTAAAGAAAAGGAAGATTGTCATACCTCCCAAAAAGAGTGTTGATAAATCTGATAAGTACGCCGGAGCATATGTCAAAGAACCGAAACCAGGAAGCTATGATTGGGTTGTCTCTTTTGACCTTAATAGCCTGTACCCTCATCTTATTATGCAATATAATATCAGTCCAGAGACCCTCAGGGAGACTAGACATCCCAGCGCAAGCGTTAAGGGGCTTTTAAATCGTGAGGTGTCAATTGATGGGGATTATGCTGTTTGCGCTAACGGTGCTCAGTATCGTAAGGATGTACGGGGTTTTCTACCAGAGTTAATGGAGAAGATATACAATGAACGAGTTATCTTCAAACGACGAATGCTTGAGGCCAAACAAAAGTATGAAAAGACGCATACAAAGAGCCTTGAAAAAGAAATCGCTAGATGTAACAACATTCAAATGGCGAAGAAGATACAACTTAATAGTGCTTATGGCGCTATCGGTAATAACTACTTTAGGTATTATAAGTTAGAGAATGCTGAAGCAATAACCCTGTCAGGTCAGTTTTCTATCAGATGGATAGAGAATAAGATGAATGAGTATCTAAATAGATTGCTTAAGACAGAACAAAAAGATTATGTCATCGCTTCTGACACTGATTCCATATATCTCAATCTGGGATATCTTGTTCAGACTATCTTTGGTGAAGACAAGGATGTTGATAAGACGAAAGTTGTTAATTTCTTGGACAAAGCGTGTCAGGAACAACTGGAACCTTTCATTGAAAAATGTTATGCCGAACTTGCGTCTTATGTGAACGCCTATGAGCAGAAGATGTTCATGAAGCGAGAAAACATCGCTGATCGTGGCATCTGGACTGCTAAGAAGAGATACATCCTCAACGTGTGGGATAGCGAAGGAGTTCGTTATGAAAAACCCAAGTTAAAGGTGATGGGTATTGAAGCTGTGAAGTCTTCTACTCCTGCACCGTGTCGTCAGATGTTGAAAGATGCTTTCAATAAGATAATGACCGGGACGGAAGATGATGTTATTGAGTTTATTGATTCATGTCGTCAGAAGTTTAGGTTATTACCACCTGAAGAAATAGCTTTTCCACGATCAGTTTCTGAAGTGGAGAAGTATAAAGGTGTGAGCACAATTTATGAGAAGGGTACACCCATTCATTGTCGTGGTGCACTTCTTTATAATCATTACGTGAAAGAGAACAAATTAGATCACAAGTATTCTCTTATTCAGAATGGTGAAAAGATTAAATTCTGTTACTTAGCAAAACCTAACCCAATTCATGAAAATGTGATATCATTTATACAGGACTTCCCTAAGGAATTGGGGTTGGATGTATACATTGATCGTGACTTACAATTTGATAAGTCATTTTTGGAACCACTTAGAATTATTCTCAACTCTATTGGGTGGAGTACTGAGAAAACTGTCAACCTCGAATCATTTTTTTCCTGAAATGGAATTACCTATTAACGACGCTGATTTAACAACAATAGTTAAGGCTCTTGCCTTAGGTGGAGATGCTAGACTCTATCATCTATTAAAAGAGGTTAAGGAGGTTAGAGAGAAGGATCCGAATGGACCTTATAAGAAAACTTTACGTGAAGAAAGGGGGATGGTTATTTAATGTTTTTTAAAAAATTGAGTCTTGTTACCGGTGGATTTGATCCAATCCACAGTGGTCATATATCATACTTCGAGAGAGCAAAGGATCTCTCTGATTATCTTGTAGTAGGAATTAATACGAATGAGTGGTTGACTAGAAAGAAAGGGCAATATTTTCTACCATGGATAGAACGTGCGGAGATTATCCGTCATTTTGATATGGTAGATGCTGTCATTTCTTGGGATGATGAAGATGATTCTGCTATTGGTGCTATTGCTAAATGTTTAGAAATCTCTGAACATGTTATCTTTTGTAATGGAGGGGATAGAACTAAGACTAATATCCCAGAAGCGATGGGATATGCTGATGATCCCAGAGTAGAGTTTCAATATGGTATCGGTGGTGAGGATAAGATGAACAGCAGTTCATGGATTCTTAATAATTATTTTGATCGTCAGCGTAAACTTTTAGGTATTTGACATGGACTTTCTTAAAAAAATAGTAAAGGAGATTGACAATGAGTACGCTTCAGTCGTCAGTGACGGCGTTTCAGCAGGCGACTGTGATACTTTTATTGATACTGGCTGTTACATCTTTAATGCATTGGTATCAGGTTCGATCCGTGGTGGGATTGCCGCGAACAAAATTACCGCAATTGCGGGCGAGTCAAGCACGGGTAAAACTTTCTTTGTTCTTAGCATTGTCAAGTCTTTCTTGGACAATAATCCTAAAGCTGGTGTCATTTATTTTGAATCTGAGTCTGCTTTAACTAAGAATATGATTGAAGAGAGGGGTATAGACTCCACTCGTATGGTGATTGTTCCGGTCACTACAGTACAGGAATTCAGAGAGCAAAGTATAAAGATCCTAGATAAGTTAGGGGATGAAGATAATCGTCCGCCTATGATGTTTGTTCTTGACTCCTTAGGGATGTTGAGTACGACTAAAGAAATTGAAGATGCTAGTGCTGGAAAGGAGACACGTGATATGACACGTGCTCAAGTTGTTAAGAGTATTTTCAGAATCTTGACATTAAAGCTAGGCAAGCTTAAAATGCCAATGATCGTTACTAATCACACCTACGATGTTGTCGGAGCTTACATACCAACTAAGGAAATGGGCGGAGGATCGGGACTTAAATATGCAGCGTCTTCGATCATTTATCTCGGAAAGAAAAAGGATAAGGATGGAAAAGAAGTCATCGGAAATATTATCAAAGCGGAGACTCATAAATCAAGGTTAAGCAAGGAGAATAAACGTGTCGAAGTACGATTATCCTTTGAGCGGGGGTTGGACCCCTATTACGGACTCCTCGAATTGGGAGAAAAATACGAAGTGTTTAAACGAGTTGGAAACCGCTATGAGATTGGAGAGGCAAAAGTCTATCCGAAGAACATTTATGAGAATCCTGAAAAGTATTTTACGTCGGAAGTGATGCAAGCACTAGATGAATGTGCTAAGAAGGAATTTAGTTATGGTAATTTGTAATTATCTTATATTGCCAGATAAACTTTGTGATTCTTTGATAGAATTATACGATAATGATGTGGATCATCATGAGCGTGTGAATAATGAGGCTAAACCAACCTTTACACAGTTGAATTTAAACCAGCATCATGCTAAAATAATTCCAACACTTCTTGAATATGTTCTAGATCTTCTAGAACTTTATAAGAAGGATGTTCCAACAGCACAGTATCTTCCTGCTCCTCAATTCTTTGAGCAATTTAGGATTAAGAAGTATGATGTTGGTGGAGTTGACCGTTTTGATGAGCATGTTGATGTCTCTGATCTTGACACAGCAAGGAGATGTCTTGCTATGTTATTCTATTTGAACTCTGTTCCTGTTGGTGGTCAAACTACATTCCCATATCATGGGAAAACTTTTAGACCAACACAGGGATATGTTACTGTTTTTCCTCCTACTTGGGATTATCCCCATACAGGTGAGGTTCCTGTCAGTAACCCCAAGTATATTATGAGCACTTATCTCCACTATGGATAATGTTGAACTACTGGTTCTACGAAGTCTGCTTCACAATGAGGATTATGCTAGGAAGGTAGTACCTTTTATTAAAGGAGATTACTTTGAGCAACCTTCACAGAAGATTGCTTATGAAGAGATTGCAGATTTTATTGTTGAATATGATGAGTTGCCTTCTAAGGAGGCACTTTATATTGAGACGGAGAAGCGTAACGATGTTACAGAGGATCTGTATAAACAGATCAAAGAATTGATAGGAGTTCTTGATAATGAACCTGCTGACAGTGAATGGCTTTTAAAGACTACTGAGACGTGGTGTAGAGATCGTGCCATTTATTTGGCATTGATGGAATCTATCCAGTTAGCAGATGGTAAGGATGAAAAGAGGGGTAGAGGCGCTATACCTAGTATCCTTTCAGATGCTTTAGCAGTATCTTTTGATAACAATATTGGTCACGATTACTTACAAGACTACGAAGAACGTTATGACTCTTACCACAGGAAGGAGGATAAGATTCCCTTTGACTTGGAATATTTTAACAAGATTACGAAAGGTGGTATTCCTAATAAGACTCTTAATATCGCTCTTGCTGGTACAGGTGTTGGAAAGTCTCTCTTCATGTGTCATATGGCTAGCTCCTGTCTCCTTAACGGAAGTAACGTACTCTATGTTACTATGGAGATGGCAGAGGAGAAAATTGCTGAACGTATTGACGCGAACCTTCTTAACGTAAACATTCAGGAGATCACTGATCTACCTAAACCGATGTTTGATAATAAGGTGACTGCTCTTGCTAAGAAAACGCAAGGAACTTTAATTATTAAAGAGTATCCTACTGCATCTGCTCATTCAGGACATTTTAAATCACTATTAAATGAGTTAGCATTGAAAAAATCATTCAGACCTGATATAATATTCATAGATTATCTTAACATCTGTGCGTCATCCAGATATAGAGGAAACTCAACAGTCAACTCCTACTCTTACATCAAAGCGATCGCGGAGGAACTTAGAGGTCTCGCGGTTGAGGCGAACCTTCCGATTGTATCTGCCACTCAAACTACTCGTAGCGGGTTTGCTAGTTCTGATGTTGACCTTACTGACACCTCTGAATCTTTTGGACTCCCTGCTACTGCTGATCTTATGTTTGCCCTTATTTCTACAGAAGACTTAGAAGGATTGGGACAGATATTAGTAAAGCAATTAAAAAATAGATATAATGATCCAACGATCAATAGAAGATTTATTGTTGGGATTGATCGTGCTAAGATGAGATTGTATGATGTAGAACAGAATGCACAGGAAGATCTACTTGACAATGATCAAGAAGAGGGGTATGATGAATCCAAGAAATCTAAAAAATCATTTGCTGAGTTTAAATTCTGATGTCTAAAAAGAAAAAGGTTGATGCTAAGAAGTATGTCAAGTTTGTTCGTCAGGTCACTAGTGAACCAAGTTTAAAAACTGGGGCCCTTATGGGTAGGATTAATGCTTTGGATACTGAGACTTGTAATGTATCTCAGTTATTAACTGCTGCTCTTGGACTTAGTGCTGAGGCAGGTGAATTTACAGAGATCGTAAAGAAAATTTTACTTCAAGGTAAACCTTATAATGAATCTAATATTGAGCATATGAAGATTGAGTTGGGTGATGTACTGTGGTATATTGCTCAGGCATGTATGGCATTAGATGTTAGTTTTTATGATTTAATGGAAATGAATGTTAAGAAATTGGGAGCTCGTTATCCAGAAGGTTCTTTTGATATCTATCATTCAGAGAATAGAAAAGAAGGAGATCTATAATCTAAATACTTGAAAAAGTATTTGGAATGGCAATTACTGTAGCATCAGATAATCAATATACTTATAATAAGGCATTAGATCTTTTTGATCTTATTCAATATGCCTTTACTTATTTTGCGGTTGATCCTAAGTCAGCTGAAGAACCTGGATCAACAAAGAAAGTTCAAGTAGCACTTGTCATTTATGCAGAGCCGAATGATAGGACTCCAATAACTAGAGCAGTAGCAGATAGTTTTAATGGTATAATCCAATCCGGTGATCTAAATTTTGGTCAAGCAGTAATTGTAAAAGGTGATGATGTAAAGAATAGAGAAGTAGATCTTGTTGTGAGAATGGTGGGTGATAAACCCCAAGTTCTCAGGGTTCAGGTTAAACCAGTAAATCAAGCAGGATCTGGTGGTGGTTCTAGTGGTACAAAAGTACAAGAAGCAGGACAGTGTTTGTATGCTGCTTTAAGATATAGAAGTCAGCATGGAGATCTTACAGCAGAAAATGTAGCTTCATTATCACCTAAAGATTGGGAAGATGCCTGGAATGATGATTGTGAATGTCCAGGTGTTACTATTGAGGAGATTAAAGGACTTTCACCTGAGTGGCAAGCATCGATGATTCTTGGAGCGAATCAGATTAAGAATACAGTAAATGGTAGTAACTGGAAATTTGAGAGAGGTGGTACTGTTGATAATCAAATAGGTGATGCTTATAGTAGAGCAATGAAAAATTGGACTCATCCTCAACAGAAGTTTACGGATAGAAATAAATGGAATCCAGCTGATTTTTGGATGATTCAAAAGGGTAAGGAAACAGAAATCATAGGTATAAAAGGATCTAAAAATATGCCTGGAAGTGGGTTAAAAGGTGAGAATACTATTGATTGTTTGAATAATTTTATGGAACAGGCATTTGATGGTACAAATAATTCAAAAGATGTACCAGCAAAGTCTTTAATAGGAATATCTTTGAAGCAGATAAGGGGTTCTGCTAGTATGACAGTCAAAAATCAGGGTCCAGTTGCAGCTCGTAGAGCAGCGGAACAGGTAGGATTTCTCTATCCAAGGACATCGAGTTTGTTGGTGTTTGATAATGGAACTCAACAAGTAAAAAACCCTGATAGAAAATGGCCTATGGATGTTTATATTGCTTATAAAACAACATCAACTAAAAATAAGGATAGTTTTCAATGTAGAAATTTTGGTGGTGATACTAAAGGTGATTGGAAGTTAGAACTTAAGGGAATAACAGCAGCACAGGGTAAGATTCAAGGACAACCTAAATCTGGTGGTAAAGGAGTTTTTTATAATTTATTAGAAACAGCAGGTTTTGGTGATTTACCTTCTGTAGTTTCATTTAATCAATGCGAACCTCAATCATCAACTGAAAGATCTAATGCTATTACTATGACCATTTATAACTTGTTGAAAAAATTTAAAGCGACTGGATTACCTTCTGATGATCAAGTTGCGAAATCTATAATTAAAGCAAAAAGTCAATCATATAGGTATAGTAAGATAAATGGGTTAAAATTGTTAGAGTGGTTATATGATCATAGAGGTAGAGTGTCTGGTAAGGCAGTGAAAGAGGCATACTTATACGCAGCGTCATTAAGTGATAAATCAAGTGTATATTATAAGTTAATGTAAACTTATAAATATAGTTACGGTAAGCAGTAATAATGAAAACTCTTTTACAATTCTTATCTGAAGCGCCCAAGACTTCTAGAGCCGTAGAGAAGGCTAGGAGACTTGGGTTAGTCTCTGATGGGCATGGTAATTGGTATGATAGAGAAGGTAATTATAGAGGACATACTGAGAAAGGAGAATTAATTCTCGCTCAGAAGAGAGGTCCTAAACAAGCAGAAGATCCTAGAGAGAAACCAGCAGGACATACACCCTCCGCTCCAGCAAAAGGAGCTCAACAAGAACCTGCTGCTGCAGCTGCTGCACCAGCACCTGAAGAAGAAGGTGGAGAGAAAGAAGATTTAGGAACTGCAACGATTGCCTTTGGCCGTTTCAATCCTCCGCATGCAGGACATGCAAAACTTATTAGTGTTGCTAATAGCAATAGTGATAAAGGAGACTATAAAATATATCCATCACGTAGATCTGGGGACCAACAAAATCCTTTAGACCCAGATGAAAAGATAAGCATTATGCGCCAGATGTTCTCTGATGCTGGAGAGAGGATCGTTAATGATGGAGATATGAAAACCATATTCGACGTATTAAAGAAGACACATGAAGACGGATACAGTAGTATCAACATCGTGGCTGGTGGTAAGCGAGTCGCCGAGTTCGATCAACTCGCCAAAAAATATAATGGCGAGCTCTATGACTTTGAGGACATTAACGTTATTTCAGCGGGGGACCGTGATCCCGATGCTGAGGGCGTCGCGGGAGCAAGTGCCACTAGTATGAGAGACTCGGCAAGGTCTGATGACTTTGAAGGGTTTATGAAGAACTTAGAGAAGGAAGAGAAGGGTAAGAAAGTAAGTATTGTTGATGATGAAATAGGAAAACTTATCTTCAATGCTGTTAAGAAGTCATTAAAAACTGCTAAAGGTAAAGAGAAGTCACCAGAAAAAGTACGTGAGAACTTCTTTAATAAACTTATCTTTAATATTGGAGACTTGGTTGAGCAACTTCATACTGGATTAAGAGGACGTATTATTCGTCGTGGTGCAAATCATTTGATCTGTGTTACAGAAAATAATATGATGTTTAAGTCTTGGGTAGATGATCTAGCAGAAGGATATACTGAAGTTAGAATGGATCGTAGGATTAGAGATAAGGAAGGTCATCCTAATAATTTGGTAGGAACTTTAGGTCATTTTAAGAACGTAGAAGCAAAGACTCCTGGTGCTACAGTTAAGACATTTAAGAATTTCCTAAATAAGTATAGAAAAAACTAGGTTTTTGCTATAATGGATCTTTATCAGAATAAGAAAGCTCTTGATGAGTTGAGTAGCATCTATCTTCAACTTGATGAGATCTCTGCTGACACTGCTCTGTCGGCATCAAAGGGTGCTGATAAGAAGCGTGGTCAACTTGCCGCTGCTGGTGATAAGGAAGGTGCTGCTAAGAAAGCAAAGCAAGCATCAGATCTTTACAAGGCAGCTGCTGAGAAGAGAAAGACTGAAACATCTTCAAGTTCTGGTGGAAATTATCCAAAGGGTAAGGGCGCAGATTATAAAGAAGGATTTTCTTATTGGAGAGATGAACTTCGTGAGATTTCTGTAGAACCTGTACCAAAAGATCCTGAGACTGTTGTTAAAGAAAAGAATGTAAAGAATAAAGTTGTAATTGATCCCGAAGTAAAATTAGAACAGGTTCTTGGTGCTGAGAAAGTTGAGGTTGTAGTAGAAGAAGAATGCCCTAAGTGTCATAAAGAGGAATGTAAATGTGCAGAAATAGAAGAGGAAATTCTTTGGGATAGAGTCGCCAGAGATCTTACTAGACTAGGTGAGATGGGTGGTACTAAGTTTAAAGTTACTCCTTTTGATGAAGCCAAAGTAGATACTGGTTCGGCTGCTGAGAAAGCAACTGCTAGAAATAAGAGGAATACTCCTGCAGGTAAGGACTATGACTTTGATAATAAAGTCTTTATAACCAGAAAGCCTGGTGAGTCACTTGATTCTGCACGTACTAGAAAGCGTAGAGATGCACATGCTGCAAAGCGTGGTGTAAAGCAGGAAGGTTATCAGCGTAACCCTGAAGCAGGTGAAAAGAAGGAACGTGAATCTGCTAAAAAGCGTGAAGCAATTCCTGGACAAGCATCTCGTGGAATGCCACCTCGTGGTAATAAGAAACGTGAAGAGTTTGAAAAGTGGTATAGAGAATATGGACCAGGTTAAATGAAGAAAGCGACTGCTAAGTCACTAGCAAAGACAGCAGTGTTGGATGCTAGTGACAAACCTGAAGACCAAGATGAAGCCCGCAAAAGGAGAGTAAAAATGGATTTTGCAAGTTGGAGAAAACAAACTAAGGCTGGCAAGACCACTCATCAAGAGGAAGTTGGTATCTCTTCTGCTGCTGCAATGGAGAAGGCACGTAGGGAAGCTTTGTTGAGGAAGAAAGAGCAGGAAGCAGTAAAGAAAGAGAAGGAAGCATTAAGGAAGGAAGATTATGAGACTAAGAAAAAAGGAGAAGTTTTAAAAGCTCTTGATAAAAAGAAGTTTGAAAAAAAGTATGGTAAGGAGAAAGCACCAGACATAATGTATGCTGTTGCTGCTAAAACTGCTAAGAAAAAGGGTGACACTAGCAAGTCTGATGACAGATATGCTTATGAAGAAGTTCAGGTTGATGAAGTTTATAAGAAACTTCCTGTTGCTAAGATGGCTTCTAAAATTTCCAAGAAGCAATTTAAAGCTGGTCAAAGTGGGGATGTTAAAACCATCTCTAAGAAGAGTACTGAGACTGGAAAGATGATTGGTGTACTTGATACTCATGATCCTGAGAGATCAAAAGCGAAGTCTAAGATAAAGGAAGCAAAGGTTGATCAAGGATTAGATGATGAAGGTAAAGAAGATGCAAGGAACTACCGTAAGTTTGGTACCAAGCATAATCAACATAAGACTGCTGTATTCAGAAGAGAACTTCATCGTTCAAGACGCGGTGACAAAAAGGTAAAAGGTCGTAAAGAACCAGCGAATGCTTATGAGTCAAAGTGGGTAGAAGAATCAGACCAAGCATTTAAGAATGTAGTTTCTTTTCTTCAGAAAAAGCATGGTAAGGATGGTGTTATCACAAAAGATAATCCACCTAAACCACCTACTGAGGAACAGAAGAAAGCAGCTGCCAAACGTAGAGCAGAGATTGCATCACAAGATAAGAGAGATCAAAGAGAGAAGGAAACTCAAGGCAGATATTCTTCTAAATATTCCAATGTTGGGTCTGATTGATGCCTGTTAATCTTAAAAAAGATGATATGGGAGATGTGATAACTGACTTCTATAAGTCTGATGCACCTCAATTTAAAGGAAAATCAAAGAAGAAGAGGCGTGAGATGGCTATTGCTGCTAAATTAAGTGCTGAAGAGAGTTTTGATATAGATCCTAAAAAACATAGAACAGCAAGAAGGGATGCCAAGATTGGTAACCTTGCTAGAAAGACAACAAATCCTGGTGAGAAAGCAGCAGCAGAACGTAAACAAAAAGGTCCTAAATTAGCATTTGAAGTAACAACATATAGTCAGAGAGATAAGGAGTTAAAGAAAACTAAAAAGGCGATGGACCATCGCCATAGGACAATTCATAAAAGTGATCCTGATGGTGATATAAATGAGCAATTAACTTTTGAAGGTTGGAGAAAAAAAGCAAAGAAAGCAGTGGAGAAAGAAGTAGAGAAAAGAGATGCTGGTAAAATAGCCAGACAAAAGTTAAAGGATAAAGAACATCATCAGTACGTTAATTTCCTAAGCGCACCAGAGAACTAAATAAAGTCACTCGCAATAGGTGAATGACTGATTTAAGTTTAGATGCAACACAGGAGACACGTATCACTGTGATGCAATTAAAGATTGAGCGTCTTGAGGAAAAGCAGGATGAATTACGTGAACGACTGAAAGTCGTGGAGAAATGGGTGATTGGAGCTGCTGCAGTTTTAGCTGCTGGAGTTACGGTTGTTGGTTTTCTTACCAATATATCGAAAGCCTATCTTTAATAAATATCTTATAGCACAAAAAATTCTACGGAAGTCAGACACATGGCACTTTGGGGAGCAAAAGACAATATTGGTGCCGCTGAGGGTACTGTTTCACTGAACTATTCCACCAATGTGGTTACAGGTTCAGGTACTACTTTCGGTGATACTGATTCCATTCAGGTAGGGGATCTCATCAGGTTTGGCGATTTAACAGATAACGATAATGCGAAATATTTTGGAGATGCTATAGTTCTTTCTATTGCTTCTAATACAGCATTGACTATTGCATCTACTGAGAGTCTTAGTGGTGCTGCCATTGCTGCAACAACATATACTGCATCTCAACTTCCTAAGTCTACTACTTGGGATGATGATATTGCTAAGTTGGCAGGTGCTGGATCTACCTTGACTAGAGTTTATGGTCTTAGTGAGGCTTCATCTACTGCTTCATTAGGCGGACAGTATGAAGCTGATGCTGGATGGGTTGGTGTTACAACTTACTTAGATAATAGCGGTGCTTTAAGAGTTAAGAAAGAAGTTCTTGTTGCCATGTCTGGTATCACGACTGGTAATGTTCCTACATATCCTGATGGCCTCTGATTATTGATATATGATTTTTAATGAATTAAATGATGACAACTATTTGATCTTTGCTATCAAACATTATGACAATCCTCAGGCGGTGACGTATGAGGATTTCTTGAATGATATGAAGAAGTTCAAGTATGTTAAAAGACTACTTAAACGATATAAGAAGACAGGCGATTTAAAATCTCATCTTCTTATAAATCATTTTATAGTTCTTTACAATGTATTTCAAGATGCTACTACTCCACTTTTATTCTATAAAATAGAAAAAGAACTTTGGAGTCCAATGAAAACATTTATTATGTTTTTAGGTAAACTACCAGAACATCCTAAATCTTTTATACATGATGTACAGGTCGATCTTGATTGTCTTAAGCAGTTAAATACTACCTACAATGCATCAAAATAAACTTGATAAGATCCTTAAGCATTTTAGGGAAGAGGCACCTACAAATTCAACAGGTCCTGCTGTTCCAGGGACTGGAGATGATTCAACTACTGTTGTAGTTAGGAAAAGACCTCCTATAATTGCACGGGGTAAGTTACCAGGTTTACGTAAGCGTTGGAGTAAGAAACATAGAATAACTGAAGGTGAGATTGCAGATAAACTTAGGAAAGTAGTTGCTGATATGAAGGCTGCTGATAGAAAAGCAGGACTTCTTCCAGGTGGTAAAGATGTTATTGATTTGGATGTAGAACGTGAGCGTCGCAGGAAGAAGAAGTGAGAGTTAATGACACTGTTGTAGAGAAATTTCTTGACAGTAATATCCAGATGGGTAAGCTGTTAGCAGTTCATGATGAGAAATTAGATAAGCAGGATAGGATAGACAAAGTATTGTTTGAAAAGATAGATCATCTTCATAAAGATTTACATCAACATGCAGCATCCATAAGAGAGGATACTGATAGAGACTTTAAAGCAGTTGATGGTAGACTTCGTATTATGGAGAAAAAGATGTGGAGTATTTTTGGTGGTCTTGCCATTATTAGTTTTGTAGTATCACCAGTAGGACAAAAAATAATTCGACCAATATTGACACCAATACCAGCATCTGTTATAGTAGAACCAACAGCATAGTCTTGGTTGGATCATATACATGCTAAATATATAAGTCTTCTCTCATCAAGACTAGAGAAGTTCAAAAGAATTAAGCCCAATCTCTACAACTTCAGGTGTCCCATTTGTGGAGATTCAAAAAAGCATAAGAGTAAAGCGAGAGGTTATCTCTACGGTATTAAGACAGATGTGAATTTTAGGTGCCACAATTGTGGTGCTTCCATGACTTTTAATTCCTTTCTGAAGAAGGTTGATGCGACATTGCAATCGCAATACTCTTTGGAGAAATTCAAAGATGGAAAAACAGGAAAAGGAACTACAACAAACGAACCAGAAATCCTCGAAGTCGCAAAAGAATCCAAACCCAGATTTAAGAGACAGGTCAGGATTGACTTACCAGGAGCATATGAAGAGAAGAGATCATCCGAATATCTCAATCGAAGAAAAGTACAAGGAAGCTTTTACTATGCCAAAACCTTTAGACGGTTCATCAATAGAATAAAACCTACATTTGATAACGTTCGTTACGATGAAGAACGCATAGTCATCCCTTTGTATTATAATGGAGACTTGGTTGGGGTTCAGGGCAGAGCTCTAGATCCTAACCCTGTTAAATATATCACAGTAATGTTTGATGATGAAGCACCAAAGATCTACGGACTGGATAACATCCGAGGAGGAGCTCCGGTCTTCGTTGTCGAAGGACCTTTTGACAGCACGTTTCTTCGCAACTCGATTGCTATGTGCGGAGCTGATGCTGATGTCACTAGTTGGGGTGTCCGCGATCCTGTTTATGTTTATGATAACGAGCCAAGAAACACCGAAATCTGTAAACGCATACAAGCTGCTATCTCCTCCCAGCAAGCTGTTGTAATATGGCCCTCATACGTTGAGGAAAAGGACATAAATGACATGTACCTGGCTGGTCATAATGTGCAAAATCTGGTAGAATTGAACACATATCGCGGCCTAAAAGCAAAACTTAAATTCAACACCTGGAAACGAACATGAGTATCAGTGTTAAGAAACGCAATGGAAGAGGTACAGAAGCACTCAATTTAGATAAGATGCATCTTATGGTTGAGGAGGCATGTAAAGGAATTGCAGGGGTATCTGCAAGTCAAGTTGAAATGCAGTCTGGTATTCAATTCTATGACGGTATTACCACTGCTGAAATACAAGAGATTCTTATTAAGTCTGCTAGTGATCTTATTGATTTAGATCATCCTAACTATCAGTTTGTTGCTGCTAGACTCTTACTCTTTTCTCTGAGAAAGAGTTTATATGGTAGAATGAGAGAACTTCCTTCTTTGGAAGACCATATTAATCAATTATGTTATCAAGAAATCCCTCTTTATGATAGAGAAATTTATGAGTATTATTCCATTGAAGATATTCATGAAGTTGAAACATTTATTGATCACGATCGTGACTTTAAGTTTACATATGCCGGATTAAGACAAGTAGTTGATAAATATCTGGTACAAGATAGGAGCACGGGCGAAGTTTATGAGACTCCGCAATTCATGTATATCATGATTGCTCTCACAATGTTTAGAAATTATCCAAAAGAAACGAGGTTAGATTATGTCAGACGATACTACGACGCCATCAGCAGACACAAACTCAACATCCCAACCCCAATCATGGCGGGGGTACGGACCCCTATTCGTCAATTTGCATCTTGTGTTCTGGTTGATATTGATGACACCCTCGATAGTATCTTTAGTTCTGATGTGGCTGTTGGCAAATACGTTGCACAGAGGGCTGGTATCGGTCTTAACGCAGGGAGAATCAGAGGGCTCAACAGTAGAATCCGTGGCGGAGAAGTACAACACACAGGTGTGGTCCCCTTCCTCAAAAAATTTGAGGCAACTGTTCGATGCTGTACTCAGAACGGCATCAGGGGTGGATCAGCGACTGTCCACTTTCCTATCTGGCACCAAGAAATCAGAGACATCCTCGTCCTCAAAAACAACAAAGGAACCGACGACAACCGAGTCAGAAAGTTAGACTATAGTATACAGATAAGTAAACTATTTTATGAGAGGTTTATTAATAATGAGGAAATTACTCTCTTCTCTCCACACGATGTTCCTTTTTTGTATGACAGCTTTGGTACCGAACAGTTTGACAATTTCTATACTGCTGCGGAAAATGATTCAAGAATCCCCCAAACAAAAGTAAGTGCTCAAGAATTAATTCTTGATCTATTAAAGGAGAGAGCAGAGACTGGTCGTATTTACATCATGAATATAGACCATTGTAATACTCATTCATCCTTTAAGGATAGGGTTTATATGAGTAATCTTTGTCAAGAGATTACTTTACCTACTTATCCTATTCAGCATATTGATGATGATCATGGTGAGATTGCTCTTTGTATTCTTTCTGCTATTAATGTTGGTGTAATTAATTCGGATAAAGAACTAGAAGAACTATGTGATCTATCAGTTCGTGGATTGGAAGAATTGATTGATTATCAACAGTATCCAGTAAAGGCAGCAGAAGTTGCTACAAAGGCACGGAGATCCCTTGGAGTAGGGTTTATTGGTCTTGCTCATTATCTTGCTAAGCTTGGATTTAAATACGAGTCACAAGAGGCATGGGATGCTGTTCATGGACTTGCTGAATCCTTCCAATACTATCTCTTGAAAGCATCTAATAAACTTGCTCAAGAGAAAGGACATTGTGAGAATTTTGGTAGGACTAAGTATGCTGACGGTATTCTTCCAATAGATACATACAAGAAGGATGTAGATGAGATTTGTAGTTCGGAGTTACAACATGACTGGGATAGTTTACGGAATGATATCACCACCCACGGTTTACGGCACTCAACACTGTCCGCACAAATGCCTTCGGAGAGCAGTTCCGTTGTGTCAAACGCAACCAATGGAATTGAACCACCTAGAGACTACTTGTCCATTAAGAAATCAAAGAAAGGACCTCTTAAGCAGGTTGTTCCCTCCTATGCTAGTTTAAAGAATGCCTATACGCTCCTTTGGGATATGCCTGGGAATACTGGTTATATTAATATTGTTGCTGTTATGCAGAAGTTCTTTGATCAAGCGATTTCTGGAAATTGGTCCTATAATCCGCAGCATTTCCCAGACTCTGAAGTTCCTGTTAGCGTAATGGCAAATGATCTACTCACTACTTATAAGTATGGGTGGAAGACTTCTTATTATCAGAACACTCATGATCAAAAGAGTGATGAAATGGAACCAGCACACCCGATGGGATGGCATGATGATGTTGAAGAAGACAAAGTTAAAACACTTATGTCTGAACTAGAAAATGTTGATGAATCGGAGTGTGAAGCCTGTGCAATCTGAAATACAAGGAATGACTGTATTTAATACGGAAGAAGTGAATACTAAAAAGCAACCAATGTTTTTTGGTAAACCATTAGGTGTTCAACGTTATGATTCATATAAGTATCCTGTTTTCGATAGATTAACCACTCAGCAATTGGGGTATTTTTGGAGACCAGAAGAAGTATCTTTACAAAAAGATCGTGGTGATTATCAAACTTTAAATTCGACTCAGAAACATATCTATACTTCTAACTTGAAGTATCAGACGATGCTTGATAGTGTTCAGGGTCGTGCACCTGGTATGGCATTTGCTCCTTTTTGTTCCCTTCCTGAGTTAGAAGCATGTATGAAAGTGTGGGAATTCATGGAGATGATTCATAGTAGATCCTATACTTACATTATGAAGAATGTATATTCAGATCCTACTCAGGTATTTGATACTATTCTTAGAGATGAAAAGATAATACAACGTGCTGCAAGTGTTACTGAGGCATATGATGATTTTATTAATGATGCACATGCATGGGGACAAGGATGTATGTGGCAACCCCAAGCGAAAGATTCTCCATCATCTCAATGGTGTTTGAAGGATTTAAAACGTAAACTTTACAGGGCAGTAGCAAATGTTAACATACTGGAAGGAATACGCTTTTATGTCTCTTTTGCTTGTAGTTTTGCTTTCGGTGAACTCAAGCTTATGGAAGGCAGTGCAAAAATCATCTCCCTCATTGCAAGAGATGAAAACCAACACTTGGTACTTACTCAAACAATCTTAAACAATTGGAGAAAGGGTGATGATCCTGAGATGTTAGATATTATGAAAGAAGAAGAGGAATGGACTTATAAACAGTTTGATAAGTGTGTGAATGAAGAGAAAGCATGGGCCGATTATTTGTTTAAAGATGGAAGTATGATAGGATTGAATGATAAATTACTTCATCAATATGTTGAATGGATTGCTAATCGTAGATTAAAATCTATTAATTTAAAACCTGTATATGATATGCCTGCTGCTCATAATCCTTTACCTTGGACTCAACATTGGATTTCTTCTAAAGGATTACAAGTTGCACCACAAGAAACTGAGGTAGAATCTTATGTGGTGGGTGGTATTAAACAGGATGTTACAAAAGACACTTTCGCTGGATTTTCATTATGAACCCTAATGACATTGTATTAAATTTAGAAATAACACAACCTTATAGTTTCGTTAATAATACTCAGGCTGATGTTAGAAGTTTGATTCATACTATTAATCTGTTAGGTGAGGATATAGTTGGATTAGAATTGGGGGTGGAGACGGGAAATAGTTTTATGACCTTACTTCATAACTGTGAAAATATAAAAACATTACATGGTGTCGATAATTATAAACCATATGCTGATTGTTTAGCAGAACCTTATACTGGCGATCCAGGATACGTTGTTGATAAAAAGCAACAAGAATTAAACAGAGCTATTATTCATAATAGAATAGAATATTCTGGTATGAAAGAAAAGATCGTTTTTCATGAAGTTGATAGTAGTGACGCATTAAAGGAATTTGAACCAGAGTCTTTAGATTTTATTTTTCTAGATACTTATATGAATTATGAGCAGGCAAAGGATGATATTGAATCATGGTACCCTATTGTAAAAACTGGTGGATTATTTTCAGGTCATGACTGGGATTGCAGTGCTATACAGAGGGCATTAGAAGAATTTAGAACTGAAAAATCAATTGATGTTATGGTAAGTTCTTATGATAATTGTTGGTCTTGGATTAAATAATATAGAGTTGTATTTTTAAAGTTATGATAAAATGGATATTGAGTCTTTTACAAAAAATCTGGAACTGGGGGATGCATGACGGACCAAGATTGGCGCGAAGAGTATCAAGGGATGAAACATCTGTCGAAATATCAGTTAGACCTATTGCAGAATGGCCCAAAGAGTCTGGCTCAAAGTTGGATGATGGGAGCAATGCACAACGATTGGAAGAAAAAGAAAGGGATCAAAGATCCAGAACCTCCAAATCTTCAGTCATCCTTCCAGGAGTGGGAACAGAGTACGAGGAAGTGGCGTTAGATTATAGTATGAAAGAACATTTTTTCTCCCCTAATAATCCTAATAATAGATGATAAAATATATTTTTGATGTTGACGGAACTCTGACTCCTAGTAGACAGAAAATTGATCCAGAGTTCTCTACTTTTATGCTTAATTTTGCTTGTGAACATGATGTTTATCTCGTTACTGGTAGTGATAGAGATAAAACTTTAGAACAAGTAGGAGAAGAATTGTATAATAAATCTAAGAGAGTTTATAATTGCTCTGGTTCTGACGTGTATGAGGGTGATAAGAATGTTTACAGAGATGATTGGGAATTACCCGAACAGGTAGAGAGATTCTTGCAAGATGAATTAGATTTTAGTCAGTTTCCTATTCGTAATGGTAATCATATTGAGAGGAGACCAGGTGGAGTTAACTTTAGTATCTTAGGTAGAGATCCTGATCCATTTAAAGGTAGAGAAGAATATGTCAAATGGGATAAGATTAATCAGGAAAGACGGTTTATAGCAATTAGATTATTGGATCAATTTCCAGATATAACTGTTGCACTAGGTGGGCAAACTGGTGTTGATATTGGACCAACTGGTGCTGATAAGAGTCAGATTTTAAGAGATTTTACACAGGATGAGACGATACATTTCTTTGGAGATAGAATGGAGAAAGGTGGGAATGATTATACATTGGGTATCATAATAGAAAATCTTAGTATGGGGGTTGCACATCATGTAAAAGACTATAATGATACCTGGCATATACTAAATACTAGAAAAGTCAAGGTTAATGACTAATAAAATTATCACATATAGATTGAATTATGATGGAACTATCCCAGCATACATACAAGAAGGTGGTTATTTTCCTAATACTGTTGCTGGAGTTGCAACTGATCTGATCACTAACCAGACAGTAAGTACTAGTCATTTAGAATATATTGGTGTTACTAGGGATGATTCGTTACCCGCTCATCCGAATCAAATGATAGATGACGTTGGTATTATTAATTTTGCTAGTGAAGCATCTATAAAGACTTATTTGGATACGTATACTACTGGTTGGGTTGATACTAATCCATCAACAGGATCTACATCGAATTTTGATCAAGTTGGAGTTGCTTCTTTTATTTGGAGTAAGAAAATAGCATAATTGTATTTTAATGAAGTTGAACTTGCTGAACTAAATAGGAGACATGGAATGAAAATTATGGGATGGACACCACCACAGAGACCAGCGTGGGTGAAGGAGATTATGAGAACCCCTGGACATACGAAGGTTCAACTTTCACTTCTGCTGATATTGACGACTTCTTCGGTTTTGTCTACCGGATTACAAATCTCCAGAACGGGAGGAAGTACATTGGGAGGAAGTACTTCACGCAGTGTCGAAAGCTTAGAGGTAGCAGACGCAAACGGACGAGTGAAAGTGACTGGAAGACATACTACGGAAGTTCTAAGGAACTTACAGAGGACAGGAAACTTCTGGGGTCTCACTGTTTCAAAAGAGAAATCATCTCCCTCCACAGAACAAAAGGAAAAGTAAACTACGAAGAGACTAGACAACTTTTTCTTCATAATGTTTTAACAGAGTCATTTGACGATGGGACTCCTTTGTATTATAATAGCAACATCCTTGGACGGTATATGAAGAAGGATTACTTCTAAATAAATTATGAAAATCTTTTTAGACACTGCTGATTGTCAGGAAATCCAAAAGCATTATGGCACTGGATTGATTGATGGTGTAACAACTAACCCTTCTCTTATTTTGAAGAGTCATCGTAAACCTGATGATGTTTACGCTGAACTTAAAGCGATGGGGTTGCATGATATTAGCATGGAAGTAGTTGATAATACTGTTATTGGGATGCTCAATGAAGCTCATCGTTTAGTAGAACTATTTGGTGAGTGTGTAACCATCAAGGTTCCTTGTACCCCAGATGGATTAAGAGTATGTCATGAACTTGCTAAGGAGGGTATAAGAGTCAATGTAACTCTTATCTTCTCACAAGCACAAGCAATCCTTGCTGCTAAAGCGGGTGCCACATATGTTTCACCATTTGTGGGTAGGGTTGATGATAATTCTTTTGGTGGTCTATGTTTAGTTAAGGATATCGCTAAGGTATTCCGTGAGCATATGGTAAGAACTCAGGTTCTAGCAGCATCTCTTAGAGGTGTGCGGGATGTGGGTAGAGCATTTGAATATGGTGCTGATATTGTTACTATGCCAACTACAGTTTTTGAGAAGATGTATAAACATATTCTAACTGATAAGGGGTTAGAACTGTTTGATCATGATTACCAATCAACTATTAAATACTTAGATGAGAATCAACCTCTGGTATAGTAAAGATGTAAATAGGTGGCATTGGGTATTGATGCATGGAGGATCACCCAATGATAAAGATTATGGATTAAGACATGAGGGAGGAGAGAGTGTAGAACTCCAAACCTCATTAGAAGATATTGCTAAAACGGTAGAGCATGTAGAAAAATGTTATCAGTCAGATGTCGTGTCTGTGGCAAAGAGCTAGAAGGACATGCGGTAAAAACTAGGAGTTGTGGTTGTCCTAATATGACCACAGTTAGAGGAGAGAATGTGACTGCAAAAGATTTAAGTCAAGTTGTTATGTTACAGTCTGGGAAGAGGAAAGACTCTGATGGTCTTACTCCTCAGGATATGCAATGGCAGGAAGAGAGACGTAAGCGTAAAGTTAGGAGACTTGATTTTGAAGTGCGTTAAATTTTGTAAAAGTGTATAAATAAAACTACCTAATTATGTTAGGATTAGCATACAAATTTCTTAAAATCCATGATTAATCTCGATCAACGTTACGAATCGTATATTTCTGGTACAAAGACGTTACGAATTAATTGTGAAGATGAGAAAGTTAAGTCATATGGATATACAGATGATGGAACTGATGTAACGGGATTTTATGTCAGAACAGAACATTATAAGTTGTATTATGATAATGATGCAAAATTTCTGAAACTGGAAACCATTATAACAAGTCCATTTCCTAATATTAAAGAGGTGGAAGTTGAAGGAGAAAAGGAATATGTTACGATTGATTGGGCGCTGATAGAAGATGAGAAGCTTGAGCAGCTTAAGAAGCTTAAGCAGTGATTTATATTTTAGATAATGTAACTTCTCTTGAACAAAATAAGAAGTTTGAGGAGTATTTTGATAATATAAAGTTTGAACTTTTAGAAACAACAATACAAGATTATCGTCCATCTCTTTATCATAAGAGTAAGTATGAGAAAGATATTGCTTGTCAAACTTCTCTTTTAGGGGATGAGTTTGAAGAGATAGTAAAATTATTTGCTCCTGTTGTGAGAGCAATGTTTCCTGTTTTAGGTACTGATAAAGTTCTTGTTAGAAATTCTAGGTTTAATTTAATAGATAATAAGAATTCAAAGAATCACACTCCATTTCATAGGGATCTTGATTGTGATCATTGGGTTGCTGTTTATTATCTTAATGATGCAGATGGAGATACTATTATCTTTGATGAAGGAGAGGCTAAGTATGTTTTTCCTAAACGAGATCGTATGTTATTTTGGCCAGGGCAGTTTCATGCTATAGATTTATCTAAGGATATTGTGAATAGGAAGATTTATAATTTTTCTTTTACAATAAAAAACCCCGCATAGAAGCGGGGTCGTATATATTTTGTTTTTCTGACTGGACTAGACTTAGGTAAGGACTTCCTTACATACTACGTTACAATTTGAAGTTGATTCATCGTCTTCACATTCAATCAAGCAAGCGAAATAGTCGTCGATTTTAGAATCTTGATCGTTCAACGACGTAGTATCTTCTGAGTGACTCTTCCATCCTGCTAGTTGATTTTGCGACATGAGACTATGCATAAAATAATGCCCTCCGGTTTAATGGACCACCATAACAAAGGAGTTTAGATTCATCTTGCCTCTCCTTTTACTTGCCCTATACTATATAGCATATTATGTGTTGATTTGACAACTTTCTGCAACATTTCTCAAACGGGTAAATATACTAGTAGACAATTACCTACTAAGATGAAAAAGTATTTCGACAAGGTTGTAGAGTGGGACCGTAACCTTGCTAAAAAGTTTCAAGACAAGTTTAATTTAACTGACTATCAAATGCTCTGCGTATCTTTTGCTAAAGGATTTGTAATCGGTGCAATACTCCTCTGATATAGTTTGGTCAATTAATATAATGTGTGCTATACTTCTAGTAGGTGTAGCACTTTTTCTCTATTATATTTTTAAGTACGATGATTGGTATCCTAATTCCATTGTTACTCCTGACCCAGAACCCAGTAAGAGCGTGGGAACGGCAACAACCTTACCCAGGGATGTTAACTGATAATTCCGCTAATGCTAATGAGTGGATACAGAGGATGAGGCAATGGGAGTCAGAGCAGAAGAGACTCGATCCAGAGTTTGACATAAATAGTGCACTTGCAGAATATTTCAACAATGGCGGCAATGACCCCACCGAGCAGGAAGAGCTGCTACAATTTTCGAGTGACGAAGATCGACAAGGTATTGGATGGAGATACCATCGACGTGACAATAGATTTGGGATTCGATTTATTCAAGAAGGAGAGGGTGAGAGTAGCTGGGGTGGATACACCGGAGAAGAGAACTAGGGATCTTGAAGAAAAGGAATTAGGAATAGATGCTACTAATTGGTTGAAGAAGAAATTAGAAGATACCATAGCAGGAGATGGAGATGAACTCACTATTAGAACAGAACTTGTGGGTGGCGTTGGGAAGTATGGCAGGCTTCTTGGTTGGCTCTATATTAACGAGGATACTGTTTCATTAAATGAACAGATGATTGACGAAGGGTATGCTTGGCCATATGATGGTGGCACTAAGCAGAAAGATTTTGAACAACTACGTGAGATACGTAGAGGTAAAGGTACATTAATTGCAGGTTAATTATGAATGCAGACAAAATTCCATTTGCAGTAATCTCATTCTTAGCAGTCCAGTTAGGTGGTGCAGTATGGTTTGCATCACAACTTGAGTCTAGAGTAACCAGTCTTGAGACTGAAGATTACACAGAACAACTAACGATGATAAAAGAGAATCGTAGATACATCCAAGAAGCAATCATGCCTAGCTATGAAATTGGTGACAACTGGGACAATCCACACCATAATAATTGGTTAAAATCCGGTGGTTGGAAAGATTAAATGAGACAAGAAGTAATCCATGATGATAATCATGGTATATACCATCCTTTCATGTTACATGAGCATGAGATAAGACTTATTGTCAAGGCATTAGAGTTGTTGAGTATGGAAGATAGAAGGAAGATAGAATCTTTGCATGGAGTTGGAAAAATAGATGCTGTTCGTGGGAAATTATCATTCCCATTGTTACGAGGATAAAATGCTAACAAAAGAAGAATGGGATATTATTGCTAAGTGTGTAGCAAATCATCCTCCTTATATTGATCATGAGAAGGCGATGGATTTACTTCAAAAGTTATCTCAGTTAACTGATTGTGAAAAGGATCAAGTATGTTATGATTCTTCTTGACAATTTCGCTTATCTATCCTAAACTAATTACGTTCACTTCAGAGAAATGACTCGTTCACTTGTAGAAAAGTTCCGTAGACACTTATCAGTATTAGAACAAACAGTTAATAGGGAGTGTGATTTGGATCATTCAAATCCTAAACTTTATAGAAAAGTCTATCGTTATTTTAAAGATCAGGGAGTAGAATTTTATGGTAATCCAGATGATGATTATGAGGTAATAGTTGAGGAATTAGAAGCGGAGCTTAACAAATCATGAGATGGGATGTAAAATTGTATGTTGCTGGTAAAGTTTTTACTGAATCAGTACAAGCAGCGAATCGTGAAGATGCGTTACAAACTGCTAAAGCACGTAATCCTACTGCTAAAGTAATGGGAGTTAATCCTGTAGTCGGACAATGAAAGTAATTATGGAACGGTTTCCTTATCGTTATGTGGAGACAGGAACTCTAGAGAATGGTTTTCCTGACTATAGAATTCAGAAAGCCGATCCATGGACTAAAAGATATAAAGATATGTATCTTTGTGATAATGGAATGCAACTAACTACAGCGATCGAGGACTTTGAATATACAAAGTGGCTTGATCCTGAGACAGTTCCATGTTATACTAAGAATAAATAGCTCAAGCACTTAATTTTAATACAATGGCATACAAGAGTTCAGGAACAGCAGCAAAATCGACGACTGGAGCATCCATGTCGAAATATGATGTTGAAATAGATTCAAGGGTTGCTAAATTAGAAGCAGCAGTTAAGAAACTTCAGGCAGATTTAGCAACACATACTGCAGCTCCTGCAGCTTCTGCTGGTGGAGTTGATGTTGCAGAACTTGAAACACAAGTTAACAAAATGCGTGGCGCATTAGGTATGTGATGACTTGCACAGCATTAGTATTGGGAGCAGGTGGATTCATCGGCTCTCATATGGTTCGGCGTCTTAAAAAAGAAGGATATTGGGTACGTGGGGTAGATCTCAAGCGTCCAGAATTTTCATCTACTGAAGCAGACGAATTTATACAAGGTGATTTAACTGATCCTTTATTTGTTGAAAGGATACTTAAGTATACTGGATCCACAGGGAACTTTTATAAGCAAGATGTTCCTCGTAAGTATTGGAATCCGTTCCATGAGATCTATCAGTTTGCCGCTGACATGGGTGGTGCTGGTTTTATCTTTACTGGTGAGAATGATGCAGAGATTATGCATAACTCTGCTACTATTAACTTAAATGTTCTTAATGAACAGAAGAAGTTAAATGATCTCTTAGATCGTAATTATACTAAGATTTTCTATAGTAGTTCAGCGTGTATGTATCCTGCGTTTCATCAGGAAACTACAGAAGATCCTAAATTACCTGAGGACATAGCGTATCCAGCAGCACCAGATAGTGAATATGGATGGGAAAAACTATTCAGTGAGAGGTTATATCTCACTTACAATCGTAATCATAATATCCCTGTTAGGATTGCTCGTTACCACAACATCTTCGGACCGGAAGGAACGTGGAAGGGAGGAAGAGAGAAGGCTCCTGCAGCAATCTGTCGCAAGGTTGCAGAAGCGGAGAGCGGTGGACCTATCGATGTGTGGGGAGATGGCTTACAGACTCGTTCCTTCTTGTTCATTGACGAATGCATTGAAGCAACTAGACGATTGATGAAAGGTGACTTCATGGGACCAGTTAACATTGGTTCTGAGGAGATGGTAACCATTGATGAACTAGTCAACATCACTGCTAGGGTTGCTGGTAAGACTATTGAGAAGGTTCATATCACAGATTCCAATGCTGTTGGTGTTCGTGGTAGAAACTCATGCAACGATCTTATTAGAGAGAAACTTGGATGGGATTATGAACAGACTCTAGAAGAGGGTATTCGTAAAACATATGAATGGATATGTGATCAGAACCCTAAGGCTATTCATGACGTAGAAAACTTCCCAGTTGATTTTCGATTTAATACTGAAGAATGTAGAGTATGAAAAAGATCTATTCGCGAGTTGATGAAGGTAAACTTCTCCACATTATTAATCGTTATGATGAGATTGAAAGTAGAACTGATGTAGCTCCTACAGATGAGTTTTTACAACTTGCTACTTTAAAGATGGAGAAGGGTAAAACCTTTCGTCCTCATAAACATATATGGAAAGATAATCCCTCTGGGCATTTTGGAAAGGTAATCGCACAGGAATCCTGGGTGGTTATTAAAGGTTCTGTTAAGGTACATCTCTATGACTTAGATGATGAACTTATAGAAGAAATAGTTATTAACCAAGGTGATTGTTCTATGACCTTTGAAGGGGGTCATACATATACTATTCTTGAGGAGGATACTGTTGTGTATGAATACAAGACAGGTCCATATCAGGGACAGAAGTTAGACAAAGTATTTTTAGAGGATTAATCCAATGGAAAAAGTTTTAAAAGCAGGTTTAGAAGCAGCAGCAGGATCAGCAGGTCCAGCAGCACAGGTTGTTGAAGTGCAGCAGGCTGTTCAAGAAGTAATAGAACCACCTAATAATAATTTACGTGATGCAGGTATTGTTGTTGGTGTTGTTGTTTTAGCAGCAGTTTGTGCTAAATTATATCAAGTTACCTCTAAAAAATAGTGACATGGCAATTAAATTACCCAATTGGCTTAGAGAAGAGATTAAGAAGATTGTTAGAGAATCAATGGATGAGTGGGCTGATGGAGTCTCTTATTTAACTCCTAATCAGGGAGAAGGTCGTTATTACTGCTCTAAGGCAGATTGTGAAGGGGTAAGATTTAGTGACGCTAAAGATTAATCTAGGATGCGGCTGGAGAAATTTCGGTCCTGATTGGATACATATCGATGGTGGAGACTATGATCACTTAGATCATAAGAACATCATCGATTTTCCATATGAAAATGTGGACTTGATTTATGTGTCACATGTGCTAGAATACTTTGATCGGGAAGAGGTAATCCCAATCCTAAAAACATGGAAGAGTAAACTCAAACTGGGGGGTATTCTTCGTTTAGCCGTTCCCGATTTCAATAACCTGTATGAAATTTATACTCGTACAGGTTCTATTGAAAAAATTCTAGGTCCTTTGTATGGAAAAATGTCTATGGGTGATGGAACCATTTATCATAAAACTGTGTATGATCATAATTCTTTAGCATTACTTTTGCATTCTGTTGGATTCAATCGTATTATTACTTGGGATTGGCGTGATGTAGAACATGGTAAATATGATGATCATTCTCAAGCATATTATCCTCATATGGATAAGGAGAATGGTATTCCCGTGAGTCTGAATTTGGAGGCATACAATTGTGGGATTTGAATTAGTTACTAAACTTGAAGATAAGGTAGCATCATTTTTTGGGGCACCTTATGCGATAGCAACTGACTCTTGCACCCATGCAGTAGAGTTATGTTTAAGGTATGAGCAACCTTATGAGGTTACTTTTCCTAATCATACATATCCTTCTATACCATTCTTAGGTTCTAAGTTGGGATTGAGATGGAGTTGGAAGGAGGAAGAGTGGGTAGACTATTATCAGATTGGTAATACAAATATCTATGATGCTGCTGTTCTATGGAAGATGGGTGGTTATATACCCACTACTCATATGTGTTTGAGTTTCCAGTATCAGAAGCACCTTAAGATCGGTAGGGGTGGAATGATTCTTACAGATAATAAAGAAGCATATGAAATGTTGTCTGAAATGGTGTATGATGGTAGGAATAGTAGAGACATTCCTTGGCGGGAACAGAACATCAGGACAGTGGGGTATCATTATTATATGACACCTGAAGCAGCAGAGACTGGCCTCAAACAATTTGAGGATGCAGTTCTTAGAGAACCTAAAATTTGGACTGATCGTGACTATCCAGATCTTAGGACTATGGATGTATTTAAGTGACACTAAAAGATTATGAAGGACCTAAAAAGGATTGGACCAATGAACAATGGTTACAACATGCTTGGATACAGAGACATAATCCCTGGATATCTGAAGAAGATAGGGAGTATTGGAGGGATAAAATAAATGATCTTACCAGGAACAACAGTGACAGTTAAAGATCCTACTTCCATCTACAGAGGATACGTAGGATTTGTTCAAAGGATTAGTGGTGATAAAGCTGCTGTCCTTTTTGATAATCTATCTCCTTGGGAGAAGATGGTTACGATTCCCATTAAGCATTTGCATGAAGGGGGAACTTTACCAAAATCTAAATTCTTGAGTTAAATGAAAAGAGCTCTTATTACTGGAATCAGTGGACAAGATGGAAGTTATCTCGCTGAGTATCTTATAAGTCTTGGATATGAAGTTCATGGTATTCTTCGTCGTCACTCTGTAGCAGAGAACCAAGATGCAAGACTAAAAGGTTTAGGTGATTGGGTTACCACGCATTATGGTGATTTGACTGATGAACTATCCTTGGTTCGTGTTCTTACAGAGAATCAGTTTGATGAGATTTATAATCTTGCTGCCATGAGTCATGTACGTATCAGTACTGACATGCCATCCTTTACTATCAAGACAAATAGTCTTGGTGTATTGAATATGTTAGAATTATGTAGGGTTTTGCAACCAAATGCTAAGTTTTATCAGGCAAGTTCATCTGAGATGTTTGGTAACTCTATAGATGATGATGGTTGTCAGAGGATAACTACTCCTATGCACCCTGTCTCTCCATATGGTTGTTCAAAAGTATTGGCTTATAACCTTGTTCGTCATTATCGCGCTGGTTACGGTAAGCACTATGTCAACGGAATATTATTCAACCACGAGTCCCCTAGAAGAGGATCAAACTTCGTCACCAATAAGGTAGTCAAGACTGCTGTTCAAATTAAGAAAGGACAACGTGATAAACTAGAGTTAGGTAACCTTGATTCTAGTAGAGATTGGGGACATTCTAAGGATTATGTTCGTGGAATGCATGCTATAATAAACAATGATGAACCAAAGGATTATGTTATTGCTACAGGTGATACGAGAACTGTTCGTGATTTCTGTAAATATACCTTTGATGCACTTGGTATGAACTATGAGGATTATGTTACACAGAACCCTAAGTTTATGCGTCCTGAGGAACTCAAGTTCCTTAAGGGAGACTCCACTCCTATCCGTGAGGAACTAGGGTGGGAACCAGAGTATACTTTTGAGAGTATGCTTGATGAAATGATCGAATTTTGGATGAACAATGTTTAAGAACTCTTCTTATCACGGCCCAACTGAACTACACCTCAATACCGAATTTGAGAAAAAGGTTAGCGTTTCTTTTGATACCATTGAAATGGATGAAGAAGCAGATATTAAAGTCCTTGTTGTAGTAGAACCTCCTTGTGTTCATCCTTTTGATGATAAGGTAAGACAGTGCTTTAAGTTTTTTGATCTAATTCTTACGTATCGTGAGTGGTTAGTGGAGGAACTTGAGAATGCTAAACTCTTTAATTGGTCTAATTGTTGGATCAATGATGCTAATATTGATAAGCGTAATCAGTTAAGTTTTCTAACTACTAACAAGAATTGGTGTGAGGGACATAAGTTACGTCAGCAGATATGGTATGCACTAGAGGAATATGATGAGATAAATGATTTTGAAGTATGGAAGAAGAGAACACCACCATCTATACCTAATAAGAATGTTGCACTAGAGAATGCTAAGTTCACAATATCACTGGAGAATAGCGAAATTAATAATTACTTTTCAGAGAAGTTATTAGATTGTTTTGAGACTAAGACTATCCCTCTCTATTGGGGTTGTCCTAATGTGGGTGATTACTTTAATATGGATGGTATTCTTAAATTTCATACCATACAAGAGATGGAAGATTTAATAAATTCATTGACACCGGAACTGTATGATGCTAAACTAGAAGCAGTGGAAGATAATTATCTTCGTGGCAAGAAGTATCACCATGCCACAGATAGAGTTGCTGAAGAAATTCGTAACTTTATCTCTAAATAAAACCAATTATTATTCATTATGCAACAAGTAGGCAAGCATTGCTGGTGTAGTCCTAAGTCGGGAATCATCCTCGCAGAAAGTATTTGGCAGAACGTTAATGTTCCAGATAGCGATTATAAGTTTCTCCAGATGAGAGATCCTTTTAATCGTGTTGTTAGTATGTGGCTTAATAAGATTGTTGATATAGATGTAAGGCATCTAGCAGATGTTAAGAGAGAGGGATGGGTTCCTTGGATTGATGTGCCAGATCCTTATGATGATTATGAATCACGTGCTAAGGTTTATAAGAATTATCTTATGCATACTGGTCCTGGATGTTATCGCCTTCCATTGAATAAGTATAAGAATTTGTTGGATTTTACATTTAGGGATTTTGTTTTTGGTGTATTGAATAATATTAATCTTTATGAGTGGTTTGATCCTCATTTTTCTTATCAAACTAAATTTTTCTTTACTAATACTGCAGAAATGAGGTTTGATGATATTGTATTACTTGAAGATTTGCCAGAGGCTTATGCGAAACCTGCTAGAGAATTAGGTATAGAACTTAACTTAGATCCAGAGCACCTTAAGAAAGCAGGTAGGGTAGGAGAGAAGGAAGATATTGATGGACCATTCCATTCATGGACAGTTAGACAGTGGTGGGATTTGGGTAAGTCACCCCTTGCAAAATATTACGATTCGTTCTATACTGATGAAATCAGGGAGAAGGTTCGGGAACTTTATCAACCTGATTTTGATCTGTTGATTCAATCTCAAGATTAATGAATTACGAACAACTTGAATTTGATATTGTAAGGTGGCTTAGAGATTACTATTACATGCATGCTATTAAGGCATTCGTAGTAGGAGTTTCTGGTGGTATTGATTCTGCTGTCACTTCAACTCTTTGTGCAAAGACAGAACTTCCTACTTATGTTTTGACTATGCCTCTTCATTCAAGTGAAGAGAACACTGAACTATCAGATGCACATGCACAACACTTAGTTGAGGATTATTCCAATGTGATATTGGTAAATGTTGACTTATCTGAAACCTATGATAAGTTAATACACCATGTTGATGATACATTTACTGGTAATGATCTTGCTAATGCAAATACGAAGGCACGTCTTCGTATGGTATCTCTTTACCAGGTTGCAGGATCTGTTGGGGGTATCGTTGTAGGAACTGGTAATAAGGTAGAGGATTATGGTGTGGGATTCTTCACTAAGTATGGTGATGGTGGGGTTGATATCTCACCTATTGCTGACCTCTATAAGACTCAAGTTTGGGAGTTAGGAAAATATATGGGTGTTGATGAAAGAATTATCAATGCTGTTCCTACTGATGGATTATGGGAGGACAATAGAAAGGATGAAGATCAACTTGGGGTTCCTTATGCGGATCTTGAGTGGGTTATGAAGTCTCATGCATATGAGGTACCAGATGATCCTCAATATACTGAACGACAAAAGAAAGCCGTTCAGCAATATGTAAAATTTAATACTCAAAATCAACACAAAATGCAACCTATTCCAACATTTAAGTTATGACTAACAAAGATCCGTACCCCGCACTTGGTAGTAACTATAGACCACCAATCGAAACCTACACAACAAACAGAGGACTTACTCTTACTGCTGAGCAAGTAGTAGCATTAAGGGATATCTTATCTCATATTCCAGATCCTAGTAAGGAAGTAGTTGAACTTTATGATAAGGTAAAATTACTATGAAGATTGGCGTAATCGGAGCTGGAAGACTTGGTATTTGCTTTGCTCTTCTTTTAGAAGAGGCAGGGTATGATGTTGTTGTGTCTGATGTTAGAACTGGTTACATAAAAAGTCTTCAGGAGAATAAGATTATTACTAATGAACCGTTGGTTGCTGATCTTCTTAAGGATGCTAAGAATCTGAAGGCAACTACTTCTAATCAAGAAGTGATAGAAGAGTGTGATATCATTTACACTTTCGTTTCTACTCCTTCAACTGCGAAGGGTGATTATGATGTTAGTGCAGTATGGGAGGTTGTAAGGGATATTAAACATGTTGCTGCGACTTCTGGTAAGGTGAAGGATAAAGCATTTGTTGTAGGGTGTACTACCAATCCAGGAGATTGTATTAAGTTCCAAGATGAACTTATTGATGTAGATGTATTTTATAACCCAGAGTTCATTGCTCAGGGATCTATTATAAATGATTTACGTCATGCAGATATGGTATTGATAGGTGGACATGGGTATCATGCTGATCATATTACTAGGATCTATGATGATATTCAAGTCAATACACCTAAGATAAATGTAATGAGCACCGGTGCTGCTGAACTAGTCAAGTTGGCAGTCAATTGTTATCTTACTACTAAGATTAGTTTTGCTAACATGGTTGGTGAGGTGATGGCACTTAATGGTATGGGGGATGAGATCAAGAATGTTCTCAGTGCTATTGGTGCAGACAGTAGAGTTGGTTCGAAGTATTTGGGTTATGGATATGGGTTTGGTGGTCCGTGCTTACCAAGAGACAATCGTGCTTGGGCTTATGCTGCAAAAAAGGTTGGGTTGGAACATAACCTTGGATTCACAACGGACGAGTTCAATAAAGAACACGCAAAGTTCCTAGCAGATTATTTTCATAAGAAGAATAAGAAAAAATTTCCATTTCTATTTGCGGATGGGATTACTTATAAGAAAGGAACAGATATTATAGAAGAAAGTCAGCAGATGTTATTATGTAAAGACTTAATGAAGAAAGGTCATAAGGTTGTGATATTTGATTTGCCAGAAGTAGCAGAAATGGTGTATACTGATTGGATGTATACATGGCCAGGGAAGTTCCAGTTCATTTATGATGAGGATAAGATTCCCAAAGAAGTCTTTAAGGTTGAGTTCTAATGCTTTATATTTACACCCCTGCTGATGGTAAGAATACCGAAGGTATTGGTGCTATGGCACAGTATCAAATACATGCGTTTACTTTATCGCATGCTATTAAAGGTGCCAAATTTCTTGGAAGAGATTTCACTAACCTTCAACATTATCAGGGGTATGGCACTCAAGAAGAATTCTGTCAGGAATGTACTGATTTCTTTAACTTCCCTAATCGTGTAGAGATACCTGATGCAGAAGTAGTTAAGTTTGATAATTTTACACCAGAATTTGAAGCCTTTGTTGAGACACATCAACATAGTGGAGAGGATAAAATTATTGAAATTAATAATTTTGCTTTGATGCCTTTTGCTGACACTAATATTAACTGGTGGGGTAAGGAACACATTGTAGAGACTTTAATACCTTATATGCATTTTGATTCATCAAAGGGATATTATGATGATGAGAAATTAAATGTTTCAATGCATATTAGAAACTTTATGCCGGATAGAGATAATGATCCATCACCTACTAGAGAATATTTTGAACCAGGAAATGATAAGGAAAAATATTTTATTAATCTAATGAATAAGATTGAGGAGACATTTGATTTTGAAAAGGAATTTCATATCTATTCTCAGGGACAGGAGGAATGGTTTGATAATTTCTTAATACAAGGATGGGATGTTCATCTTCATATTAATGAACACCCATTGACTTCTTTGTATCATATGATAAAATCAGATATAAGAGTTATGTCTAATAGTTCTATGAGTTATCTGTCTTCCTTGTATGGGCAAGGACTTTCTATTGCTAGGGATAACTTTCCTCATGCTACTCTTAATACAGTTTATTCTGATCTTGAGGGTAATTTTGATACTTCTCTCGTTAGTGTACAAGCAAAATGATTGGATATAATAGGTTAGGTGATAACGGAAGGTTTGGTAACCAACTGTTTCAGTATGCATCTCTAAGAGGGATAGCAGCAAAGCATAAGTATGAGTGGTGTGTTCCACCACCAGACACATATAAGCAAGCAAATTATGGATTGTTTGATTGCTTTGTAATGTCAGGTGCTGAGGGTCATGTAGGAAATGTTCCTCAAAACTTTGAGACAGTTGATGAGACTACCTTTGCTTTTGATGAAGATCAGTTTAATTCTTTCCCAGACAACGTTAACGTTGATGGATATAGACAGACTGAAAAATACTTTAAGCATATTGCTCCTAAAATTCGTAAGGACTTCACATTTAAACCAGAGATATTGAAGCCTTGTAAGAAGTTTATGAAGCAATTTGCTGGTAATAGGGTTGCATTTCTTCACGTTCGACGAGGGGATAATGTAGGAAGACCAACTTATTATCCTATGCCTACTAGTGAATATTATGGTCGAGTTATTCAGAAATATTTTCCAACAGAACCCATTTTAGTTATTAGTGATGATCCTGTGTGGTGTCATGATGAGGCATTCTTTGATGATGATCGATTCTTTATTAATGATTCTATTGAATACTATGATCATGAAACTCTAGAGGGTGATGGTAATATGAAGAGATCTGCTATACCATATGTTGATCTATGCTTGATGTCTTTGTGTACTGATGCTATAATATCTAATAGTACGCTTTCTTGGTGGGGTGCTTGGTTACAAAAGAGTAAGGATCATAAAGTTATTGCTCCCAATCCCTGGTTCGGAGATGCTTTATCCTTTAATGATCTTTCAGATCTGATTCCAGATAATTGGATCACTGAAAACTTTAAGAAGACTGGGAACTGATGCTGGCATTTAATCATATGGGAAGGATGGGTCAACTGGGTAACCAGATGTTCCAGTATGCTTCTCTTAAGGGTATAGCACGTAATCGTGGATTTGATTATATGATACCCAATAATACAGAGACTGTTGTTGATTCCTTGGGGAATCATTTACGTACAGAGATCTTTAGACCATTTGATATTGATGTTGAAGTTGGTGTATTACAAACAGATCAATATATTCAGGAACCTCATTTCCAATTTAGTGAGGAGTTGTTTAATAACTGCCCTAATAATGTGTCTTTAGTTGGATATTATCAGACTCCAAAGTATTTCAATCATATAGCAGATGAGATTCGTAAAGATTTTACTTTTCGTAAAAGTATTATGACACCTTGTCAGGAGATGATGGAGGATTTAGAAGAACCTATTGCTCTTCATATTCGTAGAGGTGATTTTATTATTAATGCTGATAATCATTTCAATCAGACGCTTGATTATTATACAGATGCTCTTAAGAGGTTTGAAAAGTTCCGTAAAGTAATTATCTTTTCTGATGATACTAAGTGGTGTAAAGAACAGAAAGAGTTTAGTGGTGATCGCTTTCTGATATCAGAAAGTAATGATCCTGATATTGATATGTGTCTGATGAGTTTATGTTCTGGATTTATTATTGCTAATAGTACATTCAGTTGGTGGCCTGCTTGGTTATCTGAAGCAGAGGATAAGACAGTAGTATATCCTAAGCAGTGGTTTGGTATCACTGGTTATACTAAGGACCATGATGTATCAGATTTATTTCCTCGTAGGTGGATAAAGATATGATTGAAAATACTACCTTTATAGTTCCTCTTAGGATTGAATCTCATGACAGACTCCGTAATGTTATCGTGTCTACCTGTTATCTTCTTGATAACACCGACTGTAAGGTTATCATTAAGGAAGTTGATTCAGCATCTACTTTCCATGTTACTGCAGAACCTCAGATTGTTGAATGTGTCGGTGATAAGGCAAGTAGAGTAAAGCATGTCTTTGAGCAGAGTAAAGAGGAGGCTTTCCATCGTACTAAGATTCTTAACGATATGACGATGATGGCAGACACTCCTGTCGTCGTGAATTATGACTGTGATATACTATTACCCCTTACATCCTATGAGGAAAGTGAAAAACTTATTATGGATGGTACTCACGATGTCGTTTATCCATATGGTGACGGCAACTGGCAGTACCAAATCTTTGCTGACGATGACCTGGTTTCTAGGTTTATCAATGACGAATATGACCTCTCTGTGCTTAGAGAGAAGTCGAACGTATATGATGCCAAGTATGGTTTTTGCCAATTCTTTAACCGTAACAAATACATAGAAGGAGGGTTAGAGAATGAGCACTTCATTGCTTATGGCTATGAAGATAACGAGAGGTGGTATCGATTTAATACTATGGGTTATAACGTTGGCAGACTTGATGCTTTTGTTTACCACCTTGAGCATGCTCGTACTGCCAACTCTTGGTTTACGAACCCGTACATCGAAAAAAACAAAGCCCTCTACGAAAGAATCCAAGGAATGAATCGTGAGGAACTCAAGGAGTATTACAGCAATTTAGATTATGTCAAACTTCGCACTCGATAAGAATAAGTCTGCGTATAAATTGCAGGGAATTCCTCCAATTTATTGGATGAATTTGGATGCTGATACTCATCGTAGACAGCATATGGAAGAGCAGTTTGATTATTGGAATATTAAAGATCATCATAGAATTGTTGGTGTAGATGCTAGAGATGATGATGTAGATGTCTCTCAGCATCTTAAGGGAATTGTACCACCCCGTTTAAATCCTGGTGAGATAGGATGTTGTATGTCTCATATGAAAGTCATTAAACATATGATTGAAGAGACAGATCATGATCGGATTCTTATTATGGAGGATGATATTGATTTCTCTACGGTGAAGTGTTGGAGCTTTACTTGGAATGATATGATAAGTTATCTCCCACATGATTGGGATTGTATGCAGTTTACTATTATTAATCCTGCACAAGTTCATATTACATTACATCCTAGGTTTATTAATGACTTCTCTGCCGCAGCATATTTGATCACTAGACACCATGCAGAGAAGGTGTATAGGATGCATGTAAGAGGTAATAAATTTAAACTTGATAATGGAGTGAGACCTCGTGCTACATCAGAGGATTGTATTTTATTATCAGGAAGAACGTACGCGTTTCCTATTTTTAATTATCGTTTAGATTTAGGTTCAGCAATACATGATGAGCATATTGATATTTTTCATAAGAACAGTCATCAGGGCATTGATCAATTTTGGATAGGTAATGGAGGTGATGTTACTATTGAACAATTAACAACTTATGAACCATATGCATACGGTTTACCGCCTGGTTTTGATGTTAATGGACCTATTCCTAGGGCAGATGACAAGTCACAGGATGGATTTCAAGATAGGGCTTGACAACTTCGTAAACTTATGTTAACATAAATATTAACACATAAAACAATGGGCCCGAAAGATCGTCACCCTGCGTAGAATGTTATGAACCCAGTCGAGGGTTCTATCATCCGCAGGCTTTTTTATGCTTGCGAGACAATCAAAAAAGAAATGTTTAAACCTCTAATTGCAGCTGTTGCTGCTGCCCCACTATTCGCTGCATCTGCTTTTGCAGGTCCTTACGTTAACGTTGAAGCCAACGCTTCGTATCCAGACGGCGAATATACAACTGCTACAACTGATCTTCATATCGGTTATGCTGGTGCAACTGAAGACGGTAAGCTTGCTTACTATGGTCAGGTTGGTCCTGGATTCGTCCATACCGATTCTGATGACGAAACTGAAACTGAAATCTCAGGTAAGGTTGGTCTAACTGTTGCTGCATCTGAAAGCGTAGACATCTACGGCGAAATCGCTGGTATCACTGGCGAAGATTCTTCCGGTGATGACATCGTTGATTTCTCTGGTAAGTTGGGAGTTACTTACAACTTCTGATCTCTAATCAGATAACATAACTAGGAGGGGTTTCACCCCTCCTTTTTTTATGCTATAATGCCGCTATGAAAAGAACCACAGAAGAGATAGTTACTCATCCTCTTTGGATGATGCCAGTATTCATGCTATTGATATTTGGTTTTATTCAGGGCATTCATACTACAGCACATTGGAAGATGGAAATGGATGTGCATGGGCATTGTATGGCGAATAAAGAACACTTAGAAAGACAAGACGATGACTGGTAATTTTTTACACCACGTTGCTATACGTGTAAAGGATATGGATAGGGCAGTGTCATATTACATGTCACTAGGGTTTCATTGTGAATGGGAGAGTGATGATTGGTCATACTTTGAGGAAGGTATAGCATTGTTAGGACCAGGATATAGCAGAGCAGATCCACACTTTGCATTTTATTTGGAGACACATGATGAATTGAAGGCAAAGTGGAAGGAGTTAATGGATCAAGGATATTCATGTTGCAGACCCTACAAACATAGGGATGGTAGTGTGTCGTTTTACACACGCGATCCAGAAGGTAACCAGTTAGAATTTTTATGTGATAAATAAATTAGTTTTGTCTAAAATTAATGACTGCGCTGATTGATCCTAAAAAATATACTGAGACGGTGGAGCGGTTACGCTCCTTTTTTTTGGCTAAAAACTTTTACGAAGTTCATACACAAAACCGTCTAAGTATCCTTGCTGCTTGTGAAGATCCAGAGACAGTAGCAACCTACAACTATGGTGGTAATGTTTGGCCACTTCCTCAAACTGGTCAGATGTGGTTAGAATATGAACTCCTTTCCAATCCTTCAGCAGAAGGATTTTTTTGTGTCTCCACTTCATATAGAGCAGAACCTAACCCTGTACCAGGAAGACATGAAACTATCTTCCCCATGTTTGAGTTTGAGATGAAAGGAGATGTATTTGATCTTAAGTCAATGGAGATTGAACTATGTGAGTATCTTGGATTACCTGAACTTGCTATAAAGACATATGGTGAGTGGGCAGATGAGTATAAGGTAAGGGAACTAGACCATGGCCATGAAGCAGCAATAGGAACTGGTATGATTACAGAGTTTCCTGAATGGACATCACCCTTCTGGAACATGTCTAGGAACAATGATGGTACAAGTAGAAAGATTGATGTGATTCTGGGTGGTATGGAGACCATCGGTAGTGCTGAAAGGAGTACCGACAAGGATCAGATGAGAGACACCTTCCATACGATTTCTGATGGTGGGTATGCTCAGTTACTCTACAGAAAATTTGGCAAAGAAAGAGTCGAAGCAGAACTAGATGAGTTCTTAAACTTCGACTTCTTCCCTCGCAGTGGTGGAGGAATCGGTATGCAACGCCTAATGTCAGCCCTTTCATAGGGCTTCAATGCAACCTGGCGAAATAGGTAAACGCAGGAGGTTGTTTCCCTCCCGATCAATCATTAACGTGGTAGGTCTTCTTGGTTCGATTCCAAGGGTTGCAGTTTTAAAAGAATATTTATCAAAATGTCAGGAGATAGGTATAAATACTTGACGGAAATTTAATGTTTGATATATAATTATGTAACGTTTCTTTACATAAATAAAACGATGACTTCTTCTTCCACAGTAACACAGGATGAACAGGGCAGACTTAATTCGTTTGCTAAGGAGCCACCAATGGAAATAATTGATGCACAGGATCAACTTACTAGAGCAGAGAAAACTAATGGTCGTTGGGCCATGATGGGTTTCTGGGCAGCAATCGGTGCTTATGTAACGACCGGTCAAATTATTCCTGGCATATTTTAATGACAACTACACAACTAAAGAGACCTAGGAGTTTCCTATGGTCTCTTTCTGATCTTGGTATAGTATGGATCATTGCAATGTGTTTACTGGAATTCCATCACCAGTACTTACATAATCCTGCAGTCCATATTTTCTTTCAATCCCAAGGCATTTTTCTTTTCTAACATGTCAGACTTTCAACTGGCTTTATTGTTTCCTTACATACCTTTTTTAGGTCTCTTATTAGCATTTTTATTCGTTGATATAATCAATGGTAATGATGACGACGATGAGGATGGTGGTAAGGGTATGATGCAGCCAGTTTATGCTCCTGCTTCAAACCCTGCTTAAGATGTATCAATTAGCATTTCTTTCAACTGTAGCCGCATACGTATACTTCGATGGTGCTCAATTCTTTCTTCAATAGTCCTTGGTATCCTTTGTATGAGTTCGGATTCTTCGTGGGTGTTGGTATGACCGCTGGTTCTTTAGGTCTGCTTTAACACACATGTTGACAATGTGTGACGTCAGTAGTAAAATATATATTATTGAGTTGCAATTAATTTAATGGCATCATATAGCATCACCCTTCAGGCTCCAGATGGCACAGAAGAAACTTTTGATTGTAATGATGATCAGTATATAATTGATGCTGCTGAAGAGAATGGTGTAGATATTAATCATTCTTGTCGTGCTGGTGCATGCTCTTCTTGTGCAGGGAAACTTGTTTCGGGATCAGTTGATAATGAAGAGCAATCTTTTCTTGATGATGATCAGGTGGAGGCAGGGTTTTTACTTACTTGTGTAGCATATCCTACTTCTGATTGCGTTATCTTAACTGATCAAGAAGAGGTGCTTTATTAGGTAAATCTTTACTAAATATAAACGTAGCAAAGGATACAGCTATGAACGGACAAATGCACAAAGTTGATATGCAAGCAAGAGCATTCAAACTTAAAAATGAACTTTACGGTCGTTGTGAAAGGCACGAATTGACCGAACAAGAATGTCGTGGCGCAGAAGAGTACTTAAATAAGGTATTGGATGTTGTGGACGAGTTCGCCTATTGACATTTAATTGTTACATTATGCCTATTGAAATGGATAGAGAAATAGTATACACAAAGACAGAAGTTGATCGTCTTCTTGCGGAAGCAAAGTATGAGGCGGTTGAAGAATCACAAGAGAAAGTTAATCATCTTATTGCTACTGCAAAAGCAGAAGTAATTGAGGAGGCTAAAGAGATCGACCGAATCTCTATGGCACGTCATAATTGGACTGCAACCCTCATCAGTATGCTTTTAGGGTTTACTACTCTTGCACTTTATGTGGATGGTCTTCTACGTCTTTTAGGAATTATTCCTCCCTTCATGGATATTGATGTCAGTATTGTTGATGAAGTTATAAGGAGAGTGGAAGAAGATATTCTTCCTTATGTAAGTAATTATATTCCAGGTATATAATGGACAATCTTTCCATTTTTTTATTTGCTATTGCAGGCATCTCTACATTGGTAGGTGCTTTTTATTTAATGCATAGTGTTGCAAATTCTAAACCTGTGCAGGATTATAATTGGCATCCTATGAAGGATGGTGGTCTTAAGTCACCAGAGTTCAAGAAGTATATGAGAACTGTTACTAAGAGGGTTCATCCTGAGATGCAGGATGTTGAACCTGGTACAGAGTTAATGGGTGTTACTTTTGATAAGAAAGATAGTTGTGATTTGGAAGAGTATAAGTCTTTGCAAGCAAGAATAGAAGAATTGAGAGCAGAATTAGAGAATGATGAGGATGATGAGGATGATGATGGTGAAGATATTGTAATTGCTAGGGTATAGATATGAATGAACAGATGCTTAAAGACATACCAAATTGGGAGAGTGAGTATTTGACTATGAATAACAATCTCTCTAAGAGGCAAAAAGAAATTCTTGAAGGTGCTGAAATCAAATCCCATGAGGGTATGGTCTTTGGTGGAATGTATGCTGACTGGAAAAAACAAAAGGGGTATGAGTAATGCAAACTCTAATAATTATTATGAGTTTCTTGGATTTTATTTTCTATCCAACGATAGTAGCAACAATTATTGCTGTTATTATTGAACAGATAACAAGAAGATTGGCAACATCAGAACCATTATCTGCTGCAGATGCTGCATGGATCAATAGGACTATGGGATTACGTAAGTTCTTCTATAGACAGGCAGTCATAGTTAATGTACTATGGTTCTTAGGTTACGCTATATTACTATTCACAGTAGGAAGGCAGGCACCACAACAAATGCCTGATATGATATGGCAGGGTTAGAATTAACAGAAATGAATGTGCATAAGGTTCTGGATGAGATCCGTCCTTACATTGAGGCAGATGGTGGCATCCTTGAGTTTGTTGCGATAGACTATCTCAAGGATGGTCCTGTTGTTATGGTAAAATTATTGGGTGCATGTTCTACATGTGCTATGAGTGCTATGACATTAAAGCAAGGTATTGAATCTCATTTACAGAATAAATGGCCAGAGATTCAACAAGTAATTCAAGTATGATATAATAAATAATTCGTCAGGGTTTTGCCCTGACTGCGGTGACCCCCTTGTCGGTTCAGGGTTAGCGGCGATAGGAACCGATCTTATTACCTCAAACCGAGGCCATGGGGATAAGCCTCTCATCTTACAAGTAAAAACCGCACTAATTTTCAATGACTACTCTGTCAACAAAGCAGAGCAGCCCGCTTAAGAATTGGGATGAGTTTTGTGCGTGGGTTACTTCCACGGACAATCGCTTATACGTTGGATGGTTTGGAGTCTTAATGATTCCATGTCTTCTAGCTGCTGCTACTTGTTTCATCATAGCATTTATTGCTGCTCCTCCCGTAGATATCGACGGGATTCGTGAACCTGTTGCTGGTTCACTTCTTTATGGTAACAACATCATCTCAGGTGCTGTTGTTCCTTCTAGCAACGCAATCGGTATGCACTTCTATCCTATATGGGAAGCTGCTACTCTAGATGAGTGGCTTTATAATGGAGGTCCATATCAGTTAGTAATTATGCACTTCCTTATTGGTATCTGTGCCTACATGGGCCGCCAATGGGAATTATCTTATCGTTTAGGAATGAGGCCCTGGATCTGTGTTGCTTACTCTGCACCCGTCTCAGCTGCCTTTGCGATCTTCCTCATTTATCCGTTCGGACAAGGAAGTTTCTCTGACGGTATGCCGTTGGGGATATCGGGAACGTTCAACTTTATGTTTGTCTTTCAGGCGGAACATAATATCCTTATGCATCCTTTCCATATGTTGGGAGTTGCGGGGATGTTTGGAGGTTCTCTCTTCTCTG
>VTLG01012212.1_pt1 | contig 63253 bp, 34 predicted proteins | sample 4694571 | NCBI WGS metagenome assembly VTLG01 (sample SAMN12604809, study PRJNA352737) | marine metagenome | biome: ENVO:00000447; feature: ENVO:00000209|ENVO:00000569|ENVO:01000036; material: ENVO:00002151; isolation source: viral sequences binned using virsorter ...
TTATATAAACGAACAAGAGTTGCATTACCGACATTAGATGCAGAGGATAGATCCGCTTCAGCTGCTAATAATTTGATTACCATGATAGAATACTTCCTTTACTTTGTTATTTATCTTTCTTCTTACTTGCCTGTTTGAGCATTTTCTGAAGATCAGCAGTACTACCAACAAACAAAGCATTGTTAGTTACTACTTTTTTAGCACTCTCTTCTTTGATAGCTTTCTTATCTTTTTGTAGTGCCATAAGTTTGTCAGCAACATCACCAACATTCTTAATTAGTTGTCCTGCAACTTCATAAGCACGTGGGTGGTCAGATGACATAGCAAGATCAAGAGCACCATTGACTGCCTCTTGTCCTTTGTCAATTAAAGAATATAAGTTACCTCTAGTATACTCATAGTCTTTATCAACATCATTACCAGTTTTTTTCAGGTGAAGTTTATTGGTTTCAGGAACTACTTTTGCTGCAGTTTCTTCTACAGTATCAAATACTTCATCAAGACCTGATGTATCTTTGTTAATAGGATTTGGATTACTCATAATAAGAAGTAGTTTCGCTAAATCCGAAGTCATCACCAGCAGTTAGTAATGCATCATCCGCAGCAGATATAACATCAACAGGTGTTGCTGCATTTGCAGATCCTGCCTTTGTTCCATTTTGTGCACGACGTACATTTAACTTATCAGGTGAAGTTTTACTCTTCACATACATGACTTCGTTTCCTATCTCAATGTATGACTGAGTAGGAATATTACTGTAGTCAAGAACTTGTATGACAAGGTTTCTTGTATTGATAGCACTGACTAATTCAGTAGTACCATCTTGATCCTTGTCTGTAAGTGCTTTAGGTGTAACCTGATATGATACTTGCCTTGTAGCAGAAAGATCTGTAGATGTATAAGTATCCACTTTTGCTTTCTTGATAGGTCCTTGAGTTCCTACAGGTCCGAAGATATATGTCTTACAAGTAAAATTCATTGTAATCAATGTAATCTTCTTGTCATCAAAAGAACCTTCGTAATCATCACTATAGTTAACACTATTTAAAACAATAGGTATATCCCTAAAGTCATTCATATCACTGACTAATTTAATAGTCATTTGATATGATGGTTGAAATAGTGGTAGTATCTGTTCTGTTATTTCTAAAGCTTCATCATTTGTTTTTGATATTACATTGAGTTCAAAATCTATATTATATGGTACGGGAGTAAATTGTTTTCTTACTGTATCTTTGTCAGTAGATTTTAAACTGAGTGTAGTTGGAGCAAGTTTTCTAGCACTATCATATGATATCCCTGTCATCTCAAATGACAAACGGGGAACTGTGATCGCAACCTTCTGGTTAAGATCTGCCTGTTGTTCTAGTCTTGCTAAGAATTTTTGTCTAGGACCGTACGCTAGTGGTACTTTCATCCTACTGTATACTGAACCGTCTGCGTTTTCTTTACGACATTCTATATTATTGAAGAGAGTACCGAATCCAATAACGCACTTTCTAATAATTTTATTGTATGTGTATGCACCTAACATGTTATAAGTTTCCTGCTAATCCAAATGGGTTTGATTCACTGAAGTCCATAATATCATCACCTAGAGATTCAAAAGTTACACTCTCTGAATATTTAGGGTCAGCGGTTGCCTGTTCATTTCTATTATCTAATATAATAGTCGCTCCTGATGTGTCACCTACAATTGCTTCACCTATAAGGAATGAACCAGTAGGAGATTTTAGTTTAATAAATCCTTCCTGAGCATCCCACTCAACTAGTTGAGCAGTTGCAGAGGATGTAGCACCAGTTACTTGTTCTGGTACAGTAAATGTACCAGTTAGACCTGATGGTGCAGCAGTAAATGCAACAGTTGCATTTGTATAACCACTACCACCGTTAGTTATATCTATGAGTTTTACACTTTTGTAACCAGAACCACCTGATAAAATGTTAATTGCAGTTAACACTCCATTGGTAAATGTAGGCACTAGAGTTGCATTGATACCACCTGAGTCAGGTGCTGTAACGTTCATAGTAACTCTGTCTTCATCATAGTTTTCACCACCATCAACTATGTTAACTGATCTTATCTGTCCTTCTTTTACAACTCCTCTAATCACAGCAGATTTAGTTGGTGATCCACCACTCAGAGTTATATTCACTAAGAATGCTTCTGCAGCTGCATCTTGTCCATCACCAGTTATTGTAATCGAAGGTGTCTCATTGTAACTACTACCATTATTAGTAATAAAGATATTAGTCAATGCACCATTAGATAATACTGCATCTCCTGTTGCTGTTACACCAGCAGTTGTAAGATAGTAGTGTTTAACAGTGTAACCGTAATCTACTATCTCATCATCTCCAGCAAATACATCTCCTTGCTCGTCGCTGTACTCGAATAATTCAGCTCTTAATTTATATACGTAACCTTTACCTAACTGATAAAAAGGTTCTTCATGTTCTACAAATTTTATCTCAAAGTAATTACTTGTTAATGGAAGGTATATCAGATCTCCTTCTTGTGGTCTTTCTGGAGCTTTGTAATCCTTGTCCAGTAGAAGAAATTGTGATATAAGATCTGTAAATCTTTGAGATGAAACGATCATAGTTATCTCATCTGTTTGTGCTACACCAAACTTTGTAAGCAAGTCTCCACCACCTTGGAAACCATCAAAGTTTTCCATGTATGCTTCTATAATATATGAATCATTAAACTGACCAATAACCTCTTCATTAAATACACCATCTGTTAGCATGATTTCTCTAGGACAATAGAGAATATCCATACCAAACATCTTAATGAATTCCTCAGTAAGATTTTGCTGTAAGAACTGTTCGTTCCTAGTACCGTTTGTGAAGTAGGTATTTCTTGCCATTATCCTATCATATCTAGAGGTGGCATTTCATACTGTGTAAGCATTTCGTTTTCTAATTTTTGCACCTTTTCTTTACCCTCATTGTAAATGAACTCACCGTTCATAGTAATTCCACCTGGTAACTGTGCTCCTTGGAACTTAATTAAGTTAGCACCCCACTGTCTTTGAATTAATGCAGTTACATATCTCTTCAACCATACGTCATTATAAACATCTGCAAATTGTGTAGGATCTACTGCTCGATAACATTCTAGAACTAGGAATTGATCTGCAGGAACATCAGTCTTAAAATCTAAGTCAAGATATAATCTATCACCACGTCTTTGGAATCTAATCTGTTTTTGTCCCTCTAACAGATAGTAGATATCTTCTAATCTTCTATTGACCATTTCATATGTAAGGATCTCAGTTTGAGTTAAATCCCAAAGGTCATTTAATCTCCACTGATATCTAACATCAAATAAATTTGTGACATTCTTAGATACAAAATCAAATACCTTAACCACAGATGTCACGTATGGTGGCATCTTGATGTAGTTGTTCTGTTCTTTAAATGTAACAGTCTGACCAGATGATGTTCCAGAACTTACAGTAGTATCAGTATCTGTTGTCATATCATCTAACATTAACTGACTGTATTGGACTTTTAGATGAGTTCTAATATAACCATCCATATGTCTTTCATTATAAAACTGGACAGCATCGTCCACTAGATCATCTATCTGATCATCCTCTATGTTTATTTCTAGGACTGGTGCACCATTTTGACGTAGTGCATAATCTATAAGTCCTTGTCTAGTTGATGGAGTTGCCATGTTAGGTAGGATTGATATTAAATCTTATTCTTACATAGTATGTAGTATTTGCACTTAAGTTTACTGCACCAGGTAAGGTATAAGATAGTAAGTTTGTTGAGTTACCAAGAGATTGGTGAACAATAGTTGCAAAAGTATTTGCAGGAGAGAACTGCCAATCACTAGATGTATGTGAATAACCAGTCTTCATTGCAATAGCATTAACATTAATCGTTGGATTGAATGCTGGTGTAATTGTTTGTATATCTGGTTGGTCAACCAACGGAGTTGTAAAGTTTACTGCTGATGAGAATGCACTTTCAAGACCAGCATTATCTCTAAATTTAACCTGTACAGAGTACGCAGTATCAAAGTCTAAAGTTCCAGCTGGAACGGTAAGAGATGTTTTATTACCAGTATCACCACTAGCAAATGTATCTGCTGTGCTGTATACAGTTACGTTATCACTGACTCTTCTTATTCTCCAAAAACTAGAGAAGTGAACTGATCCAGAATACTCTACAACAAATGCTGATGTGTTAATAACAGGTGATCTAGAGAATGTTTTACTGGTATCAGTATCAATAACAGGAGTGATGCTACTAGGTGCAGATACAAATTCAGATTCATTAACAGTGAGTGTTGCTGCGTTTGATGTAACAGTTGTCGCATTTGGATTACTTAAGATACAACGGAATTGTTCTGATGGTGTTGTTGGGTAAACTGTAGCAGGACTTGTATATGATGCTGAGTTTGCACCATTTATATTGCTCCAATTTACTCCACTATCAGTTGACTTCTGCCACTGGTATGTTATGACATCACTTGTTATTGATGCCACAATATTAAATGTTGCAGTGTTACCTTCAATAACGCCAACGTTTTGTGGTTGTGTTTGAATTGATATAACACGTAAAATTGTTAGTAAAGCAAACGTAGATGTTATAGGAGCAGATGAACCTACAAGAGAAACAACAGATCTATATCTGTCATTGTTATCTGCAGCAAAGGTAAGTGTTGGAGTTGTGTATGAATTACTTGTTGCTCCTGTTACCTGAGTATAATTGTTTCCACCATCGTCAGATCTTTCCCATTGGTATGTTGGAGTTCCACTGCTACCACTTGCAGTAACAGAGAATGATGCAGTCGCACCTTCGTTTGCAGTTGCGTTTGCGGGTTGTGCAGTAATAGAAAATGTTCTTAAAACTGTAAGATCAACAGCGTTAGTATATGCTGAACCAGATGCTCCAACAGCATCTATCTTACAACGATATTTGTCTTGATGATCGTCTGCATAAGTTGTTGCTGCAGTTGTATATGATGCAGAAGTTGCACCACCAAGTGCATTCCATGTTTGATCTGATACAGCTATGCTATTACCTTGACCTGTATGGAAATGACACCAATACCAAAGTGTTGCATTCTGTTCATTAATAGGTACAGTCCATTCTATTGTACGAGTAGTAGCAGCACCAAATCCACTAACATATCCAGCCATCGTGACAGTAGCACCATCTAACTTATAGGTAACTCCCATCATATAATGAGTTCCACCAGCTAACTCTCCATCTTGTGTTGTACTAAACATCATTGGATGTTCTTGACTATTCCAACTAGAGTTGGTTGAATCTGACTGATCAAAGATATAAGTAGATCCTTTCTTTACAGAATAAGATGATGGTTTTTCTACACCATCAAAATAAAATACACCTGTTGCCTGACCACCAACTGTATCAGTTCCAACTGTAACTGTAATGTTTCTATTACCATCATCAGTTTTCTCCCACTGATATGTGACACTAGGACTATGTGATGACTGTCCAGCTGCACCACCTCCACCGCCACTAGGAGTATCAAATTGTTCTGTCTCGAATGATGATGAAGCTGCGTTACCACCAACAGGTGCCATGGTAACATCACCTAGTGTACTAAATGTTGCAGTAGCACCCTCATTGACTGTAGCACTATTTGGTTGAGTTGATACAACCACAGTTACAGTTTCTACTTGTAATGTAGCAACGTTAGATGGTATAGTTGTTGCACCATTTGCTGACAATAAACAACGATACTGATATCCATCGTATGCTGTAGTTAATGTAGGAGTTGTATAAGTTACTGTTGTACCACCAGTTCCCTCAGATACATTAGACCATGAAGCACCAGAGGTTATTGATACTTGCCACTGGTATGTAATATCTCCTGCATCGTTATCAGATGTAGTAGCAGCAACACCAAAGGATGATGTACCACCAACTGCACCAGTTACATTAGATGGTTGAGATGTTATATTGATTGTTCTTTGTACTAGGTTTCTTGCAGAATTTGTAAATACTTCTGGTGCTCCAGCGACGTTTAATTTACATCTATAGTAGTCACCATAGTCATTGTCATATGATGTACTACCTGTAGTATATGTTGTACTATTAGCACCACCAATATCAGCAAATGTTACGCCATCTCCATTTTGTGAGATTTGCCATTGGTATGTAATAGTAGCTGCATCTTTTGTACTAGCAGCAGTAGTAAAGGATCCAGCTGCGGGTGCCATTGGTTGAGAATTAACTGGTTGCGTATCAACAGTGATTACACGATTTACAGTTAAGGTAGCAGCAGTAGTTGTGCCTGGTGCAATAGATGTAGACGTTTCCATCTTACATCTATATTGATAATTGTTGAGTGAGTATTCATCTTCTACAGTCAAAGTGCTTAAAGTAGCACCACTATAAAAACCACCATTAACTACGTTAGACCAACCAGCACCACCGTTACTTGAGTATTCCCACTGGTATAAGATGGTAGAACCATCAGAACTTGTAGCAGCAACAGGACCAAAGGTAGCGTTGATATTTGCACCAGCTTCTACTGTTGTATCTACAGGGTTTCCTGTAACAGTTATTAGAACACCAGTTCCTGTTGTAGTAAATGAATATGAACGAGCATTTTGAGTTACATTCTCAGTAACTACAAAGTTAAATGTTGTATCAAGATAATCTGATGTTACAGTCCCAGATAACTCACCTGTTGAGGTATTGAATGTTAATCCAGATGCACCTATACCATCTCCACTAAGAGTGTATGCTTCAAATGTTGGTTCGTTAGCAAATGTTACTCCGTCTAATCCTAATTGAACACTAACACTAGCACCATTTGCATATGGACTACCATTTAGTGCACCAGTGTTTGTTGTCCAAGTTACCGTACTATCAACATATGGGAAGAATGCACCTATCTTTTTAGTCAGTGAAGAACCAGTTCCTGAATAATCAAAGTCAACACCTGAATCTAAAGGATAGTATGCTATGTTTGTATATGAACCTGTACCTAAAGCTTCTTGTGCGTCTGTCTGTGAACGTAGTGTTGTTTGTGTATAGACGACACCATCAATACTTTCGTGTGTCTTTGCTTCTGGTTTTATCAGTGCGAGATAATTATTTGAACCACCACCAGTTGTACCAGCAGTAGCATTTGAAGTATTCTGTACAGTAATACTATTGTTAACTGCACTTTCTGCCTGTATAGTTAACCATCCAGATTGTGCTAGACCTGAGACATCTATACCACCAACAGTAATACCACCTGATCCACCAGATGCTGCTTGAACTGTAACAGTTCCATACATTGAGTTATGAGCAGAGCATTGATAATAATAAGTTCCTGTAGTATTTGGTGTCCATGATAGAACAGAGTTTCCGATAGCACCTTGTCCTGTTGCAGCTGGTGTATTTACTAAGTTACTACTTCCAGTTCCTTGAACTGTTTTAAAGTATGTTGGGTGACTACCCGCTACGTTTGATAAGTTAAAGTTTAATGTGTCTCCAACATTTATGGTACATCCTGCATTGTTACCACTAACAGAACCATTTCTATCAGTTCCATTTAATGTATAGTATGAAGCACTAGGTGCTGTTACAGTTATGTTATAGGTGTTTGACACTGCACCACCAGATCCTGCTGTAGATCCAGTTGTTCTTAACTGACACTTCCTACCAACATTTCCTAGGAAATGAGCTGAATCAGCTGGATTAAATTTTACTTCTAAGAAGTTACTTCCAGAAAGAGTGACATATGGATTGTCTATTAATTTCTTATCTTCTATACTATTAGTTGGATAATATGTGGATGAACCTTTTCTTATATCTCCAGTAGCATCAGTGGTTCTACAGAAAGTTTTAAATGATCCTGTTAAATTATTGGTAGTAAGTGTATATCCATTTGCACCACACCATGCCAAAGCAATACCAGCAACTATAGGTGCTGCGAATGATGTACCACTTATAGTGGTATAGTTACTTGCACTTGTTTGAGGTGTGTTTGCTAACCAGTCATATTGTGGAACTAGTATTCTAGAACCTGGTGCTACTATTGTTACTCCAGCACCATAGTTTGAAAAGTTTCCCCATCTATCATTATATTCAGTTGCACCAACAGATACTTTGTTTTGATTTGCATCTACATTGTTTATACCGCCATTAGTATTATCAGCATATCCTGCAGTTCTTGTACCAGCAATGCATTTTCCTTGTATAGGTCCTGCAAAAGCATCTGCACTATTTTTAAATCCATTACCAGCTGACCTTACAATAATAATATTGTATGTGCTTGATATAGTTCCTTCAATGTCATCAAGTATCTCTTCATCAGTTCCACTGTCAGAGCCAGCGTCATTTAATTCAACGTAAGGATAATTCTGTGTTGGTATGGTAGGACCGAAAGATGCATTGATAACAGCTGGACGATTATTACCTTTGTAATTTGCATTACCACTGGTGTTGTGATCTATAACCGCTTGATATGCACCAAGTATGTTTGTATAAGATGCTGATAATGAACTATCAAATGCCTTAAGTGAATATATCTTTGATCTTTTTGACACACCTGCAGTTCTCCCAGCTGCCAAAATAGCACAGTGAGTACCATGTCCGTTGTCGTCTTCGTTATTAGTTCCATAAGCACCAGAATAGTTTGACATCTGGAAAACTCTATAGTTCTGTTGTTCTGTAGTACCGTTTAAGTCAGTAACAAAGTTCGGATCATATAACTCTGAGTGTAGTGCTGCGTTGTTACCTGTTGGTCTACTTGCTCCTCTTACACCAGTGTCAATAACATATAAGTCAGCACCTTCACCTTGTTGACTATAACTAAATTGTCTGTTTAAATATTGTCTATCTTGTTTTGTAATTCTATCTAAATGCCAGTAGTCATGGATGTTGATAGTACCAAATTTGTCTGGAGATGCACCGTAACGTCCCATTCCAGCTGTAGTTACATTATAGAAAAACAGTATGGATGGTGTTGCTGAACTCATCACTATCTCTACCTGAGCACCAGCTTGTCCTGCTGTTCCTGTTGTAGTTACACCTGTAGTATATGCTACTCCTCCAGTAGTATGTGTACCATCTGGAGTGATAGAAAATAACATTGGGTGACCAGCGTTAGATGAATCACTTTGATCAAATGTATATGTCGCTCCTTCTAAAAAACCAGTTTGATTTGCGTATGTTGAGTATGTGCCACCTTGTGTCTGTGAAAATACAAACAAATCATTTCCACTACTAGAATCAACCTTTACATATATTGTACCTGTTCCGCTTCCTGTTAGAGTTCTAGTGTTACCAGTGGTATTATTTTCTCCAGTAGAATTTAAAGTAGCAGATCCACTTGTTGCAGTTAGTAACTGAGACTCTTGTATTGGATTACAAGAAATTCTATTCTCATCCCAAGTTGCTCTCTTAACAACATTTAATGCTCTGAGTTGATCCAAGATAACGCTCTCATATCTCTCAGGACAATCAAACGATATTATGGAAAAAGTTTTAAAATATTCTACAAAGGTTAAGTAACCATATATTTTCAAGATTGCTGACGTTGCAGAATCAAGACTATAGTTATCACTGACCCTTACTATTACCCTCTTCATTCTGTTGGTACAATAAGTCCTTCAGATATATTTATGTACTTGAGTCGGTTGCCTTTGCTAATAGTTTCTGAACTTCTGCTTCTCTAGCAGCATCCATCATTTTTTCAACAGGTTTTGTAAACTTTAAGTCATGTTTTTCATCAAACACAAACTTAGTTCTAAGATGGGTTTTATTTCTTTCTACTATAATATGATAGGAATTACCATAGACGTTGGAGGTAAATCCTATTGATATAATTTCTCTTCCATCATAAAAATCCCCTACAACGTAAGGGCAAGTATTCATTGTACCATCAAACTTTACTGTGTTTTGTCTTGATGCTACGTGTTCTAGTTTCCTAGCTTCACTTGACGGGAACGACTTCCTCTTCATCTGGTTTCTTTAGTGTCATTTGTAATGCTTCGACAGCACCTTCCAATCTCAATACTTGTTCTTTACGAGTTTCGAGTTGTTTCTCTAACTCAACAATTGTTGCTTTTTGCTCTTTCAATTGGTTGGTGAAGTCTTTCACCATTGTTTCAGCATCCATGGTTTAAAATGATAAGTGTACTATTTAGTGTAGAAATGCATTGAAGGTTAGGCGGTCTACATCCCATCCCTCTTGTCTAAAATATGGCGAATGCCACATTCTACCTTCATAAACAAGGAGAGTATTAAATTCGTGTTTCTCAACATGGTATCTCTCCCAATGTTTAGTTTTGTATTTTGATGGATCAAAGTTAACATATGCATTTACTTTGTTAACTATCCTTTCTATCCGATAATTTTTATCAGATGAAACAAACTCCTCATCATACTCAGCGTGTCTCCAAAATGCAGTACCATTATCGGTACCATCCATCTCTTCGTCATAGTTCAATGCTAACACAGCAGCGTAGTGTGTGTCATCAGTATGAGGTGTAAGACTACACATTCTACATTTCTTTTCTACTTCGTAACTTTGAAATGTAAAATGAGAGAACTCTGGATCTTTCATTACCTTCTTAGATGCTTCAAAATAATTACTTAAGATGAATCTAAACTGAGGTAGTAACTGATTTGCTACGTGTCCCAATCGAGAAACATAGCCTGGCAAATTAGAAAACTCACCATCAACAGTAGATACATAATCTGCTGCCATAGCATACGCTCTGACTTGCTCTGGGTTAACAAAGAAATTTTTAATCTTAATAACTCTGTTTTTTGCTTTACCTATATGAAGTTGCTCCACTTCCCAATCTTTTGGATGTAAAGAATTTAATATTTTTGGATTAATTATTTTCATACCATTTCTAATTGATCTGCTTTTCTGTCTTCACCAAAGTAATTTTTAATCAAAGTGTCCTTACGTAAAACAAGAACGTGTAGTCCATTCCACCAGTGAGTAGGATTCTCTATGACTCCACTTAGTATTCTCCTCTCAAAAAATACTTCTAACTGATTCTCTTGTAGAAAAGTAACTGTAGCTTCAACAACACCATCAAAGTTAGCATCGTCTACCACAAGTATAAACTGATCATCTAAGAATGGAAGAACATGATTCAAGTTGTTCATCTGTTCCATCATATCATGATTTGCATCATAAAACAATATGTTTGGTTTAGCACCATCAAAGTCTTCTTCTGTCAGTTCGTCAATAGATGACTTAACAAATGTTGCATTTCCATTTTCATATTTTTCCCAATACTTTACTAGAGTATCATATGGATTTCCAACCTCTGTCCAATTAAGATGATCTGTCATTGGTCTAACATTTGATTCTGAGAAGTCATCTACACCAATACATTTAGTATTGTTATTCATAGTTGCAGCAAAAAATGTGCTTCCAACAAAAGTTCCAAGTTCTAGATATACTGCATCATCATGAGAACATAAACTGTTAAGGAAATGTCTAATGCGATTAGAAGTTAATCCCATTGGTTCAAACCCATCAGAGTTGAAGTTAGAGTTCTCTTGCATACCATCGTCTATGGCATTCAATACTCTTTGTACATAATCATTTACTTCTACAGGTCTGTCTTGCTTCTTGAGATGTGCGTTAACAACGTTCTCACAATAGTTACAATCCCAACAATCAAATCCACAAGTTTTTATTTTCTCTCTCCACAAAGCAATAGGACTATCTTTTACTAGAAGATCATCCATATACTTATTAAACTCTGGAAACATTGTTTCTATATTCTCATTACCCCAAGCAGAAATTATATCCATGGACTCTTTGAGTTTCATAAAATTTTCTCTACCGTGCATTTTAAATACATCAATACCAAGATCTAAAAATTCATTCCAATCTGACTTCCAAGGAGGTAAATTAGCTGCTTTCAATGCGTGAGAGTTATCTTCTATATCCCACTTAGCACAAGAGTTTGTACTAATAGGATCATTAAAATATTGTGGATTATCTTTCGTTCTTGTGCTGTTGTAATGATAATGTTCATCCATCATAGAACAACCACCCCAACAACCCTCGTTAGTTAGAATAGATAAATCTACAGGTTTACCAATCTTCTCACAATATTCTTTTGCCTTCTTTATTTTTAACAGAGCATCTCTATCTCTCATTAGATCTCTGTCTAGATTAATGTAATGAAATCCTGCTTCAGCAAGAGATACGATTTCATTCGCTCTACTTACATTTCTAAGTATGGTATTCTTTATTTTTAATTCTGGAAATTCTTTTTGTAAGATTCCTGTAGCAACCCAACTAGTATGAGGTATGGTTACTGTTTTTACACCTAGTTCATATAACTGACGAAAGTTTTTTCTAAACAAATCTAAGTTTTCTAAGTCAGGTCTTACGTAAATATTATTAAACGTTGCAGATAGTGGTATGCCAGTTTCTTGATGAATAGCATACGCATTATAAAAAAGTTGAACTGGATCACCTTGAAATACATCACCCATAGCATCCTGATTAAAAGGAGGCATCCTACACGTGAAGTATAGATCAACAATATATTCTTTATGTTTTTTTAACCAAGGAATAAATATCTCCTCAGCAAATCTTGAATCAATCTTTGGATTTATTGGAAGACTGAAGACGGATTTTTTCTTTGGGGATGTCATGTTTCACTTCAGGTAGTTGAGGGGATGTTCCCTCATTGTTTAATTCAGAACCATTTATTTGTGGAGGAGTAAATTTACCTCCTTCCATTATATTAGCAACAGATCCACTCATCTGTTGTCTCATTTTTTCTACTCCTGCTCCAATAAGAGAGGAGTGATGAACTGCACCTGACAATACTTGAATTTGATCATCAGGAGGTAGATTCATAATAGAATCCATGTTACCAGTGCCAACGTGTCCAAAGGAGATCATATCGCAAGCAGCTTGTTTTGCCATACGACTGATCCAGTATTTCTTATCTTCTTCCTCATTGGTATCTAGATAATACTCTACTCCTTTAGATTTGTCTACCATCTCTTCCAACTGACCTGTGAAGTTTGCTATTTCTCTTTTACAAACTGCAACCTTCTGCTCCCAGATACTTCTATCATAGTACGCTTTTTCAATCTCAACCTCAATCATTTCCTTATCTAAAGGATCAGTTGCCTGTTTTAATGATCTATTAAGTTTCTTAATATCAATAGCGTTCTTGTCAAGACGATACTGCAACTCCACTCTAGTGTTGTCTCTAGACTGTAGTTCTAGCAATGCTTGCTGTACTTTTTTAAATGGTGTTATCTGTGTCCCAACTACAAAATTCTGGTTTTGATATTTGGTTTGACCACCTTCTAGTTTATACGAATGTTCTATCCAACCCTTTTCAGAATCCGAAAGTTCCATAAGCTAGTTCTCCATCAAGTCGTTGTTGATTTTCATCAATACGTCCTAACTTCTGACCCTGCTTAATCGGCATTCCAACATTCAAGTAATCTTCGTACAAGATGTTCATATCCCACATATTGTCACAGTTCCTGATCTGGGAACGTATTGCATGATATTTGCCTAACAATGAGGCGTAATCTATAAGATATTTATCATGGTTTTTGAGGACTCTTTTTACAAGTTCTCCTTTCTGCATTCCTCTCGTCATGCATAAGATATCTATAAAGGGAGTCTTCGCGTTCTCATCTTCGGTAAACCGTCTTGCTTCTTCAAGTTGATACAACCAACTCTCAGATTCTACATCACAACAATTTTTAAAGTTTTTAAATCTTAAATCAAACTCGTGTTCAATAACTAAGATTGCTTGCTTTTTCATATAAGAAAGAGCGAGTTGTATATTCTTAGATTCAACTCTTTTCTTTTTCTTAACGTGCACCATCTCACCTTTGTCATTCATTTCCATGACATAATCTTTATAGTGAGATCTTACCTCTCCTTGAAATCTTGGTGCGTTTATAAATTCTTTTTCATCTAATTCAATATATCTTTTGAAACAAGATTTGACTGTCTCAAATACAAGTTTATTCATCTTGACAGTTGATACATTATGAAAATTAAATACAACTGAATAAGTTGTAGAGTGTGGTTTTATATCTGCCATCCTCAATGTATCCTCATGGATAAGCATATAGATATAACCTTCTTTAATTCTTTCTTTGTCTTTAATAAACTTCTTAGTCTCTAATTCTAGAGGATGCTGAGGTACATATTTTGGACGTAAGAATTCCTCATCTTGTATAAGATCAGCAGGGATTCTTTTTTTCCACGCAGTATCTTCCTTTTCCTTTAGGAAGTTTCTGTTGGTTACAAATTTATTATTCTCCATTTACCTGTTTCTTCAATGCATCAAATTCTTTTTTCAAGTCTTCATGCTCTTTCTTTAGAATCATGAACGCTTGATAACTTGCAAAATCTGGTTGATTGAAATACATCAACGCATCGCTTCCTGTTTTAATACTTCCTGACATTACTGATACCTCAATCCTGTTACTGCAAATGCTCCAGTAAAACATGCACCAGATGATTGACCTTGATGACCTTTAGGTTCTGCTTTAAATCCTAAAACAACGTCTCCATCTGTAGCGTGGAATCTCTTCCAAGTTCTATTGTTCTGGTATCCACCACCACCTCCTGCATAGTTACCCATACAGTAACCCCAGTCTTGACCCATACACATATTTTCTTCACCAGAAGATATGTCTAATTGGTTGAATGCACCACCTATTGATGAAGTTGTGACATCGTTAAATTTGAGCCATGGTAGTGTAACATTATTACCGTTACCATGATAGCAGAAACCCCACTTGGTTGACAAGTCTTTCTTCCAACCATCTCCACCCCATCCAGATAAACTGTAAGATGAAACGGACTCATTACTAAACTGTACATATCTTGCATTACCAGTATCACCAAATAGATGACATCTAGTTTCACCTTCAGATCCAGTAGCACCAGAGTTACCGAAACCATTACCTAGTCTTGTAGACATTTCAGTAACAAAGTTTAGTCTCTGTATAGAACCAGGACCTCCACCCGCTGTGTATCCTCTTTGTGTTTGTTGACCTGATGCACAACCAGGATCATCTGTACTGTCCCAACTATCTATTGATGCACCAATACTGTCTGGAGTAGAGTTATATGCATCTCCATGTCCGTATGTTCCATTAGGACCGAAAGATCTATTAGTTCCAGTGTGTAGATTAATACTACTTACCGCTTGTCCAGAACCACCGTATGAGTTTTGTGTACCGTAAACATATCCGTTAAAGTCACCAAAGTTTCCATCAACGTATGATGCTGCTCTATCTAACTGGTCACCACGACAAATGGTTACGTCTGTTGCTTGATATATCTGATTAACTGTTCTCCATGGATTTGATCCTCTATAACCACCAACCAAATATCCATGTGTAAAAATACTTCTGTATAAAAATGATGATCCTATTGTTATGTTATATGTGCTTCCTTGATAATCATACCACTGTCCTGTTCCACTGTAAGGTTTATAATTTCCAGAACTTACAGATGGGTTCTGTGCGTTAACAGATCCAGTATCTGTTTTGTAAGGACCGAATTGGTTAGTACCGTAACTATTTTGAAATGCTGCTTGGGTTGATTCATCTGCAACAGCTGATCCCCAGAAAGCGTTAGCACCATCAGACATCAAAATACCACCCGCAGTCTTAGGACTTTGTGTTGGTAGTGTTTCAAATAAAACACCGTTCTGTAACAAATCACCAGTAAAATTTATGTTACCAGTAACACTAATATTCTTTGGGATAGAAATTGTACTACCGCTAGATGTCAGCGTATTGACCTGTGAGGTAGCAGCATTTAACTGTGACATAGTTTACTCGGTATACTTCTCCTTGATTGCTTTTATTGCTTTATACCAGTTACCATCTTTACCAGGCATCAGTCCTGCATCTATATCCTTCCATATCATATTCAATTGCTCTTCTATACCTATATCTTCATAGTCTAATCTTCTTTGCAAATGATAATCTGGGTCTGGATATACTATTTTTAGTATAGTTCCTGTTGATGGTTCGTATGTGAAATCAGGTGCTTCCATCCCCTCTATACTTTCATCAGGGATATCTTTCCAAAAGTAATCTTCGTGTGTTTCAAAACAATCGTCTTCAGTTGCAACGAACTGACAAACGTTATTATTGTTTTTGTTGATTAGTGCGAAACTCATAATCTTTAGGTGTAGTTGAAAACGATAACACAGCCTGCACCACCGTTACCGTTATTATGTGCAAAACTGTTTTGTGAATAGTAACCATAACCTCCACCAGATCCCCACTGACCATGGGTAATCTCTTCTTGGTTGTTATAGTAATGGTGTGAAGATCCTGCTTTATGCCAGAATGATGATCCACCACCACCTTCTCTGTTGTGACCGTGAGACATTTCACCACCACCGCCAGGTATGTTGATGTCACCACCAGAGGCGTTTCCACCAGGTCCTCCCTGATGAGGGTTGTCGGTTTGTCCACCCTGTCCACCAGTTGCAGTACAGTATGAACCAAAGGATGAAGTTCCTCCTGTTCCTCCTCTACCACCATTTCTGGCGTATCCACCGCCACCACCGTAAGTGTAGTTTACAGAACTCACGTTAGATACATCAATATATCTGATAGCAGTAGCACCGCCACCGCCTCCAGCACCACGATATTGGTTGTCATTACAGCGAACACCACCGCCACCACCTGTAACGTAAACTAATACGTGATTACAACCAGCTGGTTTACTCCATACTCCAGATCCACCTGATGTGCTCTTAGAGTTCCAAGTACCATTCTGTGACGTGTAAGTATTGATGCTAAGTAAAGCACCACTTACAGAAAAGGTTTCGTATGAATTGCCATCCCAAATTTTGAAAGATCCAGAGGAAACGTCAATAACATTTGCTCCACCTGTACTTTGAATTTGGTCTACTCTTAAAATTCCTGCCATGATTAGATTAAACTATGCTCCAGTATCCACCACTGTTTATGGTAACAGTTACACCGTTATTTATAGTAACAGGACCTGAACTTAAACAGTTGTCCCCACTATTGATAGATGTGCTCTCTCCAATAGAGTTCCTATTACGTTTTATTACACCGTATCTATCAATCCATTGCTTGTCTCCATCAGCACGAAGAACAACAGATCTTTGTCCGCTAGATAGACCTACAGATGATGTATTGATATTTAGACCATTTGCACCTCTGATCTCCATTCTGTAAGATGACTGTGTTTGGTCACCACCACCATAGATTGTCCAGTAACCACCGTCACCATCAATAGAACCCATTCCAGTATTGTTATTAGATCTGAAGTAGAAGTTATCTCCAGTTCTAAGATATGTGTGTGAGTTGTTAGAGAAGTAGAATCTTTCTTGTCCACCATCATCACTCAACCATTGGTTAACACTAGCACCCAAGTATGGAAGATTAAGTGCACTGTAACCATCAAGTAAGTCTGCGTTAAGATTAGGACATACAGTTGTAGATGATGCAGCAAATGGTGCAGTACCTTGTGCGACTGTTGATCTTACTGTATTTGTTGAACGAATATCACCTTTAACATCAAATTTGTAAGATGGTGTACCACTACCAAAGTTACCCACACCCACATTACCACTTCTTGAGATTCTCATAGACTCGAAGAAGTCTCCTGCACCGTCAGTTCCTTGTGTATAGAATGAAATACCTAAGTAATCACTATCTGTGTTTTCACAAACACCAGTAATCATTGCACGTCTACGAGCTCCAACTCTCCATACAATAGAACCTAAAGTATGACCCACAGTAAATGCTGTGTCAGTTTGGATTATCATTGACTCATTACCATTTGCAGTCATGGATGCTGATCCATCACCATCACTAGTGTTACCACCTTCATCTAAGTGGAGACGACATAAAGGATTAGTCTCGCCAATACCTATGCGACCACTACGGAAAGTAACATTATTATATTGTAAGTATGTGCCATTCCAACCAAAGGAGTTGCTATCGTTACCAAAACGGATGTAACCTTGATTACTATCTTGTCTACCTTTAACAGAAAGAACATTAGTAGTTGCCTTACCTATGTTAATACCATTACCATCAGCTAACTGTAAGATAGATGTACCAGTGTTAGAGAATATACCTTGATCGGCATATAAATCATTGACTGTTAAGTGACCTGATCCATCTCTACGAGCAAGAGTATTTGATGATGCAGATGTTGACTGAGTATAACCATCGACATAGTGAGCGTCTAACTGTGATGATGCTCCATCGTTTCCTGCGTGCCACATGGTATTACCATTGACAGTCAGGTCGTTTGCGTTAAATCTTAATGCACCATTTCCATTAGATCCATTACCACCAGAGACGATCATTTGAACATCATAGTTTGGTGCTTGACCAGATGATCTAAAGTCTATTGTTGGTGTGGTAGATACTGATCCTTTACCAACCTGTAACTTAGCACCTTGTGCATCGTCGCGTAATCCAAATATTTGTGAAGATCCACCAGATACTTTATTGGATGATGATACTGTCCATTTTGTGCCAGGATTAGGACCGAAAACGTAGATATTCTGGTTATTGTTACTACCAACAAATGCTATTGTTCCAGTAACAAGTGAATATATCTCACCAGTTGTATGTGTCTTTTCTTGAACACCATTTGAACTATCAACTACAATAGAACCAATGTTGTTTGTTGCACCTACGTCAGAGTAGATAGTGTAGGTTCCACCATTATTGATGTTACCACCAACACCACTATTACAATGGAAATCTGGAATGTATAATGTATATTTTAGTCCTGTGTCATTGACGTAGAAATTCTCAAATACTATCTTGTCTTGACCAAGAACTTCTGGTAAGAACATATCACCGATAGGTGCTGTGATACCACCACGTGTGTCACCTATGTTGTAACCAGTTTGATACCATAGACCTTGCTTACCATCCATCTTGTCGGCATCCAATCCTGTGCCAGCACCATCGTTACCAGATGACCAAATCTTCTCCCAGTTAGAGTAGACTGCATTGATTCCACCATTACCTCTGATGTATAGGTTGTTATTATCTGTAAATCCTAATTGAGTTGATGCAGTTCCAGTTGCTTGTCTTCTATATGTGACAATACCATGTGTAGTTCCACCATCATTTAATGCTGTAGCAGAATTATTTCTTAGTGCAGCACCAATACCGTTTCCTGCCTGAGCTGGAGATGGGTTTGATGTAAGTGATGCAGTCTCGTTAAATACTAAGTTTGCAGTGTTCGCAGTACCTGATATGGATATATTATATGTTACGTTTGCAAGTCTTGCAGGATCTAAAGTACCAAATATAATATTGTTCGCTGTTTGATAGAATGAACCATCACTACCATCTAGTTTGTCAGCGTTAAGTTCTGAACCAGGACCTTGATCTATAGAAACTTGACCGTTATTGTCAACAATAAATCCACCTTCTGACTGGTTTGCAACTGCTTGGTTCGCAACGTCTTTTCTAAATCTGAATACACCGTAGTTACCATATACACTAGCACTTGCAGTTAAGTTATCACCTTTTCTTATGTCAATTTCTATATTACCATATGCTCTGTTGATAGTTCCCTTAACAGCACTCAATACCGCATTACTACCAGCACCTAGTTCACTTGGTATAACTACAGAGAATGTTGCGGTATAACCAGTACCAGAGTCAGTAACCTGTGCAGATATAATTGCACCACCAGATACAACATATGTTGCACGAGCAACGTCTTGACTAGTAACAGAAACATTACCACCTTCCATTGGAATGTTTTGGTAAGTTCCATCTGTATATCCAGAACCAGCATTTGTAATTGTAATACTATCAACATATGAACTATCTGTAATTGATCCACCAATTAATATTGCGTCAGCTGTTGTAGGTCTGATTGACTGTAATGCATACTCCCAAGAAGAATCACCACGTAAGTACGTAAAGGAGTTTGCAGTTCCTTTTCCTGCTAATCTTTCTGGGTCAATTGTACCCGCAACAATGTTAGAAGCATCAATGTTAGTAGATGTTAACTGTGTCCAGTTAGAAGCATTTTGTGCAGATGTATTGACTACTCTTGAAAGGTCAACTATTCTCTTTCTAGCATAATTACCAGATGTGGTAGTAGAGTTGGGAGATGTAATAGAGAACTGACTAGAGTTTAATAGTGTTATAGTGTAGAATCCATCAGGACCATTTCCTGTAGTAAAATCAAAGAATTGTAATTCACCATTGGAAAGACCATGATTACTCTCAGTAAATGTTATTGTGGTTGATCCACTCTGAGAATAAGTTCCAGTTGCTAAGTTTGCTAATGCCTGATCTACAATAAAGTCACCAGCGTCAAACTTGATATTGTTAGCAATGTTGATTGCAACTCTACCTTCAACCTGAGCAGCGATAACTGCATTGTTAGAAGCACCACTAGGTGATGTCAATACCTGTACTGTTGGTTGTGAGTAGTAACCTTTACCAAGGTTTGTAATAGTAACACTAGTTACAACACCACTTGTTACATTACATGTTGCAGCAGCTTGAACACCATTAGATGTATCATCAGGTGCAGATATTGTAAGGTTGAAGTTACCAGAGTATCCAGAACCTCCGTTACTAATAACGTAGTTAAATACAGCACCATCATTATATGAAACAACTGTACCACGAGCAGTTGTAGAACTACCAGTAACAATATCTCCTGCAGTAAACTGGAATGCACTGTTTGGTGCAAATGCTAAGAACTGACTTTCTAAATCATTTTCTAAAATATAAGATATTGCTATACCAGCAGTTACAAATTGATGAGTACCAGAACCTTGACTTGATAATGTTAAAGCACTACCAGCATTTGCATTTGATGTTGTTGATGCAAGTTTGATTGTATTGTCATCAACCTTAATAACATAGTAAACATTGTTTGTTGCCAATCCACCAATTGAAGATGAACCTTCTGTATATGTTAATTGATCTCCAGTTGCTGTACCGTGACCTGTGATCGTAATAGTATCAGCACCAGTATTAACTGACGAAGATGCAACGTTAAATGTTGTAGCAGATGTTTGAATTGCAATGTCACCCGCATTAGCATCTTCAATAGCAAGTCTTTCTGCCTGTGATGCAACAGATGTAATATTGAATGGACGTAGAGCAGGAATCTGATCTATATTAATCTTACCATTTGATGTTAACTGAACTAGTGCAGATGGAACTGCGTTAGTTGAGAATGGTTGGTTAAGATAAGGTCCTAAGTTGTTTGAAATATAATCTTTAACAGATGCCTGTGTAGGTAGTAATGAGTCAGATGCGAATGTACCACCTAATGTGTCAGCAGCTGAGAATCCTGTAATTGTGATGTCACCACCAACAATTTTGATAGATGTAAGTTCTGAGATTGCAACAGTACCAACAAAACTAATAGCACCAGTTCTGTTGAAGATCGTAACAAAGTTACCAACTTTAAAGTCACCAAACTCGTTAGTACCTGATGTATAAACCTGTCCAAAGGATTCTTCTGCAGCTTCGTAAGCAGTTCCTAATCCAACACCACCGTTTTGTGGTAAAGCAGCGTAGGTGTTACCTGATCCAGAATATTCCCAAGTGTGTGATGAAGAGTTACATACAGATGGTCTGTGGAATTTAATTCCTAAACCTACAAGGTTAGTTAATGCTTGAGAACCACCTACAAAACCAGCATCGTTAGAGGACTGATATCTAACATTAGTGCTAGTATTTTTATAGTCCATAGACCTGTTGGTCTTAATCTTAGCAACAACTTGTGTACCAGCAGAACCAGAAATAAGTTCTGTCTCTAGAATAATATGCTCTACAGCGGGATCAGTTGGAGTATGTCCATCAATCTTGATAATATAATCTTCAATTGGAATGTTTGTTAGAGTTGTACCACTGACTTGAATTACTTGTCTACCAGTTGGTGTACCATTACCATCTACATCTTCTGTAATACTATCAATAACACCTTGGTCAAATGAATAGCATTCTGCTCTAAATCCAGTAGCACGTAGAGAGTATGTACCAAAGTTAGATGCTGAGTTAGTAACAGATGCATAACCACCAGACTGTACAAGAATACCGTCCTGACAGAAAATAGCGAACACAGACACTAACTGTGTATAACCATCATTACTAATATTGTACGCAGTACCACCAAAACATATAATGGTAAATGCGTTTGCAACCATGGATTTACCCTGTGGGTCAAACTGTGCAACTGTATTACCTTGTGAATTTTGTTTTAGACCTGGTCTAGGTACGTTAGGTGTAGCAACCTTAGCACCATCAATTTCACAACCAGAACCACCAAGGAATGATATAAGTGAAGAGTTCTGAATATAAGGTGATGCCTCAATAACAGGAAGATCTAAGAATACATTTCCAAGTGGGAAGTTGTAACTATTATTTGATTGTTCTTGAAGTAAAGGATCAGGAACTGTAACTGTTCCACTATATGCTGTACCACTAGACAATACGTTATCTAATATACCCCAGTTTGTAGTCAATGCAGATACAACGTTAGCACATTCTGGTTTGCTACTATCTACAGTTACAGAACCGTTTGATACAGGAGAAATTTGTGAGAACTGACCAGTTTCTAAATTATTTCTTATTGCGTCTATTGATAGTTCTTTTGCAGCTGCAAACATTGCACGACTGTATTGAACCTCATTGTCTAGGTATTGTATTGCACCACTGTTGATATAAAGATTTGCTGCTTCTACAATAGCAGAGTTACCACCATAACGTAAGTCATACTGGAATGCTCTACAGATCTTCATTACGTCATCAATACACTGTTGATCGCCAGGTGCAGATGTTCTTGTAACACTAGCTACAGATCCTGCTGTAGAACCGCTTCCTAACGCTGTTGTAACGGTGTCGAAGAATGTTGTAATAGATGAGATAACGTTTGCACAAGAAGGAGCAGATGTCACTGATCTAGTAGCGTGTGACATGTTATCATTAGCAATAGCGGTGTCAAGGATTGTAAAGAATCCCTCAACTAAGTTTTGCTCAACAGTAGTTCCTTTAAGACCCGCATTAGTTACTTGAGTAAATCCGTGATTACCTTCGATAGTAATTGTCTCACTCGCAGCTGCCTTCTTAGCAAGTCCTTTTGCTATTTGGAATACAGCACGTGATTCTGTTTCTTCCCCATCTAAGAAAGTAGAGTTTGTGTATAGTTGTGCGTGATCATAAACTTGCTCGTTACCACCGTGATTTAAGTTCCACACAACAGCACGTAAGAAATCACTAACGTCATCAATACAATTCTGGTTTCCGCCAGGTACATTGTGTGAAGGATTATCTATGTTATATTGTTGAACTGATTCAAATGCAATTAAATCTAAGTTAGCAAGTATTAGAGTTGCAGCATAACCAGATACAGTTTGTGATGCAGTATCTAAAGTAAGAGTATGATAATATTGTAATTTTGTAGAATATGGATTTCTGTATAATGGTAAATTTCTAGCTGCTTTAATACAAGCATCTTTTGCATTGTTGAATACTTCTACGTAACGATCTCTAGTTAGTGAAAAACCAGGATCAATATAGAATTTTGCTTGATCGTATACTCTATCGTTACCACCCCATTTAAGGTTATGTGCTACACACTTTTGTATAAAGTCTCTGACATCATCATAACACGCTGTGCTTCCTGTAGGAATACTGTAACCACTATTGTTAGCAAGCATTTTATTGACTGACCAGTCTGCGATCATGTCTGCATTACCAAATAATAACTCTGCAGCGTCGGCATACTTATTATCTGTTGGTACACTATTTGGAGTTCTAAATGGTTTTTGTAAATCTGTAAATGTTCCTGCAGTTCCAGACTGTCCGTTAGCAGTGTTATCTGCAAGATCTAATACAAATTTTCTGTCATCATATATGTCTTTAATACCGTGAGTTCCATTAACTGTAGCATTACCAGAGTTAGCAATAGTTACTGTTGTTAATGCTTTCTTAACTGAGTTAGTTCCAGCACTTACAAATGTATGAGTTGTAGTGTTAGAAGATACGCCAACGTTAACAGTAAATGTATTTGTATCTTTTGCAGTTATCTTTAACCACTTATCAAATGCAGGGTCTCCACTTCTAGGATATGGATGATCAGATTGACCACTATCTTGAGCACACTGGAATACAAATGCACCAGCATCAAACTTAACTAAATCTCCAACACTAAATCCGTGGTTACTTACAGTTACTACAAACACACCTGTGCCTGGCGTATACACTGCATTAGTAGGAGTATGTTGACTGAAGTTAGGATATAGGTTATGTCCTCTTTGACATATGACTGTTAGATCATCTCCACTAACAGACCATGATGTTATATTTTTTGCTATGGTGTCTGCGGCTTGTTGGAAATTTGTTCCACCAATAGTAAGTGCACTACTACGAGTAGCGGATGATTCATAATAATATTTGACATATGCAACCGCCTCCTCAGCAATAAATTCTTGGTTTGCTTTGATTGCTTCTGCACCGTCTTTGAAACGATCACTTTGATTAATCTTAGTAAATCCAAAAGGAGAGTTCCTCAAAGATGATAAGACATAGTTGCAAGATGATATAACTGTTTGGTTACCAGTTGGGTTTATAGCAGAACCTATCTGACTGATATTACCACGAACAACAAACTGTAGTGAATAACCATCTGCCCTTTCTATACGATGGGTAACATATTTTCTTCCGTTTAAATCTTCTAGGTTATCAAGAATACTAACATTAGAACCAGAACCAGTTGTTACGTCACTTGCAGTATCAATATTTGCTTGCTTCAGTACAAAAGTAGCAGTCAAATTAGAACTATTATATCTTGCAATACCAATACCTAAATCAGTATTACTTGCAAGAGTAGGAGTTCCAGATCCTGTGGTAAAACCATCTATGGAATATGTTTTACTAAATCTTTCAAAACCAGCTGGGAAGTTAAATGTAATACCAGCTTGTCCTAGTGATGCCCAGTTAGAAAATAATGTAGATGTTTTTGTATTATCTACACTTGCTACAGTAACTGTAATTAATCCACCACTGATTGTAAATGATGTGTTTGTGCCAGTACCAAAATCTATAGCATTATTTTGGAAACCATATACTTGAATTTCTTGTCCAATCTCATAATCATGGAAATCTGATGATGTGCTAGAACTAGCAAGAGTGAAGATAGGACCGTTGTATGTTGATACAGTGTTTAGTGATGTATCAATCGTTGTAATTGATAATACTTTCTCCTGTAAATCAAATCTTTGGAATCCTTTTCCTGCTGATGTTAATGGTAAAGTTACTGGATTATCAGCACCTGATGCATCTTTTTGTGTAGCATCAGCAGCAGATGCAGCAAGTCTTATATAATCTTCATTTTCTACATAAACAAAATATGCAGTGCCATCAACAAGACCACCGATAGCACCCATCTTTCCTGCACGATAGATGACACCATCTCCAGTTGCAAATAGATGTTTTGTAATGTAGATATTATTGACCTCTGGCATAACATTACCAGAATCAAATGTATGGAAACTATCATCAGATGATACACCAGTAATATCTTTTCTACCCTGAGTTACAGCTACATTGATAGCGTTAGCATAAGTGTCGTACAATGCAACACTATTAGCATCAATACTTCTTATGTAATAAACAGTGCCATCAATCAAACCAGGTAATGCTGTAGCGTTCTCATCTTTATGATATGCAACAGCTGCACCAGTTCTATATCTGTGATTTGTTAATGTAATTGTATCAAGTGTAGTATCAATATAATTTGTGCTTCCACGGAAAGAAACAAATTCTCTTTCACAATCAACTGTATGCTGATAAATTTGGTTAGATATAACTTCAAGTTCTGGTCTTAATGATTCAGCATCAACAACGTCAAATCTATCTGACACACTAGCGTTGTTGAGGTCTGTAATTATATTTGCAGCAACATTATCATAGAAAACTTTTTCAGCGTCTTGGAATACATCATTAACACCTGAACTAATCAATACTGTTACATCACCAGTTGAATATGGTGATGCTACAGGACCTGTAAAGTTGACAGTTTGGATTGTACCAAGTGTACCAGATGATCCACCTTGTACAAAGTCTCCAACTTCTAGAGTTGCATTACTACCTGTGTGGTTGTTGAATGTAATTTTGAATATGTTATCACCACGGAACTTATCTCCAGCAACTGCAGGAATCTGTTTTAGTTCTGGTTCATAATATAATCTTTGTTTGTCATCAAATACAAACGCATATTTCCATGTATGGATTACTGTACTTTGTGGGTCTGATGAGTTTTGTAGTGCGTCTCTGAATACAACACCAAAGATATATGTTTCATTAGACGCCTTTATCATGTGACGATCCTGATTCGCAGGACGCATAATGACACGACGTAGGTTGTCACCAATTAGTGAACAGTTTCTAGGAAGTGAAATTGGGTTATCTTCTAGATACTCACCACCAGATACAATAATAGAAACGTATTCATCAGTTGGATCTGGAACAGCTTTCTGTAAACCGTAAGCAATCTGTGCTGCTTTTTTAACTGTTTTTACTGGTCTTGCAGCTGAACGACCATCGTTTAGGTCACTACCAATAGTTTGTGATACGTATACACGACCACCAGTGTCATTAGTAGCAACTTTATATACAAAGTCAGTGGTAGCAATTCTTCTTGACTGATCACTTAGCGGTGGTGTATCAGCAGTTGGGAAGAATGTAGTTCCAAAAGTAGGACTTGTTACGTCTGTATCTTCAAAGTTAACAAGGTTAGGAGCACGAAAATTCAACGCAGGGTTGATAATAGTACCGATATCAAGGTTTGTAACCTGTGCAGTATCAGAAATGATAGAACGAGTCGTTCTAATCTGACCTTCTACATCGAGTTCAAACTGAGGATCGTTAGTATTAACACCAATACGAATGTTTTCTTGTGGGTTTTTGTTTATGAATAATGCATCTTTCTCTAGTGCACCTGTACCCACTGAGAATTCAATGGTTTCATCACCTTGAACACTTAATGATCTTATCCTTTTATATGCTAGTGTAGCACCCGCTGTAATTATACTTGCTACTGTACCTGTAAAACTTAAATTATCGTCGTCTACCTTTGTTACTGTAAATATTCCGTCTACTTCTCCACCACTTGTAAAGTCAATATATATTTGATCCGTTCCAATAATGCCATGAGCAACCGAAACGATATTACCCACACCAGCTGCTGTTCTGCTGTATGTAGCATTCGTCCAATTTCCTGTCGCTTTTGACCCAGATGCTTCAATCCTCTGTTGGTCTACATTAAACTTTAAACTCATTTTGTTCCTATAGGAGTTATGATACGACTGTTATATCTAGATTACCAACCCATTTCACTATAGAGCTGGATGTCACACTTGATACTTGGAATGTAAAATATGGTGCTGAACCTATTTGAATAGCTGCTGGCACTACGTTCCATGTTTCTTGACCTGGCGGATTATTTCTTATAACTGTTTCATCAGTAACAGCTACAGTTGGAACTCCGCTAGAGTTTGTTGTAATGATAAGATCAAATTTTGCTGCGTACACATAAGTGTTGTTGGTAGTCTCTTGTCCAAATACAGTTGCTTTTGCAAAAGAAACAGAGTCATTTGCTAGTGGAGGTGTATTTGTTGTTATGGGTGTATTACCATCTAAAGATAATTGCATCGTATTGTTAGATGCATCTGTCTGCCTCTTAAGAATAAAAATGTCTTTGTTTGCATCAGTAAAGTGAGCACTTACCATATGCATCGCAGAGATATTTTTCAAAGCTCTAGAAGTATTTAATACCTCAGTTGCAGCAACTGCGTATCCTCCTATTGATGAAAAATTCTTAATTGACATGGTTTACGATTACCTATGGTTTATTTATACCTTAACTTTAGTCGTAGTGAATCTACCAGTAAAGGATGTTGATGAAGTTGCAGCACTAGATTTTGCGAGTGATATGTTAACGTTGCTACCAGCAACTGCAATAGTCGCATCTACAAGGTCATTATCTGATGTTACAGAGTTAGTAACTGTGGCGTGGGCAGTTGTTCCTGCTGCAGCACATACAGTTGTAACCTCAAGCATATGTACTTTTCCATCATTACTTTCAATAGTAATTAATGTCTTAGCACCTTTGTATGATGTCTTATCAAACTGTGTTATTGATGAGTTAGCAGTAAAGGATGTTAACTGTCCACCTTCTACTCTACAGTCATCTAGTTCAACAAAATCACCTGTAGAATCAAAGACAGTTAGATATGATGTTGTTCCACCATTCCAACCTCTGTTAATTTTCCATGCACACTCAGAACCATTTGCATCTAAAGAAATGAATGCTTTAGAATCTAATCTTGTAACAAAGTCTTGTTGAATTACATCAGTACGAGCAAATGGTGATTTAGTATTTGATAGAGTTATAACTCGGAATGTTACGTCGTTAGCGGGAGTAGCACCACCAAGTAGATCACCACCTATTGTTATAAGTTCCTGTTCTTCATAGAAATCACCACCAGTTGCAATGTTTATCTGATCTATGTTTCCACTTCCATTGGTTGTAACATTGAATGTTGCTCCTGTACCTTCAAATTGTCCTGTTGATACCACACCACTATATGATTGAGATACACCATAAGCACCAGTGCTTGCTGTCTCAGTTCCAATTGATGCTACTGTACCTTGTGTAGGAACTCCTCTAAATCTTAAACCACCAGCAATTTCTAAATCTTTCTTTGATCTAAAGGATGCTATGTTAGCAGTTTGGAATGTAACTGATAATGGGTCACCAGCTGCAGTTCCGTTAAAGATCGCTGTGCCAGGTACATCAAACTGTTTTGCATTTTTAAGAGTAAATTTATCTTTATCAAGTGATAGGCAATTAACACCTTGAGCATAGAACTCAAATGTATCTTCGTCAGAAGCTGGTGATACTTCAGTTAAGATGTAAGTATCTTGGTCTACGTCACGAACACCACCCAAAGATACAAAGTCATTTCCATTATATCCTTCAAACTGTTGCTGTGTGCTGTTAAATCTAATTGCACCCGCTAGTCTATCTTGAGTGCCAGGTCTTTGGTTTGTTGTACCAGATGGGATTACAAATGCACCTGTACTGTTTACCCAAACACTCTTACCACCGCCAGGTTTTAGTACAAGACCTTGACCTTGTGTATCAGTTATAGTAACTGTGCTTCCAGTTCCAGAACCTACAGTTGCAGGATTTAAAGTTATAGTATCACCAATGTAATAGTTTTGACCTTTTGCTACAGCTGTTGGAGTTACCGATGTAATTGCACCTCCAGAAACAACAACTGTGAATGTTGCTCCAGTTCCAATTCCAGTTGTTCCAGTAACTGTAACCGCATTGTAAGTACCATCAGTATATCCAGATCCAGATCCACTAACAGTACATTCTACAACTTCACCAAATGATGCAACTCCACCAATATCAGCGTTATTAATTGTAGACCTCTTTATCTCTAATGCAGTATCAACTTTCAAATTACCTTTGATATCAGTATCACCAGTAACAGAGTCTACGGTAAACTGTGCTGTAGTACCGTCATTGACTTCAAATTGTACATCTGTGCCACCCTTAAGAATTAGATTACCAGTTCCTTTCGGAGTAAGTGTAATTGGCACATTTGCATCTACACCAACACCAAGTATCTCAGCAGCATTATTAACTTGTAATCCAGATTGTACTGTACCAATAGTTGTTGTTTCAGCAGTAGGATCAACTTTAAAGTATGGATTTGCAGCACCTAATAAAGAATCTACAATTAAATTATTTGCAGTCTCAAGTACAGTATCACTCATCTTGATCTTCTGTACTCCTGCACCAGAGTAACTTAACTCATTAGCAGCAGATCTATAGAAACCACTTCCAGTATCTGCAGCTATTGAAATAGATGGTGCAGCTGCAGTTCCATTTTGTATTTTTAAATTAACATTATCAACAAAGTTGTCTGCACCGTTAGCAACTATATTTCCTGTAAGTGTTGTTGTTCCAGCAACTGCAAGAGTTGTTCCTATACTTACTGCTGCTTGAGCTGTGATATCTCCTCTGGTTGCTAATGTTCCAGTGGTTATTGCATCATTGGACATGGTACTAGTGGTACCACTGCTACCCATTGTTAATATACCAGTGTCTGAAATACTGTAGTTTGCAGATTTAAGTCCACCCGCTGAACCAATGGTTGTAACTTCACTAGTATCAATATCTGCAGCAGTCAATGCAAAGTTAGATCCATTGTCACCTAAACCTTGGAAGTTTGTGGTGTCAAATACAACACTCTGACCTGTAAAGAATGCATTACCACCGTCTGATAATACAACAGAATTTGCATATCCAACTTTAGTAACAGTGAATTGGAATCCTGATCCACCACCTTCTCCAACATCAGCATCATTACAACTAAGAACATTTCCTATGTTGTAACCAGAACCTGATGATACAATATCAGTCAAAGAACTAATACTTGTGTCGTTAGAGGTAATAGTAAATGTGAATCCAGTACAATTACCAATTAAAGATGGATTGGCAACTTTAATAACGTCTCCTGCTTTCCAACCAGTTCCTTGTTGTCCTATAGTAAATGCAACAGCGGTAACTCCACCACTACCACCAACAGTAACGTCTATCTGACCACCATCACCATATACTCCAGCAGCTCCAGTAGTAATTGTGATGAAAGAACTCTCAGACATGGATTGTCCGTGCTGAGTACAAGTATAATAAACTGTATTTGTGCTTGCTGGTGCGTTTTGTTTAATTACAAAATCAACAAAAGATCCCGCTGTGCCAGGTGTACCATAACTTCTAACAGCAAAGTTTGCAGTATCTGCTAATGAAGTTCCATCTAATGATAATGGATGGTTAGTATTAGTGCTGTCAGACATATCAAAACGATATGTGTTACCTCTAACCATGGTTAGATCAGGTGCTTCAACTGCACCAGATCCTGTGTCTATAAAATATCTGTATGTTTCAATAGGTGCTGTATCTAACGTTCCACTACCACCACTAGTGAAGTTAATTACCTCACCTTGTTGGAAAGGTCCGTTAGCAATTGTTGCTAGATTATAGTAAACAAACTCACTATTTACTCCATCAACATATGAGACAGTTGCAGTGGCACCAGAAGTTACACCAGTTGCAGTATCACCTACACTTACACTTCCTGTAAATCCACCATTTGCTACCATCTCCATTAATCCACGGTTGGCAACAGTTACTGGATATGTTGCAGCAGGAGCGTTTGCATATATGTCAATTTGTTGATATGTTTGTTCTGTTCCTCCAGTACCAGCTGTTGTTATATTTCCTTGTAAACCAGATACAGTCAGAGTTGCAGTAGCACCAACTCCATCTCCACCAGTCAGTGATACGTTTTGGTAAACTCCAACTGCATATCCAGAACCACCAGATAAAATATTACCACCAAAAGGTAATACAATAATACTTGCTTGTGCTCCAGAACCAGAACCACCATTTATACTAACTGTTGGTGCTGTTAAATATCCTGCACCACCAGAGTCTAGAGCTATTGATGATACTTGACCCAATTCTGTGTCTAGAACTGCAGTTGCGATAGCAGTGGTTTGACTAGTTCCTATAAATGATATTTGTGGTATTTCTGAATATCCATAACCACCATTATTCAGAGTAACACTAGCAACCTCATAGGTCATGTTTGCAACTGTCAATACTGCTCCAGAACCAGTTGGATCGTTAGTATTCGGAGTAACAGTTAAAGTTGGTGTAGTAGTGTAGACTGCGTTTCCAGTTGTAGCGACAGTGTTGATGGTTGATCCAAGATTAACAGTAAGAGATGCGTCAGTAATTCCTGCACCTGTTTCACTGATAGTAAGAGCTGGTGCAGCACCAGTTACATATCCAGATCCTGGATTATTAACAGTGATTGCTGTAATTGATCCTGCAGTAACAGTTGCAGTAGCAGTAGCAGTTATACCTTGGAGATTGTGTAACTCATTTGGAGTTGCAGCTGCAGTCAATGATATTGGAGATCCACCAGAAGTTGCTGACAACTGTATAGTGTTGTTAGTCTTATCTGCATTTACAACATAATAAGAGGTTCCATTACTTAATCCGTTTAAATCTGAGTTACCATTGTTATCATAAGTTACTTGATCACCATTATCAATCCAAGATGATGTAAATGTAATTGTGTTTCCAGATGTAGATATAGCAGAGTTAGCATCAAATGCTTGTGTTGGAGGAGCAGCTAATGTTAGGTTAGGTGAAGAATATCCTGCACCGCCACTTACAATTGCAATCTGAGCAAGTCTTGCAGCTGTGCTAAGAGTAACTAAGAAACTTATAGTTCCACTTACAGGAGTTAAGTTTGCTGATATGTCAGGAGTTAATTGATATAATCCATTTCCTGCATTACTAACAGTGATATCACCGATAGCACCATTGGTTGCTAAGGTTGCAGTTGCTGTAGCAACTTGGTCTGGGTTTGATAGTAGAGGTGCTTGATAATTACCCGCATCGTATCCTGTACCCTCGTTGGTAATAGTAAGTCCAGTTGTAAGGTTTAATGACTTTTTGTTTATAGCAAAGTTCTTGTTAGAGAAAATACCATAAGAGGAGAAACCAGCTTGTGTGTATGAACCAACAGTAAACGCACAAGAAGAGTTACCAGTACCGATGATAGATGCTAATCTATTAGAAGCAAAGTAAATATTCTCTGGAGCAATAACCTGACCATTTAGAGTTATGTCTTCGTCACCAGCAGGGTCAAGAATTATCTTACCAGATGTAGATGTAACACTGTTGCCCGCTAGTCGTAAATTACCTGTCTCAATGTATGCAGGATATATGTTTGTAGTACCAGTTGAGTCACTTAAAGTAATATTAGCAGCTGACTGAGCTGAGGATGTTGCAGCAAACTGTACGTTACCAGTAGAAGCATCAACTGTAAGTGCATCACCAACTCTAAAATCACCTTCGTGGTCTGTAGATGAATATAATACTTTACCACTATTGAGTTCTTCTACTTCATTTGCTTGAGTAGCAAGTGAGGGGTCATTAGTATAGTCAGCACCAGAACCAACATAACCAAAGTTATGTCCAGAAAGAATAAGTTTTACACCAGCACCGTCTGCCTGTACACCTTTCTGTCCATATACACATGCAGATGCAGCTGAACGTAATTCAGCACCAAACTGAGAATAGTCAGCAGTTGTTACGACAGTAGCAGAGTCACCACCACTTGATCTGATATCTGATGTTCCACCAGAACTGTCAGTAAATGTTGTAGTTGCATCATTACCACCACCATGTAGTAATAGTACAGTGTAAAGATCTGATGAGAACTCTCCAGTTGTAGGTGTGAAGTTACCAGAGTATGAACCCTGTGCTTTCTTAATTCTTACCTCATCAATATTTCCTGCAAATGCTTCTGTAGGAGATGATGTGTCATAGTTAGAACCGATAACCACAGGTTTTGATGCACCATAATCATTACCATCAGTGTAACTAGAACCTAGTTCAGTTCCATCTAAGAATAATCTTGTTGTACCACCACTTCTAGCAACAGCAACATGATACCAAGTATTGATTGCAAGAGTTCCACCACTGATTTGAGATGTATTACCTACTGCAAAATGTAGTGCAGTTCCATTCATATACACAGTGGGTGCTGTGTCCGTCGCAGAGGCGTTTCTTAGGTCAAAGATACGTTGTATACCAGAAACACTAGTAGGGCGTATAAACGCTTCTAGAGTCCAGTTAGCAGTACCAAATCCAAAGTCACCATCTGCAGGAACTTGTAAGTTATCCTGAGTACCGTCAAATAGTATTGATCCACCACTAAACTTACTTTGTGCAGTGTCAATCTGTGTATCACCAAATCTACTTAATATCTTTGATGGTTTTGTTGTGGTTACAAATTCACCAGTGCCTTTACCATTGATATAGATGTAAGTTCCATCATTAGATGCAACAACACCACGACCAACTGCTTTTTTATAAGTTACATTACTAGTGGTTATAGTGCCAGAACCTGATGTAAAGGTTACGGTATTATTATCTACTTTAGTTACTTGATAAAATCCATCAAGAGCACCACCACTGATAAAGTCTGCATAGATGTAATCGTTAGATACTAAACCATGTGCTGTTCTTGTTAAAGTAACAGTGCTTCCTGATCTAGTATATGTTCCTGACTGGAATCCATCTTCTAACTGGTATGCAACTTCACTTGTGTTAAATGTACCAGCAGTACCACCTAATTTTAATCTTGTTTGACCTGTGCCATATTTACCTGTAGCACCTTGAATACCTTGTACACCAATAGATGCAAAATAGTTGAAGCAATTTAACCACTCAACTCTAATACCATTAGTTGCAAGTAAACCAATATTACCAGGTGTAATAAATGTACATTCATTGAATAGTACAGAAGCATGTTGTGAAGAGGAGGATATGTTGGCACCATCAAGCTTAGCACCACGTCCTGCATCTCCTTGAGCATATCCGTAAGGATCTGAACCAGATACTGTACTACCCTTAGTTGTTACTGTAACTCTCTCAACATAAGGACTTGTGGTTGAATCTACTGAGGTTCCTAATACAAAACCGTACCCAGTATCACCACTACTATCATATAAAAAATCTTTAATTGTCAAATCAGATACTTGACAATCACCATTTAAAACTATTGCGTTATTACTTTGCGTTGCGTTTGTTGGTTTTATCTTTGTCGCACGTAAGTTTGTACCACGTAACGTAACACCATCAGGAATTGTTAGTGGAAAAGTCTCTTGAAATTCACCAGGTGCAACTATAACTGCATCACCCGAAGTTGCTTTCGTAAGTGCCTTTGTGATTGTAAGGAATGGAGTGTCAGGATGTTTACCATTTACACCACCATGACCTAGCAAATCATTATCTGATCCTGCTGTTGCAACATAATACGTATTACCTTGTCCATTGGTTATATCCGCATTAAGCATCGCAGTGGTGATTTCACCAACTGCAGGTTCAGCGTTTGCTACCTCGACTATATTAGAGCCGTCTCTGACGTAGATCTTTTTATCAGCGGTGTTTACCGCAACTTCACCATCAAGGAGTGTGGAAGTCGTCGGAGCCGCTGCTGCTGTGCTCGATCTCTTTAGCTTGATTCTCGTTGCCATCTAAAGCATTCTCATTAGAATTTTGTTCGGTTATAGTATTTAACTGGGTTTGCAAATCTAAGATTTGTGCTTCCAGCATCACATTTGTTAAAGTCAGTTCAGAAATCTTTTTTTGTAATGTGTTAATAACAAGTTGTACGTTCATGTTAATGTAGTTCAGAAAGTTCCACCATCGAGGGTATTCGTCCATACAGGCACACCCGCAGATGTTACTGTAAGAACTTGATATGAAGTTGTGGCGTCGTCACCTGTGCCAGGTGATGCCATGTTAGCAGCTGAGGTTACTTGTAATGCTCCTGTATTGTTACCATATATGATACCGTTCTGGACAAATTGCCCTGCACCTGTACCACCAAACTGTACTTCCAAGTCTGTATCTAATTCTAGGTCTCCTAGTACAACTGTACCACGATTACCTGTTACACCAAATACAGTTCCTGTGTCTGTTGCATCTTCAATAAATGTCCATGCACCGTTTCCATCAGCACCACCTGTACGGTCATAACCGAAGAAACCAAATTTAGCAGCAGAACCAGTGTAGTAGTGTACTTTAACACCACGGTCTAATGCATCATTACTTGATCTAGTAACGGTTAATGTAGTACCAGATGCGATAACAGCATTGGTTGCCTGAGACAATGTAAGAGTCTTAGTTCCAGTATTAATACTAGAGATTGTTGTTGAACTAGGTATTCCTGATGCAGCAGTGATTGCGTCTCCTGCAGCAATTCCAGTTACCTTATCAACTACAATTGTACTTGATCCAGAACCAGTAGAACCTTGTGAGGTCAATACAGATGTTGGATCACCTAATTCAATTGTAGGATCATTGACAGACATTGAAGCACTATTAACAGTTGTTGTAGTACCATCAATCTGTAAGTCACCTTTAATAATAACTAAACCTTCAGCATCACCACCAGCTGGAAATGGGTCGATTATCATCTCTGTACCAGATGTGGTAGAGATAACATTGCCATCCATCTTCAGACTGTCAATTGTGAACTGTCCTGTTTGAGATATATCAGCGTTTATACTTGTTGTTCCGTTGAAGGTAACGCCATTCTCAAAAACCGTAGTGGAGTTAACAGTCAGATTATCGCCACTGGCATCGCCTACTGTAGCATCCCCTTCAACGAGGAGAGACCCTACAGAGGCTTGACCAGCGATACCCGCTCCACCAGCGACTTGGAAGGCACCAGTTGTACTTGTAGTAGATGCAGTTACATCAGAAATTTTAATGGCAACGCCATTATCGTATTCCCAATCAGCACCATCTACTCTTACTTTATCAAGAGTTGTTTCATCATATCGGATTCCACCGTCTTTATTAGTACCGAAGTACAGACGCATATCATCCTGTATACGTAAGTCAGGAGAACCAGCTGCTCTCTTGACATCTAATGCTGCATCACCGTCATTAAAGACTAGTTCTACATCACCAGTTGTTCCGAATTCTAATTCTTGCCCGTCTTCGATGACGAGTTTACCTGTGCCATTGGCACGGAAAATTAAATCTGCGTCAGTGGTTGATGTTGTAATGACATTTGCGTTGAGAGTAATGTCGTCAACATTCCATTGATCTATTTTTGAATTGCTGTCTACTATGACAGATGAACTTGCTGTAAGTGTACCATGGACATGATCCAACATATCCATAAAATATCTACCACCTACAACTTGAGCAGCACCATTGTTGTCTCCAACAAACAGTCTGTCTCCTGCGTTTGCTTGAGTACCATTAGCACCTGTTGTTACTGCTAGTTCACCGAACGTAACGGTACCTGGTGCAACTGATCCAGTACTCCTTTTAATTAGGATATTTGATGCCATTAGAAGCTACCTCCATTAATTGTCACGTTACTTAAGACATTTGTTGCTACGAATTTTGTTTGTGCTTGATCGTAAACAAGCATTGATCCGTTTGCTAATCCACCTTGAGATGTGTCTGTCAAATCTACATCAGACAGTCCTCCAAGTGAACCACCACCGCCACCAGCTGCGACACGTGTGACCTTTGGAATTGATTGATCCCCAAATCTTAATCTTGCCATTAGAGTGTTACTCCCTCAAGTACGCTTACAGAACCTTCTAGCACTCGCGTTTTTTGCCCAGTGGTCGAAGTAATAACGACATCATATACATATCTCCCCGCCTTCATTGCGGTAGTGACAGCATTGCCAAGAGATAATTGAATTTGTCCAGCTGTCGGAGGAGTTAATATCGCTCCAGTCACAGTAGTGGACGTACTGCTTGTATAGTGCTTCTTTATCTTACACGCAACTGTATATCCAGTTAAGTCAAACAAAGTCCCATTATCATTCTCGATGGTAAAATCGGTGATAAAATCAGCACCTTGGTATATTATGAGGTTGGATACAGCAGAAGCCATAGTTCAAAGAATTTCCTATATTTATTTAGCTCCTGATTATTTATCCTCTTTTACAACTAAACCTTTTACTATTTCTTTCAATTCCGCAACTTCTGCTTGTAAATCAGCTAAAGTTCTATCCTTCTTCTTTGCGTTCTCTCTTGCTTTTAAATAAGCATCATACCCAGAAGTATCTGTATTCAGAATCGCATTTGATTCTGGATCTCTGCCCAATGATGTATGTCCTTCAACTGGAAGTAATTCCATTATGCTAAAGCAATACCTCTAAAGTCCTTAACTCTAGGTATGTATGGTTGATCATAACTGAGTAAGCTGACCTTAACTTGGAAAGCATCAAACTCATCAGTGTCTTCTATAGTATACTCGTAATCTGTAAATGTTGTTAAATCATTCTGAGGAACTAAAGCACCGTTGTCTGGTACACCTGTACTATTAAAGAATCTAAATTCTAGTTCGTCTAGGTTTCCTGCATATCCAACTGGAACTAACTTATACATCACAACTATCTTAGACTGTGTAAATGTATTAGCTGCGAGCATTACCTTTAGTCCAGTAGCACTCTTTTCTAATCTAGCAACTTTAGTAATATAGTTACCCGCACACTCTCCACCAATACCAGCTGTAGGTTCAATATTATTATATTGGTTGGCGTGTGTGATGACTGAGCATCTAGTTAAGTCAACGACAGGAGATAAGTGCGAAACTTCAGAACTTAAATTCAATTCCATGGTTAGTGACTTTGTACTATTCATTCTATTGATTTCATTTAGTTCATTTGCAACAACCTTAGTAGCACCAAAATAGTTTTCCTCACCAACAGTAATGTCAGTGTATATGGTATCTTTTATAAAAGATGTTTCTGCACTTGCACCAGATGGGAAAGGACCACAAGATGTTCCACTTGTACCTAACAATCTAGTGACCATACTAGTTTTAGGTTCTAACTGACTTTGTATCTGAGGTGTAATAGCATCCCATGGAACGTTTTGAGATACAACTATATTTGATCCACCACCAGTAATACCAGTAGTAGCAGTTTTATTTGTAATCTTAAGGTTGTAACTATGAGGACTATTAATTGATATAAGTCCACCTGTAGTAGAATTGTGTGTAGTATTAACTAATGTTAGAGGTATACCATCAAAGTTATAGCACTGCACCACTGCATTATCTGCGTGTGCTAGTCCAGTTCCAGAACCTGATGTACCATTATGATTTCTACCAGAAGCGTTGATAGTAATATCATTACCATTTATTGCTTCGTATGCAAGAATCTCGTCACCACTACCATCTTCAGCAGTTCCAAGTATCTTAATAAATCCAAGATTAGATGAACTAACAGCAGATCCACCTATTGTTGTATGGAACTGAGAGGCATCTGCCACTGTCAAAGTTGTTCCAGTAGATGTAAAGTTTCCACTCATATTAATAGAAGTATCTGCTACCTCCGATATCACTCCTGTAACCTTGACATAATTCAATGCAGATTGCATACCATGATTACTATGGAATACTCTGATCTCATCACTAGAAGCTGTAGTCTTAAGTGTATTTGTTGCAAGGTTTAGATAACCACCATTCTGTTCTCCTAACTGTGCATTCTCTAGTATAAGTTTACTAGGTGCTGCTGTTGATGGAAGTGTAAACTCTGCTCTATACATCTTAAACATCAAATCCTCAAACTGAGAAGGAGACCAAGTAGATGCGTTTTGTGACTTGAATAGAACACCGATATATGGTTGCTCAGATATTTTCTCACCTTGATGTGCTGCATCAATAGCATCCTTACCAAGAAGCGAGATGAATACCTTGAACTGATTAGAGTCAGATGTAACCACAATAGCATGTTCAGTTCTGTATGGAATGAATACTGGTGCTTTGAATGTAAATGTAGTAGGTACTGAAGCGTCACTGGATACAAATACATCAGCTGCTTGCTTAACTACCTTAGAGAATGGTAATACTGTTTGTGTAGGAGTACCATTTTCTACAGTTCTAATATCAATTGCTACAGGAATCTCAGCATCTTTCTGTTGGAAGAATAAGTCAATCTTAGTTAAGAATACTCCACCTTCTAAATTAGAATCTTCAATCAAGAATGTTTGTGCAAGTGGATCAGTCCATCTTGTCTCTTCTGCAGATGTCTCAGTAACACTGGTTAATGTTCTGGAATCATACTGATCCTCAGATGTAATCTTAGCATTTCTAACAGAGATGATTGTCTCTTGTGTAGTCTGCAATATACCAGATGACTCAAATTCTGCTTCACCGTTAGAATCAGATATACCAACGACCTTACTGTTAGAGGCAGAGTCACTAAGTCTGAATAGTTTTGTACCTGTTTTAAACTTAAGATTACCCGCAGTGTTAGGTGCATCAATAAAGAATGAACCTCTAAGATTACCTTGCTTATCAGTAATCATATCTTTATTAGATACTTTTGCAACAGCACCACTAGTTTCACCAACTAAGTAATCATTTAGTTTTGGTGATCCATAGTAAGTTCCTTTTGCTTGATCTGCAAGAGATTTAGTATCAACGTTAATAAATGCTAGGTTAGAGGTATAGTCTGCAGTAGCACTGATATCTGTACCATCAAGAGGGTTTATTGAGAAGTTATCATTAGGTGATGCAACTCTTGCCTTAAATCTAAACTTACCATTTCCTTTCTTAACATGAATAGTCTCACCTATTTGGAATGGAATATTGTTTGTTTGTGCATCAGTAGATGGATCCTTAATAAGACCCATAATTTTTGGCGTAACTAATTTCTTAGGTAATGCAATACCATCAAAGAATGCAAAGAACTTAGTTCTTGGTTTTAGTTTTTGACAAGTAAATTCAATATTTCTAGAACGCATAAACTGAATATGCTCGACAGAAACAACTCTGCTACCAAGAGACTGTTGCTCAACTACAGGTGTAACTCTATATCTAATACCAGTTCTAGTTTGTTTGGTAGTTGTTGTAGAAGTTGTAGTAACAGTTCTACGTTGCTGTTGTCTACCTTTACCACCGCCACCTCTCCATGCACCAACATTTTGAGTTGTGGATGTTCCTGTCCAAGTTGTCTTCCAAGAGTTCCACTGTATTGGAGAAAATCCATTTTGATCAGCGTTAAACTCTCTAACTGTAGTTAAGAAATTGCCCTCTGTGACAGGTCCTTGGATAGGATTTAATGATGTTGTATCTACCCAATTGTCTGATTCTGGATATAACTCTATGTCACCGACATATGTAAATACGTTAAATGGGTTAACGTTTTCCACAGCTGATGCGTATGGTTGGTCAATTAACACAGAAGATGTATATGGAAGTGTTATCAACTCGTCAGTCTGTGTAACGTTTTGCGAAGCTGTGCTATATGTAAGAGGAACTTGAGTTGTATAATGAGCTGGTCTAACATAACCTTGCTCAAAGTCAGTTGATACTCTATAGTCAGGATGTAGTGTATCTGCAGTAGCAAGACTTGCAAAGTTATCTACAATAAAACCATTTTTAAATCTGCTAAGACCACTAACATCTCTAATCTCCATACTTGCAGTTTCACTTTCAAGTAAAGATAATTGAGTATAGTATTCTAAAGTTTTAATTCTATCTTCTAGATATTGAATATCTCTAAATGTATATCTCTTATAGTTTGTCTCTTCTATAGTTACATCTTCTTCAACATCAAACACATATGCACTGTATTGCACTGTTGCCAATAACATGGCGTCTTCAACATCCTCAGGTGCTTGAGGTCTTGTGCTAGGTGCACCCTTAACTATTTGAATAACACTATCCTTACTCATGTATACCTTGTCAACACGTGGTAAGTAATACTGTAGACTTAGAATAGTTGTATCACCTATGCCAGGTAATCCAGTCAAGTTACCAGTAAACGCCCTATTTGCAAAGTCAAAGAATTTTGTTTGACTTAATGTGTATGGAGATGCTTGACTACCAGTTCCTGTCAATTTCTCAGGAACGATTGGTCTGTAGTCAATCATGTCTCTCAACTTATCAGACTCATATTTTGGAATAATCTTATACTCAGATGTAGGATATGAATCAACTGTGTATGGACTTGATCCATTGGTTGTAAGGAATCTATCAAAGATAACAAGCATCTTGTGTGTAGGAGGAGCAAATCCTGCCTTTCTTACAATTCTAGAATAGTCATAATATTGATCTCTTTGTCCATCATCCAAATCAAATGTGCTAGTAATATTTGTTGAACCATTATCTACACTTCCTGTAATTTTAAGTGTTGCATTAGGTGCAGTTATTGTTTCTCCCGCAGTAAATACATCATCCTCAACAGGTACAAAGTAAATGATGTTACTTGTAGTAGATACTATTCTTGCTCTAGATCCAGAACTATCACCTTGAATTACATCGTCTATGGCAAGAGTTCCAAGTAAATTTGTATATGAGAAATTAGGTATTACTGGATCATTTGAATTCTTAGACTCAAATATTGCCTTGATTTTAAATACATCAGCAGTACCAAGAGATATACTAGAGTCGTCTACTCTACTACCAAAACCACCAGCAACAGTTGTTAAACCATTTACAGCACTACCAGTTGTATCATCAATCTTAAGAACCTTCATACGTTCTGTGGTCTTTGCTTTTGCTGACCTATCAGATGAATAAACTGTACCAATAATCGTTATGTTTCCACCACCATTGGATAAACCAGTTAATGCAATAGTCTGTGTATTAGCACTCGTACCGCTTATACTAAATCCTGCTCCAGATGACAATACATCACCATCACCAGATCCAGATGTAATAATAACTTGGAAGTCATCATTATCAGCACCATTCTTCCATAATAATCCTGCTCCTGCGTTTGCAGATGCTTCACCACTACCGTTAACAGTTGTGGTAACACTAATTCTATAATAACCCGCAGGGTTTTGTGTATTGTTATTGTTTGTATTCTTAACAGCAGCAAATCCTAATGGTGTTAAGAGTTTCTTTTTATTTGCTTCTTTGATTTCTGGACGAGTTCTTATAACAGGACTTGTAAGTGCACCATTAGCAAGTGTAGTAGATCCTATACGAGTAATATTAAAGTTAAAGTTATCAGTTACAGCAGTAACAGTTGCTTTGTGTGCTGCACCATTATTTGAGAACTCTACTACGTCTCCTAGTCTCAATTGAGACACAAAGTTAGACAGTGTAGATGTAATAGTTGCATTTCCTCCAGAGTGACCTGATAGGATAGGACCTGAGCCAGGTAATGCTACCTTGATGTCTAATACTGCATCAGCAGTTCCACCACCACTATTGAAAGCATATGACTTTACATCACCAAAACCATAGTTTCTAACACCACCTGATGCAATAGTTGCAAATGTACTACCGCTTGAATTATTTGTTTTTAGAACCTCTCCTGCTAAGAATACACCATTAGTTTCATATAGGAATCCAGTAGTACCACTACCAGATACAACAAAACCTACAGCACCACTAGTAGCACCATATAAAAGGTTACCCGCAGTCCATGTAACACTACCTGTAGTGGTTACTTTAACATAGAACTGTGTGTCTATAATATTTGTACGGTAAACCGAACTTTGATTATTGATTGCTCCAGATTCATATGAGAAGTTTATTGCTCTTGCTTGACCAATGACTGTACCAGCTGGTGTGCCAGGTGTAGCAGTCAGTGTATCTCTAAGTTCTATAGTTTCATATAGCGTAGGTGCTTGATGCTGATTAGTAGAGAGAACAAAGTTACCAAAATCAGATGTAAGAGATTGATTTAATTCTGTTTCAAATGTGCGTGGTTTATCTACTTCTTTATATGTTGTTGATATCCTTTCAGTTCTGTAACCCTGAACATATGCACAACCTGAAGATAATTGAATAGCAACGTTCTCTTCACTAGGAGCAGTACCAGCAGATGTAGTTTCAGTTGACTGATATACACCATTATTAAAACCATCATCTAAACTTTCTCTAGCATCTAGTTTAAATTTCTTGACGTAATAGTTTCCAGATTCTTCCTTTGTTCTAGTTGCAAGAATGTCATTGATAAAACTTAGATCACTACGTTCTACCTTCTTTTCAATCTTACCAATATTAGTTCTAAGTAACTCAATAAAGTCAGCAGAGTTAGGTGCTGAAACAACTTTTTTAACTAATGTCAAATTGATCTTAAATCTATCTGCACCAGGTGCTGAGAAGTTTGTGCTTCCTATAGCATTATCATATAAAGTTGCGTCTTCATCAGCAGTTATAATTCTCTCTTCTACCTTCAAACCAACTTTGTAAGATGGACTTGTACCATACTGATCTAATATAAGAGTTTGCTCTGCAACTGTTACAAAATATCCTCTAACAAAATAAACACCATTACCAATATTAGCAGTAGAACCTCTAGAGTTTGAATTAGAGTTTAACAACTGTGCCATGGGTGTTCCAGCAGCAATAGTTGTAGTTGAATATGTTATATCTTCTTCACATGTAAATGTCTCTCCATCAGTAAATGTGCTTGTTACATTGTCTGATGCTTTTTCTAAGTAATTAACATAGAAAGTAATATTATTTCTAGTAGATGTTGTAGCACTGATTGAAAATAAAATACGTGCACGTACACCAGAGGTTGATCCTTTGATAATCTTACCATCAAGAGCAGTACGATAATTTTCTACATCAAGGTTAAGATAACTGTTCTGAATAAGAAGACAAGGAACGTCATTGTTCAATGTAATTCCACCAGGCACCACCATGGAACCTTCTTTATATACTCCTTGACCAAACGTGTCAATTTGATTCTGCAGCAAACTCTGCAAAGTAGTTAGTTCTCTTGCCTGTACTGGATAGCCAGGTTTGAACAATACTTTTAGGAACCCTTTTGCCGAATCAAAGTCGTCATAATAGGGAGCTATATTCAGATTAGTATTCTGTGCCATTTAGAATTCAATTACTACTTTGAGCTCTTCGTTTTGATCTGCCGAACGAGTGATCGGGATACGATTATCTATGTAAAGTATTTCACCTGAGTTTAACTCAACTTCTTCGTTGGCATAACCAGCTACAAAAGATAAACCTAACTCATAAACAGATACACCTATAGTTATCTGTGATAATGGAACTGATGATGTTCCAAAGGATCCATTTGGTGTCGCAGTATAGTTGTTCGTTCCAGATGTAATTTGATAGTTACCAGAGAACGCTATAACGTTTCCATTTACAGTACCATCATTTTCATCTTGATAATACTTCAATACTTTAGTTATGGAGTCATATGAAACTACAAATCCTTTTGCATTTGTAGTTGCTTGTGTGATAGTTTCGCCAGGTGCAAAATTACCAGTAGGAGTTCCCGTTCCACTTTGCGGGAATATCATTGCCTTAACAGCAGACCTTGTATTTTGACTACAAACAGTTGTAGTGTTGTAATCAGTTGGGTTTAATACAAGACCAACTCTTCTGTAAGTTAAATCATTAGGAAAGTCAACGAATGCACTTGTAGTTTCTAACTTACTAGCAAACATTAAACGATATGCACCTAATTCTCTCACAGCATCAAAACCATGTCCATTATTAGGAGGGAGTACAACGTCGAGAGAAGCAGCACTACCATTTCCAATATTAGGAATTAAACTAACATCAATAGTTGCAAAACTATATCCTGATCCTGCTTGAGTGATGGTTACTGTAGAAACAGAACCAGAAACAACAGTCACAGTACATAGTGCCTGTGTGCCACCATTTATTTCATAATCACCACGGATAGGAACATTAGTGTAAGTACCGTTGTTATAACCAGCACCAGCATTTTCAACTACAACAGTATCAACAGATCCTGCGTTTGCAGCAGACTGTACAAGACTGTTTGATAATACGGGAATAAATTCTGAAGTAACAAACTTTAGAATATTATCAGCGTCAATAGTATAAAGATACTTCCAACGATAAGAGTATACGCCAGGTGAATCTGATGTTTCAATAATAGTTGTTGATGTTCCAGTGGGTTCCACCAAAGAAGGGCGTCCTCTTGGGTGGGTCGGTGTTTGACCATTATAAAGACACTTGTAAACATTGAAACTACTATTCATAACATAGAAGTTACTATCATATAATCTTGATGATCCATTTGCAGTTGTCTTTGTTGGAGAATAATCAGGTTTGTACATTGAATATGTACGTCCTATTCCACCAGTGGTATTGGTAGGATCCACCCAGTCAACTCTAGGAACTACCAATGCGGTATCAGATACATCTACACGTTTAAAAGCAACAGAGTCGCCATAAGTTGTTCTTGCATACTCAAAACTATCAATAGGTTCTCCTGTAGGAGGTACGTCTGAACTACCCCAAACTTTAGGTCTACCTACGAACATGTAGACCTTATTAGTAGCAGTTAAAGTATTCCTAAAGCTCTCTGCAGCGTATATTCTAAATTTGTCTGTAACTAATGCCATCGCAATATAAGCTTTATTGGTTATTTATAAGGATCTTAGACGAACTTCTGGCAAAAGACTTACGTTTCCGCTTGTTGTCCGCGAGAATGGAAATTCTACTGTAAATGTAGTTGCTCCTGTGACAGTAACTATGTAGGTGCCATCAAAACCTGTTCCACTAGTAAAGTCTAGATAAATTCTTTGACCTGTGGATAAATTATGATTGCCAGAAGTGGTCACTGCACATGATGTTCCACTAGAATTATAAGTTCCTGTAAGAACTGTATGTGCTGCAGCAGTTGTGCCCAGATAACCTCTACCTCCAGTAGCAACTGTTAGTGTTTCATTGGAAGTGTCTTTTGCACCATACAAGATTCTTTCACAACACCAAACTGGTGGAGTAACAGTTGTATTGTAGAATGGTATCAAAACTTCTCCCTCATCAGGGAAACCATTTTTCTGAGAAGTATCATACCAAACATTCTTAAGATTTATAGTGGTTCCAGAATCAGAAAGAGTTTGTGTTAGATATGTAGTAGCAAGGTTCTTAGAACCAGATATAAGTCTATCTCTTTGTTTCCTTTCAAGTGCCATAGGATGAGTTGGAACTACTACAGGAGTTCCAGATGTATATCCAGTTCCACCTTGTAAATTAATAACACCAGTAACTTTACCACTACCTTGTTCAATTGTAGTCTCTGCAAATGCACCTTCACCTCCACCACCTGTAAATACAAGTATTGGTGGAACTTCATAGTTAGAACCAGGATCAGTAACAGTAACTTGAGTAACTATTCCATTTACCACAGTTGCAACAAATTGTGCAGTTGTTGGTCTCAAACCTGTATATTCATAACTGTCAATAGTAGTAGAACTAGAAACTTTAGCAACAGATCTATCAGAACCTTCACTTGCAATTTGGAATCTATCTCCTACGTCAACAGAGTTAAATGTATTACTAATCAAAACGTCAGATGCAGAACCAGTAAAGATAAACATATTACATGTTGATCCTGCTCTTGGTGCTTCACTGAAATCAATAATAGAACCTGTCAATGAGAAAGCGACGCCTGGTTCTTGATATATTCCGTTGAGGAATATCAATAAGTTATTTTGTGCTTCTACATTTGGATTATCAGACTCAAGAGAGAATGGTTCAGTATCTTGCCTCATTACAAAGGTCTTCTTAGAACTATCAAAGAATGGTGCAATCTCATCTAGTAAAGTTAACTTACCAAGATAGAATCCATAGAAATCCATACCTGGCACTGGTGGTTCATTGAATGTTAATGTGCTTCCTGTATATGTGTAAGATTCTGTTGTACCTTTGACTTGGAAAGTACTATTCAAGAATATTAGGAAGTTATCACTTGCTGGTAGTACTTGTGTACTACCGCCAGATAATGTAGTAAATGCTGTATCAATTCCGTCAAACGTAACTGTGTCAACTTTTATTTGGAAATATGGTTGAGATGCAGAAGTTCTGGTAATATTGTTTAAGTTTCCACTACCACCCGCTGTGGTTCCCACTGCCTGTGTAACGATACCCCACAATGTAGAAATAGAAGATGCTGTATCAATACAACATGCTTCTGAATACGATGTGCTTCCAGAATCGTTACTGATTGTATTGTCTTTTATTTGTGTGCCGACTGTGTAACCATTTGTAATAACAGTAAGGTTACGCATAACTTGACGACAAATATCTCTAGCAGCATTGAATACTTCTACAGACTGGTCTTCTTCTCCTGTTAGGTGTACAGTTCCAACATAGAAACTTGCTGAGTCATAAGTTGCATCGTTTCCACCAAATTCTATATTGTCAGCAACAGCATCAACAAGAATCTTAGTATCACGAATACACTTAGCTTGATAACTGCTAGAGAAACCAGGATTGTTTGCCATCATTCTACCATATGCAGTGGTGGCAATGAAGTTTTGATTTGCTCTCATTAGTGATGCAGCATCAGCACCTTTGCTGTATGCGTAAACGCCATACGACACGACTGCCCTTGTGACAGCTGTAGAAGTGGCACTCACAAATGTATGTGTAGATGTATCAGATGATACACCGACATAAACTGTAAATGTATCTGTAGTTACAGCGTCAATAGTATGCCATGCACCTTCTGATGGATCACCAACTCTAGGATATGTGTGCTGTGTGGCATTGTTGTCCAAACCACATGTAAATGTCAATGAGTTATTAGCAAAGAATATTCTGTCACCTTTAATTAATGGATGACCAGTCACTGTTATAACCATCTCACCTGTAGTAGGTGTGTAAGCGATGTCTGTTGGTTGGAATTGATATGGTGATAGACCAACCCATGTATGAGTATCAGTATTTGTAGCAGTCGTTCCATTTAATGCATTGACTGTAATTGTAGATGTACCAACTGCCTCTACAGGTATATCCTTCATTTTACCTTGTGTACCAATTGGGTCAGTGGCACGTGGATAACTTGCAGTTCCACCACCGTTATATGGACAACTAAACTGTAATGATTCGTTAGCAATTCTTACTGTAGATACTGCCTTCTTAATACCATTTGATACCGCTGATACAAATGTATGTGGGTCAACGTTTGTAGATGGAATAGTATCAAGAACCTGTACAGTGAATGTGTTAGTAGTTACGTCAAATACTTGTAACCATCTGTCTGATGCATAGTCAGTAGAACGAGGATATGATTTCTCAGCAGCTGCACCAGTAGCACCACCAAAGGCACAACTGAATGTTATAGAGTTGTCTGCAAATTTAACTTGATCGCCATTTATAAATCCATGATTATTAATAGTTACCACCATCAAACCAGTATTAGGATCGTATGTTGCTGTAGATGCTGTATGTGTTGTAGGTGCAGATAAACCGTGACCAGATCCAATGGTCAATACCATCTCACCAGATGTAGGAGCATAAGTTGCAGTAGATGGAAGAAATGGTTTGACTAACTGTTCTCCAACGCGAGGATCAGAAATACCAAGAACGTCATTAGATGTGTATCCATTTCCTGCATTGTTTAGTACAACATTACTAACTGAACCATTTGTGACTGTAATATCAGCAGTGGCACCTGTACCGCTTCCAAGATTGTTCTTGAGTGGAATATCTGTATATGTCCCATCACTGTAACCAGAACCAGGTGTCAATCCATTAGCTACATCAAATGCCTTAAGTTCATCTCCTATCTGATCTAATTGGAAACTGCTTGTGTAACTCTGACGATCATAGTACATCATTAGAACTTCAGTTCCTGATAGAGGAGGTGTGATAAATGTTATTGAGTTATTTGCAAATGTATAAGTTGCAGGATTTGTAACTATTCCATTAGTCATTACAAGTAATTGTGACTTTGCAGCAGTCTTGCCAATCTTAGTGCCAATATCAATTTCATTTGTTCTAATTAAGAACGTATCATTATGACCATCAATAAACATTCTTATTGTGTGTCCAACACCAGTTCCTACTGCAGTTATATCAATGGCATTGCCACCATCAGTTGTTGCAAGTTCTATAGTATTTGCGTCAACATATTTTACATAATATGTTCCATCGTGTGCCAATCCACCAACAGGAGTACCAGTTCTATTATTTGGATAGTTTCCTGTGTTTGATACAGGAAGAGTAGATGGATTATCAATACCATTCGTAATAATACCAGATAATGTGGTTATTGCAGATTTGACGTCTGTACACCCTCCAGAATCGGTTGTAATGCTTAAGTCAGTCTGTGGAAGTCTATTTGTATATGTGCCAGCTGGTAAACTGTTTGTTACTGCTAGATTACATAAGTCTCTTGCTTTGTTAAATGCAAATATTGTTTCTGTTTCTTCACCAGCTATGTGTCTAATGTAGTTTACAGGATTTGTCCTTGTGACAGTTGATAAACTGTCTGTACTTATCGCAGTTGTTACAATATTGAACAAAGTGTCCATAGCACTATCTACAGTTGCACATATTGCTGCATCAAATGTTACACCAGTGTTTTTGACTTGAGTATATCCATGATTTCCTGTAATTGTAATATCTTGGTTGATTATAATAGATGCTGCTAGTTCTTTTGCTTTATTGAACGCCCATATTGATTGTGTTTCTTCACCATCTAGGTGTACTGTGTTAACATAGTAATTTGCAGCATCCCATACCTCACTATTTGCACCATATGTCAAGTTATATGCAATCGCCTCAACAACATCAACAATATCATCAATACAGTTCTGATCACCGCCAGGTACACCCGCATATCCTGATGGAATACCAACTGTAGCATCTTGTAACATTTGATACACTGCTTCAGCAGCAATTAAGTTTTTATTATCTTTTAATAAGTTTCCTGCGTCAATGTATGCATTGCCTTGACTAACAACACCACCAACATATGAGTTAGTAGCTGCCAATGTGAAATAGTTACCACCATACTTAAGATCATTTGCCCAAGCAGCAATTACAAGTCTAGTATCTCTAGCACATGTTGCTCCACTGTAATTAAGTGTTGGATATGTTGCGTTTAAGTCTCCAATAGTCTCTTCAACAATGTAATCAATATTAGCGATGATTAAATCTCTAGCATCTTGGAATCTATCTCCACCAGCTTTATAAGTTACACGTTGACCCTCAAGTAAACCGTGGTTTGTAAGTGTGAGTCTATTGTTTGATACATCTACAACGCTAGTAGATGATGCATCAAAGGTAATTGACCTATCACTGATGTCATCAATCTTATAAACGATACATGATAAGATTTTTTGTATGTCTAATAGTTGTCTACCAAATACTGATACCTCTGTAGGAACTGCTGCAGTATAATCTGGGTTTGCCAATGCAAAATTACTGATTGTAGATAATTTACCAGTATTTCTTGCGGATGGTTTAGGTGTGACAAATGTTGTGCCATTAAATGTAGTTCCTATACTGTTGGTTGTTGCTTGCCACCAGTCAGTGTCATTACCAGCACTTAAATTTAGATTTGATCTAGATCTGTAATCTTTTTTGACTCCTTGTGATAATACTTGTGTACCAACCACTTTAAATCCTGCAGGATGTGCAGCAAACTTAAGTGGGTTCTTCCAATCGTTGATGTTTATAGAAGATGATATGTTATATGAGAATTCTTGGAATCTATCACTATCATAAACACGTTGTTCGTTAAGGTCTAGGAATCCAGTGGTTCTTTCCCAACCAGATGCACTGATACTGATAGGTGAAACATCAAATACTGCATCTGCCCTAGTAAATGTATGAATCTGACCAAACGCTGCAGTTTCTTCACCAAATACAGGTTCACCAATTTTAAACTCACCCTCTACTATCTCTACACTTACAACACGTCCAGAAGCATCCCAGTTCTTAACAAATCCATATGCAGTAAAGGAAGATGTCGATGCACCTTGATAAATTCTTTCACCAACAGAGAATGTTGCTGGCTTCATAAAGGCATTGATGACATCACCAAGGTCAGTGGTCTGTAATGTAAACGCAGTTTGTCCTGTTGATATATCTCCTACAGGAGCACTAGTGAAACTAATAAATGTTTCTGTATTTGCATTAGCAAGAGATGTTGCTAATCTAATTTGGTTATCTGCTAATCCATTTGCTGTAGTTGCTGCAATAGCATAATAGGTCACATTCTCTGATAATGGTTCTGGGAACTGTCCAGTAGTCTCTACAAGATTTACTCTTGTGCCTGATGGTATCTTAGCATTGTATGGGAAGTTTAATGTACTGCTAGATTGTAATCCAACAAAACTATGACTTACTCTTGCATTTACGGTTGGTGCAGATGTGAATCCTCTACCTTGATTTTCAACAGTCACTGCTTGTATTACTTCATTCTCAATAATAGGTGTTAATGAGAATAAAGAACCTTGACCACCAGTAAGTACAATCTCAGGTGTAGATACAAAGTTATCTCCACCATTTACAACCTCAAGGTAATCAATAACTTGAGTTCTAATTAATTGTAAGTTATATGTTGTGTTTAGTGTTGGTTTAAGTGTTCTATCATGTGAATAGTTGTATGTAATGTTATCACCACTGATTTTAAGTATCTTTCCTAAGTCTGAAGATTTAAGTAGTATAGATGCACCAGTTCCAGTCTTTTGCTCAATATTGATAACAGGAGCACTTTGATATTGTATACCAGCTGATTCGATACCAATAGATGTAACACTTTGGTTTTGTATGGTTGCATTCAATACAGCATTGATTCCATTACCACCACTTACAGTTATTGTTGGAGCAGATAAGTATCCAGAACCACCATTAGTAACTGTCACTGTATCAATAGATGCGTCTATGATAGTTGCTATCGTTGCAGGATCATCATGTGACAATGATTGAACTGTTATAGTAAAGTCCTCTGTGCTGTCACCGCCTGGTAATTTTGTACCATCAAAAGTAATTACATCACCTAGAGAATATGTGCTACCACCACCAGTAACAGATACTGTGTCTATTCTTCCGTTACCGTCTGTAACAAACGTAAATGTTGCTCCAGATCCACCAGTAGGTGCAACAGTAGATTGTGTTACACCAGTGGTTGTCGTTGTTGCGGTAAATGTGCCATTACCAGCTGGTTGAGATGTAAGTGTAACGGTTGCAACGTTTCCATAGTAAGGATCGTCAAATACGATACTTGGTGCGGATCTATAATTGCTACCCGCATTTGTAACTGTCACAGAACTTAATTTACCACCACCGCTTACAGAAGTAGCAACGATTGCTTGAGTTCCACTTATTGCTTGTATAGAACCTTGGGAGTCAGAACTGTAAACATTATTAGTTGATGCAGTTGCAGTGCTGAACATGATGTAACCTTTATTACCAGCACCACTTCTATTGTTTCGTAATGGTCTAACTCTTAATACAGAGGTAACTGGGTTCCATGATATTACTTGACCTCTTGCAGTTTGATTTCCTTGAGTTTCTTGAGATATAACAATTTCATTAGGTACAAATGAACCAAATATGTTTTGTAGAGTTAAATCTACAAAATCGGGCAAAGTAACAACTCCTGTAGGTAAAGATGAAGAATTATAACCAGATCCATCATTTGTGATTGATACACTTGATAATGATCCAGATATAGTCGCTGTAGCAGTAGCACCTGATCCAGATCTTGTAGTTCCGCTAAATTTTGGTAAAGAAGAGTAGTTTCTGCCAGGATCACCAACTGTGATTGTTTTGATACCACCTGTAGCGTATATTGAGTTTGATGCGTATGATACGCCAACAGTGTATCCTGCTTCGGGTTCTAGAGCAGTAATGTACTTAAATGTAGTATCTGTTTTTTCTGTAACCACATTTGTCCCAATAACAGGATCATTCATTGTTGTAAAGTAACTACCAGATACTGTTCCCTGTAAATCGAAATAATAGAAAATACCAGGCAATCCTGTTATCTTAATCGTAATAGAGTTCTGTTCACTTGTTACGGTGTCTAATATTTCATTAGTAATGTTTTTATAAGTGAATATATCAGTATTTGCTGGATCAAAGGTAAATGCTAACTTTTTACCCGCATTACTACTATCTGTAGTATCAAAGGTGTATGAGTGACCATCTATCAACTGTAACTTAGGTTCTTCGACATAAACTTCCGCATTTGTAACATTTGCAGCTGCAGGAGTTGCAAAATTACTTTTTATCGTAAATCTACGTAAAGTCTCGGTTCTGATGACTGTATAGTCTGTCTTATTATAAGACGTAGGTGAGACACCTGAGATATTGACTGTATCACCGATACCGACTTGATGTGCAAGAGTAGTATGGCATACTGCCTCTCTTTGTGTTTCTGTAAGTGTAATACCGAAATTAGAACCTCCTGCATTACCAAGATTGATATCTGCAGCAGATATTGCATCTCCTACGTTGTATCCCGTCCCTGCATCAGTAATCGTTACACTTGCTACTGCACCACCAGAAACGACGATAGTTGCTCGTCCACCAATACCAGATCCGCTATCTGCTCTTAATGGTACGTTTACATATGTGCCATCTGCATAACCAGATCCAGCATTATTAGTTGACCAACCACCTTGATGTAAATTTCCGTCTGTACGTGTTCTTACATACGTCCATGTTAGAGTTCCGTCTGAAACTGTTCCAGAAGTGTGTGTCGGTGCGTTTCCAGCACTGGAATCTGATGTTCCTGTGGCAGCTGCTTTATAAACTCTGTTATCTACGTAAACAAGATCTTCTTTATTGTATGCAGTGCTCATTGTCCATGCAGAAAGAAGTTTTAAGCTCTGTACGTCAAAATATTTGAAATAATACTTACCATAGATGATCTTACTGAATAGTGTTCTAGTATTTGCGTTATCAATCACATCAACTGTAATTTGATCACCCACAAGTAAATAATGGTTTGTAGATGTGTTGATTGTAGTAGTGTAGATGTCATCATACGCAGAAACCGCATTTGTAAGACTTGAGACAGTTACACCCTCAACTGTAGACACAGTTCCACTAACTCCGTCTCCTCCAGTTCCTGTATTGTCAAATAATAGTCTATCGTTTACCTTATATTCTTTACCGCCACCTTCTACAAGATATTGATCAATTCCAGCTGATGAATATTTGTTTGTTGCGGATACAACAAGAGAATCCGCTGAACCACCTCTAATATTAGGATAGTAACTATAGTATCCAATACCATCTTCAAGATACGCTAGATTCTCTCCAGTCTCCATAACAATCAATGTTGTAGTGTCTTCCATGGATAAGAAGAAGTCAACTTTGTTATCAAGCTCTTTTCTCTTTGCTACAATATTATCTACACCTACAAATGGTTCTCTGTAACGTACAGCGTCTTCTGTAAAGTTTTTCTGCAAACCATTTCCGTTCCAGTTTACCGCATCCGCTTCTCCGTAGAAATTAGGACCTACAAAGTATGGGAAAGCTGGTTCTCCTGCAGAACCTACAATTGTAGCAAAATACGCATACACTCCATTTGGAAAGTCTGGAGTAACGCAGAATCTACCATTATATTCATCTAAATCACCTAACCCTTGTACATACTCATAATCTTCAATATAAGTCCCTAGAGGGTCACTGAGACCACTTAGAAGGGCACTTCTAGAACTCTTTACTCTATAACTACTGATTATCTGTTTATATGCATTATAAGGTGCTGCGTTCTCTGGATCAACATAACCGTAAGGTCCGTATATTGGGTGTCCGTCGTATGCCCATCCAATAATAGGAGAGTGTGCTGTAGGGTTTAGTTCTGTAAGAGCAGAGCTGATATTATCTTTTGTAAGGAACCTAAGTTTCTTAGGGTTGTGCATATATCCATATTCCCCGCCATATATCAAATAGTTTTCACCTTGTAATGACGCACCTCCCGCAGAATCCGTAACTTGACGCTCTGTAAATGAGGAACTTCCCAATTCTGCCTGTGTAGCAGCTTCATTATAAGTTAATTCCGTAAGGTTAGTTTGGAATGTTGCACCAGAACCAGGATAAACAATGCTTACTGTAGTAGCACCAGCTGTATATCCCGCACCTTTATTTGTAACTATAACGGAGGTAACAATATTTGTACTACCATCAACAACAGCAAACGCGGTAGCACCAACTCCATCACCTGTAATAATGACATCAGGTGCACCATAATATCCAGTACCACCAAATGTAACGATTATACTTTCTATCTTTCCGTTTAATATTGATGGATACGCAACAGCACCGCTACCAGTAATCAAATCAATAGTTGGTTCGTAAGTGTATTGACTTCCTGCATCAGTAATTGTAATAGTATCTACAGGTCCTCTGCAGATTGCTGTGGCAGTTGCACCACTTCCTCCTCCACCAGTTAGTGTGACAGTTGGAATACTGGTATACCCAGAACCTCCTTGCACCACATTGATACCAGTAACCGCACCATCAGTAATTTGTGCTGTAGCAGATGCTTGATTATCAGATGTAGCTCCACCACCTGTAATAGAAACAACTGGTTGAGTTATGTATCCTGTACCACCATTAGTAACGTTGACTGCTGTTACGGATCCTGTAACTGTTACAGTCGCTTCGGCAGACTCACCCTCATATGTCCAGTTGACACTTCCAAGTGTCACAGTACCAGAGTTATGTGTAGGATGCGTTGTAGTAGAAGTCACACCCGCAGTATCTGCGACATATCTTAATCCGTTATACTTTACTCTTGTTAATGATGGGTAAGTTGCACCTAATTTATGTTCTGCTTCAAATTGTACTGTAGGAGGGTTTGTAATATCATATCCTTCACCACCATTTACCTTTGTTATTGATAATAGACCACCATACTTCTTAATACCCTCTCCTTTGTATGAAAAGAAGGGAACTCCATTTACACCAAGACCAACTTGTCCTACAGGAGTTGCAGTCTTTGTACTTTTGACTGAAGGTGTGATTGGAATGCGTTTTAAGTACCTTTGGTTGCCTGGCACTAAATCACTAGCAGCAAAAGGTCCTATCTTGTGTGTTGGTATACCTGTACTAGCAACAACAACGTTCGATGCTGATTTGTAAGTATTTTGTACGTCTCCTGTAAATTTATTGATTACATTATTGATAGAACCGTAATCACTCTTTCCATATGCAAATTCTCTAGCAATATAGAACTCATAACCACTAATACCTTGTGCTGGCATCATGGTAAAGTTAAACTCAAAAGTAAAGTCGTCAACAATACCTACAACGTCATGATTGTTGTTGTAGATGTCTTCTGGTGCATTTAAGATTCTAATTACGTCATCTCTGACTAATCTATGCTTCTCTTTAGTGACTACAGTACATTTTACCGATCCATCGGCATTCATACTTCCTAGGGTCGCTGACTCGCCTCTGAGAGCACGTCTGACGTTGTATATGAAACTATCGTAGATTGGATCAAGACTATCGAAGCCAGGATTGCTTGGAGTAGTGACTTTTGAGTCTGGTAAGTAATATCTTCCACCATCTTCCAATATAACGCCTCTAGTTCCACCATATACCTTTAATTGTATCTCTGATCCGTCTACATTTGAATTACCGTAAATTTTGAACGCAGCAAACACTTCTTGCCCTGCATCATGGGCAACATTGACTGTATTCTCTCTAGCACGACTACATCCTAAGAATTGTGTAACAGTTTTGTCTGTATATGTGATTATTTCGTCTTCTATCCTAAATCTACCATTTTGTTCTGGCCACCCAATTGTAGAATCGACTGTTACAACATCATCTATCAAATTAGCACCTAAATCCGAAGCTAAGACAGTTTTATACGGTGTAACAAATGTACCAGATGAATTATTGGTATCTACGTCAATTTCAAAGATAGATCCTTGAGGAGTAAAGACTTCTACGACTCCTTTTACATAAATTCGTGCTGCATCGACGTCAGGGTCTGTTGCATCCGCTTCTTGATACAATACTTGACCTACAAGTGCAATTGGATCTCCTGTTACAGGAACTGCACGGATAACTTCTCTAGAAGTGTAATATGCATCGGATGGTTTGAATATTCTGTCTCGTGGATAAGACACTTGAGACTCAACACCGAAAAGTGACCTTAATACAAATTGGAAAGACCTAGTAGAACCTTTTGAAGCGTAAAAATCTTTGATTCTCTTAATTACTGTACTTTCAGTTACACCAGTTGCAAAATTCTTTGGAAATGTTGATAAAAACTGCTCTTTGAACTTCCCTAACATGTAAAGTGGGAAAATATTGTTCAAATTGACAACTGTAGCACCAATTTCGTGACTTGCAGCAGTTGTAGACTCAAAATTGTACTCTCCTTGCAGTCCAACCGCCTTTACAGCGTTAAATCCACGTGAACATGTCTGAAATAGCGTAGATCCTTTACTTTGATAGTAAATTATCTCATCACCAATCAATAAAAGTCCTTCTGACGGAAAATCACGTGTAGATTCGACGTCAATTGTTGTAGAAGACGTTGTAACAGCGGAAATTAGCGTCGTTTGGGTTACAAGTTCTCCATATTGGTCAATATTATAGTAATCACCCCAGTTTTGGATGATATCAATGCAATATCCTTTTAATTCTTGTGATTTATAGTACTCTTTTACAAATTCTATGAACGTAGGGAAGTTTTCCTGTATAAAACTAGGAAACTGTGCTGCTATGTTAGTAGATATCTTCGATCTCGACTCAGGACTAACCTCCGACGGTACAGGTGTCGCTGTAACCGTGGTGGTCGGGGTAGTCCACGACCCAACTTTCCAACTACTATTTGTCATTCTTAGTATTGATAGCTAGATTCTGGAAGTACTCCTGTTCCAGAAAGATTTGAACCACTACTGATAGTATCTTCTACTACACTAACAGTCGTATTATCTATACCTAGTGTCAGATAGGTTTCTCGTAAAGAAATCAAATCATTTGACTTAGGGCAAGCAGATATTTGCAATTGATTATTAGTTACCATAGTTGACTGAATAATCAAGTCGTTAATTACAATTTCACCCATGTCATAGTCCACAGTTCCCCATAGTCCATCCACATACTCAAACTCACCAGTTCCTTTTACATAATACAAACGTAATGTACCCGCACCATCATCATTTAGGTAGTACGTATTAACGTCGTCACCAACAATTTTGAAACCAGACGAAGAAACTGAAGGTTTCGTTGATGTTTGTTCATTAATTCTGTTTCCATAGCATATTTTGTAGTTGACACGTGCATTGAGTTCGACTGTTACGTTCTTTCTCATCTTCACACGTGTTATATTAGATGTAATTGATGACTCTGCATCATCAATTATCTTTTGTAACTTGGAATACTTGAATTTTCCACCAAATTTGTTGAACTCCGCACTTTGATTCAGTGAAGTTAACGCTGCTATGACGACATTCTTGACTTCTGATGGTTCTCTACGTGTAACATTAGGGTTATAGTAGGCAAAAGTAGTCAAATCAATGTAAAGTATGCTCGGATCAATGATAGAAGGTTGAATTGCAGCTACAGAATACTCTTTTAACTTCTTCAGAATCGCATTTTTCTCAGAAAGTGATAATTTATCAGCATTTTTTGGTTTGATTGCCAAAAATACCTTGCCATACTCAGGTGGTTCTGCTTCTTCACCACCATAACATGCTATAGAACCCACATTTGAGTAAATTTGTGGAACTATTGCTTCATAATCTTGCGTAGAAACTGCTCTACCGAACGCAGAGTAGAATTTTGGAGCAGCAAACTTGATAGATTCTGTACTTTCTGCTGAAGAACCTCCGTCTGGGAAGCTTGTAACTGCAATTGTAATGCCAGAAGTGATCGCATTTAGATTATTATCTCTAAATGTGCCAATATTATTGAAAACTTTCAGTCCATTTGCACCAGTTCCTGTTGAAGTTGTGTATTTTACGTCAACAACATCACCATTAGCAAGGTTTTTACCAATAATTCCGTCTCCAAATAGAACTTCGGGAATCTCATACTCACTTTCCTCTAAGAAAAACACTTTAGAAGTGCCATCTATCTTCGTAATATCGGTTGCTTGTAAATATTTCTCTGTAATTGTACCAGAAGTTACCTCTACAATCATGGAAGAGGTGTCTGCTAGTTCATTTGTAAGTATAAATCTCTGTCTTTGGTTCGTATCTTTTACAAAAGTGTCTGTAAGAAACAATCCTTCACTTAAAACTATGTTAGAAAATGTTGCGATACCTGTTAAACTGTCTACAGATACTGTATTATCAGTCGGAAGAGAGAAAACAAAGTTGTTATTATCCAATCCTGTGAAGTTTAGTACCAATCCTGCTGCCATTGTGACAGTTGTAGGGTATGGAAACACTGTCTGAATCGAAATATCGACTGTACATGTCGCACTTCTTGCACTTTTTGGTGTATAACCGAGCATACGAGCGAGTTTTACAACATTTTCACGTAAAACTGCCGTCTCAAGGAACCCTTCGTTGACCGCAAGGTTCGCATTTACCGCTGTATAGTACGTATTATAGGCAAGAGTGTCTAAAAGTACAGAAAGAGACGATCCCTCAAAGTCATAATCGCTAAATTGTGACTGCGATCTTAAATATTCTTTTATCTGTGCCTTGATTTCGTTAAATTCAAGAGCATTAACTTGGTTGAATGCCATTATGGTTTAAATGCTAAGCTGATATCATCAAGTTTAGGAGGTATTCCTAAGATAACGTATTTCACACTAATGTTAAGTTCATTACGATCATCTTCAAAGTCTGCCATTACTTCGTAAACTGCAACTCTGGGTTCATGTATCTGTATTGCATTAGTAATTCTTTCTTCGATCTCTGATGTTAGACCAGTAGAATAATTCTCAAATAGTAATCCTATGATATTACCACCGAAGGCAGGATCAAAAGGTTTCTCATAAAAATTATATAATACTATATTTTTAACTGCTTCCTTAATGGCTGCTTCATTCTTCAGTGACAAAATATCGTTTGTAACTGCATTCTTTTCAAATGTCAATGAGAAGTCACGGAATGACTTCGATGTCAATGCCACTTTTGTATCAATATAGTGCTATCAATATATTTATACGTCTTTTTTACGTTTTCTGTCAGAACGTGGGTCAGTGATTAGATATCTGCAATATTCATTTCCATGATCGTAGAAATGATCCGACATATCTACAGGAATATTAGCATTTCTTTTACCATCTACAATTCTATTTGCCTTGGCCACGATACCTCTTCTTTGCTTTGTTTCTTGATGTCGCACTATACTTCGTGTGCTGTCCACGACCTTGTGCTGTTTTCTTTGGTTTCGATTCAATACTGTTTCCAGTGTTCCATGTCATTGCCATAGTTTAAAGTTCATTTGCGAATACTGTTGGACTTCCCCCAGTCATTGCTCCTGCATCGGCACTATCGCCAATACGAGCAACTTTCACTCCTGCCACATATACATTAGGGGATCCTGCATTTACTGTAGCAACATGTGGAGCACAAGCTGGTACAGGTGGAAAGGGGTGTGATACAGTCGGGTCTCCTACTCTTGCGATAAGGATGCCATTAGCATAGACAGTTGACTGGGAAGGGGTGGAGAGAGTTGTTGATCCTGTACAAGCGTGACCTGTGGATAGACTGTCTCCTTTTCTCGATACTGCTGCCATAATGGTTGTGACGTGTGCGAAAGGTCTGCTAACTTGCGTGCTAACGCAGACATATAGATAACAGATTTATGTTCCATTCTCCTATTTATACTTTGAGACCTACGCGGGGTTACGACGCGATTTTTTAGGTCGCTTCTTCTTGAACAATCTTTGATAGATTGGTCGCACTACAAATAGATCCAATGCTTCTATCAGAAATATCACTCCAAATCCAATGAGGACTCCTGCTAGAATCAATCCTTCAAGTATTTTTTTACCAATTCGTATCATCGCCTTCTGTCAGAGTTCCGACAGTATGTTCTACAATCTCTGTAATAGTTCTATCATGTTCGACTACAACATCAACAAGTTTCTCGTACTCGCCATCTAAGGTTCTCTTCATCATAAGTTTAGAATTTGCCACCTTCCTCTCTAAGGCTTCTAACCTCTCTATTATCTCATCATACTTTCTATCAGTGTGTGAAAAGTAATCGCCTGACATGAATCCTCCTAATCTTGTTTTATGTCAAAGTGCCATCTGATATGTTTAATGTAATCAAATGTATCTCCTATATCCTTATCGCAGTCTGTTTCATATTTTCTATCACAAAGAAACTTACGTAATTCGTAGATACTGTCATATGTACCTACTTCGTCAAAAGAATCGTCATACAGAACGTAACGCATAAGAAGAGAAGAGTGTGTAGTATTTATTGTATCAGAGTTTCAACACATTGTCAAGTACAAAGATATCCTACAACATTCTCTGGTAGGTTCTCCAAAGGTATTAGAGAAAGATACTTAGGTATCTTGACTCTCATGTTCTCTGCAATCTTTTTCTTCTTCCATTTAGTGTATGCTTCCTTCTGACACCAGAGGTCAAAGAAGATCTCCATATCATCAGTGATCTCATATTCATGGAAGTATCTCCGAGATATCTTTTCAAAGGGACGTTTCTTCATAAATTCAATATCGACTCCAACACGTTCTCTGGAACATGCTACCACCGCAAAGGTGTGAGTGTCAGATTTATTCCAATGGACGTTTATAGGTTCTACACAACTATCTACAGGTTGCCTTGCAATAAACTCTCTGAGGGCAGCACGAGTTATTGCCTTACCATTATGGTTTGGTTCATCTATGTTTGCGAAGAGGAATACCATAGTAGACCAATCTTCTGTTTCAAAAATTACATGTGGCATTTTTTTTGGAAAATTTTTTATTTTATATTACGCTTGCGGATGCAAGACTTTATAGATTAGCTGCTCTGGGACTCCTATAACGGGCGACGGGGGGAACGAACTGTTTTAAAAGTGGTCTTACAAGTATAGAGGTTCGACTTAAAGAGACTAAGACCATTAACTGTGGTAATGCTTCCACAAATGCGTTGCTCACCCGTGCCTATACTATGCCACGTTATTAAAAGGGACAGTCTTCGGGGACTGTGTACTCTGGTTTCTCACCTGATAACCATGCACTGCGTTGGTCGTCTTGCCATTCCATATACGCTACACGCTTGAGCATCTCATCAGTATGTGTTTTTTCCATCATCTGCTCCCACGTCAGATCATGTTCTAGCATATACTCAGTATATACTATGTCTCTGTATAGAGTAGTATCCATATAACCCCCCCCTATGCGAAGAGAGGACGCATCCAGTCCTTAAACTCTTCGCGTCTGTGATCTGCTAGGACTCTCATCTCTTTCTCTGTGATGACGAGATCATAACCCTCTGCTTTCATTTCATCATAACACGCCTGTGAGATGTCCTTATCTGTTAGGTCGTAGTTGTGAAGTTGTACGTGCTTAAAGTAACTCATATAACCCCCCCTAGTTGTAGATGCCAACTAGTTTTGGATCTCCGTATGATCCGTAAACTACCCTAGTTCCGTTTAGGGCATAGGATACGACTTCTGCATATCCATAATCCTCTGAGATGCTTAAGCATAGTTCATCAGCGAACTGACTAGCAAGGACTGGTTCCTGTATGTTTGTGTTTGGAACTTCAACGAATTTCTCGAACATAATCTAATTTGATGTAAATGTTTTGTGTATATCCTTATTATAAAGGATTGTGTGTGCTAGGTGTGGATATATCTGCAAATTGAAACAATTAGTCATAATACCCTAACTCTTCCTCTTGCTCATGTAACTCTCTTGCTACCATTGTGAAAAAGTCTCTAATTGTCATGTCTGGATAATGAAGTTGATGTTCAACTAACGCACCCAT
>VTLG01000526.1_pt1 | contig 63171 bp, 75 predicted proteins | sample 4694571 | NCBI WGS metagenome assembly VTLG01 (sample SAMN12604809, study PRJNA352737) | marine metagenome | biome: ENVO:00000447; feature: ENVO:00000209|ENVO:00000569|ENVO:01000036; material: ENVO:00002151; isolation source: viral sequences binned using virsorter ...
ACACCGAGAAGGGTAATGTGGTGGTGGATGAGACTACTTTGGCAACCATTGACATGGACGAGGCCAAGGTCCTTTCCGAATACCTGATGCTACAGAAGAGGTCAGCGCAGGTTAAATCATGGCTAGAAGCTATTAACCCAAAGACAGGGAGGGTACACGGGAGAGTGCTTACACTTCAGACTATCACAGGTAGGATGGCCCACGCCTCTCCTAACATGGCACAGGTTCCCGCTGTGTATTCACCCTACGGGGAGGAATGTAGGTCTTGCTGGACAGTACCCTCTGCTAAGAAATCACTGGTAGGAATAGACGCATCCTCCATTGAACTGAGGATGCTCTGCCACTACATGAAGGATGAGGAATATACAGCACAGGTTGTCTCTGGTGACATACATACCTACAACCAGAAGCTGGCAGAACTACCCACCAGAGATCAGGCCAAGACATTTATCTATGCCACACTCTACGGTGCGGGTGCTGCCAAGATAGGTTCTATCATTGGTAAGGGTGCAGCGGAGGGACAGGAGATAATGGACAGGTTCTTTCTAAGGCTGAAGTCTTTTCAAACGCTGAAGAACAAGGTTACAAACTCTGCTGAGAAGAACAAGTGGATATCTGGTCTGGACAATAGGACCCTACATATCAGATCCACTCACGCTGCCTTGAACACTCTACTACAGGGAGGTTCTGCCATATTGATGAAGAGAGCACTGGTGATCCTAGATCAGATGATAAGAGACCAGAAACTTCCCGCCATCTTTGTTGCCAATGTCCACGATGAGTGGCAATTAGAGGTTGACAAAGACCATGCGGATGTGGTAGGTAAGTTGGGAGTTGAGGCTATCAAGAAAGCAGGAGACTACTACAATCTACGCTGCCCTCTTGATGGTGAGTACAAAGTCGGTGCCACTTGGGCAGAGACACACTAAGAAAGGAGGAACAAGATGGACATTTATACACACACCGCACTAGCTGTAATTGTAATTCTGATAACGTACTTAATCACCACTCACCTGTCAATGAAAAAATATATTGAGTACGGCGTAGAATATATTCTTACCAAGTTGGAAAAAGAAAACCTTATCCGCGTGGATCACTCCGGTCCTGATAAAAAGATACTGAGTATCTCGGAGATGCACCATGATTTATACGAAGAGAATATTATTCTTAAACGTAATGTTTATGAACTGGAAGAACAATTAAATTCTGCCAGAAAAAAACTTGTTGACAAGACAATTTGAATCTGGTATACACTCACCACACTAACACAGAGAAAGGAGAAAATTTAAATGGGAATCATTCAAGGCAAATCTTATTGGGCCAAACTAGACCCCAACAATCCCGCGCAGAAATACAACACCACTGCCAACATCGATAAGCAGTGGAGCATAGATGTCTCGCTAGACGAGGCAGCGGGAAAGGTTCTCCAACAGTTTGACATGGCGGCGTCCCTGCGTGACGGGTCCACAGAAGCTGTAGAGGCAGGGGTAGGGCGCAAGCTCAACAAGAAACCTACTCTCCTGTACCCGCGTGGTCATGAATGTGATGACTTCTACTTCACGTTCAAGTGCAACGCCTTTGACAGGAACGGTTCTCCCAAGCGTCCACCGCAAGTGGTAGATGCTGACAGGAACGACATCACCGGAACTCTTATCGGGAATGGATCACTGGTCAATGTTAAATTTAACGAGTGGTTAAACCCGGCAACTGGTAAGGTGGTTCTCTACCTCGCTGCTGTACAGGTGATACAACTTGTACCGTATGAGCGAGAAGGTGGCTTTGAGGTAATCGAAGGAGGGTTCAAGGGACAACCTCAGAACACCTCAACGATTACCGTTGAAGAAGATTTTGAATCGGTTAGCTTATAAGAAAGGAGGTGAATGAATGAAGGCAACTGCACAAAGCCGAGTGCTACGTGCTCTTAAGAAGGGCAACCGTGTCACTCGTAAGACTAGCATTGAGCGTGGTTGGGCTGAGAATCTCACGGCGACTATCTCAGACCTGCGGGAAAAGGGTCATGAAATTATTCCCGTTCATGTACCAATGCCAGACGGCAACGACTACACCCGGTATAAGTTGGTAGTCTGAGCCATGAGCAAGAGCAAGATTAGTTCTCTTCTACAGGATATTGAGAAGAGGTTGGTCAGGGGTGACTCTGTGGACGAGGCTAATCTTGCTCTGTTCCTAGAAGAAATGGGAGAGATCATGGAGAGGTTCTTCTCCGAGGGAAACTCCTACAGTACCAAGGGAAGGATGCGATTGTCAGCGGTGGGAAGGGAGCATAGAAAACTCTGGTACGAATATCAAGGCTACGAGAAACCTGACTTGACCACCTCCAATCGCCTTCGCTTCTGCTTTGGTCACATACTGGAAGCTCTCCTTCTTCTCATTGTCAGAGAGGCAGGACATTCGGTACAAGATTGTCAGAAGAAGGTAACAGTGAATGGAGTGGATGGTCATATTGATTGCACCATTGATGGAGAACTTGTGGATGTCAAGTCTGCTTCTCCGTATGGGTTTAAGAAATTTAAAGATGGCTCAATAACAAAAGGTGAGGACCCCTTTGGTTATATGTACCAGCTAGGTTCGTATGCCAATGCCATGGGAAAGAACAGAGGATACTTTTTCTCAGTTGACAAGAGCAGTGGAGAATTAAACTTACTCAATGTAAATCTAGCAAAGATAAATGCACCGGAAAGAATAGAGTTGCTAAAGGAAACTCTTCCCCTTGATACGCCACCCGACAAGTGTTACGAGGACGTTGAAGATGCAGCGGGTAACAGGAGATTGGCAAGTGGGTGTAGGTTCTGTGATTTCAAAGTCGAGTGTTGGAAAGATTCTAACGATGGGACAGGTCTCAGGAAATATAACTATGCCAGAGGACCAGAGTACTTTACTCACATAGAGAAGGCACCCAGAGTAGAGGAGGATTTTCTGTGATAGTAATAGAAAAAAAGATATCACCTGATATGGTAGACAAAGCTGTAAGTAAAGCTATACAAATGGGACAACTTAATAATTCGATAACAAAAGGTAAGGGAAATATATCTGGTTTTCTAGGGGAAGAGATAGTTAAAAATTTTCTACATGCAGAAGAAAAAAACTCATATGACTATGATATAGTATTACCTAACAAAAAAACTATTGACGTTAAAACTAAAAGAACAACTGTTAAACCAAAAAAGTTTTATGAATGTTCTATAGCAGCGTATAACATCAAACAGAAATGCGACTTCTATATTTTTTGTAGAATTTTAAACGATATGTCAAAGGGCTGGGTGTTGGGTTATATGGAAAAAGAAGAATATTTTAACAAGGCTACCCTCTTAAAAAAAGGACAGGTAGACCCTTCAAATAACTTTACAGTAAAAGCCGATTGCTATAACTTACCTATTAGCAAATTAAGAACTGACTGGGAAGAACTGAATGCACTGGACGTTTAGAGATGACAAGACCAGAGTACCACAACCTGATGAGTACTTTGGTTTTGTATATGTCATCACCAATAAAGTTACCACCAAGCAGTACATTGGTTGTAAGCAGTACTGGCAGATGCGTAAGCGTAAGAAGCACAAGCCCTCCAACTGGCGTGTCTATACCTCGTCATCAAAAGATTTGAACGAGGACATTGACAAGCTAGGCAAGAGACGGTTTAAGTTTGAGATCATACAAGAATATAAAACAAAGAGAGGACTACACTACTACGAACAATTCTATCAGATGAAGCACCATGTCCTCACCGCTGTTATCGAAGGATCAGATGAGCCAGCTTACTATAACAAGAACATAGGCGGGATCAGGTTCTATGTTCCTCTTGAAAAGTATGAAGACCCTGAGTTTATGCAGAAAATGAGTGAAGCGATTAAGGCGAAATGGGCTGATCCTGAGTACAGAAAGAAACAGTATAGAGGTCCCTACAGAATTACCTTTGACACTGGTAAAGAGACTATAGTTGATAATCTTACCCCATGGGCAGAAGAAAATAATTATAATAATACACTACTTTTTGATATGTTACATAACAGAAAGTATCGGAGGAGGAAAGGAGATAAGAAAACTTATCCACGAAAAAGACACAAAGACATAGTAAAAGTAGAAAGACTGAGTGATGAAGAGGAGAAGTAGTGACGCTGTACTACAGACATTGGAAGAGGGTGTGCACGATCATCACACACCTGAGAAAGTTCTGTGGCTCTGTGTCATCCTACAACAGTTACTAGATGCCACCAAGCCTGTCAAAGAATACGATAACACAGAGGTAAAGTTAGTCAGGGATCAGGCAGAGGCGTGGATATTCTCGTCTATAGGTGTAACAGCAGAGGACAGAGACACGGTATGTCACCTTGCAGGTATAGACCCGGATGCTTTCAAGTCTTTTGCCAAGCAAGTTATCAGAACCAAAGAGAAAACCTTTATCAGAAAGAGGATCAATGCGATACTTCATGAAGATACTACTTAGCACAGCACTGCTACTACTATCAAATACAACTCACGCAACAGACAACTTAGAGATGCGTGAGTTTTTTGATCAGAACTTACTATGCATGGCAGAGGCTATCTACTTTGAGAGTAGAGGTGAACCTTTCACAGGTCAGCTGGCAGTTGGTCAGGTGATTCTGCAGAGAGTTGCCAGCACACAGTTTCCTGACGATGCGTGTTCTGTTGTACACCAAGGGAGATACCACCACAGTGGACACCCTGTCAAGCACAAGTGTGAGTTTAGTTATTGGTGTGATGGAAAGCCAGAAGAGATCAACGATCCAATGGCTTATCATGACGCTATCAATGCAGCGTCTCTTGTATCTGAAGGCGTAGAAATTTTGTCTATAAAAAAAGCTTTACATTACCATGCAATATATGTTAGACCTTACTGGGCCAGTGAGTACAAGCGTCTGGCGCAGATAGGTAAGCATATCTTCTACTCAAGAGAAAGGATCAATTAATGGAGAAAGCTATCGACAAACAGGTTGGAGGTGACCACTATAAAACCTGTAAAATTCAACCAGTTGAGTACATAGAATGTAATCAGCTTGGTTTCCTGATGGGTAATGTAGTAAAATACGTGACTAGGTATGCGGTCAAATCAAATGTTCAAGACCTTGAAAAAGCCAAACACTACATTGAACTTCAGATGCAACTCCTAGAAGAGGGCAAGCTATGAGAGACTATCTAGGAGATAAGCAAGCGTCAGAAATTCTGTGTAGAAAACTTCGCAAGAGTTACCGTGACATGGGTCTTACAGATGTCAAGGTATGGGTAGAACCATTTGAGATTTCAGCTACGAAACTGTGGGCTATTCGGTCTGACTTGACCAAGAAACATCCCGAACTTTTTGAATTTTAATGTCGATGCCACTACTTGAAATACGTGGTGACGAACTTATATTTGATGGCGAGAAGCTGGCAGATATAAGCCCTGTCGCTGATGAATACACAATCAAACAGTTTGAGTACTGGTTAGAATTTGTAACAGAGGAGATTGTTGATGACAACTACGAATGGTGAAGTTACCCTACCAACCAACTACCAGTCATTTATTCATATGTCCCGGTACTCACGCTGGTTAGACGAAGAGCAGCGAAGAGAGACATGGGAAGAGACAGTTGATAGGTATCTGTCTTTTATGGTGCGCCACCTCAGTGACAACTACAGCTATGATCTCTTTGGCAAAGAACTAAAAGAGTTAAGAGATGCAATGCTCACGCTCAAGGTTCTTGGTTCTATGCGAGCACTGATGACAGCTGGTCCTGCGCTGAAGCGAGAGAACGTGGCAGGATACAACTGTTCCTATCTTCCTGTTGATTCACCCCGGTCCTTTGACGAGTGCCTGTACATTCTTATGAACGGCACAGGTGTTGGTTTCTCTGTTGAGCGTCAGTATATCAACAGCTTACCCACCATACCTGATCAAGAGTTTGAGAACACAGACGATGTGATCTCTGTTGCTGACTCCAAGGAGGGTTGGGCCAGAGGTCTGCGTGATCTTATCTCTCTCCTCTATACCAACCGTGTACCCAAGATTGACACCAGCAAGATACGCCCCGCTGGTGAGCGGTTGAAAGTGTTTGGTGGTAGGGCGTCTGGTCCTGCACCTCTGGAGGAACTGTTTGACTTCACCATACAGACATTTAAGAAAGCCAAGGGTAGAAAGCTTACATCTATTGAGTGCCATGACATCATGTGCAAGGTCGGTCAGGTGGTGGTTGTAGGTGGCGTCAGAAGGTCTGCTCTGATCTCACTCTCCAACCTTACAGATGAGCGTATGCGTATGGCCAAGAGTGGAGACTGGTGGGTAGATAATCAACAACGTGCACTCTCCAACAACTCTGTCTGCTACACAGAGAAACCTGACATGGGTATTTTTATGAAGGAATGGCTCTCTCTGTACGAGAGCAAGAGCGGAGAACGTGGCATCTTCAATCGTGCATCTGCACAGGAGAAGGCAGCGTCCAATGGTAGGCGTGATGGGTCCATTGACTTTGGCACCAACCCTTGCTGTGAGATTATCCTACGTCCTTACCAGTTCTGTAACCTGTCAGAGGTTATCTGTAGAGCAGAGGACACCGTGGCCACACTGAAAGAAAAGATTAGACTGGCCACCATACTAGGCACATTTCAGTCTACACTGACAGACTTTGGTTACCTGCGTAAGCGTTGGAAAGATACCACAGAAGAGGAGCGTCTGCTAGGTGTGTCGCTGACAGGTATCATGGACTGCCCTGCCGTGTACGATGCCAAGCCAGAGACGTTACAAGAACTGAGAAACATGGCTGTTAAGACTAACAAGAAGCTGGCAGAGAAGTTGGGCATCAAGCAGAGTGCAGCTGTCACCTGCGTCAAACCTTCTGGCACTGTGTCTCAGCTTGTTGACGCAGCGTCTGGTATCCATGCAAGGCATAACCCGTTCTATGTCAGGACAGTCAGAGGTGATAACAAAGACCCGCTGACCATGTTCCTCAAGGACAAAGGTGTACCAGCAGAACCAGACTTCACTGCACCTGACAGTGTAACTGTGTTCTCCTTCCCCATGAAAAGTCCAGAGGGTGCTGTGTGCAGGTATGACATGAGCGCCATTGAGCAGCTGGAACTGTGGCTCAAGATTGCTGACAACTACTGTGAGCACAAGCCATCTGTTACGATCTCTGTCAAGGAGCATGAGTGGTTAGCTGTGGGTTCATGGTGCTGGGAACATTTTGATTCTCTCTCTGGTATATCTTTCCTCCCGTTCTCTGATCACTCCTACAAGCAGGCACCGTATCAGGACATTGAGAAAGATATCTACGGTGACATGGTAAAGCAGATGCCACCTATTATTGACTGGACAGAGCTACAGGGATATGAGAGGGGTGACACAACCAGTGGATCACAGGAACTAGCCTGCACTGGTGGTGTATGTGAAGTAGTAGACATAGGAGCATAGAGGCTATGTATAAAATAGTTATTATAATGTTTCTTCTGAACCCTGCTGTTGAAGATGCTCTGGAGGTGAGTTTTAAGAATGGTAAGGTGCTAGAGTTTTCAAGAATAGAACATTGCTATGAACACATACACAACAATCTAGCAGAGCTTAAAGAGTTTGCTGGGTTAGAGTTTGGGCCTGATGTTCCTATTAAAAGTATCAACTGTTTTAAAAAGAACGTAGGAGTATAAGAGAATGACATCATATGTAGTTAAAATGCAGGAAGACATGGCAGAGTCACTGACTTGTGCGTTTCTAAAACAAGTTAGAAAGGACACCTCTGATGGAGGTGTAATGGAAGCGTGTGATATTATTCTCACCTATCTCAACCCGGTCAAAGAGTTTCCTGATTCTGGGTTTACAGACGACTTTGGAATACATATGGAATGAGTAGTATGGAAGTTACACTGATAGATCACATGGGTTCTGACCTGACAGTGGTAAACGCTGCCAGAGTTTCTTTCAACAAGGAATCAGACTGGGAGTCAATACCAGAGGCAGGACCTGTGCGTGATCTACTTAATGAGTCAGACGAGAAACTGATCAGATACCTTGCCAAGCACAATCACTGGACACCCTTTGCTCACACCTCTCTTCAGTTTAGGATCAAGGCTCCTATCTTTGTGGCTAGACAGCTTGGTAAACATCAGGTAGGTTTGGTCTGGAACGAGATCAGCAGGAGATACGTTGACTATGAACCAGAGTTCTACTACCCAGAGTACTGGAGAGGTAAACCAAAGAACAAGAAGCAAGGTAGTTCAGAGGAGGAAATAGATATCAACCCCTCCACTGGCTCTGGGCGTGCCATGGTAGATGACTATGAACAAGCCATGCAGACATGCAGCTGGACCTATCAGCAGTTGCTACGAAGAGGTGTGGCACCAGAGATGGCACGTATGGTTCTCCCTCAGAGTATGTTTACTGAGTGGTACTGGACAGGCAGTCTTGTCTCCTTTGCCAGAGTTTGCTCTCTTAGAATTAAATTAGACGCACAGGAGGAGACCAGAGATATTGCTTCTTTGATAGAGATAGAATGTGCCAAATGTTTTCCCACCTCTTGGGAGGCATTGATACAGCTTCCGTAGCTCAACTGGATAGAGCAACAGACTTCTAATCTGTAGGTTGCAGGTTCAAGTCCTGCCGGGAGCACCAACAATATAGGAGGTAGATAGTGAAGTTATACACCAGTGACGAAGACTTTGATACGCTACACCTAGCAGCAGACAAAGCTAGAAAGAATGCCAAAGATATAAAAGTTCCTAGACAGGCACTGATCAGTCTTTTGATGGATCACTCATCTTTGGTGGGAAAAATAAAACAACTGGGAGAGAACATAACACTTGATAAAGAAGACTAGGTGTGCTATATTCTAATTGAGATGCCGAGTTGTCGGGTCTCTTAACAACTTGCTGAAAAGGAGTTTACACGATGAACGATGTATTCAAAACACAATTGACCACTGATATGTTCAACAGAATGCTAGGCATGAATAACCTAGTAGCTGCTCTCAACAACATCAGTTATGAAGATAACAAGTATCCCCCTCACAACGTATACAAAGACGGTGCCAACTATGTGGTGGAGATTGCTCTTGCTGGATGGGAAGAGGATGATATCTCTGTCATTGTAGAGAACCTTGAACTTACCATCAAGGGTGAGAAGCAGGACTCAGATACACCTGCAAAGCATATGTCTTACAAGGGTATCTCTACCAAGAACTTTAGTAAGAAGTTTGTTCTTGCACCTCACTATGTGGTGACAGATGCCACGTTCAAGAACGGGCTACTGACCATTGAAGTCAAGCATTTCTTACCGGAAGAACTAAAACCTAGAGAGATTAAAATCTCTACTTAGAGCATATCTCTTCCCATGTTTCATTATGGGTAAGAATAGTTCTAGCTGTGGTTGGAGTGAAGATATCCTCTTCATGTACAAGGATGGGCTTCACCCAACTACAGTTACTTTGGGAGGCCCCAACGCTTATGCAGCTGCTCAGAGACAGCATCGCTATGAATACGATCAATCCTTCTTTCAACTTCATTAGCTTTCTCCACTATCTCTGCTTCGTTCTCTAGTTGTTCTACCTGTGCAGACTTCTTCCCTGCTCTGTAAGCAAAGAGCATAGGTATAACCTTGGTAACAAAGCCTATGATATTACCTACGATAGAGAGCATCAGGCGTCAATCAGTTGGGTGAGGTCCATCAAGTGGATGCTCATTTTTTGGTTTCATCTACTTTTTCCGTAGAACCTTCAGCTACTTTAACTTCGATCTTTTCAACTGGCTTCTCTCCAGTTTCTTTTGCTTTACCAAAAGTCAGAGATGCCCACTCAAGAACCTTGTAAGCTTTGCCTAGCCAAGAGTCAGGATCAGGAGTTTTAGTACCACCAACAACTACACTGGCCACCACAACGATACCCAAGATTGCTTCAATGATCTCTGCTTTGTGTAACATAATTGCTTCAATCATCTTCGATCACCTCCTCAGTAAATAATTCTGCACCTGTAATAATCTGGTGCTTTAGGTATTCAAGAACAAACAGCAGGGACGTTGATTTAATATTCCCTGCCATTACATCTTCAGCCAGATCACCCTCCTTGAAAAGGAGAAGAACTGCACCGTCAATGCTTTTATTCTCTACTCTTTCTTGTAGAAGCGTAACACATTTTTCTAGATGCTGCAACGCTTGCTCTTTACCCTCTGCATTTAGACTACCGTCTGGATTTAATACAGTTGAATTGGTAAACTTAATTACATCCCCCATTGTTGATATCCCTTCCATGGTTCTGGTTTCTCAATGTCCCATATCTCCTGACCCATACCTGCACCCTTGAACTGTATGTCTAGGTCCATATCCTTACAGGTCTTGAACAACTTCTCTAGGTCCTGTGCACCTGCCAGTAGTTCTCCTGTTGTCCAGAAGCTCTTGTCTCCTACAGATACATTGAGATATTTTGGCTTACCTTCTTCGTCCAGAGCCTTCTGATCAGCTTCAGAGGGGTCCTTACCAAGGCTCATGTCAAAGCCATAGAGATGGAACTGGCGAAACCCTATGGTGTGTCCAATGCCAATCGTTCTAAGACCGGCGTTAGTTCCTCCAGTGATCATCAGTGCATCTTGTCCTGATCCTTCGATACCTCCTTTGACAGCTTGAGAGAAAGCGTGCCAGCCAACGATGTGAGCACCTTTATCTTGCAGCAGGTCCACCACAGATGGATCAGTCATAGACGCTACCCAGAAGTGAGTACGTGGGTTGATGCTTTCAAAGAGTGTGCTCCTGACCACGCCGTGAGTAGATACACCCTCCACTGGTCTTGGATCAAGCAGGGTACATGCCCAAGGAATAAGTTTATTTTCCATCAGGATGGGCAGAGAATGCTTGACACAGACAACCTTGACAGTCTTATTACCCTCCTCCAGCATCTCTTTATCTTCTTTGATCTGATCAACATCCAGAGAAGGACCAGCAGATACAACAAAGATAATCTCGTTGTTGATCCTACACTTCTCATCAATCCAACTGTCAATCTTTGTTAGATTTGCTTTGATGTTGTTCTGAATATCATCAGATGGTACGCAGTCCTTGGGCGTCACAATGATAGGAACTCTGGCCTTGAACTTGGGCAGATCAGGATCAAGAACCAAACCTAGATGTGTAAACCCACCACCCTTAACAGGATCATTGGAAGGTATTACATATACATTGGCATCTTCTCTTTCTTTGATCTCCTCTGTCCAAAGTTTATTGACACCTCTGTGCTCTTCCTCTGGCCAGTTGTCATTGTCATCCTTACTGAAGTAGTCATCCAGAACAACAACCTTGTTGTGCATCAGCTGATGGTAATCGTGTGCCACAGTTTCATAGGAGTGACCACCGTCAATAAACACAAGATCAGCCACAGGTTTGTCTGTCAGGGTCTCGTTGGTATCTCCCTCAACCAGCTTGAACTCAAAGGTCTTACCCTCTTTTGCTTTCTCTATGGCATACTCTGCCAGCCGCTCTGACACAGCCTCTGCAGTGTTGTTTGCCTTAGAGTTAAACTCTTTCTCGTTCATCTCTGGCGTGGCTGTGCCAAACAGATCGTACCCTATATAGGTTACCTTGTCATGGTAATCAAAGGCAGCATCCGCCATCTGTATGGCTCTACCTCCGTTGTATGTACCAGTCTCGATGAAGCTGCTGCACTTGTAGAAGTGGATCATCTCACTGATCTGCTTGTATCTCTTGTGATGTTCAAGACTTACATCTTTTGAGACACCGTTCTTTAGATCACCCTTGAAATGTTCCATCTTCTCTGACAGAACAGAGAAACTAAAAGCATTAAGATCAGGAACATCAGGCGTCAGGTTCAGTGCATGTAGCCCATGGTACTGGTGCAGCTTGAGCAGACGTTCAAAGATGAAACCATCGTGCCACTCTCTGAAAGCAGTCACCTCACAGTTGTCATAGGTTTCGCGCAGGTCAGCTAGAAAATCTTTTGCAGGTCTACCCTTGAGATTGAAAGCAACAAAAGATGTCTCACTATAGTCAGCAGCTGTACGTCCCAGATGTACAACGTCATACTGTTCATCGCACACAGAGTCAAGAAACTCTCTGGTCACAGGAGAATGTGTTATGGTATCTGCATCTAACCAGATAAGCCAATCCTTATTCTGTAGCATATGAATATCAGAGGCAGTCTCTGTCAGAGCGTAGACCTTGTGACACCACTTGATAGCGTCTAGTCTCCAGTTGTAGTCAATGCGCCCACCCTCTGTGCCGTTGTGCACCTCCATCTTTTCTCTGTAGTTGAGCATATCTTCTACGTTGTTTAGGTTACAGTAGTTGATATGTTGAGATGGTATGTCTAACTCCTTAAACCTGAGATAGAATGCTTGTTCTCCAAAGTCATGGAACCAAGCATGTAGTTTGATGTCCTCTTCCCAGTGATCAACAAAAGAGTTGAGCATATTCCTCCCGTACAGTTCTAGACCATCAGGGTTGAAGGACGTTACAATATCATATTTACTCATGCTAAAATATCTCCACTATTTTTCTAAAACTACTCAGGCTAAATTCAAAGTGATCAAGTTCTGCTTCCCACTCTTCAGCATATTCACTGTCTTCGTAACCATCAAACCAAGGACCGCCAAGACTAAAATGCACAGCGTGGATATCATTAGTCCCATGGCTAACACCGGGAATAAAATTCCAACCGTGAGGTAAGCTGCCAATCTGGTCATCACTGTCAAGCCAGCAGAAGTTATGTAAGTTAGTACCTGTTTCACTGTTTACCATTACCTCATCTAATCTATCATTTGCTGGATGGTCCAAGTTGTAGAGGACAAAGGATGACCACAGCTTCTTGTTGTAGTTCTGTTGTAGCATCCCATCCATCTTGACGGTTTCTTCAGGAGTGTAATTATGTTTAACACACATAACGGCATAGTCGTCATCACAGTAATCAAATACCTCGCATACATCAGAGAGAAAAAGAAAATCAGAATCACAAAACAGTACCCACCCAGAGAGATTGTTTCTTCTGGCTATCTCAGGTACTAGGAATCTGGTATGTGAAAATTCTGTGGAGAAAGGTCTGTTGTCTACGTCATCATAGTACTGTCCATCTTCATCTATCTGCCAAGCACGATAGAACATCTTGGCATGACGTAGAGTTTTATGATAGATAGGTGTAACCTCTACAGGGTAGCTGGACCTGCGAGTTATAGAGTGTGAACAGACTTTGAAGGGGATGTGCTCACGCGAGTCATAACCCACAAAGACATGGTATGCTTTATCTCTTAATCTTTCTATCATAAAGAAAGACTAACACCAGCATATTAGTTATAAAAGGAAAAATTATTTGGCTAGTTCTTCAAAGATTTCGCTACCGTATCTTTCTATCAAGGCTTTTCTCTGAGGTGCGTTAGCCATTAGAAAACGAGTCGGTAGTTCTGTTCTTCTGGCAGTTTTTCTACCAAGAGGAGATGTACCGCCAGCTTGATAAGAAGCATTCTTTATCCAACTTCTTCTGGTGGCACGTCCTATGTTTAAAAGATAGCTGTCATCGTTAGGATATTTTCTTTTCATATCCTCGTTATATAGCTCCATCTCTTTTATGTAATCTTCAGCTTCTTTAAGTTTATCCTTGTATTCTTTCAACAGAATAGGAGCAGGTCTACCACTCTTCTCAGTTTTATTGTACGCCTGTAAGGCTATAAAAGCGTCTGTGTATTTACTTTTAATTATATTACCATAATTAACTTGTAACTCACTGACACGGGTTTTCAAACGTCTTTCGTTAAAAGAATACAGTTGAGCCTGTGCAATGTTCTCTGGCTGGAAGCCTAGTATCTGAGGTATTACTTCTCTTGCACCAGCTTCTCTACCAATGTCCACTCTGTTTTGTTTAGCTGTTTTGACCTGACCTGTCATTCCTAACTTAGCAGCTTTTGTAAGATTGTATGCTGCAGTAGGAAATATGTTACCTATAAAACCTAGCATATCATCTTTATGATAAGCGTCCAGAGCATTAGCAACACTACCAAAAATCATAGAGCCAGCAGGACCAGTTGTTTGTGTAAAGTCTCCGCTGAAGAAATTAGGATCAATAACTCTGCCTAGGCCTGTTCTAGTTGTCAAAGAAATATTAGCAACCTGTGGTAGAACCCCTCTGGTAAAGTAGCTTGGATTTTCTAGTCCCAGTTCGCGCAGAGTTATGTCAAGTTTTGCCTTGACCATTGGGTCAGTCTTTGTCATGCTCTTGTATATAAACTCGTAAAGATCAACACCATTTTCTGCCAGTGGTAGTGACCAGAAACCACCTATCAACATCATATACAAAGCCATATAAGCTAGTGCAGTGCTACGCTCTGCTGGATTTTTTAGGACACCACCTTCTCTAAACACAAGGTCAGAGATAAGCTGGAGGTATCGGGTGGGAAACTGCATAAACTGTGTAAGCACACCAAGCACAGGATTACGCATAAACACAGGACGGTTATCTGAACCCATAAGAAACTGTGTTTTGTCAACTGTAAACGCAGCAAAGTATCTGGCATCGCTTGCTTCTATTCCAGCATTTTTCTGTGACTGTTTAAAAGCTTGATAGTCTGGATTGGTGGTTAGTTTATTTTCTACCTTATTACCTGCTGCTCTACCTCTGCCAGCTTCGTAGTTATAAATTCTGTGAGCAGCTATATAAGTTGTAAGTCTGTTGATAAGTTCTACATAGGTAAAGATAGAAGATGAAATACTCTCTGCTCTGTTAAATCCTGACTTTAAAAGTTTATACTCTAGGTCACTGACACCACCGTAGTTAGCAATACCTGCTTGTTCAGCTGTAACCTGTGCCATAAGCCTACCACTTAACAGATCAACTTTCATATCTTCCCAAAGTTGAATTTGTCTTGGGCTTGTACCTAGTGGATTCTCTAGCTTTAGCAACTCTGCAACTGTTCCGGTTCCTGTTCTCTTTAAACCTTTTACCAGCCCTGCTATCTTACCAGCATCTCTAAGTCCTCTTAGTAGTTCTCTCTGTGCGCGACCAGAAGATGTATACCTGACTAACCAAGGAACACTGGCCATTGGTATCTGTGTCAGGTTGACAACAGCAGAGGAAGGGTTTAGTCCTAGATAATAGTGAAACGCAATACGGCGAAGGTGAAGAACATCTTGATGACCACCAGAAAGATACACATCTAAATCTTTAGCATAGTCAGCAAGTTTATTTAGATTGTTATCTTCCATATTCTTTATTGCGTTACGCCGTTCTCTTTTGGTAGCTTGATCACCAACATAAGACGCTGCTCTACCAAAGTACATATTGATAGTGTCGTTCATAACCTGAATAGCAGTCTCGTTGGTAACCCAGCCCGGTATATTCTTTCTAGCTTGCTGCCTAGAAGGGTCAACGCTAGGTGTTATGGTGACCAGTTTATTTCTGGCAGTTTCTATCATCTTAGACAGCGCAGCATTTTCTTCTGCAGTTAGCGCAGAGCTTCTAAGTTCAGATAGTGTCTGTAGAATATTATTGATGGTATTGGGATCAGCGTTATTAACCTCGTCAAGCACACTGGTTTGTAAGTTCTGTAGTGTAATTGTTGAGTTAGGATATTGAGCCTGTAGTTTAGCCTTTAGTAGCTTATACTTTTTAGTATCTTCAATTGCATTAAAGTCTGGAGAAACCAACGAAAAAGTTTTCTTAAAGTAAGTTGGTTTATATGTACCAAACCAGAGAGTTTTATCATCTTCTCCTGTTGTGCTTCTGACTCTGATACCTACATCACCAAACCGCATGTGCGGTAGGTAGTTCAAGTTTTGATTGAACACAGAGACACTGTTTGTGTAGTTGGTTAAGAAGTTAAGAATGTTTTCCTGTGTCTTCTTACCTTCTAAGAACTCTGAAAAGAAACTATCAGGATCGTCTTTAATTATTATATTAGAGTCTTCGATAATTTGTCTAAACGATTCTTCATCTGCTTGTCTAAGTTGTCGCACCAGATCATTTATCTGAGCAGGAGTAGCAGTCTGTTCAATAAAAAAGTCAGGGTTAAACGCAGCTATGATGTCAGCTTTTGCTGTGTTAAAAGAGCTACGAATAGCCACAAGAGCATTCATCTCTTCTTGTGTAAGTTCTATCTTGTTGTTTCTATCTGCATCAGTGAGAAGCGTTCTAACATTTTCACCACCGGGATTGGTAAGAATATACCTTTCTCTTTCAGCATCGTAGTCTACTTTGGACGGATCAAGAACACCGTCTGTTACTAGTCTATTACCCGGTGCATTAGGTCCTTGACTTGTCTGATCTAGTAACTCAAGAGCCTTCATGATATTTGTTTGAGACTGACTTGTTTTAATTTTATTTAAAGTGTCCATGATAGGTAAGAAATACTGAGTCATGCGCTCATTGATCTTACCTTTTCTAGTGCTGACAGCTTGCCAGTAGGGTGCAAACAGAGGATATCTGTGACCAGCAACGTCAGGAAAAACCCACCAAGATGCAAACTTCTTCATGTCCTTTAAATTTTTAGGCGCTGTCTCCAACATCTCAGAACTCTTGTTACCTTGCCTAATTTCAGCTAATGCTTTTGCATCTGATTTAGTTGAGCCGTCTTCGTTTATTTCAGGTACAGCAATTTTTCTATTGTTCTCAGCTACTGCTTTCTCACCTGCAATGTAGTCAACCTCTGCTCCTGCAGCATTAGCATTACCTTCACTTATTGCTAAGTCCCTGTTATCTGACTGAGCAGTTAAATATTTTATACGCTCATTGGCAACTTGCACAGCCTCTGCTTGAGACAAATTAAAGTCTGGTGAATTTCTAGCTCTTGTGTAAATATCTGTAAATAAACTATCACTTGCTTGTGCTTCTAATTTATCGTTGTTTTCAATAAACTCTTGTTCCTCTGGTGTAGGAGGAGCAACTATAAACTCTTGCGCTGGCTTTTGTTCAGCGGGTACTTCTTGTGGAGAATAACCTGTCGTATCTGTAACTGTTTTAGCTGGCCTACGAGTTGTAGTGGGCGTAACTCTATCTATAGGTTTAGGGTCAAACCCTGCTTCTTCTCTTTGTTCTGGACTAAGAAAATCAACTATACGTGCATCAGCAGTTGGCACTCTACCTGTTTGAGCTTCAACAGCTGAACTAAAACTAGGAGTTATTTCTGACGCTGAACTATACTCACCAAATTCTGGATCAGTAACTTTTTCTGGTAAAGGTTGATTAGTTCTTAAAAGTTTTTGAATTGTAAGTTTTTGAGTGCTAGAAATGCCGGGATATTTTTCTTCTACTTGCGTTTCAAATTTAGTTAAAGCCTCTTGAAGAGAAACGTCACTATCTGGTCTACGATTTTCTTTTAACATTGTATTAAATGTATCTGTAAGAACTGTAAACGATTCTCTGATTTCAGCGTCCTGTGCACTCTCTTCACGAATAACAGCTTCTGATGCTAACTCTTGAGCAGCTACGTTAAGTTCTTCAGCTGTATATGCAGGTTGATTACCCACAGCTTCTATAACCTGACCCTCTGGATTAACTATAAAATCAGGATTGCTTGCAGGTTCTGTTGGAGCAACCAGATCATTTGCACCTGTCTCTTCACCAGCTTCGTTAGCTCTTGCTTCTTCTGCTTTTAAGTCTTCTCTTCTCTGGTTCTGCTCTCTTATATTGACAGCAGCTTCAGACATAAACGTCTCACTGACACCTTTCTCATTTAGTTCTTTAACAATTTTATTTTGTTGATTACCAGACATAGAACCAAATTCATTTATCTGAGCGTCAGTGTAACCTCTTTCCTCCAGTGCTCTTCTGAGCTTTCTAGCACGGGTTGCTCTGGCACCTAGAGCTACCTCTGGTAGAGCAGTGGGCATTTCTGCCACAGCTTCCAGCAGTATCTCTCCGGGCTTGTACTCGCCTGTCAAAGCTTGTGCAGCAGCTTCACCTGCACCACCACCAAAAGCTTGTGCGCCAGCCTCTGCTGTACCTGCGCCTACTCGTCTTAGTAAAGATGCCTCTGTTGCTGCTTGACTAAGAGGTGCACCCTTGATCAAGCTTGTCAGCTTACCTGCAAAGCCAACCGTGGCAGCGTCAAAAGCACCAATGGCTATGCCTCTCTTGGCAGCGTCTTCTCTGATCTCGCTTAACTTCTCTTCGTTGTTAAGAGCAGCAATGACCTGTTCATCGTCAGCTACATCTACACCATTCTCTGAGAAAGATTGAAGAAAAGATGCACCGTACTCAGTTGCACCAGAGCCTAGACCTGCCGTCAAGGCAGTGGCAATGATACCCGGAACACCTGCACCACCTGTGGCAATACCTACTGCCACTGTACCTGCAAGAGCAGGTGCAAACAGACCGAGAGACTCGCCTATGATAGGTAGAACAGCACCGGGATTGCTTGCCAGTGTAGACATAGCATCAGAGAAAGTCTCTGCCTTTGACAGGTCTTGTAGTGTCTTTAGGTCTTCGTAATATTCTAGCTCACCTTCTCTGACTTGTCTGCCTGTCTCTGGGTCTGTGACAAGCTCACCACTGGCAAAGTCTTCTCTTCTGGCTTGTTCTCTAGAGTATTCTTTATATCGCTCCATCTTGGCGATATCTTCTGCAGCTGTTGCCTTGTCTAGTAAACCAAGCTCTGCGCCTAGTGTTGCACCCACTTGTCTGGCACCGTAGAAACCACGTTCAATAGACTCTGCAGGTACAAGCCCCATGGTAAGAGGACCAAACCCCGGTTCAGCTAAACCTTCTGCGTATTGAATTTCAGGTCCATACTTTTCTAGATACTCAGAAATATATTCAGGAGTAGCATTATCTTCAAACTCAACTGTGGCTACAAAAGTATTGTCTTCTGTATAGTAATCTACCTCTTTCATTTATTATTCACCTACAGCTTTTTTCTTAGGTGCACCTTGTCCCGCTGTATATGTGGTTCTACCACCACCTCTAGGTGCAGGTGCTGTTTTCATGCCTAGCAATTTCATAAGCTCACTTCTTGGCACAACGGTTTTGCCGTCTTTACCAATAACACGCCCATCTATTCTGTCAAGTAGGAAAGGCAACTCACTTTGGTAAGCAGCACTCATAAATTCTTCTATTTTTGTTGGATCAGTTAAATTTGTAAGTGTATCTTTAGCACCTACCATAGCTGCTTTACTAGAACGTTTTAAAACACTATCTATTAATTTATCTACGTCTCCATAACTAAGTTTACCTTCTTTTTCAAGTCTAAAGGTAAACTCTTTTTCAAGTCTTTGAACTTTTCGTGCAGCATTTTCAGACAACATTCTATTTCTATTTGTTTCAGCATTTTCTGCACTAATTTTATTACTTTCTTGTTGTTCTCTTAACCTAGCAAGACCTGTAAACATATCAATATCATCGCCTCTTAATTGTCTTTGCATATTAAGACGCGCTGATTTGTCTTGATAGTCTGCTCTCTTCTGAGCATTTCTTTCTTGTCGCAGTTCTCTCTGAATTTTTCTTTCTTCTTTGCCAATATCTGCAAGTTCTTTTATAGCAGGTTGAACAGCATCGCCTAAAGCCTGAAGTGCAGGTTTATTAGAAGATAGTATTCTAGCACTTACACCAAGAAGTGTAAGATACTTTTGAGAAGCAAAGTCTGGCTCTTCACCTTTCTCATATGTAGGTGCAGGTCCTAGAGCTTTTTCTACCTCCGCTGAATAATCTTTATCTTTAAACTCTGCTATCTTAGCATTATAATCTATCTGTGCAGAATTAGTTCCCGGAGAAGGTGCGCCTTTATTCGTTGCTCCATCTGCTGCTGCACCACCATCAGCAGGTCTTGTTAAAGGATCAGCATCTTTAGTGCCAGCAGGAGCTTTAGCAGGAGGACTTTCAGCAGCAGCAGGATCAGTATCTTGAACTTTTTCTCTTACAGCATCTGCTCTTTTTTGTTCTGCATCTAAAGCATCTTTAATATTAAAATCAACTGGATCAGGATCAATAGCTTTTTCAATACCTTTAGGATCACGTATATCTGATAATGGATCAAGTTTTCTTGCATCTATTTCTGCTTGTCTTTGTGCTAGTTTAAGTTCTCTTTCACGTTGACCCTCTTCAAATTTTTCTGGAGAATCTCCAAAGTAAGAACCAATCTTAGAACCTAACTCACCTATACTAAGCATAGCTCTTTTTGGTTGTGAAATTCTTCTAATATACTCGTCTCGACTTTCTCCTTCAAATAGACTACTAACATCTGAACCAAATCTAGTACCTAGAAAACGATCTGCTATGCTTGGTCCTGCAGCTGCAGTATAACGTCTTTGATCCGGTAACTCTTTACCTTGAACCATTCCTGCTAGTTGAAAATCAGATAACTTCTGACCACCTCCAGCATCTACAGGTAAACCAGTAGCATCAGTTAATTCTGCTGATATTAACTGAGGAGCAGCAGGAGGAGAAGGAGCAGTAACTCTCTGCGCTGATCCTCTAGAAACAGGATCATAACTACCACCCATCACTGTTGAAGTAGCTCCAAAGTTTGCTGGAGTAGCGGGAAGGGGCTGCATAGGTAGCATTCCAGCATTAAGTTCGCTCTGAGTATCAGAAGTTCGATCAACGCGAGGAGGTATTCTAAGAGGATACTCTGCTTTTAGTTTTTCTAATATAGTAATCTCTGGAGAATCTCCGGGAGCTATTCTAGCAGCAGGATCATCATAAGCTGTTGGATTTATACGTTGATCAAGTGTAGATATTAACTTTCCACCAACAGTATTTGCAGCATTTGCTATAGCATCTTTAATAGGAGTGCCTGAAGAAATCATAGGCAAATCATCTTTACCACCAATTCTTGCAAACTCTGCGCCTACACCCCCCTCAGTTTCTTCTTGAATTTTACGCTCTCTTAAGCCCATTGCATCAGGTGCTAATAGTTTACCAAAGCCTAACGGTGTAGGAGGTTTAACATCTAATTCTGCCATTTCTGGTGGCGGGGTTCTATCAACGCGAGGAGGTATTCTAAGAGGATACTCTTCTCTCATAGTTTGAGCAGCTTCAGAGATAGCTCTTGTGGCTAAGTTACCTGCAACATTTGTCTCCGCTTGTTTAACATCTATCGCATCTTGAATTAATTTAGGACTAAAAGGAGAATCAGGAGAATTTAAAAGACTTTGCAATTCTTCTAAAGAAAGACGAGACAATGTTTCTACTTGTGTCTGACCACCTTTTTGATAGCGTTGTACATTTCCCTGCATCAACTGACCTAGGCCACCACCTCCTGCCAGCTTGACATACCCACCATTCTTCATAGCAACAGGTGCACCTACAAGACCACCTGCTTTCTTAAAGGCACCAGCTGCACCAGCAAGTCCAGCCAAACCTGTGCCAAGACCCAGCAGCTGTGTAGACAGAGGTTGTGCAGGGCTAAAGGTTTGTTTACTGACATTGGTGGTGGCAGGTAGAGGGAAACCTCTGAGAATAGATTGGAAGTCCTGCAAGGTTGCCATAGGAAATCCATACTCTTCTCTGGCTTGTTGCGTGGCAATGTCCAGTGCTCTCTGTGCCTGTTGTTGTTCAGCAGCACCTATACCCGACAGTGCACCCAGTTCTTTAAATGTCTGTGCAGGTATAGCAGTACCCAGTGCAGATAACTGTGCAGCACCTGCAGCTTCTCTGCCAAACTGATTCTGTAACCTAGCCTGTGCATCTTGAAAGGCAGCTAGTCTACCTCTAGCTTCGATATCTCCCAGCTTTTGAGCCAAGTTGCGCTGTCTCTCTGCCTCTAGAATAGCTGCTCTTGACCCACCAAATGCGCCTGCCCGTGCAGCTTGTGCTGCCAGCTGTTGTTCTTCTACATCTGCAATTCTTCGCGCCTCTCTCTTCTCAATGTCAGTGACATTACGGAGGAAAGGGTTCATCAAAGCAGCTACCTCTGCAGGATCAGTGGCGGCTCTGGTTGCACCTCTGGTAAGCTGCGTTGCTTCTTCAAACAGAGGGCGAGTTTGACCCACCTGCTCTCGAATACCTGTAAATGCTGCCTGTTGGTCAGGTGTAAAAGCGGCTAGTTGTTGCGTTAGTTCTGGGCGAAAACCTTCTTCTTGTCTTTGTTCTTGAATGGCTTGAGCTTTACCAAAGATATCAGATACAAAAGGCTTGAGTTCTTCAGGAAACTCTGAGCTTTGTCTTACTGTCTGTGTAGCAGGAGGAGGGGGAGGAGCAGAGCCACCACCTTTACCGTAGCATATGCCTTGGTATTTCATGCACAGAAGTTCTTCCTCTGTCCACTGGTTAAAGGGGCTATCGCTCCACATTTGCTTTTTATTTATCATCATGTCAAGGGTCTTTCTATAATGCTAAATCTTTTGAGCCATCCTAGTTTTTTTACTTTACGTTCCCAGCCTGCTCTACCACAAGCCTCTACAAAATCACACTCTAAAACTTTTGCAAAGTCTACAAACTTTTGATCTATCTCTGGCATCCACTCTGAGAACTGATCACCAGAAAGAAACACAACAGAGAGAACTTTCTTTCTAGGGTAGTGTATAACTTCTGTAACAGCTGCTCCTATATATTCTGTGCCTTCATCATAAACAACCCAAAGCTGAAACTTGTTAGTTAAACATTCATGAAGAACATCTATCTCTTTGTATCTTCCATAGGTGTAATCAGTTGCCTTCTTTATATGCTTTGATACTTTGTCCCAAACATTTCTTATTTCGTCTACAGGCACAAGTGAAATATTAATCATGCTATGCTACGCCGCTAAGTCCTCTTCTTGTTTCTGGTGGTTGCTTACCCCTACCGTATTTTTGCACTCTAAAGTCATTTATAAAAGTATCAATTTTCTCTGCGCCAGCATCAGAAGAACCATTACCCATCATGGACACAATATCAGCTGGTAGCACGTACTCATCTCTAGAGAGAATAGCTGGTTGCGTACCCTCTATGGTAAACGGTATAGAGTCTGACATACCATCTCCTCTTCCTTTTACCATGCCTTCAAAGTAAGGTGAAGGTGGGCCACCCATCTGGTAAGCAGAGATCAACCCACCTGCCTGTGCTTCCACAGGAGCACCAGAGAGAACTTGTTGCATGATGGCTATGTTTTGCATCTCCTCTAGTTCTTCATCTGTGGGTGGAGGAGGTGCCTCTACAGGAGCCTCCATGGCACGAATAGGAGGAGGTGGTGCTGTTATGTCACTAGCTGGCTTACCCATAAACTTCTCTGCCAGCATAGGCGCACTAGCACCTCCTAGTAAACCACTCATAGTCTTTCCTGCTTTACCAAATATATTAGCAATAGGTGTGCCTTTAAGCATATCTTGAGCTTTATCAGTTGCCCCTATACCACCTGCTAACATTTGTTCTAAGAAACTACCACCCTGTGCCATTTTAAGCAAACCTCCTTCAGCTTTAGTTGTAGCATCTTCGACATCTTCATCTCCTAGAACAGTAGCTGCTACATTACCAAGTGCTCCAAGAGCGCCTGTTCCCGCTGGTGAATTAGCTTCTTGTGCAGCAGTTATTGCAAGACCTGATCCCGGTAAAGCTACACTTAAAGCAGTTTTACCAACATCTTCTACAAATCCAACAGGACTAAAAGAACCTACTGGTGAAGTGTCAAATCCCTGATCTATATCTGCTTGCTGTGTCTGTTGATCAGTAGACTTGTACCCACCAAGTTTTCCTCTGCCTATATCAGTTTGAAAACCAAAAATACTTAAACCGGGATTAACAAAACTACCACCTAGTATATTAGCGATATCGGCTCTACTCAAATTACCAAAGTCATCCATAGTATCAACAGGTATAGTAGGCGGTGACAGTAAACCCATCTCTACATCGAACAAGTCATCTTCAATATCGTCCTCTGTGCTTCCTCTGAAGGCAGCTGGGTTTGTGCCTATAGGAGGTCCACTCATAGCTTGGTCTGCTATTGCTGCTGCCTCGTTTGCTTCTGCTATAGCTGCTGCCACTGCTGCATCTGCTACGGCTCCAAAATCACCCATATCATCAGGACCAACACTACCACCAAACCCATCATCACCGTCACCATCGTCACCAACACTTGAACCAGAATCACCGGGATCATCAGCATCTCCGGGACCACTGTCATCTCCTCCTGTTTCACCGCCGCCAAAAAATCTTTGAACCTCTAAGTCTGCTAACCCACCACCTGTCTTGGCAGAGGTGAAGAACCCTTGATCAAAGAACCTTCGTCTTGTTCCTCCGGGTTGTGCAAATGCCAGCGCCTCTTCTTCAGTTCTAGGAAAGGCTCCTGTTCTACGCGAGGCAAAACGTATACCACTTGTATCAAAGGGTGATGCTCTACGCTCTTCTCCTGCCTGTGGGAAAGAACTATAGTCAATAGGCTCAAAGGCTCCTTGTTCTAGTAGCGCATCTACACCTACACCAGCTGCCCCTGCTGTGGCTATAGGTTTAGCAGCATATTTAAGATATGCTAATTTATCTACACCTTCTGGCACATTACTTAGAGCACCCAGATCAGTAAATCCAGCTTCTGCTGGTAGTCTGCCAAGTCGAGCAGCAGCTTCTCCAGAAACCGTTTTAGTGCCTTCTGGAAAAAATTGTTTTACTAAAGCTGTTGCTTCTTCTCCTAGCATAGGTTTAGAACCTGCAAAGCCTGTGCCGCCAATATCTGTAAAAGCATCTATTGCAGCGGGTGGAGTAGGTCCAGTAAAAGGGGTAAATTTAGGTCTAATAGGAGGTACAGATGGTGCAGTTGTAGGTGGCGGCACTATAGGTTGGACCGGAGGTGTTGTCACAGCACTTGCAGAGTACGGAGAAGGTAAAGAAACTAAGCTAGTACCATCAGCACTTAACACTTGTATATTAGGATTTGTATACAAAGGACTTATACCCGGATCAAGATTAATTGAAAGCTCACTCAGAGGGTATGCAGAAGTATCAACTCCTGTTAAACCTGCACCACCACCAACATCTCCAAAAGCTTGAGCAGGGTTAATAGCTGGTGCTTGCATAGCTGCTTGACGCCCTGCTAGAGCAGCAGCAGCTGGGTCAGTATAACTTATGGTATCACCCATCAAACTTTGACCACCAAATGTAGCAGCACCTAGTCCTGAGAGACCACCACTAACCAGACCACCTATGGCAGCGTCCTTTAAACTTTTACCTGAAAGGAGAGAACCACCAAAAGAACCTAGACCTGCACCTATACCTGTTGCCAGTGCACCCTTTCCAAGAAAAGCTGGTAAAAGTTGTGGCGCAAACATCCCACCTAGTATAGCACCTGCCACAGGTAGAATGGTCTTGAGTATGTTAGCCTCTGGTAGTCCTGTCTCTGGATTGACAGGTAATCCTTGTGGGTAACCTGCAGACTTGGCAAGCATGTTCAGGTAGGGTAGCTCTGCCTTGCTCATGTGAACAAGAGTGTTATCCCCGCCTCTGCCCTTCATGGCCATAAGATTGGCTAGACCACTAAAGTCTGTGCCGGGAGCCGCTGCCATAGATGTATTAGGACCTATTCTCATCTGTTTTATGCACCCATTGTATAAGGTTGTATTTGATTAGGCGCTTGCCCTGCCATTGGCATCTGCCCCGGCTGTTGCTGCGCTTGTGCCACTCCTGCCAAACCACTAGGCATAGTACCTTGTGGGTTAAGGTTATTATAACTAACAACAGAAGGATTGGCAAAATTTCTAGCCAGCTGTATAGTTTCAGGAGTTGTAGGTTGTCCCACTGGTATACCACGATTATAAGCGTTTGCACCTTGGTAAACATTAGGACGCATTAAACTTGTCAGTCCAGCAGCACTACCGTAAGGGTCAGCGTTGTTTGGTATAGGTGTAGAGATGATAGGCTCTAGCACTCCAGATTTAAAGCCCTGTGTAAATGCTTGGCTTTCAGGGTCTATTGCACCTCCTCGACTGTATCCTCTGGCACCTTTACTAAATCCTCTAGAACCAAACCTACCCAAGCTTGAACCACCTCTAGTACCCCCTTTACCAAAACCACTACTTTGTGCAGGAGCATCAGGTGTAGCCGCACCTATTTCTTGTAAGAAAGGAGTTGGAGAGGGAGCGGCAGGTTGACCTACAAAAGACCTTGGGTCAGGTTCTGGTCTAGGAACAAAAGGAGTTGCAGGTTCTATGTCTATACCTCCATCATCACTCAAGTCAAGAGTAGCAGGTGCAGTCTCCATAGGTGTATTAACTGTGATGTTTGTTTGAGCAGGTTCAGGAGCTTGAATAGGTTGTGGAGCTTGCATAGGCATTGCACCCACGGAGACAAAAGCACTAGGTTGTGGGGCTTGTACTGGTGCTGCTCCAACAGAGACAAACGGACTTACATTAGCAGGAGCAGGTGAAAGTGGTTGACCAAGAACACCATCATTAGGTCTATCAACCTGAAGAGTTCCCGGTTTAAAATCAAATACGCTTCCAGTGCTAGGACTACCTTTACCCATGACTAACTCCTACGGTGTAAACGAATTAAAATCAGACCACCCAACTGTGGTTCCTACAAGGCTTACATAACCTCTAAACTTACCTGTCTTTCTCTCATACACAACATCACCTGCCAGAGGTTGTCCCAACTCACCAACCGACACCACTCTGTTTATTCTAAAAGAACCTGTTCTCTCTTGTTGTAAATCTCTGTTGTCTAACTCTGCAACTAGTCCATTTGCCCACGTTTCAATTGCATTGTACGCTTGCATCACTCTTTCATCATCTAAATTATGTAAGATAGGTATTGTAGGATATGCTGTCATTATCTTAGTCCATCATCTTGTATGTCTAATCTAAGTTCACCGTATCTCCACTCAGTTCCAGTTGCGTTGTTCTCTAGTTTAATTCTAGCCTGTCTACCTCTTGATCTAAACCTGACAGTTTCTGTAGACTGTGTGATATCAAAAGGTCCTTTGGTTTTAAGCTGACCGTTTGGAAACTCTTTGGTTTGAATTGTAAAAGATACTTGTCCATTGTTGACGGTCATATCAGGAATAAGCCTATCAACAAAAAGCATCTCATTACCATCACCTATGCCAAAGTCAGCAGACTCAATGAAAGAATCTAGTTTAAGCCCCTTGGCTGTAAAGATACCCGGAGGTTCATTGTCATATATTCTAGTAGTTCCCACAGATGTGCCAGTGGTGATCACATTGTCAAATGTACTACTGTCATTCCACGTTGTCCAGATAGCCTCACCATAGACCCAGTAGTTTTCTTCCATAGACCAAGATACATACCTGTTACACTCTGTAGAATTAGCAGAGGGGTAGAGCCAAGTTACCTCTTTAAACTCAGAGTTAATCCCACAGAATATTTTACCTAGTTCAGAGGTATTGATATCATCATAGACATATCTTCTTACGGTGCAGTCTAGTCTTCTGACGCTGTTACCGTCTAGCACAAAGAAATTATCTCTTCCCATCCAGACAGGAATACCGTTCATGTCTGTACCACCGTGTTGACTGACACCTCCACAACCTGTGCCTAGTTCCGTAAAAGAAAAGATAAACGGTGGACCTGTAAAGCGCATACCGTACATAACTTCATCTGTAAGAATAGCTATCTGGTTACGTGATCTAATACCCTGCATAATCCTTGTGCCACCTGCCAGAGTATTTTCTCCAGCGGTAGAACTAATAGCAGGGGTCCAGTTGTTATAGTCATTTTGATCTGACCACCTGACCAGAAGAGGTTCTTTTGTACCTGCTACGTTAGAACAACCAAAACAAATAACGTGCCTGTCATTGGGAGAGACAACAAAAGTATTTGAACTGACAGGTGCATTGGTAACAGCGTTTGCTCTGACACTACCACCAGATGTTGGGAACCACTGAAAGAGACCACCACCTCTTCTGTTTGCCAGTAGTATCTCACCAAAGTTATCCAGTGTCCAGTTGGCAGCTTCAAACTCAATACCAGAAGATGCAGCTGGTGAGTTCCATGTTCTGTAGTCTGCACTAGAACTAACAGATACAAGAAACTGTGCCACCACAGAAACACCTGCAGTAGCACTGGTTGCTGCTGCATTCACCAAAGAATTAACCGTAAAATTGTTTGCATTACTTATAGAGGCCACCTGAAAAATAGGTCCTCCAAAAGTTGAACTTGTCAGGACAATGTTATTACCCACTGTTGTAGCAGTGGTAAAGTATACAAAGTCATCTTCTTCTAAACCATGAGCAGTGCTATTAATACTTACAGCTGGACTACCTGAATTAACATTAATTAAGTTGTTTAGTACCACAGAGGTAAATGTCTCTGCATTGTAATCAGATGCACCGTAGCCTGTGCCTGTGATACCCACAGAGGCACCGCTCCTGATTAGATAGTGAGCAGTGGCGTGACCTGCTGCGCTCTGATTAGAACCAGCATTAGAAGAAGCTTGAAAAGCATAGGAGTTTGTGCCTATGACACTAACTTCAAACATGCTATTAAAGTGAAAATCCGTAGGAACAGAAGAGGACGTAAACACTGCAAAGTCACCAGAGGCTAGTCCATGAGCAGTATCAGATACACATACTCTGGCATTACCAGACTGTGTGCCAAAGGCATTGGTCAAAGATACACTGGCTCTGACAGGTGTAATATTAAAGACACCTCCATTGTTATAGAGATACAGTGCTTTCTCTGTACCTATGGCCATCTGCTTTTGTGTGATATTATCTTGCCACGTAAGCAAGTCTCTTCCAGTGCCTAGCAATATATCAGAAGTTTTAGTTTCATACCCTCTGATATTCTCTGGCCTCTTATCTCTAAATCTTACCCGGTTGCCATCATACCAAGAACCCTCTTCCGCATACTGCGTAGATTCTCGGTGAATGCCCGGTCTAAAGTTAAGAGCTTTTGTTTGAGAAAGTGTAGACACTTATAACTCCTAGGTAGCAGTTGCCAATGCTTTGACAACCACAGCTGTGATAGCAGTTGCTTCTTTTACATTATACACTAAAAGGTCTTTGGCTCCTGCAGCAGTGCTAATTGTAGGTGCAGTGCCGCTGACAAAGATATAAGCATTGTTAAAAGCTAAAGTCCTGCTGCCAGTGCCATCCTGTGTAATATAAATGTAACCTGTTTGTCCCGGCGTTGCATTGGTAGGGGCTGAGAGTGTTCTGTTACCTCCAAGTGTAAATGCAAAGTTGTTACCAACTCCCATGTCAATTGCAATATTAGCTGCATCTGTAAGAGATGTTACATTACCTATGACAGGGGCTGTAAAAGTTTTAGCAGCTGTGATTGAACTAGCAACAGATGCTTGAACATATCTAATATCTGAAGAGGAAGCAGGAACAAGATTACCTGCTGCTATACCTGTAGCACAGGTTCCAAAGTCTAGATTAGCAGCTGTGCCTAGTCCTAGACCAACCGCATTGGTTTGATGAACAGAGACACCATCACAGATAAAGAAACCATTTGCACTGGTTCCTATAGTTGCTCCAGAACCTGCAAGAGTTTTAATAGTTATGGTGTTAGATGTAGGTGTAGGTACAGATTTATTTCTGATAAAATAACTTTTTGATTGAGCAGGGAGTATAATATCTGTGCTTGATGTAAGATCGCCTATAAGCTCTATAAAGGCACTTCTGGCTTGATCAGATGCTCCGTTCTCAGTTGTAAGAGTTACATCATCAGCTGAGACAGTAACTGTGGTATAGGCAGCAATTGCATCATCAACAAGGTCAATGACATTCTGGTTTAAGATCAGCCCCCAAGAGTTAGGGTTGGCTCCATCTGCTTGCTTCTCTAATCTAATTCTAGATGTAAAAGTAGACATACTATTTATCCTTTACGTGCTAAGAAACTTTTGTACAACAGTGGAGGCAGCTGCTCCTAGACCAGACGCTACAAGAAAGAACCCTACCAGAACACCTTTGCCTTTGTCTAACTGACTTTCCATTTGATCAAGACGCACAGTTAATCTATCAACTTCTTTACTAAGTTGATCAACTGCTTGAAGCATCTTTCCTATCTCTACATCAGTTAGATCAGGCATCACTAAATTCCTTTATTTATTGCTGGCTTTCCTCTTGCTACAATATAACCTATAAAACCATTATTTATTTGTGGTACTATTTTTAGTATAGTAGTATTCTTTTTTTCATAGTCTTTGTAACTTCCAAGAACTTCATCAACTACAAAAAGTACAGGTGGTTTAAGGGCAACACACTCTCTACCAATTCTTTTTTTTGTAACCTCACCTATAAACTGATCTCTGCTTTTAGAATCAGCAAGTGCAAGCTCCATTATAGACTCTTCTTCTTTACAGATAAAAAATGCTGCTACTTTGTTACCTTTTTTCCAAACCTCTTCTGCTGTTGCACAACTGGGCAATATTGCAAAACAAGCAGCAAGAGTTAGACCAACTAATAGTTTCATTATTATATCACTTCCCCTCTAGGATTAACAGGCCATTCATCAAGTTCAGATGCTAATTTACCAGCATCTTTCATCTCTTCTGTAAATACTGTCATAGCCTCAAGACCTGCAACATCTGACTTATCATCAATAGCAGTCTCTAGTGCAACAGCTTTTGCTCTTAGGTCTGTGCGCCACTTTGCAAGGTCTGCTGGCTTTGCAGTGCCGTTGTCCTGTTCTCTGATAACAATCCAATCAGTTTGTGTTAGATAACCACTCAGCATATCAGAGACATGCTTTTTCATTGTAGCTTTAATATCATCAATATCTCTGGCAGTTTGTGTTCTAGTAACAACAACCTTATCATCTTTAACAGCAGGAGCAGACTCAGAAGAAGTGTAGAACATATTGTTTATCCCACTACCTTCATACTCATAAGGCACAATGCCAATGGCTTTACGCTCTTCATGCGTCCAAGCACGGGTAAAGATAGACTTAGGATATTGCACATTATTAATTGTCATAGGTTTTGGATGAGATATAATCTCTACCAATTGATTACCCATAATTCTTGCCCACATGGTTTAGTTTCCTTTCTTACATACAAACATCTTCATAGCGGATGTTCTGTGATCGTCTGTAGTTGTTAAGTTCATGTGCTTTTTTCTTTTTACTAAATAATTTTTTAAACATAATTACCTACCATACATAGGGGGTAGCGTACCATTACCACCTATATCTGCTATAGCCATATATAGGTATGTAGCGCCATCCTTGTTGACAGCGCCGCCCCCGCCTCTAAGTTTAAAGCCATCTGATAAAATATCCGCTCCATGCGTGGCTCCGGCAGCTTCAGCATTTGTACCACTAGGAATTAAATCTGCATCGTCATTAGGATTGATTATCTGTCTCGCAGTGTCTTTTAAAACCCACCCTTCACCGGATAAGCTGCCGCCGGTAACCCATTTAAACAGTATCCAGCGAGGCTTAAAACCACAGTTTACATAGGGACCATCAACCGTATCACTGCCAGTTCCATCTCCGTTGCCAGTATAGCTGCCAACTTTACACACACCCGGAACTGATCTAAATGCGTAACAAATCATTTTACCGCTAGACCTGTTTGTTCCGTTATTGCTTCCTAATGTAATAAGCGTACTAGAAGGTGCTGCATCATTAAAAGATCCAGAATCAGTTGTAGCTACGTCACCAGTATCTAGCCGTAGCATTTTAGTATATCCTGCAACATCACTACCTACTATCCATCCATTTGCATTATCTCGTTCCTTAATCCAGATCATTTCGGGTGCTGCTGACATACCATGTCCAATAGTAGCACCACTAGTTGCATTACCAGTGTAACTTATTACGGCAAAATGACCAGCATCTGCCACTAGTGCAGTGCTTGCTAAACTTGGAACACCTGTTGAGATTGAACCTGCTCCAATAGAAGTGCCTGTTGTAGCACTATCTCCTACAAGCCATTGCCAAAGAACATAACTTTCATTTGCAGTGTTTACCTCTACATCATTCCCTACCTGCACACCTCTTTGAAGGAATCTTTGAACAGTGTTCATATTAGTTACTTCAGCGGGTGTATCATTAGAGTGTAAATCTTTACCTACACCTCTAACTCTATCAACAAGTATGTGGTTATCAACAGCATCTCTATTTTTAATCCATGACCAAGCTGTGATCTTAGATGCAGTGTCGTCTAGATTATCTTGGTTGAGAGCTTTTGCACCAGTTGGCGGTGTATGTTTAAATCTACCACCTGCAGCAGCATTAAATGTAGTAGACGCTCCACCAAGCACCATCTGCTGCCCAAAGTTGAATGTCATAGGACCACCACCAAGTTCTGTACCAAAGGCAAAACTATACGGACCGGGAACTCCTGTAAACGCTTGCCCTTGATCTGCGCCATTTTTGTGAAAATTAATTGAACCTGTATTAGTGTCAATCTCAATACCTAGAACATCTCCAGCAGTATAAGAAGCACCGTAAGATGCACCAGTGCTATTATTTACTTTATTGCCACTACCTCTGTCATACCCATATGTATTACTGTCTTGACCTAAATATCTATTAGTAGAAGACGGTGGATCACCACTTAAAACACCTACATCAAAGTTTGTAGTATCCGATCCAGCCAAAACTTCTGCAAAGTAAATACCAGTGTTTTCCTGCATCCTAAACCCACTGAAGCTACTATATGCATGTTGAAAACCAGAGGAAGACCTAACTCCAGTTAAGTTACCATTAGATAATGTTACTGGCGTAGCGGCATTAGATATTACAGGATCAATTGTTGCAAAGTTTTGAGAAGGTGAGTCTATAACTTGATCACTAGTAGTAAAGCCCTGCTCTGTCCAGTTATTTCCTACACCAGATGTGTCAGTTCCAACACCGTTTGTATTCCCATCTCCTGTTGAAGCAGTGCCAAAAGCTAGTTTGAATCCATTATTACCGTAACTTCCAGAGTATGCTTTTGCCACCCAACGGTTGGTACTTGTGTCTAACTGCCCAAAGTCTGATGCTTGTTTCTTTTCGCCATCTATATAATATACATTTGCAAGATAACCATCAAAATAATCACCAGAGGTATACATTCGTCTGCCAATAACTTTTGCTTCAGTATCTCTAGCTAATTTCATAACTTGACCAGATGATGGTTCTGTAGGCAATGACCCGCCCCCAAGATTATCGAGCATTGTTTGCTCAACACCATTCACTTCAAGTTTGAATCTTGAGCCACTACCTGCAGTGCTATCAATTCCTACACAAACATTATACCACTGGCTAGAATCTGTAAATGTTGCTGCCGTTCTTGTACCAAAACCGGAACCATCGTTAGGGTCAGCTACCCAAATTTGTCCACCACCTGTACTATGATTGATAGCAATATATCCTTCATTTACCGTACCACTTCCTAAATTTGCGCCTGTAGATATAATGTATTGGTCACTTGTACTGCTACCGGGTTTAAACCAAAATGAAAATGTAAATTTTTTACCAGCATCAGCACCTCCAGTTGGAGTGGTATAAGGTCGAGTAAGGTAAGAACTGTCATCATCATTAAAGATAGTTGAATTTGCCACAGTTTCTGAATCAGTGAACGGTACAAAGTCACCCACTCTTTGACCTTTGCCGTTGCCCTCGTAGAGCGTAGCATCAAAGTAGTCTATTCCCTGATATTCTGGTGCTGGCAGATCAACAGTGTTTAAACTTGTCAAACTTGTAATGCTTGAGTAACTGTGTGTAAAAGCTGATTGTCCAGTATTAGCTGTAATTGTTCCACCAGAAGGATTTACCTGCATAGCATAAAAATTAAATACTTCACCGGCAGTTCGTCTGACAAAACTACCTCCTGCTTGTGCCGCATTTGTGGTCACGCCATTTTGAATATCGGCTTGAGATGCTCCACCTTTGATAGTGCCGTTGACAGCAAAATATACTGCACCCACATCACAATTTACAAAGACATCTACGATATCACCGTTAGATAGTCCATCACTACCACCAAAGGCAGGGTTATTAAAGTTTCCGTCTATAACTAAACCCAAAGCTCCAGCATTTGTGAAAAATGCTACCTCACCTCTACCAGCAACAGAATTACTAGCAGTGTGATAAGTTCCAGCGGTATGGCTACTACCTGTAATTCCAACGCCTATATCACCAACAGAGTCAAAAGTAAATTGCGTCCTGATAATATTGCCACCAGTCATAACAAATGGCAGAGTCATTTTTACAGACGTATTAGAATTATTTATTGCAATTTTTTGATTGCCTTCTGACAATGTAAAAGTAGCGGGAAGTGCTTGATCAGCATTAGCTAGTGGATTAAACACTGAGTAAGTTTTGCTAGGTGTGCTAACTGACTGATTAGCAGTGCCCATATCTGTAGCTGTAAAAGTATTTGTATTGGTAGAACTATCAGTTCCTAACGCGCCAGAATTTTCATACTGGAGAAGAAAAGAATTGGAACTACCAGTATCCACTAAAGTTTTTATTTCAGAATGTTTTTTGGGTATAAACTGAGAACCATTTGTGCCAAATGTAAATGTATCTAAGAAATCTGCGATACCAAAATCACCCTGTTGAATTGACTTACTACCAATCATAAACGACTGGGCTAAATAGCCCTCAAAAGCGCCATTTTCGTATGAATCTCCAACCTCATGGACTACCGCCGTGTTGAAATCGTAGGCGTGATTTACTGCAGGATATGTCCCGGTAAGTGTTGCCTCAACTCCGTTAATATAAATTTTGACCCTGTTGATATCTACGCTTTGTGTCGTATCAACAGAAACCAAAATGTGATACCATCCTATGTCCCTAAACACAGCAGTCGTGTTAAGGATGTGACTTCCAGCTTCCGTCTGAAAATAAATTTTGTTGTTGCTATCGTGCCGCAGACTTGTGTAGGGACTTGCACCAGCGCAGAACAACGCCCCGGTAACACCAAACTCTGTTAGCTGAAACCACGTACCCAACGTAAACTCTTTGCCATCTTGCGCGCTAAAAGTACTGCTTGGCGCAGTAAGGCCATCAGCACTACCATCCAACCAAACTGAGTTACTAATCAGGGTAGAGTCAAACGGTGCTACTCCACCCTGACCTGCTGCACCTAAAAGAATACTGTTGTTAAATACCATCTATGAATACGCCTTTGTTAGCACTGCGTGAACATCTGTAGATGTATGCACTATATAATCAATCCTGTCAATTGCTGCTGCATCTGTGGAAAGCACAGGCGCTTCTCCTCCAGCAAAATCCCAAGAAGTTCCGTAAGCAAGTGTCCTAGAACCTGTGCCATCCTGTACAACAAATATACTACCAACCTGTCCTGCAACACAATTATCAGGATTGTCAAGTGTTCTGTTACCTGCCAGTGTCACGGTAAAATTTTGCCCCACGTTAAAGTCTACAGTTATGTTTGTTCCATCTGTCAGTGCCTGTATATCAGCAACAGCAGCTTTCTCTATGTGTATGTCTTTACCAAGAAGAGAGTTTGTACCCACTGCCAGAGCACTAACATATACATCTGTGGCACTAAGCACACCTGTCATAGCACCACCTGCCTTTGGCAACTGATTGCCAATACTGGCGGCTAAAGCAGAAGAAACATTGGCAATGCTAGTGGCCATAGTTGAAGAAACATTGGCAACACTTGTAGCTAAAGCAGCAGAGGTAGCAACAAGACGATCAGTAGTGGATGTATGAGCAGCGTTAATAGAAGTTCTAGCATTTGTAAGTGTAGTGATATTAGTATTACTGTTATCTATGCTAGTTGCCATAGTTGAAGAAACATTAGCAATACTGGTGGCCAGTGCAGCAGAGGCAGTGACAAGACGATTGGTAGTAGAAGTATGTGCACTGTTGATAGAAGTTATCACTGTGCCAATAGAAGTTATTCTGGCAGATACAGATGCAACAGCTTCTGCATTTGGTATTGCAGTTCCAGCTATGTATATATTGGTGGCAGCGTATACATTATTGGCAGATACATTACCAGAGAACTCTGCTGCTACGCCTGATACCTTTGTGGTGAAGCTACCTGTGGCAGCTACAAAGTTAGTTGCGCTGACAGAGGTGGTAAAGCTACCAATAGAGGTTGTGATAGAAGAGATGCTAAGATCAGGATTAACTCTAAGAGATGCACTGGTAGAAGCTGTACTAACACAAGTTCCTGTCTCAGTTATAATAACAGTTCCGTTGGCATCTGTGATAGTTTCAAAAGAACCTGCAGCAATATCATTCAGCTGAGACACCGTGGCAGTGAGAACAGTGCCATTTACAGCAAACTGACCTGTGACATTTAACTGTGCTGTGCTAAGTTGTAGAGGACCAGCTGTGCCACCACCGTCTTGAACAGTTCTTAAAGCTCCTGTAAGACCATTGTTAGAGGTAGCTGCATCTATCTTCAGCAGGTCTTTATATGTATTGGCAATAATTGAGCCTGTTAAATCTCCGGTCATATTAATCTACCCTATATAAAATTCCATTTGCTTGTCTCGTCTTCCCACTTTGTGGTAGCAGCATTCCAAGTAATGTTTCTCTCTGCATTATCAGGGGGTCTTGCGTCTCTGATAAACTCTTTATCTACTGGGAATTGTACCTTATTTTGTGGGTTGGTTACAAGATTAAAAATACCGTCGCTCTCTGACTTGGCAACAATAAGATTAGTTCCGGGTTCCTTCACTCTCTGGTCAAGAGGAAACCGAAACCCTGATCTATCACTGATAAAGAATGCTTTCTTACCTACCACTGTCTAACACTTCCATCTTCTTCTGGCTTGCCTAAGTCTTGAGTTAGGATTCTTTGCAGCTTTGGGAAACTTCTTCATTTGCCCTGCGCTACGTGCACAGTAGCTCTTACGCCTTGCTGCTCTCTTACCAGTGGGTTTAGATTCAGTCACAGCTGTTTTAAGCTTACTACCGGGGTTCTCTCTACGGTACTTTGCCACCCCTTTCTTTGTCATGCCAGCACCAGCTTTGGTGGGACGCTTGTGTCCACCCTTGATGGTATGACCCTTCATTCCTTTACCAGTGGACTTTCTCTTCTTCTTCTCAGCCATTAGCTCTTCTTCTTATTCTTTGCAAAAGTTTTAACATTGGTAGGTTTACCACCTACACCTTGCTTGACTGCTCTCTTTCTTTGCACAGCAGATTTCTTCTGCCCAGCTGTCATACGTTTTGCCTTGGCCAGCGGAACGCACTTGGGATACTTTCTTTTAGAACCCTTGGCAGACTTTCTACCACAGGGTTGAAACTTACCATCTTTCTTAGGTGCGCCTATGTCTACCCATTTTTCGTCTACCCATTTTCTAAGACCACCTCCTGTCTTGCGAGCTTCTACTTTTTTCTTTCGCTTACCCTTATCCTTCTTACCACCGGGAGTTACCTTACCAGAACAAACAGCAGAGGCATACATATTAGCGTAAGCTGACGGGTATACATCAAACTTACGCTTGGCAGCTGCTTTACCTCTAGGACAGAGTTTACCCATTACGTTTTCCTTTTGTTTTTCTCAGCGCAGCAAAGTCAGCTTTTGTAATTTTACCGTAAGGGGGAGCTTTATCTAATTTTTTTCTGTTACCTTTTAATTGTTTTGCTGTGCTTGATCTATTGATAGCCATCTAAACAACTCCTAATCGTGGGGTGATAAACAGGCTAACACGTTCTTTATCTGCTTCCATTGCATTCTCAAGTAGTTTCTCGTAGTTAGCCTGTAACATAGTAACACGTTCTGAGGGAACATTTGGTCTTTTAAAACTAAGATAGTAGGCCAGACCTGCTGTAAGGCAAGGAAGAAATCTGAAAGGTACATCTGCATTTTCTAGTGCACTCTTATTAACGTCTTTGAGACGCTTCATTCTGTAATGTCTAAAAGTGTAGGTATCTGTAGAGTCAGGCACCGGAAAGAAGTATGCCTTCATTGCATCTCTGCCCTTGAGCGTGGCAAACTGCGTAGGTCTTCCTGATGTTGTCTTATCTGTGATAGCCTCATATTCTTCGTAGGCAATCCGGGTCAACTGAAAGTCGTTAGAGTTAGATGATCTTCTGACATAACCGTTGAGAACATCCACTGTGTCACTATCTAGTGTATACTCTGCTGTGTTTGTACTAAGTGTAGTAGATGCAAGGTCTGTACCCCAGAGAAGAACACCTCTGTTCTGCCAGTCAGTGAGAAGAAGATTAAGAGAACGTCTGGCAGAGATACCGTCATTACCTAGTTCTGGTTCTCCACCTATCATGGCAAATGCTTCTTCTATTACCTCGTCTATAAAGAAGGTAGTATCAAAGTTTGATGTAGTTGCAACTGCCATATCAGTTCCTTACCTGTTACGCATCCACGCTGGTTTATCAGCAGATACGCTGAGAGAGCCACCTGCTTTCATACCTTTTTCACGAGTCCTTGAAAGTTTTTCTGCTTTATCAATTTGCACAGAAGAGGCTTTTTTTAAAATTTTATTCATTGCTGCTTTTTCTTTAGGATTAGTAGTCTTATCTTGATAAACCGCTATTGCATCATTAACATCTGCTTGAGTAGGTTTATTTTTATTTTCATCTGACATTATTCTTCGTCCTCTATCTTGGCCCTGTCACCTTTGAGTAAAGGTCTGGAGCGTTTACTTATAAGAGTGTCTAACTTTGAATCCATTCTTTGTATCATAATCTCTAGTCTGGTAGTTTTATCGATTAGGTCTACAATAATACTATCCTGTTTTTTAAGACTGGCTATTACGTCTTTTAATAAAAAATGAAGAAGCTTCCACGCAGCAACGCCAGCCCCTACGCATCCTACAATGGCTAGACCATAATCTGATATTGCTTGCATCAAATTCATGTCCATGTTTTATGTACTCACTTTTCTGTAGCATTTACACAATCACAAGTTTCAGCAGTGCAGGGTTCAGAGCAAGAACAGTTTTCACACTTTTCATGCCCACAGTTAGGATTCTTACACTCTTTATCAGACAACATTAGGTCCTTTCCTAGCTGCTCCGTAGCCTTGTCCTGTGGCTCTGCCTACCATGCCACCTTCTTTTAACATGCTTGCAGCTTTTGCAGCAGATTCTTTCACTGCAGAACCTGCTCTTGGTGAAAAAGATTCTCTTAACATATTTCCATAGAATTTACTAGCTTCGCCTACAGAACCTGCAGAACCTGTGTTAGCAGGAGATAATGCTTTTGCTGCAGTTTCTAATTTTTTAAGTTCAGAAGAAAATGATGGATTAGGTTCTCGGTCTATCTTAGCTGGTCCAAGATTTGGTGTGTTTACCTTTTTCTTTGATCTACGTCTATTTTTAGCCATACGCTTTCTGTTTTTTTGATTACTCATTTAATTGCTCCCTTGAACAAGTGTGTTAGGTCCTCCAGCAGGACTTGTGTTTGGTTGCATATCGTCTTGTCTGCTTCTTCTTGCTCTGTTTCTAAGCCTGTCTACCTCAGTGGTATACTCTTGTTGAAAGTACTGAACAGTGTTAAAGCTTTTCATAAACATAGAAGCTTCTACCATTGTAGCAAAGAAGAGTGCATTTTCACAATTGTCTGTGAAGTAATTAGTTGGGTTAGCAGTTGTAATAGCAGAAATCTCTGCAATAAATCCAATCTCAGAATCTATGGTGGCAGAGGGTGTAGGTGCTACGCGAAGTTGAGTATTGGTTTTAAACCCGTAATATCTGGGTGTACCAGTAGATGCAGAGACGGGCCAGTAATCTATAAGATATTCATAGGGTCTAATTTTAAGCTGTGTCTTAGCCCCATCCGTATTCTCTATAGCAAAGGTTTTGATAATCTCTCCACCAGAGGGTACAGAGACTTCAGCTTTGCCAGAAGAGACTGCTACACTGGAGTAAGCTACAAGACCCTGATCATCTAGATCATTCATCATACGGTCTTGTGCTCTCTGCACCATGTCAGGTAGAGCACCTACAAACTCAGGTCCATCGTTCTCCGAAGCTGCTATTACTGCACTGACAAGTGTGATATAGTTCATCAGCGTTAGCCATAGTAAATGTATACTTTACCAGCGTTGCTTGCACCCGCCAGAGATACATTACCATTACACCTGACACCATCATCTCCAATGTATACGTTGTCGCCTGTGTTAGTTGAAAGGACTGGCTGTTTGATAACAGGTCCTGCACTGTCTCCAATCACCAGTTCAGAGGCAGCGGTGACAGCGTAGGTGTACAGTCTAATTCTAGTATCAGATATGGTGGTGCTTGTAATAGTATCTACAAAGAGACCGTTACCTCCTCCACCACTCTCTACCTGCGCTATTCTAAGGGTAGTGCTCATTCAATTATCTCCTAAAAAAATAGGGGAAGACCTATGTAAGATACTTCCCCTATTATAGATCAATGCTTATAGCTTTCCAAGGTAGTGGCTTATCTTTCCACCGCTACAAGAATAAAGTCAATGGTCAGGGTCTTAGCAGCTGCTTCACCATTCTGAATACCAAACGAGATCGTCAGGTCTTCATCATCAGGAGCATTGGTAGTACCAGTGATCTCACCAACTTGTACATTGTCTTGATAAGCGCGGAAGACAGCACCACCCGTGGCAACATCCAGCGGATCGTACTCAAACGAAAGCGTGACAAACGTGTCATCTTCCATTGCGTCCATCTCTAGAATGCTCAGAGTAGAAGTGTTGTCCTTCTCAATGATAAGATCAGGCTTTGTATCTGCATCAACTTTAAGGAAGAAGATACCGTCTGTGACATCAAGAGGAGTTGTATCAGTGATCTGAAGACCCATGATAATTTCCGACTGCGTTGCATCATTGGTTTTAAACCTAGCAGAGAAGAACATTCTCTTGGTAGAATCCCACTTGAAAGACTCACCCTTCAGCTGGAAGAAGTCCAGATCATTATCTGCATCATCGTTGGTGATCAGGAGTTGACCACCTGCGCCAGAGGTGATTGCCTCTGAGGCATTACCAGAACCAGCTTCAGTAGTGGTGATGGTGTAGATACCAGAGTGGTACTCAAAGAAATCATCGAAGTACGTGTAGTACTTTGAAGGGTCTAAATATGGGTAATTAAAAAGGGGATGACCCTTTGTTCTATTGGAAACTCCGTTTGGGAAATGTGTAGGCATATTGAACAGTCCTTTCCTAGACCAGCACCCGAAGTGCCATTCAACTATGTTAAAGAAATAGTGGAGGAGCCTTTTACAGCCCCTCCACCTTAGAATGCTTTAGGCACCCTGTGAACCGAAGAACGATCTCCAGTCCGAGAAGCCGAAGCTGTAACGCTCTCTGGCTTTGAAACGGAGGTTGCCCGTGTCAAAGTCAGGTTCCATCTTCGTGGCAAGAGGCGCTCTAACAAACATCTTCGTTCCGTTGGGAACGTCAGTTTTGATGAAGAACGCATCTGCATCTTGGAACCGCTTGTTCACATAGTAACCTTGCGGCATCATACCAAGATTGTTGATGGCGTTAATGTTGTTATCAGCCGTGTTAGGTTGATACGGGCTATTCAGCACACGGTCTGCCGTGAACTGGTTTCCCGGCGCAATGTGGAGCGATACCGCATTGGAACCGATCAAAATACCTCGATCATCCTTCATCGTCTGAATACTGATAAGCGCAGTTTCCAGAGCAGCTTCCGAAAGATCAACCGTACCAGCGGTGCCGATCAGGTTGCTTTGGGAACCATCACCCACCGTGGGGTGACTTGCACTGAACAACGGCTGTCCATCACCACCCGTGAAGGCAGTGTTGAAACCATTGTTGAAAACATCAGCAGCTTTGGTCTGCTTGGTGCTGGCCATGGAACGGGCAAGCCCTTTGGCACGTAGCTTGGCAAACGTGTCATACAGGTTGTCTTCCATTGCCTCTTCCGTAACAGCGAAAGCAAGACTGATGGTCTCATGCGTATACCGAGCTGTGAAGCTCTCTTGCGCGTTATCGTACTGAACGGCAGCGCCCTCGCCTTTGACAGGGGCTTTACCAAATCCAGTAAACAGTACTTCTTCCTCGAAAGCTCTGTCCGAGTTTTCCGTTTCAAAAAGTACTGCGTGCTCGTCAGCAACTTCTCCATACTCCATACCAAAAACGGCATTAAGTCCCGGAAGAAGCTGCTTGGCAATACTTGCTCTATTAATAGCCATTGTCTAAGCTCCTTTCAGGTTACGCGCCAGATGACACACGGGTCAACTGGTGGTGGATAAGTTGAACTTCAGCAATTGGGAAAGCACGTTCCACCGAAACATTGATGTCATTACCGGGGACATCAACGAAATCAATAATACGGAACATAGCTGCCACACCAGAAGTTCTGGACGCAACATCGAGGCCAAACCCTGAACGACCAGTGAAGGTAGAACCTGCACCTCTGGTCACTTCAAAGTTGAACTCCATGATATCGCCAACAGAAGAACTGGCATCACACTGAATTTCAAACGTAGCATGGGGATCGTCAGCTACAATCGCGTAGGCATTGCTGGCAGAAGTTCCCGTGGGCCAATGTTTACGGAACTTTGGCTCACCGTCTTCTTCGTAGAAGCACCCCATGAAAACACCGATTGGGTGATCAGAGGCACCGCTGTCGTTACCAACAACAGAAACAAAACCTTCTCTTACGTGGACCAGATCACCCGTGAACATGCTACCCGCCGCAGCTGATTTGATGCGGTAGTTTTTCGTCTTCAGAGTGTTGGCACCACCAGAGTACCGACGCGAAGGAGTGAGACCATTAAGGGCTTTTGTAGTAGTCATACTACCATCTCCTTTCCTTTAAAGATGAGTAGAATAAGCAGCAGTCTGTTAGTTTTGGAACTGTGGCATTCTACCCTTGGTTACACTAGATTTGCTATTATTTGAAATGGGCATTCTAGAATCAGAAGCTGCCATCAATTGCTGATTTACAGCGTCCATCATGGCGTTTGCCTTGTCCTGATAATAATCATTTCTGGCCTTTGCTTTGCCACGGGGCATCTTGGCAAGAGCGACATCCCCCCGTACAACGCAATTTTGATAGCGACCTGTATCTAAAACAGTTGCAGAGTGTAGCATCTCAGGAACTTCTTCCGGTGTTACAAATACCCAACCTTGGCTCATTTTGTTTCCTACGTTCTTGTAGTCATCATCACCTTTAACGGAGATGCGTATCCAACGGAGAACCATGTCTTCATTGGTGAATCTGTCTACAACAAGATCAGGAATATCTAAAAAGTTAGGTTCAGTGTACGTGTATTCCTTGGTTTCAATTTCCCTTGTTTGACTTGCTCTGCTACTTGTTTTACTCATCTTTAAACGCTCCTTTGTTTTGTTACGCGCCTAGCCTACTGGTACATACTCACCTGCTGCTCTGTCGGCTCTCGCCTTTTCAGCAGCGTATTTTTCTAGTGGTATGTTCCACTTTTGTGCTAATCTTACATCTTCCTGAGAAAGTTTAACTTTCTTTCCTTTGGTAGATGCGGTGGTTGAACTGCGCGACTGTCCAGCGACCACCTGTTGTGCAGGTTGTGAATCTGCAACTTCACTAAACTTGTGCGGAAACTCCGCTTTTATTCTCTTGTCTACCTCCTGATAAAACTCTGGTGTAGATGAATCATAACCTTCTGATTTTAATTGGGCGTCAATTGTAAGAGCCGCCACTGTCATAATCTGATCTCTGTTAAACCAAGAGTTTTCTGGCTTCTGGCTCCACTCAACAGCAAGAGGATCATATTCATTTGCTTGCTGCTGCTGCTGTTGAGGTGCAGGTTGAGCTTGTTGCTGCGCTTGTACCTGCTGCTCTCTCTGTGACAGCTGCGCCTCGTACTGTTGAATAGCCTGTCGCTGCTGACTCAGTGTTGCCAGATCAACTTGACCTTTGTTGATCATCTCTTGGGCTTCTAGCATCTTTTCCTTTTCGCCTAGGTCATAGGCATCAAGGTATGCTTTCTTTGCCATTTCAATCTGCTGCTGTAGGAGCTTCTCGTTTGTGTCTGTGTTAGACTTACTAGCCTCTACAGTGTATTTATCTCTTTCTGTCAGCTGCTGAATAAGTGATTGCTTTTCAGCTTCTGCCTTGGCAAGAAGTTCAGCCTGTTCTTTTTTCTGTTGAACCAGTTGACGAATACGTTTCTCTGCGCCTTTGGTTTCAATTCCATCTAACTCTGGAATATCTTTTTGTTCAGGCTCTGGAGCAGCTTCTACCTCTGGAACTGGTTCTGGCTCTGCACCCTCTACTTCAAACTCAACTTTATCTTCTTCTGCTTGACTAGGACTAGTATCAATTTCGCCCCACTCAGTTAGTTCTTCAGCTACTGCTGCTTCTTTTTCTTCTGACATTTATTTCTGCTCCATAGTTTGCGACGACTAAGATTACGCATGTAGTGGTATTATTATATAGATAACACAATTACCCACCTAAAACAAGAGTTGTGTCTAGGTCTTCTGGGTTATCTACTTTCATTATAATTTGATCATCAAAGAGAATAAGAAGCTTGACGCCTTTGTAAACAAACTTTGTACCACTCAACTTTTGATAACAAACATAGTCTCCAACTCGACACCACGGTCCTGCAAGAAACTTATCCTTGTCTTCGTAGGCAAGCGTTCCAACTTTGAGTACACGCCCCACCGTGGTGAGGTAGGCGATATCATCTCTGGCTCTTTCTGGGAGAATAATTCCTCCTTTGGTCTTTGCCTTAATAGTGACAGGGCGCACCAGAACGTGATAACCCGGAAGCTCTGGTAGAACTTCTGGATCAGGCACTTCGTTTTCTGTAATCCACGTATCATTAGGCATTGCCCCTGCAAGTGAAGGATTAATCATCGTCTTCGTCTATCTCCATTCTTTTGTTAAAAATTTCTGTCAACCTGTTATAGGACCAGTCTATACCTGAAATTGTTCCTACAACCTGTCTATAATGGTTATAGTCCTCTACTTGACCTTTTGCAAGGAAATCTTTTAGCGACTCTTGTTCTGCTCTAAAAGATTGTTTGATCTCTTCAAAAATATCCATACGACTTATTTTCTACGCGAGACCCTTTTCTTTTTCTTTGACTGTCTTTTAGCTGTTCTCTTAGAGTTAGACATGGCAATGGCCACTGCTTGTTTCTGTGGGTAACCTTCTTCTCTAAGTTTTTTGATATTGGCTGAGATAGTCTTAGAAGATTTGCCGGGTTTAAGTGGCATGACAAAGTAACCTCATCTCGTCTGAAAGATTACGTGCTCTGCTATAGGTCTGCTTTGCCCATCTAGAATCCATCATTTGTTTTGCTGCTTCGTAGTAATCTTTTGGATTTTGTTTAAGAGCTTTCCACATTTTTCTAAATTTAGATACACCTGATTCACCCATCTGATATACCATTTCTATAATAATTTCTTTTGCCTTGCAAGGTAAATTTTCTACTTTATTCTTCTTGATAAGCCTGTCAGCACCGTCTTTAGCTTTTTGCAAATCTTCTTGAAAAAGTTTTTCCCAGCCTTCTTGATCCGTTGGGATTTCTTCTCCGGGCAGTATTTTATGTCCATAACCTCCTGTAAGAAAGCCAAGCGTGTCAGTATAGGGTTTGACCATATATCCTTCATGTTTCTTTATTCTCTCTTCTAAAGTTTTCATTAGCCTACGCCACCCTGTTTAACAGCATTTACCAACATACCCAGAGCATCTTTCTGTGTCTGCGTATCTGCTTTCTCAGATTCGAGTGCAAGTTTACCAGCTGCCTCTAGAGATTTCTTTGCGTCTCTGTCAGCTTCCAGAGAAAGTTTACTCAGGTCAATAAGAGTATCTAGTTGAACTTTCTTATCTGCTGTTTCAGATTCTTGCGCTCTGACTTCTAGATCAGCTGCTTTTTCCAGAGCGTCCATCTGCATCTTCTGCTGATCAAGTTGCAGACGTTGCTGCTCTATGTTCATCATCTGTTGCTCTGGGCTTTGTGCTATGCCTAGCGAGGCGTTTGCATTTGCCACAGCTTCAGCTGCCTCTGCCATTACCATGTCACTGGTTTGTTCATCAGTGGCAACTCCGGTGACCATGCCACCTATCTGCTCTTGATATTTCATCAGCATATGATCTCTGATGTTGGCATTGAGTATAGGCACAATCTGTTGCATCATGGGGTTTGCACCGTTACCGGGGTCTTTGAGGAAGGCGCTTTTGAATTGTATGTGAGCATCGTGGTTCTGCCCGGGGAAAGCTGCAATGGGTTGTCCTTTGGAAGCTGCCATGATATCTGCCAGTGGGTCTCTTGCCTCTGGCTTTTGTTCTGGCGGGAGAACCTCGTCAAGGTTTGGAAAGTTTGCAGCAGTGAGAACTTCTCTGAACAGGGCTGGCATGTTAAATGTACCGGGAGGAGTTTGACTGGCCAGTTGTATTGCCATCTGTCCCATGGCAAGCCTGTGAGCAGAGGACGGTATATTGGGATCAGACACAGGTATGATATCAATCCTACCGTCAAAGTCATCTTTAAATACCTGCTGGTCTCCTCCTACAACTTCGTAGGGGTATGCAGGTGGGAGAGACTCAAAATTAATTCTGGCCAGAATGTCAAACTCGTCCTTCTGCGACTTGTGCATTCTCTTGTGTATAGCCGTGGCAAACTTAGACGATGCGTCTAGAAGTGCCATGGTGGTTCCCACAGGACCGTAGTTGGCTGAGTCTTTGATTACGTTTTCTGTAGAGTCAGCAAACTTCTGCCCAGCCTGCACAACAAACTGTAGCATCTGTAGGAGCGTCCCTGACGGTTCTTTATAAGGGAGCGGTACAATTGCCTTGGTCAGGTCAATGCCTGTACTCTCTACCTCTTTAAATTCACCGGGAGAGATAGGCTCATTGTCACCCACCAGTCTGACACCTCTGGCCTTGAAACCACCGGGAAGGTTGGCAAACTGTCCTGCATCTACCAGAGAACGCATGGCAGTGGTAGCTGTCATGGTCAGATTGCCTAGGAAGTGAATCAGCCCCAGACCATAGAAGGCAAAACCCGGAACATACTTGTAGTGCGTAAAGTGCAGTATGCGCTCTCTGGTTGGGTCTTCAGAATTGTAATTTCGTTTGATAGAAAGAACCTGCTTACTGGTTAAATCAACTGTGACTACATAGGGAAGGGCAACGCCACTAGGATCGCCATATGGTTCTGGAAGATCAAGGTTACAGTGCTGCTCCAATAAAACATATTGTGGGTCCTCCTCTAACGATGGCGTGATGCCCATGATGTTGTCAATCTTCTGGTTCATTGAAGTTACTTCTGGTGCAGAAGGTTCTCCAATGTCAGTGTCTAGGTACATTCCAGATACAACATCTTTTTTGAAATCGTTTGGAGAACGATAGATAACGTGAGTATATCTCTCTGCTGTTCTGAGATCAGTGGCGTAGTAAGATACATAAAAATGATCCACTGGCACAAACTCAGACACAGGCCTGTTCTTGACCTGATCAAAATAAATTTTCTTGAAGGCAGAGCCAATAAGCGGTAGGTGAAAAAGCATACGCTCAAACTCGTCAAAGTATTCTGGCATCTGCTGCGTAAGCTGATAGTTCATAAACTGCTTGACACGTTGTGCCTGTTCTTCTCTGGCAACGGTGTTTGCGCCTATGACTTGTGATCTGACAGGACCAGCTGGGGGAAAGAGTTCTTGAGAAGCTCTGCTTTGAAACTTAACCGCTGACTCAATAAGGAGAGGGTGAACTGCTGTGCAAGCACCGTCAAAGGGTTCTGTGGTCTCCTGTAGTTTTAGTCCTAGAAGATCAAGACCGTTCTCAAACGCTTGTTCCCATTCTTCTCTGGATTCTTTATCTGCTTCGTAATTGTCAATGACAGTGCCGCCTATCTCTACAAGATCATCTTCTTCCAGAAACTCAGCTAGGTTGGCGTAGTGGTCTTGTTCAGCGATAATAAGAAGGTCTGCCTCTATCTCTGTATCACCAAACTCGACCTCTACACCTCCATCATCGGTGGGGCTAAACTGAACAACCTCTCCTTCCGTTTCTAGAACAGGCGACTCTCTTCTTAGTTCTTTTATCTCTTCCTCTGGTAGGAAAGGATTTTGTTCCACTGCCATTGACTAGGTTCCTTTACTTGGCTCTGCCGCCTCTACGCATGGCTTTTTGTCGTAGACCGCCGCCAGCTTTTTTACGCATCTTGGAAGTCTTACCACCGTACTGAAGTTTCATCTTAGATGTCTTACCACCGCCCATCATTCTTTTAGCTGGTTTCTTCTTCGCCATTGTCAAGGTCCTCCTCCTGATAAAGGTTGTTGAAAGTTGTGTAAGGGTCCATGTAACTGTTATGGATTTCTGCAGAGTGAACATACTGACTAGGCGCAAAGTCTGGTGCACCTTCTCCAGTGATCCACATAGCAGGGTTTGTCACTCTTACCCTGTTGTTGGGTAGAGCCACAATATTACCTGTATAGTTCCCTGCATCTGTCAGTTCTATGACATGCGATTGTTTGTGCTGTGCAGGGTCATCTGCTATCTCGTTGTCAGTGTAGTCCACAGTAAACATATACTTACCTGTATAAAACTCTCCACCTATCTTGCAGAGCCACGGGCTAGAAGATATACGGTCCATGACAATAACAGAGTGATGTCTTGAAGAACAGTCCCATGGTTGTGCAAAGTGCGTGGGCATTAGCTCTGGTAACTCTTCCATCTGTGTATCAGCGATGAGACCAGTGATTGGCATTCTTGCCCACATGGCACCACCGTGTAGGTTTTCTTCGTCATCCTCTGCTTCACAACCTGTAAAGACTACGTTAAAGCTAAGACACCTGTCTGGTATTGTATTTACAGATATTGCCAGAGCGTGTAAAAAATCTCCGTGGTAATCTTCGTGGTTGTGTGTAAACTCCTTTCGTACAAGACATCTAAAAAAAGGTATATTCGATATTAAGTAAGACATTCAGTTCCAATTCCAGTATGTTTTCTTTTTGACAGGTTCGTCTTCGTAGTCTGGATCATCTGGATGGGACAAATGCCAAGAATCTTTTAAATAGTGTATTGCCATGACCATGGCGTCTACTTGGTCATCGTGTTTGGCAAAGGGAAATTGTATAGCCTCCGCGTATAAATCTTCTGCCCAGTCTCTGCCTCTGGGTAGCCAAACCCTTTCAGCTTCTAGCATGGGCGTTATAGAATGTACTCTGGATACTTTATCACGGTCTGGGAGGTAATCCAACACAGGAAGTCCTGCTCTTCGCATATCTTGTATCAAACTCTGCCCAGATGCCTTCTTCTCTATGATACACACATCTGGTTGATAATCATCGTAGAGGTCTTGCGCTGTCCTTCTCAGTTCTGGGTATTCTAGTCTTTCTCTGACATTGCCCAGAAGAACAAGGTTAGGTGCTAGGTATTCTCTGCCTAGGCTATCTACAAAGGGGTAGTCAAAGATGCCCCATGTCTGTATCACAGAGTAGTCAGCTGTGCTCCGGGTAGAGAAGGCTGTGTCGTAGGTTTGTATGATCATGTCACACTCTGGTGGCTCCTCGTCTGTCCAGTTTTGAAACCACTGTGATTTGATAGCTGACCCCTCGTCAGGTGTGGGGTTCTGCATGTACAGGGCTTGCCAGTACTTGGCCCCGTTGTTGGCTCTGATCTCTGCCTCATCTAGTCTGAGCAGAGAGTCAGGTTTCCACTCTGGAAAGTAGGATGTACCTTCTGGCAGGTTTAGTAGCTCTGCAGATTCTTGATCTAGCCATGCAGGTATGGACACAACTTCCCACGGTACAGTGTCCTCTGTCTGGTTGTTGAGGAGCCAGCCACAGAGATCGTCTTCGTGGTATCTGGTGTTGATGATAATCACAGAACCATTGGGCATCAGGCGTGTTCTGAGACCGGAGGGATACCAATCTTTGATATACCTACGCCCTGCCTCTGAGAAAGCGTCCTCCTCTGACATGGCATCGTCTATCAAAGCAATGTGCGCTCCTCGCCCTGCAATCTGGCTCCTGACACCTGCAGCGTAGTAGATACCGTTCTGCTTGGTCTTCCACTTACCAGCTGCTCTTACGTCTTCTCTGAGGTTTGCACCGGGAAATATTTCTTGGTAGAGGGGCATCTTGAGGATGTCTCTGACAGTTCTACCAAAGTCTGAGGCCAGCTGGTCAGAGTGAGATATGCTCATGATTTCATGAGAGGGAAAGTTACCAATGTACCATGCAGGGAACAGTTGAGAACAGAGCAGACTTTTGGAGGAACGTGGCGGGAGAAACACCATCAGCCTCTTGGGGTCAGGTGAGTCTACAATTGTCTGTAGTCTTTGGCTGATGACCTGTATGTGTCTGCCTGTTTTAAAATCTGGAACCAGTTGAGGCGCAACAAACTGTACAAAGGAGAAGAAATCCATTCTGGAGTTTTCAACTGCTTTGAGGTACAGGCTATTTCTAAGTTGTTCTTTAGTGGTAAGTTCGTCCACTGTGGTCTGGGTCTCCACCTTTTTCTCCATAGTATTCTGTCATTTCATCTGTCATCAGGTAGATCAACTGTATTACTTGAGCAAACATATGTCTCATGCGCTGAACTCTGTGGTCTACGTTTTCTATGTCGTTCATGGGGTGAGAGAAAGCCACCACCTGTAACTGATTGAACATCTCTTGTAGGTAGTCAATCTGTTCTGGGAGTGTCAGGTTTACGCTCACCAGTTTATTCTTTGCCACCGTCTACAACCTTTAGTCCCACATTGTAACCAGATACAGCGGCGAGGTTCTTGATGTCTGCGTCCAGATCAGAGGTGAAGGTGGAGTCAGCGCCGTGAAAGTGTGTGTTCTGTTTGATCTCTTTCTTGTCAATAAACATGCCAAGGTGCTTGCCCATGTTCTCCAGAGAACGGTTGGCGTTGGTATAGTCCTCTGCCTCTGTGGCTCGCATATAGGTTTGGTACATCTTGTCTAGGACCTTCTGCGCGTCCCACGAAACCTTCTCTACAACATCCTCTCTGAGTATCTCTATGTAAGCTCTGAGCTTGGGGTTTGCCAGATACTGCTGTGCTCTTCTGGCAGTTCTGGTACGGTCTAGGTCACCGTCTGCTTTTTTGACAGGGGCATACCCTGCCTCTAGGAGAGCGTGAGTGGCATCGTTGGTGGCGATGTACTGCTCTGCAAATTTAATCTGCTTTCTGGTCAGACCATAGTTTTCTGATCTGGCATTCTCTGGTGTGTCGTACTGACCCTTGAGCTTATCTTTTTCATCGTCTGTCAAAGTTATGATACTCCTTCTTTTATAAATATATTATACATAGACCCGGAGGGGAACACAAGAAAATTAAAACCGTGACAAAAAACACAGAAACTCTATATATTACCAAAGAAATGTCACGGTTTTAATTCTTCAATGATTTGAATTAGTTATTAGTGTTTTAGTGTTTAGTCAGATACGATAAATACTAAAATATCGTATCTGTAAAAAAGAGAACACAGAAAGGGACTTGCAAACTCTAAAGAATCATGATAACCTGCTGTTTAAGCGACGGGGAGAAATATATAATATATTACTAATAAATATATTTATATAAATATGTATATAAACATTATATTAATATAATTGTTAATATAATATGTTATAAGTTATATACTATAATTATTAATAAATGCCGCGCCAAAACCCCATTTTTAAAAAATTGCTCCGTTAGTGGGGGTCCCAATATATATACAGACACGCTGCATAATTTTTGCTACCCCGGTCAAGAACAAACCGTGAACAGAATGTGGCAAAAGAACAAAACGTGAACAAATCAAAGTAGGCAACAATTTCCTAGCAACTAGGCAATAATTTCCTAGGCTAGGCAAAATTTACCTAGCAATCGGCAAATATTGCCTAGTGGTTTAAACGCTTAAATTGCTAAGTGTTTGATATTATTACATTCTGAATACTGGCATGTGCTTTGCAAGGGATATGGTGTCGATACATTGTGGTGTTACTTCTAATCTAAGGATTGGTCCGGCGCGCAGAACGCGGATAGGAATGAAAAGAATATATGTCCTACCAGAACAATCTAACACCATTATCGACATTCCCTAAAACCAACTAAGGAGTAGCATATCGTGCTACATCATCGTATCTACAAGAAAGCGTTATCCGGTATCCTCTTTTCAGACGTTCAAGGCGATGGGTTGAACGCCTATCGTACTTGGAAAATCAGGATCGCTCTTTCAGCAGCTGTTCGCTTGGGTTGGATCGAAAAGGGCTGGATAACCCATTTTGAGAAGACGCTATGGCAAGATGCCAAGCTGATAATAGAACAGGGCGAATGGACGGGAACGATTGCTGATCTTATGGCATATCGCTTCTGGATATTCCTAACGGATAAAGCTCGGGATCAATACACCACGTTGGGTGTTAAATTCCGCAAGAATTCAGACGTCGAGGAGTACAAGCTCGATAATCTGATTTGGTCCTCGTCTGACGAGATAGCTGACAAGGCGGAAAAACGTCGCCGTCGTGCAGCTTAACAATTAGGGAGACGATGCGGGGAGAGGCAAAGCAAAGCTTCTCCCCAATTCGTTTGATCATATGGAATACTGTCTAACGTCTACCAACGACAAGCCAGTACTAGTCGATGACGGTACACTGGATTACGTGATCCAGTTACCATCCGGCAGGATTGAGCGTTTCAATCGTGAGTATGTGCTAGACACATACGGCGATTGTTGCTACGCCACATTGGCAGAACAACTAGCAGAGGAGATTGAATGAGGTATATCGTCATATCGCTATTTATTAGCGGCTATGCATTCTCATTACTGGCTATCATGCATATGGTAGCGTCATAACAAGAGCGGGGAACAGGCTAATAACCTGTTCTCCTTTTGTTCCCTTTATGTTCTATTAAGTCATGACTGCAATCGTTAGCTCTATAAATCATGACTGCAATCGTTAGCACAAGACAAAAAAAGAGCGGGAACAAGTCCCGCCCTAGTCAACAATGTGCCGCGCTTTTACAGACCGAAGCGCCGGAAATACTCCCGACGTTCATTCAGCCTATCTCGCTCCCGCGCTTGACGGCTCCCATCATATGCCCAGTTAGGCTTCCGGTCCTCCTTCGCGCTGCATATGTCAAGGACAAGCTCCCGCACCTGTAAGGCACGGCTCGCCGGGAAAGCTGTCATGATAGACCACAGGGACCATGAACCGCCCCGCGCTTTTTGAACTGCCATCTCTTTGAGAACTTGAACACGTAAAGACATCTGATTAACTCCGATAAAATTGAAAGGATCACCAGAGTATTAACCGGGGAAATGCCTGTCAATACAGGTGCGACACTATGCCGCAGCATGAGAACAAAACATGAACGATTAATTGGTTGTAGTATATAATGCCATGACTGCAATAGTTAGGCCATGACTGCAATAGTTAGTAGAACAAAACATGAACAAACCATATACATATATAGAACATGACTGCAATAGTTAGTAGAACAAAACGTGAACACAACATATGGTGCCTATACTCTGCGAGGGACAAGATATAGGTCAAACACTTTATTAATTTATTTTCAAATAGTTGGCATGATTATTGCACCCTTGCAAGTTTTGTGCCAAATACTCTCTGTCCTCTCTATACAAGGGGCAAAATTAATTTACATAAAAATAAATTATCTTGTTGACATGCCCCCACCCTCTCCCCTATTCTCCCCCTAGTCTTAACAACCACTATGGAATAGCCACCATGTCGTTATCATTTCACAAGTCTATCAACATACACCGCCCCACCTATGGTCTACCTAGCACCACCATGGGCGGGTGTTTGCGCTTGCAAAGCGTCCACGTTTACTTCAACCTGTTTTCAATTCAACTTGTGAGGATATAGGACCATGCCCTTCGATAATCACGCCACCATGTTTGATCTAGATGACGCCATCGCTGACTATAAGCGCCAGCACGGGACCAAGCCCAACGGGTTCATCATATACCGTGGCCCGTCTGTGCTAGACGGTAAGCCCATTGTGGTGGTGGCCATACCCAAGTCCGGGAACAGCAAGACCGACAGTATGCTGCAGACGTTTATCATGCGCTCCGATGTTCCCCCATTGGATGCGCTAAAGAGCGGCGATGACTATAGCGTATGCGGCGACTGCTTGGCGCGCCCCTACCTGCAAGGCTGGTGCTATGTAAACGTGGCGCAATCTGTCAACATGGTATACAAGTCCCTGACCCAAGCCCCCATCATTCGCAAAGGGGTAGACACCGGGAACACGTACAAGCCCTACTGTGATATCTCTGACAACTGGCTGGCCGTCACCTCGCTAGGCACAGACAAGGACAATCGCCTAGGCACCTACGGTGATCCGGCAGCAGTACCTCTTGAGGTATGGCATTACCTAAACGCTTGTGCCCATGGCTGGAACGGGTACACCCATCAATGGCGCACCTGCTCCCCGGCGTATGCTAAGTATTGCATGGCCAGCATCGACAAGCCATGCGACACCCTCACAGCGGAGCTTATGGGATACCGTTGCTTCATTGCCCACGTTCAAGGGGAGGACAAGCCCACGGATACCACTCACAAGGTGGTTACCTGTCCCGCTGACAAGCAAGTACACGGGGAAGCCCTTGCCAGTTGCAAGAGTTGCCTAGGCTGTGGTGGGACAGCGGGTCGCGGCACCACTCACCGCTCTATCACGGTACACGGCACCGGGTACAAGGTTAAGCGATATCTGGAATGGCGGGAAGCGGGATAAAAAAAACTATTGACAGGGGGAAACACCCTAGACTATATTCCCCCTTGTCACCTACTCTTAACAAGGACCAAGACAATGGCAATGGCAATGGACAAGCAAGATATCAAAGACCTGTTCGACAGTCACCTAGACATGACCCTCCGGGAGTTGTCCCGGATCACGGGGCGCACTGTCAGAGAACTTCAACACATACTCATGGAAGAGGAATAGACGCTATGACCTGCAGACAAAAACTATCCCCAGTAAAAAGCTACAAGGTGGGCGGTATAACATACCCGCGCCACGTATCCGACACGCACCTAGAGCTTGCCGAGTTGCTCCAAGCTAATCTGAACGACTGGCTCAAAGGGGTGCACCCCATGACATCACCGGGACTTCGCAAGATATACGCGGAGGAGATCACAGATCAGGCATTTGACGCCCTCCATGATCTAGCCATGGACATTGACGCAACCGCAGAGGAGTGGTAAACTATGGACATGAAGATGCTAAACCTAGAGGACTTCCTAACGGCACAGATAGAGGAGAGGGCCAAGGCCATGCGTAAACGTGAGCGCAAAAGACTGGACAAGATAGAGCGGCACACCCCTGCACGTAACCCCATGGCACAAGCTATGTGGGACAAGGGACACCCTGTCGAGAAGGTGGAGACAAAATACAACAGGAAGAAACTAAAGAAAGCTGTTGACATCTACCGAGACGGTGGAATATAAGTCTATATAAGGCGAAGACACTTATTGAAACACAACAGAAGGAACCGAAACAAATGGACAAAGTAATACTTGACATGCCACGCCAAGAGCCACAGGTTCTTAGCTTTCGTTCACCCACTGCACAAGTTGCGCAGGACCTGTTCAATGAACACAACCAGACAGAGCAAGCCCAGCGTTTTCTTGCACCTGTCTCGGAACAAGACCTGTGGTATGAGCGTGACACCTCTCACCACTCCAGTGATCTTATTTACATGGATGAGAGCAAGCTCACTGAGTTAGAGAGCCACAAGGTTCTAGTGGATACGTGGACAGGTGCGCCCACAGGTGTGGTGGGTGACAAGTACAAGATCACACAGATGCGCGACTTCACCGAGGCCACAGAGGCCATGCTGATAAACGCCCTGCCCAATGATAAATTTAAGGACCTAGAGATCAGCGACAGCATGTCCCATGGGTCCGCTGTCAGGTCCCGGAAGTATACCTTCCCTGCGTTCTCCAAACCTATCGAGACACGCCAACACCAGACAGAGGTGGCGCTCACCGTTGCCCTTGTCCAGAGCTATGACGGGTCCACCTCCAATGGCTTTGTCACTGGCCTGCTAGATTTCTTCTGCACCAACGGCATGATCTCCGGTGACTACACCAAGGGGAACAAGCGCCACACCTCCGGGTTCAACCTCACCAACTTTATCCTAGACATGGACAAGGTGGTCCGCGATTTCTACAAGGATATCCAGCGGTATCAGGTGATGGCATCCACCGACATCATGGTGACACAGGCAGAGGCCACCATCGAAGCACTCCCGGGGATGAGCGAGAAGATGCAGAAAAGAATGAAAGATCAATACCTTACGGAGGTCAGTACCCGTGGCTCCAACGTCTGGGCCTTGGCCTCTGCCCTGACCTATTACTCCTCTCACAACTCTGAGGAGTTTCCCATCAAGGGATCAGCCAGCAATGATAACGTGACCCGCTCTCTACTGGACAGGTCCCGGCAGGTCAACAAGTGGATGAACAGCGGAGCTTTCCAACGGTTATTGATTGCAGCTTGACACCTCCACCTAGGCAAGTGTATAAACTGCCTACACTACCACCTAACCCCAACCAAGGAGGATCACACACATGATCACCATTCGTCCCTCTAACCTCCCCCGCACCGAGTGGGTGCGCCGTGCAGCTGACCAGAAGTGGGTCAAGTGGGTGGAGAAACCTATCTCCTCCCTCTCCTCTGAACCAGTGACGCAGGTCAGTCCTGTGTCCAAGACCGGGGAGCACTGGCTCCACGATCACTACACATGGGTCATTGAAGAAGTGAAGGAGGATCGAAGATGAGCGAGACAACCAGTAGTATAAAACTATACACCTACACCGATCACGATCAGATACCGCGTGACCTGTGGGACTACATGACCAGCGTGGCAGACGTTGAGTATTCTCTGACAGAGGTGCCGATCAAAGAGGTCAATGACTTCCTCAACTTCATAGAGACAGAGGGACAGGTCGGTCTCCCTGACGAGGAACTGGCTATTCCGGATGATCCCAGACAACTACAGTTTGAGTTCATGTACAGATGATAAGCCTAACAGTTATGTCACCTCTGGAAAAGATGGTTGACAATGACGTAGAACAGTTCTACAAGGACACTGGCCCTGTGACATTTACATGGAGTTGCCTGTCACCTTGGGCCAAGAACCAGTGGACAAAGAAATTCTGGAAGGAGAGACTAGACTAATGAACATCTTCTACCTACACCCTGACCCCCTCACAGCCGCTGAGATGCACTGTGATAAGCACTGTGTCAAGATGATCCTAGAGACAGCACAGATGCTGTGCACTGCTCACAGGACCCTTGACGGTGACGAGCAGGCAGATAAGCTAGGCATGTACAAGACTGTACACCTCAACCACCCATCTACCAAGTGGGTCAGAGGATCACGCCTACAATACGAGTGGGCCTTTCACCTGTTCAAGTTCCTCTGCGACGAGTACACGTATAGGTTTAATAAGGTGCACAAGACAGATGCCAAGCTACGAGAGGCACTGCGTACACCACCCTTTGCTCTTACCACAGAGAAAAGCGCGTACACCTCACCACCGCAGTGTATGCCTGACCAGTACAAGATACCAGATGATGCGGTCCAAGCCTATCGTAACTACTACATAGGGGAGAAGGCATACTTTGCCAAGTGGGCGTACACACGTACACCAGAATGGTGGACCGTGCATTGAAATCACTGGTGTTGCTACCCATGATTGTATTTCTTTTATCGGGCTGTGCTGCTGTCATGGCAGGTGCAAGCGCGGGATCGACAGCGGTGGACAGGTATGAGAAATACCAGATCGAAAAAAGAATAGAGGCACTAGAAAAAGAGTTGACAAGGAGGTGCAAATGTACTATGTAGTTTACTTCTACGCCGCCTGTTGTCTGATTGCGCTACTGACACTGGGTTACTGAGAGAGGAAGAGAAGGGATGAGTGCCGTAGTGGTTCTTGTCAATAGGATAACTGTGTCTAAACCTGTGCCACTGTCACTTCCCTTCTTTCCCCTAATGTTAATTATAATATATTTATATAAATTATAATAATAAATATTTATATAAATATATATCTTAGAAAGGATGTGAAAAAGTGTTTGACAACCCTGAGACTGATTTGGTAAAGTCCCATCAGCCGTGTCCATGTGGTGAGAGTTCAGATGCTTTCAGTTACTACAAGGACGGTGGTTACTGTTTCTCTGGTAAGTGTGATAAGAAATGGTACACCAACAAAGAACTAGGAATAGACGATGACAACGAAGGAGAACCAACACAGATGAACGCTCTAAGTCCTGAACTAACACAATCAACTGATCTATCTTCTGGTGTTATATCAGAAATCCCTGATCGTAAGATCACCAAGGACACTGCCAAGTTCTTTGGTGTCAGCGTCAAGCACGATGACCAAGGGAAAGAGATCAACCACTATTACCCATACCATGACACATCTGGCATACACGTTGCCAACAAGGTCAGAGGCAGGGGTAAGTCCTTCCTCTGGGAGGGATCGTCAAAGTCTGCCGCCCTGTTTGGTCAGCACCTTTTCGGCGCTGGCTCTGCCAAGGCGGTGACCATTGTCGAGGGAGAACTAGATGCACTGTCCTGCTATCAGCTACTAGGTTCTAGGTATCCTGTTGTGTCCGTTCAGAACGGTGCAGGTAACGCTTTCAAAAGCTGCAAGCAGAACTACAAATACCTAGACAGCTTCGACACCATTGCCATCTGCTTTGACAGTGACGAGGACGGTATCAACGCCGCCACCTCTGTGGCCAAGCTCTTTCCCAACAAAGCCAAGATCGTCAAACTGCACTTGAAGGACGCCTCCGAGTATTTGAAGGAGAACAAGCACAAGGACTTTACAAACCTATGGTTCAGCGCAGAGCGGTACACACCTGCCAACATTGTCAGGGGCGAGGACCTGCTAGACCGACTGCTCAACCAACCCACACCGGAAAGCCTTGCGCTCCCGTGGGATGGGCTACAGGACCTGACATATGGTATTCGCAAAGGGGAGATGTGGACCATCACCTCTGGCTCTGGCATGGGCAAGACACAGGTGCTCAGAGAACTGAGCTACCACATACAACAGCACACAGACGACAACATAGGTCTACTGTTTCTGGAGGACCCGCTAGAGGACGCTGCACGGGGCATGATGAGTCTGTCAGCTGGTAAGCCTCTGCACCTGCCCACCACAGAGTTTACGCAGGACGAGTGGGACAACGCCTTTGCCGACACCCTAGGCACAGGACGGTACGTGTTCTTCGACTCGTTTGGATCGAATGACATAGACACCATCGTCAATACCATACGGTACATGCGCTACTCCTGTGACTGTCGGTACATCTTCCTCGACCACATCTCCATCCTTGTCAGTGACCAGAGCGCAGGTGATGAGCGCAAGGCACTGGACGAGATCGCCACCAAGCTCAAGACCCTGACCATTGAACTGGACATCTGGCTAGGCATGGTCAGTCACTCCAAGCGCCCCGCTGGTAAGCCACATGAGGAGGGTGGTCACACTTCACTCTCTGAACTGCGCGGCACCGCTGGCATAGGTCAGCTGAGTAACATGGTGCTAGGTCTGGAACGTAACGGACAGGACCCTGACCTCTACAGGAGAAACGTCACACTGATCCGGGTACTGAAGAACCGCTTCTCTGGTCTCACTGGTCCAGCCTGTCACCTGCACTATGACCGTGACACAGGACGCTTGACACAGATCGATGATCCTGATATAGACCCAGAGTTGGAAACCATTGACGAGATAGAGGAGCCGAATGAAACGCATATGTCTTGACATAGAGACAGACGGGTTTGATCCCTCTCATATCTGGTGCGTAGGCACAGAGGATATAGACACAGGAGAGACCCGTCTCTTTCTTGAAAGTGACCGTCTTAAATTTAGGGAGTTCATGCGAGATGTCGAAGAGGTTCTGGGATTTAATGTTCTACAGTTCGATCTGCCTATTCTTGATAGCCTGTGGGGTGTGCGTGTACCTGTGGATCAGGTTACAGATGTGCTTATTCTATGTCAGCTAGAACAGCCGGGACGAGAGGGTGGTAATTCTCTGGAGGCATGGGGTGGTAGACTTAGGTTTCCCAAGATGGACATGGAGAAGGAGGACTTCTACCGTGGGTACACCGAGGACATGGGCATCTATTGCATGAACGATGTCAGGCTCACCGTCAAGCTGTACCATCACATCACCTCTGTCATGTCTGGTAGATTTAGCAAGGATAGTATTCGACTTGAGCATCAGGTAAAGGCCATCACCTCAAGACAGGAAGTCAACGGGTTCTACCTTGACGAGTTCAAAGCCATGTCACTGAGCGCAGATTTCTCTGAACGTCTCACCGATATCACTGAGAAAATGCAGGAGATATTCCCGCCGAAAGAGATACAGCTGAAGACCAAGGTCAAGTACGAACCCTTCAACCCCGGCTCTCGTAAGCAGATCGCGGAGCGTTTGATGGAGCGTGGGTGGGTGCCAGAGAAGCACACCGAGAAGGGTAATGTGGTGGTGGACGAGACCACCCTTGCCAGTATAGACATGGACGAGGCCAAGGTACTGGCAGAATACCTGATGCTACAGAAGAGAGCGGCACAGGTAAAGTCTTGGCTAGAGGCAATCAACCCTAAGACTGGCAGGGTACACGGTAGAGTGCTGACCCTCCAGACTATCACAGGAAGGATGGCTCACGCCTCTCCTAACATGGCACAGGTCCCAGCTGTGTACTCACCCTACGGCGCAGAGTGCAGGGGTTGCTGGACTGTACCCTCTGACAAGAAAGCACTGGTGGGTATAGATGCTTCCTCAATTGAACTGAGGATGCTATGCCACTACATGAAGGACGAGGACTACACCACACAGGTTGTCTCTGGTGACATACACACCTACAACCAACAGCTGGCAGAGCTACCCAGCAGGGATCAGGCCAAGACATTTATCTATGCCCTTCTGTACGGTGCAGGTGCTGCCAAGATAGGATCGATCATTGGGAAAGGTGCAGCGGAGGGACAGCAGATCATGGACAGGTTCTTCCTAAATCTATCATCCTTTCAAGACCTCAAGACCAAGGTAAACAAAGCAGCAGAGCGAGGGTGGATCGCTGGCCTAGACAAGAGGACACTCCACATACGCACCGTTCACGCATCTTTGAACACACTCCTACAAGGTGGCTCTGCCATACTGATGAAGAGAGCACTGGTGATCTTTGATAAGCTTATCAAGGAGCAGGGGCTGAACGCTATCTTTGTTGCCAACGTACACGATGAGTGGCAATTAGAGGTTGACAAGGACCATGGAGATATGGTAGGTAAGCTAGGAGTTGATGCTATCAAGAGAGCGGGTGACTACTACAAACTACGTTGTCCTCTTGACGGTGAATATAAAGTTGGAACCAGTTGGGCAGAGACCCACTAGAAAGGAGGTACAGGTGGACGTTTACATGCACACAGCAATAGCCGTGGCGGTTATCATAACGGCCTTCCTAATCGGTTACTATGTATCCATGGCGCAACACATTGAGAAAGGGGTGACGTTTACACTTGACAAGCTTGAGAAAGAAAACTTAATCAGGGTCAACGACACAACTGAAGGCAAGAAGATACTGTCAATCTCTGAGGTGCACGGTGAACTCATGAACGAGAACACAATTCTAAAAGACAACGTGTACCAGTTGGAGAAACAGTTGAACACCTCCAGAAAAAAACTTGTTGACAAACTGGTTTGAGTCTGCTATATACCATTCACGCTAACAAACAGAAAGGAGAAATATTTCATGGGTATTATTCAGGGCAAAGCATATTGGGCAAAGGTTGATCCCAACAATCCCTCTCAAATCTACAATACCACTGGCCCCTACGACAAGCAGTGGTCGATGGATGTCACACTGGACGAGGCAGCAGGTGCTGTGCTTCAAGTCTTCGACATGGACGCCAGCATTCGCGACGGTAGTGAAGAAGCCGTAGCGGCTGGCAAAGGTCGTATGCTCAACGGTAAGCCTACCCTTGTCTACAACAAAGGTCATATCTGTGATGACTTCTACTTTACTTTCAAGTCGAGGGCTTTCGACAAGATGAACAACCCCAAGCGTCCACCATCGATTGTCGATGCAGATCGTAACGACATCACGGGTACGCTGATAGGTAACGGTTCGCTTGTCAATGTAAAGTTCAACGAGTGGCAGAACCCTGCGTCTGGTAAGACCGTCCTGTATCTCAACGGGCTACAGGTAATTCAACTTATTCCGTATGAGAAAGACGGTGGGTTTGAAGTTATCGAAGGTGGGTTCAAGGGTCAACCTCGTAACACCTCCACGGTGACTGTTGAAGAAGATTTTGAATCGGTAAGTCTCTAGGAAAGGAGAAACTCTATGGCTAAATCAACTGCACAATCCCGTGTACTTCGCGCACTCAAGAGTGGCTACCGGGTCACTCGTAAGACTAGCATTGAGCGTGGCTGGGCTGAGAATTTAACGGCGGCTATCTCAGCTTTACGAAAGAAAGGTTATGAGATTCTTTCGGTTCGCGTTCCAATGCCTGATGGTGGGGTCTACACTCGTTATAAGTTAGTAGGCTAAACCATGACTAAGAGCAAGATTAGTTCTCTTCTGCAGGATATTGAGGAGAGACTAGAAGAAGGTGGGGCTGTGGACGAGTCTAATCTTGCTCTCTTTCTGGAGGAGATGGGGGAGATCATGGAGCGTTTCTTCTCCGAGGGTAACTCCTACAGTACAAAAGGAAGGATGAGACTTTCAGCAGTGGGCAGAGAAGATCGTAAGCTTTGGTATGAATATCAAGGGTACGACAGACCAAACTTAACAACATCAAACAGAATGCGATTTGTCTTTGGTCACATACTGGAAGCTCTCATTCTCCTTCTTGTCAGAGAAGCAGGACACAGTGTAGAGGATTGTCAAAAGAAAGTCACAGTCAATGGAGTTGATGGTCATATTGATTGCGTTATTGATGGAGAACTGGTTGATGTTAAGTCTGCTTCTCCGTATGGGTTTAAGAAGTTTAAGGATGGATCAATAACAAAAGGCCAAGACCCCTTTGGTTATATGTATCAGCTAGGTTCTTATGCCAACGCACTAGGCAAAGACAGAGGTTACTTTCTCTCTGTTGACAAGAGCAGTGGCGAACTAAACTTGCTGAATGTAAATCTACAAAAGGTAGATGCACCAAACCGTATTGACTTTCTGAAGGATACACTGGTAAAAGATATACCACCGGACAGATGTTACAAAACTGTGGAGGACGCCTCTGGTAATCACAAGCTACCCTCTGGGTGTAAGTTCTGTGACTTCAAGGTGGAGTGTTGGAAGGATGCAAACAACGGAGTAGGTCTGAGAAGATTTAACTATGCCAATGGACCAGAGTTCTTTACGCATGTGGAGAAGCTGCCAAGAGTGGAGGAGGATTTTTTGTGATAGTAATAGAAAAAAAGATATCACCTGATATGGTAGACAAAGCTGTAAGTAAAGCTATACAAATGGGACAACTTAATAATTCGATAACAAAAGGTAAGGGAAATATATCTGGTTTTCTAGGG